>Ga0070741_10001603_pt1 | contig 67212 bp, 47 predicted proteins | sample Coa_R1_4_FD_66440 | JGI IMG/M metagenome (GOLD analysis project Ga0070741, IMG submission 66440) | Surface soil microbial communities from Centralia Pennsylvania, which are recovering from an underground coalmine fire - Coalmine... | ecosystem: Environmental > Terrestrial > Soil > Unclassified ...
GTGCGGTTGAACTGGATCGTGGAGAAGTTGGTGATGCCACCCGTTCCAATGGTCCCGTTCGTGTCATTATTGCCCAGTTGCAGCGTGCCGTTCTGGATGATTACGCCACCGGTGAAGTTGTTGCTGTTGCCGCCGTTGGCGATGATCGCCGTTCCGCCGGAGCTCACCTGCAACTGCATCGGCCCAGTCAGATATCCCTTGCCGCTCAGCGTGTAAGGATTTGCCGTGCCGTTCAGGAACTGCACCAGCACCGGCGTCAGGGAACCACCGGCCGGTCCGTTGGTGCCCACCGTTACCTGATAGCTCGTGGCCCCATCGCCGAACGTCACCGAGTCACCCGTACTGAACGCGGAGGGCTGGCTGCTCTGGTTGACGAAGTTGGTGGTAACCGCCAGATCCCACAGGTTGTGGTTGGTCGCATTCGCACCCGTCCACTGCAACTGCGCCGGCACGTGCACTACCACCAGCTCGATCGATTTGGCGGTCGCATCATTGGTCAATCCGAACACATAACCAGGCAGCGGGTTGGTCACGGTCACGGTGTTGGTCGTGCCCGCTTCCGCGCCGAAGCCGCTGACTGCGTAGTTGATCAGCGGATAGACACCCACATTCACATGGTTGATCGAAGGGTTGATCGTGAAGGTGGTGTTGGACTGGATGGTCAGGTTCGTCTGGGCATTGATCAGGTCGGAACTCGAACCGATATCGAATGCCACGGTGTTGTTGCTGCCCAACGTCAGCGAACCGACATTGAAAGTTCCCGTGCCCCCATTGGTTCCACCCGGCCCGAGCAAGCCGTTGTTGATGACCGGGCCGTTGTAGTTGACCGTGCCGCCGCCGGTCAGCAGCGTTGAAGCCGCCGAGTTGCTCAGCGTGCCGCCGGTCGCGGTGTTATCCGTGCTGAGCTGCAGCGTACCCTGGCTGACGATGGTGCTTCCCGTGTAGGTCACGGGACCGCTGGATCCGGTTATTTGAGCGCTCCCGCCGCCGGTCAGCAGAATGCTGCCCGCGCTCGCGCCGTTGGCAATGCTGCTGTCAATCCGCACCGCCGCTCCCGACGCCACGCTCCACACGTTGGTGCCGGCGATTGTCATCGTTCCGTTGATTGCGTTCGGCGTCCCCGAGCCGATCTGGATGGAGTTGGAGGTCCCGTTGCCCGTAAACACCATGTTCTTGGTCAACTCGTTCACGGTGCTGAACATTTCCAACCCCGCCCCGCTGGCGACAGTAAGGGTCGCATTTTGATTCCCCATCCCGCTGACATCGAGTTCGAAACCAAGCAAACCGCCGTTGACGGTAATGTTATTAAGCTGCGAATCCACCGCAACACCCACGAGGGAAACCTGGTTCGTGCTCACCTTCGTCAGGTTGTACGCGTTGCCTCCAGTGCTCAGCGACGCATTTTGCGTGTTGGCTGTGGACTCCCGGATGTCCCAGCGCCCGGCCCCACCGAACGTCGTATCGCCCGTCAGCGTGACCGTGCGCAAGGCGTTGTTCTGCCCGGCGCCGCTGTTGACGATCGCGCCGTTGTTGCCAACCCCGGCGCCCTTCACAATGATGGGTTCGAATCCCAGCGCCTGGCCGTTTACGTCCAGGGTCGCACCGGCATCGATCGTGGTCGCCCCGTTCGTGGACCCCAGCGCGCTCCCGCTGGAAGTCTGTAACGTCCCTGCCACCACTTCAACCGCACCGGTGAAGGTATTGGCGCCGCTCAGGGTCACCGTGTCCGAAGCCTGCTTGGTAATCTTCGCGGCAGCACTGACGCCGGAGATCACATTCCCCACGGTGAAGTTTGCGCCGCGATTCAGGATGAGGTTGCCCTCCAGGTCCACGTTTCCGCCGGGCAGTGTTCCCGTGCCGCCGTTCGTGCCCACTTGCAACGTGGTCCCGACGCCGATGTTCACACCCCCTCCAATCGCGTTGTCCGTCCCGAACACCAGGGTTCCCGCGCTGAGCGTAACGCCGCCCTGCCAGTTATCGACGCCCGTATTCATGAACGTGGCCGATGCCGTGCCTTGCTTCAGCAATCCACCCGTTCCCGAGATCAATCCGGGGCCAACAAAGAAGTAATTGAGGACGCTGTTGCTGATGGTCATGCCGCCCGGCACCACAACGCCGTTTTTGGTCACGATGTTTGTGGAACCGGTATCGTCAAACAGCACCTGGTCCGCCGTTCCGAACACATCCGCACTCTGGCCGGGGAATCCTTTGAAACCAATCCAGTTGGTGCCCGTGTCCCACACTCCGGGAGTGGTCGCGTCCGTGCCAACCCACGTGAGAGGCTTGGGCCCGTTCAGCAAAACCAGCTCGATCGTGGTATTCGCCACATCGTTGCTTACATAACCAACCGTCTGCGCATTGGGAACGGCCCCAATCCCAAAATTGTTCCCAGCGCCGCCAATCGCACCGCTATACTTGATCAGGTTGAACTTGGCCGGATATCCGGTCACGCCTTGCACGTTCGCAATGTTGATGAGGTTCGTCGTCCCGCCAGTGGTCAGCGTGCTGGTGGTCACGTTCACTCCCACAGTGTTCACCGACAGCGTCAGCCCGCTGTTCGTCATGTTCAGCGACGGGATGGAGCATGCCACCGCGTTGGCTGCCAGTGTGCCGTTGCTCAGGGCCACGGTATTCGTGGCGGTGAAACCCAGCGCCAGGCCGGAAACGTCAAGAGTGCCCGCATTCTGCACCGAAATCGGCGAGCTGTTCGGAATGGATCCGCCAGCGGACAAAGCCAACGTGCCCGCGCCATTGGTCCCAATGACCGTCGTTGTTCCGGAATAGGTGTTCGTGCCGGTCAAAGTCTCCAGACCCGCGCGAATCTTGACCAACGACAGCGTGCCGGTGATCGAGCCGGCAAATGTCCCCGATTGATCGTTGTCGCCCACGGTCAGGACGGAATTCGACGTGGCCGCACTGCTTGTGATGATGCAACTCGGCCCGGTGCCGATCGTGGACAAACCATTGATGGTTTCATTGAAGCCGCTCAAGTCCCAGGTATAAGTGCCACCGCTAAAGCCGGACATGATGACGTTGCCAAATCCAAGTCCGTTCGGAATGACTTCGTTGGCGGCGTTCGCCAGGCTGGAGCTGGCGCCGCTTCGGTTCTGCATGATCGTGTTGCCGTTCCAATTGTTCGCCGAATTGGACAAAATCAGACTCCCACTTACTGTCGCGCCGGAACCGAGCGTGAGGTTGAACGGTCCGGTGATCTGGCCGCTCACCTGCCCGTTGTTTCCGCCAATGGTGGCGTCGCCGATGAGATTGACCGTTCCCGATACCACCCAGCCGGTATTCTGAAAACGAATCACGCCCAACGCCTCCTGCTGCGTGCCGCTGCCGGCGATATACAGGGTGTTGGTGAAGAAGGTGTTTGCCGCCGCCGGGTTCAGATACAGATAGCAACCCGGAAACACATAGCACGGCCCCGTTCCGCAAGCATCAGGATTCACCGTGCCGACTTCGGCGCCGGAGAGTTGGATGCGGCCCTGCAGGAAATACGTGCCGCCGGAATAGGTATTGTGTCCGCGCAGCTTCAAATAACCCGGCCCGCCTTTCACCAATGTCACCGGACCTGTCCCGTTGTCCGTGATCTGCGCGTCAATGGCCATCTGGCCGGCCGAACCGGAACCCGGCTCGTTGCGGTAGACGATGAGTTCGCCCGGCGAGTTATTCGTCGGCCCGCCCGCAGTCAAAATGCCCACGTTCTGATCGGCTGCGGTATTTGCGCCGCCAGTTGAATTGCCGATTTCCCACGTCCCCGGGGCTGCTGCCGTGTCCTGAACGAAGATCGCCCCCGACTTGCCCAGGCGCACCACGTTGTTCGAACCAATCCTCAAGCTCCAAGCGCCCGCAGGCCGATTGATGCTGATGGTGTTCACATCGTTGGTGGTTCCGCTGCCCGGATTGTGATCCACGTCCACGGTCACATCGCCCGTACCGCCCGTGGTGTTGTTGATCATGATGTTGTTCGTAGCGAACATGATGGTGGACAGATTGCCGCTGGCGTAAAATGTGTAGTTCGTGAAGTTCACGATGTTCCCACTGCCGTCCACACTCGCCCAGTTGGTCGGAATGGAAGGCTGATTGCCACCGGCAATGGTACCGTCACTGACGGTCACCCAGGGCCCGATGATTCCGTTGAAGTTCGTCGCGGTCGTGGTGATGTTGCCACCCGTCCCCGCCAGCTTGGGCGTGATGATGTTCACCACGCCGCCAGGCACGTGGGTCAGCAGGCCAAGCGAAACATTGCCTCCCGCCAGGTTGTTGCTGTTCACCTTGATGAACGACTGGCCGATGTTGACGAATGTGCTGGCAAAGGTCTGCGCGTTGGTCGTGCTCGCCTTGGTATTGACAACCAACGCGGCGTAATTTGTCGTGCCCAGGCCGGACGTGGTGCCGCCCAGCGACAGGCTGGATACTGGATTGATGATGTTCGTGCCGGGCGCCGACGCCTGGCTGAAATCCAGCGTCATCGTGCCGTTTTCGATGGCCGTCGCACCGCTGTAGGTATTGCTGCCTCCCAGGGTCAGGCCGCCGAAACTGACCTTGTTCAAACCCCCTGTTCCGCCCGGATTATTGGCGAGCGTTCCGTTATACGTCACGGTCACACCCGCACCCACGTCGAAGGCTCCTGTCCCGCTGCCAACTGCCGGCCCCAGGTAAATTCCGCGATTCACATTGACCGCTACGTTGTTTGTGGTCTTCAGCGTGCCGCCATTAAGAATGATATTCCCAGGCGTCACACTGCCGGGCACGGCACCCAGGTTCAAATCCGTGGCAATCTGGGACGATGTGCCGGCATTGACCAGCAGCCCGCCCGAGAACGTGTTCGTCGCGGCCAGATTCACCTGCCCGCCACCGGTCAACGTCAGGCTGAACGGACCGCCCACCGGCTTGTTGATCGCCAGGGTGCCGCTCGGGGGCGCGCTGAAGATGCCGTTTACGCTCAGGGTCAACGGCAGATTGACAGTTTCCGTCAGGATTGGCTGCGTGTCAGTGATGCTCCCCAGCATGATCCCATTCCCGATCAAGTTAAACGCCGCTGCAGGCGTGGTGAAAGTGATCTGGCTGAACGTCGTGCCGGCCGCAAAATCATTCGTCGGTGTCAGTCGCAACGTGCCCGTGAAATTGAGCGCATCACCCGCGGATGGCGCGGTGCCGCCCCAGTTGTTGGCGGTGGACCACTTGTCATCCAGGCCACCGCCAGTCCAGTTGCGCTGAGTGGCCTGGGACGGAATCGTAAAAAGACTCAACAAAACCGCGGCCGCCAAAAGGCCTCGAGTACATGGGAGTTTGGGCAATTGCATATGGGTTCTCTTCATAGGTTGGGCAATGAGGATCGTGCTGGGTTTTAAATGCACTTCTGGGTCAGATTCTTTGATACACGGAAATCAGCCCCCTTTGCAAGCCCCATTTCATGCCACCTAACAAATATAAGAAGCTTTAATAAGCTGGGAACTCCGGAGGCCGTTCATCAAGCGCTCTCCAGCCGTCAGGTACGGACATGCACCTCCCGGAACCAATAGCCCCCGCCTACCGGTCAATGAACGAGAGAACTCTCCCCTTGAAGTCGCAGCAATCTTCCACCGTAAACGATTAGCTCCGCTAACTGGCGAGAAGCTTCCAGCTACTGCCAGAGCTTCGCGGGATAGTCGCCCCGGGCAATCAACTTTCGGATGCCCTCCACCACGAACGGACGGTCCTCCCGATAAGTTACCCCGAACCATGCATCCGGCGTCCGCAACATCTTCACCCGCGCCTGCCCTTCGCGCACCAATCCATTCACCTCGGTCGGAATGTAGCACTCGGCCTTCAAATCCTTTCCCTGCCGCTCCAGGAATGCGACAAACCTCCGCCGTAACTGGCCAAAGAGCGCCGGCGTGAAGCCCCACATGTTCATGGAAACCATCTCATCCCCCGTGAGCGGATGCACCTTCCCCTCCGCATCCGTATACTTCGCGGCATTATCCGCCTTCTCGATCTTCGTCAACTCGGTGACGCCTTGCAGATACCCGTCCGCTCCCACCTGGCAAATGCCCCTCGCCACGCTGCCGAACTCCGATAACGTGTTCCGCAAAATGAACCCCACCATCGCAAAATCACCCGTCCCCCGCTGCAAATGCTCCGCCAGCAGACGATACGAGTTCGCACCGTAAAAATCATCCGCATTGATCGCGGCAAACGGCTCGTGAATCCCCTCCTCCGCCATCAGAATCGCGTGCGCCGTTCCCCACGGCTTCGTGCGCCCCGGCGGGACGGAAAATCCCGGCGGCAGCTTGTCCAATTCCTGAAAAACATATTCCACCGGGACCCGCCCGTGGAAACGCGCGCCGATCGTCTCCTTGAACGCCGCCTCGATGTCGTGCCGTATCACGAACACCAGCTTCCCAAATCCCGCCCGCAGGGCATCGTAAATCGAATAATCTATGATCGTTTCCCCGTTCGGCCCGACGGGATCGATTTGTTTCAGCCCGCCATAACGGCTTCCCATCCCGGCGGCCAATACCAGCAAAGTTGGTTTTTCCATTTTTTTGTTCTCCCAAATCAACTGAATCTCAAAATGCCCCATTCCTCCTGCCGATGAAAATCCACCCGCGTGTGCGCCGAGCTCGACGAAATCACCGGCCCCCGCCGCCCCCGCGTGTAATCATACCGGCCGAACGAAAACCGCCATTCAGATCCCGCCAATCCGCCCGGTTGCTCGCAAGCGGAATCCGCCGGAATCATCGCCAGCACCCACCATTTCTGTTCCGGTGTTTGCGCCCACACGTTCGACTGGAACAACTCCCGGCCCACCAGCGCGCCGTCCAGCGATTTCGTTTCCCGCGCGCGCTTCAGGGCGTTCTCATCGGCATAGCGCAATTGCAATCTCTGGTTATTCGGCGCGATCTGAAGCTCCACGTACGCCCGCTGCGTTTCCGGCCGCAGGAAAACCTCGAAGACATCGCCTAGTTCCCACAACCGCTGGTTCGGCCCCGTCGCGGCACTGAATATGTCCCGGTCGGTCAATTCCGCCAGCATCACCAGCACATTATGTCTCCGGCCCACGCGCACAGTTCCCGGCACAAAGTCCCGCTCCGGCTCCGCCAGCCATGATTGCCCCAGATCGCACGATGCCGCGCCATTCATCGCCTCGCGTACGCTCGCCAAATCGCCTTGCTCGAACGCGGCCACCGGCCTGCATTCAAGTTGCGGCGATCTGCTCTGGACCGGGTTGGCCATCATTTCCTCGCCGCGCTTGCCGGGGGTTCCGACAGTGTTTCGGGCCGGTAATTCACCCCCATCTGGTCCAGGCGCCGGCAATCCACCGCCAGCCTTCGCTGGAAATCCTCCCAGTTCCGCGCCTCCTTTGGCGACCACACGACCTCCGCCATCGCCGCTTCCCGCGGGAAAATCATGTATTCCGCGTGCTTCAAGGACGGCACGTACTCCGTCCACAAGTTCCCCTGGGCTCCGAGCACGTGCGGCGCATCCGCCGGTTTCATCCTGGCCGGAATCGGCTCGAACGAATACACCTTGCTTAATGGCAGGTAACCGCCGATCGCCCGCGGCTCCTTCGCATGATTCGTGTTCTGGTAGTGGTCGAGGTAACAATAGCCGGTCGGCGACATGATCACGTCGTGTCCCGCGCTCGCCGCTTCCGCCGCGCCGCCGATCCAATCCATCACCACCGCGCTTTGCGCCAGTCCTCCGAGCCGGATTTCGCTCCATCCGATCAGTGTCTTTCCGCGCGAGTTGATGAATTTCTCCATCCGCCGGATGAAATAGCTTTCCACTTGGGACACCTGCAATCCCTCACGCTTCATCAGCTCCTGGCACTTCGCACAATGGTCCCAGTTGTCCCACTTCACCTCGTCGCCGCCGATGTGAATGTACTTGCCCGGGAATAAATCGAACACCTCCGTCAGCACATCCTCCAGGAACTTGTAAACCTCGTCGTTGCCCGCGCAATAAGTGCCGTTGAAAATGCCCCCGTTCATGTCCGTGTTGAACGGGCCGCCCGTGCAACTGTACTCCGGGTACGCCGTCAACGCCGCGCTCGCATGCCCGGGCATCTCGATCTCCGGGATCACCATGATATGCCGCGCCTGCGCGTATGCCACAACCTCCCGAATATCGTCCTGCGTATAATAACCACCGTATTTCCCGTCCGCCCGGTAGGCCGTGCTCTGCTTCGGATCCAATTTGAAGTTGATTCCGGAGCGCCACGCGCCCAACTCCGTCAATTTCGGGTGGCTCTTGATTTCAATGCGCCAGCCCTGGTCGTCGGTCAAATGCCAGTGGAACCGGTTCAGCTTGTGCAAGGCCATCGCGTCCAGCACCGCCTTGACCTCCTCCTTGCCGAAGAAATGCCGGCTCACATCGAGCATCAATCCCCGCCACGCAAAACGCGGCTGGTCCTCGATCTTTACGCACGGAACCACCCATTTCACCCCATGCACCGGCTTCGAGGCCAGCGCCTCCGGCGGCAGCAGTTGCAGCAAGGATTGCACGCCGTAGAAAACCCCCGCGCAATTCGGCGCGCGAATGACCACCCCATGCGGCGTCGCCTCCAGATCATATCCTTCCTCGCCCAGCGAGGAGCTGACGTTCTGCGTGGTCAATACGATCGCATTGTTCACCGGCTCAGAATTCATGCTCGTTTCCACCGCGCACGCATACCCCATCGCCTCACGCAGCCGGTCCGCCAGATACATCCCCTCGTCATGCGACGCCGCGTCCGTGACGATCTTCGTCCCGGCGCGCAATCGCATCCCCAGAAATCTCTTTTCCGTCCGCACGTGAAACGTCCCCTCCCGCCGCTCGATCTTCATCGGCAGGGGAATGATCGAGGGAACATTCGTTTCTGCGGCTCCGGCAGTCATCCTTGCTGCGATTATGAAAAGAAGGGCTCCCGCCCAACCCATTTTGATGTTCCGTCTCATGAATATACTACGATCTCGTTTATTTGCCCGGCGCTTTGCCTGAAAGAAGTTGCGGTTCATTCACCGTCGAAGCCGGACCCATCCCTGTCCCGCCGGCATCCCGCCCCCCGCTCCACAATCCATTGATCACCCAGAGCAGGACGCCTCCGCTGACCAGAAACACCGCCGAAAGCACCATCGCCAGGACCGTTCTGCCGTAAAGAAAATTGCCCAGCGCGAAAAGCGACGACCAGATCACCAGGCACCCTGAAATCCATCCGAGGGTCGCCGTCCCCATGTGATCGGATTGACCCGCTTGAGTCCCGGCGGGATACGCCTCCCGCTTGATCCTGCTCCAACCCGGTCCCGCCGGATGAACTTTCCGGTAAAAGGCAATCAAACGTTCGCGGCTGGTCGCGGGACCAATAAAAGCCGTCAGCAGCCAGCAGACCGTGGTAAACGCCACCGAGAGCAATACTGACGGCGCAAACGGCACCGGGTGTCCCGCCTTCTTCATCGCGAAGAAAGCCACCGAAATCGCAAACGAACTCGCCATGGCCGCCACCTCGCACCAGGCATTGATCCGCCACCAGAACCAACGCAACATGTACAACAATCCCGTGCCCGCGCCGATGGAGATCAATATCTCGAAGGCCTCCTGCGCCGAGTTCATTACCATGCTGAGCATGGCCGCCGCCGCGTAAAGGAACACCGTGCAAACGCGGCCGACGTTCACATAGTGCCGTTCGTTTGCGCCCGGGGAAACGAACCGGCGATAGAAATCATGCACCAGGTAGGACGAGCCCCAATTGAGGTGTGTCAAAATCGTCGATGAATTGGCCGCGATCAGGCCGCCTACCATCAAGCCCACAAAGCCAGTTGGAAGAAACTTCAACATGGCGGGAAACGCGCTGTCATGCCCGATCAGTTTCGGATCAGCCCCGGGAAACGCCGCCTGGATGTCCTTCAGCTCGGGAAACACGATGATCGAGCACAGCGCCGTGATGATCCACGGCCAGGGCCTCAAGACATAGTGCGCCAGATTGAAGAACAGCACCGCGCCCAGGGAATCCTTTTCGGACTTCGACGCCAGCATGCGTTGCGCTATGTAGCTGCCTCCGCCCGGCTCCGCGCCCGGATACCAATTGGCCCACCAGCCAATCGCAATCGGCATGATGAACACCATCAGGGCAAGTTCCGGCAGCGAAAAATTCGGGAGGATGTCCAGGATGGGCTGGCCGTGCCCGTCAATCGCGGACATCACCGGCTGGCCGCCGGCCGGGGAGACAACCTGTTGTGAACCCAGCAAATGCACCAACTGGTGAAGCCCCGCCATTGCGCCCGTTCCCACCCCGGTCCGACGTGCGACCTCCTTGAGCGCGAAATAGGCCGCGGCAATCACCGCCGTCATCTTGATCATGAATTGCACCATGTCGATGACCAGCACGCCCCACAATCCCGAATGTGCCGCGAATACCACGTTCAGCACGCCGCAGATCAGGATCGTCTGCCACGGCGGCAGGCCGAACAGAATGTTCGCGATCTTGCACGCCGCCAGCGTGACCATTCCCATGATGAAACAGTTGAAGAACAACCCCAGGTAAATCGCCCGGAACCCCCGCACCACGGAGGCCGCCCTGCCGGAATACCGAAGCTCGTAAAACTCAAGGTCGGTCATCACTCCCGACCGGCGCCACAGCCGGGCAAAGAAAAAAACCGTTGAAACCCCGGTCAACACAAACGCCCACCATTGCCAATTGCCCGCCACTCCGTACTGCCGCACTTGCTGTGTCACCCAGTTCGGCGTATCGCTGCTGAATGTCGTCGCCACCATCGATAACCCCGCCAGCCACCACGGCACGGACCGACCCGACGCAAAAAACTCGGAGGTGTTCTCGCTCGCGCGCTTACCGAAGAACAAGGCCGGGACGAAACAGAGGAGCAAGGTGGCCAGGACTATGAGCCAGTCTATCAGTTGCAGATGCATGCGCGTGCTGCGTTCGTCGTCGTCCTTCCAAAGGACGGAGGAACGCATGCTAACGATTGTGCCTCCCTGATACAAGAAGCCCGTCGCTGGTCATTTCGTTCCACCCAATCACCGGTCCGGGAAGCGCGATTGATCTTCTCAGGGCAGATGGAGCCGGAAGAATGCCGCCGTACCGCTCGTGTCGTTGGTGTACACGTAGTTTCCCCCGACACTCGAAATTCCATTCACTGCGCTCCACGCCGCGCCCGCCTTCGGCACTCCACTCTTCTCCAGGGCAAAGCCCGTCGCCGAAAGCGGCCACGAAAGCACCACCCGGTTCCCCTGCCACGTGATCTGCAACGTGGGCTGCGGGACCGGCACCAGCAGACCGAAACGAATCGTATTGTTCCCCGTATCCGCCACGTAAAGATTGCCCGCGCCATCCAGCGCCAACCCCTCCGGACCGTTGAACAACGCGTTCGCACCGTTGCCATCCGTGCTCCCCGAAATTCCGCTCACCCCTCCAATCACGCTCACCTGCGCGTTCGTCGGCGTCGGCTTGATCTTCTCGATCACGTGGTTCACAGCGTCGCAAACATACATATTACCGAAGCCATCCACCACCAGTCCCGAAGGCGAGCCAAATTCTCCCAGCGACGCCGCCGTGGTCACATCGCCGCCGGGCGTGATCTTCCGCACCACACCGTTCTCCGTGTCCGCCACCAGGAGATTCCCGGTCCCATCGAACACCAGCGCCAACGGATGATAAAATTGCGCATTGGTCCCGTTGGCGTTGATCAACCCGTTCACGCCCGTCATGCCCGCAAAAGTGGACACTTGCCCTCCGGGCGTGATCACGCGAATACTGCTGTTGGCCCGGTCAGCCACATAAAGATCACCCGCGCCATCGAACGCCAGCGCCGACGGCTGCCAGAACAGCGCCAGGCTCGCGTCTCCATCCAGGCTGTGCACCGGGTTTGTGAGGAAAAAAACATTCGTCCCCAATTGCTGCGCCTTCGGAACGCCCCCCACAATGTTCGTCACCACCGGCACATTGGTAACCAGGAACACAAAATTGGTGACACCGCCACTGACGTTGCTGATCACACCCGAGTAATTCGTGAACAACGACGCATTGGTCAGCACGAAACTCACATTGGTGAAATTCAAAATATTCGTCACGCCGCCGGATACGCCCGTGAACGTCGCCTTGTTGGTAATGTTCCCGGAAAAAAAAGTCCCCACCCGCCCCGCGTAGGTGCTCACCACCCAGTTGCTTCCCGATTGCACCACTTTCCGGATCTCATTATTGCCCGAGTCCGCCACGTAAAACACTCCCGGCCCCCCCGCGATCAGCCCCTTCGGCATGTTGAACTGCGCCGCGCCGTTCGTGCCGTCCTCACTTCCCAGCGATCCCGCCGCCCCGGCGATCGTGCTCACTGCTCCGCCGGCCGTGATCAGGCGGATCGTCTGGTTCCCGGTGTCCGCCACAAGCACATTCCCCGCTCCATCCGTTGTCACTCCCACCGGTCCTGAAAACCGCGCCCGGCTGTTCGTGCCATTCGCGTTCCCGGCCCCGCCCGCCAATCCCGCCAGCGTGCTCGTGAAATTGGTTGGCCCGATCACCCGAATCGTGTTGTTCAGCGAGTCGGCCACATAAACATTTCCCCTGGCCACGGCCGTCCCTTGCGGGAAATTAAACCGCGCCACCGGGTTGGTCCCATCCACGGTTCCAAAAACTCCATTGGTGCCGGCGAGGTTGTTGACCACTCCCGCGAACGTCACCTTCAGGATCGTGTTGTCCGCCGGGTCCGACACATACAGGTTATTCGTCCCATCCGTCGAAATTCCGCCCGGCAGATTGACGCTCGCCGGCGTGCTTACGACCCAGTTTGTTCCCGACAACGTCACCCTCCTGATCGCGCTGTTGTCCGTATCCGCAACCCACAAATTGTTCGACGCGTCCACCGTGATTCCCGCAGGCAGGCTGAACTGCGCGTTCGTGTTCTTGTCATTGATGAAACCAGGCACGCCCGCCGCCCCCGCGATCGTGCTCACCATCCAATTGGTTCCCGCCAGCGTCACCTTGCGAATGGTGTCGTTGTACGTATCGGCCACGAACACATTCCCGGCCCCATCCACCGCCAGTCCGCCCGGCAGATTGAATTGCGCATTCGTTCCCACCCCATCCGTGATGCCCGACGCTCCGGCCATCCCAGCAATCGTGCTCACCACCCAGTCCGACCCCGCCGGCGTCAGCTTCCGGATGATGTGATTCGCCGTGTCCGCCACATACACATTCCCCGACCCATCCACCGCCACGCCCGCCGGAAACGCAAACCGCGCGCCGCCGTTCGTCCCATCCACAGCCCCCGGATTTCCCGCCAACCCTGCAATCGTGGTCACCACGCCCGCCGATGTGATCTTTCGGATGGTGCAATTCTGCGCGTCGGCCACGTACACATTCCCTGCCGCGTCCGCCGCCACTCCTTGTGGATAATTGAATCGCGCAGCCGATCCCGTCCCGTCCACGCTGCCGTAGCCCGCGTTCCCGGCCAGCGTGCTGAAGGTGAAGGTTTGTCCCTCCACCTTCAGCAACGCGAAAAGCCCGGCGAACATGGCCGCCGCCCATCGGCCGGAGTAGTTGTTCGATAATTTCATGTCTTATCAACCGCTCCGGCCGCCCGTTCCCTGCGCTCGCGCGCGCTTAGAACCGGCAGGTCAGATCGGCTTGAATCAATTGATACCGATGAATCGCATTGACCTGCGGAATATCCTGGTTGCTGCCACCCGTCCCCAGGCTGCCGTCAATCTGGTCCGCATAGCCGTACCGCAGTGTCCCAATGATGTTGTCCGTGATGCTGTAGGCCACCGCCGAGTAAAAGCCCTGCAGGTTGCCGCGGCCTTCAAAGAAGTCCGAGTCCAGCAGGTTCGGATCCAGCGCATACTGTTCCACGTGCTGCCAATAGGCCCGCGCTTCCCACGTATGCTTCTTAGACAACGCCCCGTAGGTCAGCCCCAGTGCATCGCCGTTTCCGATGGCGAATCCCACCTGCCAGGCCTTGACCTGGTCCGTGGCCGCGAACGGAATGGGTGTGATGTTCGGGATCAATTTCGACTCGTTGAACGCGTCCCGCGCACGCGCCGCGCCGTCCAGGTTCTCCGAGAAATCCCCAAACACCCGGGCCTTGTACTTGCCCAGCTTGAAATTGATCTCCGCCGGGATTTCCAGGATCAACAAATCGTTAATGCCCGTCTGGTTCGCCGCGAATCCGTCGTAGCTGATGCCGTTGATGTTGCCGTTCGGATATCCGCTGTAGCCGGAGGTGTGCACACCGCTGTAAACCGCCCCGTTGGCCGCGCCCTGTCCCACGAAGATTCCCGAGAATCCCGGGAGAATCGTCGCGCCGGATGACGTGTTCACTCCCTTGTCCGTATAATTATAAAGCACCGGCGCCACCTTGAACGTGATGTCCTTGTCCACGTGGTAATTCATCCCCACCTGCCACGCCAGGAGCAGCGGCGCGCTGCTGTTCGTCCCCTGCGGGAACAGGCTCGGGAAAAATCCAAATCCCGTCTGCGTCGGATTGGTGTCCTGGTAAATGAACTGCCCGAAGTTGGCGAAGAAATCGGCCTCACCGACCGTATACTTGAAGTGTTCCGCCAGGCCCTCGGGATTGATGTCCGTGTCCCATACCATCGGCGTCGTGTAGAGCGGCATCGGCATCTTGCCGATCGTGAACTCCGCCCAGTCCGCCGGCTTCCAGCCCAGGTAAACCTGCCCCAGGTTGATGCCCGCCGTTCCCTTGCCAAACGGTCCCTGGAACGGAACGCCGCTCGAGGACGTGCCGAACGTCACCCACGGGGAGCGCGGATTCGCAGCCGTTTCCAGCCGCAATCCGTAATAAAAATTGTCCACCAAATCCCCGCGCAACCCGAGCCGCAGCGCATAACGCTCGCGCTGCAGCCGCACGGTGTTGTCCCCCGCCGCGCTGGCGTAACGATCCTCAAATCGGAACCGGATATCCCCGAATAACTCGACATTCTTGATGGCATTGCTGATCTTCCACTTTGAAATTTCCGATGGCGGCATATTCGTCTGGCTCGCCGCCGCTTCCGCCTTGACCTTGTCGGCCTCGTCCTGGGTCAAAATTCCCTTTTTGATGAGCGCGTTCAGCAGCGCGTCGGACGAATCCACCGCAGCCTGCGCCCCCGCCACGCCGATCGTGGCCGCCAGCGCCGCCGCGCCAGCCTTCATAAACCACCCTAAACGCCTGGATCTGAGTTGCTTTCGTAGATATTTCTTCCGGTTTGCCTTCGTGATTTGGTTTTGCATTGGCGAGAAACTAAGAGCGCCAAGTGACACCAGTGTATCGCCAATGTTACAATTGTGTGACAAGGCCCAAGCCCTGTTCTTCGCCTCTCCCTTTCGTTTTCCGGACTTCCGATCCCTGATCTTTATCAATTGCTGGCTCATGGGAGTCTTCGCCGTTCACCATTCCAGCACCCGATAAAACCGCCGAGCCGCACTCGCATTGGTATCCTGCAATCGCGTGCTTCCCGGCATTCCCGCGGTCAGCGGCAGCGCCGTCCAATTGCTGTCCGCGGTCGAATTCTTGTAATCCATTTCGTATACGCGTCCGCTGCGTGTTCCCAGCGACACACTGAAACGATTCGTCCGCCACGCCGCATTGGTCAGCGCCATTTTCCGGGCCGGCGGGCCATCCCCTACCAGCGCCAGGCTGTGCCATCCCCCGGCTGCAATCGCCACCACATTGGTCAAACCCGCCGGCACCATGGCTTGTCCAAAATTAACATTATCACTGTTGTTGGTCGCACCCTCGCCCCACGCCACCACCGTCCCGTCCGTCTTCAGCGCCAGGCTGTGCAGGTCCCCCGCCGCAATTCGCAGCATATTGGTCAATCCCGCGGGTACGTTCGTTTCGCCGAAACCGTCGTACCCCCATGCCACCACCGTCCCGTTCGTCAGCAGTGCCAGGCTGTGAAATCCTCCCGCCGCAATCGCCATCACACCATTCAACCCCGCCGGCACATTGGTCGCCCCATAACTCGGATCCCCCCACGCCGCCACCGTCCCATCTGATCGCAGCGCCAGGCTGTGAAATCCTCCCGCCGCCACCGCCACCACATTGGTCAGACCCACCGGAACATTCGTCTGGCCGTAGTTGATATGCGAATCTTCCGCTCCCCAGCTCACCACCGTGCCGTTCGCCCTCAGCGCCAGGGTGTGATAATAACCCAACGAAATCGCCACCACATTCGTCAAATCGTCCGGCGAATCCAACTGCCCAAAGGCACCGTCCCCCCATTCCACCATCGTCCCGTCCGGATTCAACGCCGCCTCAAAGTTTCCGCCGGCCGCAATCGCCACCACGTTGCTCAATCCCGGCGGCGGTTCTCCCTGGCCATATTCATCGTCTCCCCAATTGGTCAGCACACCGCCCGGCCCCAAGGCCACGCTTGCATAGAAATTGCCCGCCACCGCTGCCATGTTCGTCAGTCCAGCCGGCACTATGCTCTGCCCCCATTTGTAGCTGTTCTGGGCTGCAACTACGTTCGTCCCCGCCCCCCATGCCACGATCCTTCCTCCCGCGACGCAATCGCTTCCGCAGCTCAGCCACACCAAAATCAACCCCAGCAAGCCCGCAATCCCATGTTGTTGCCCGCGTCCGATCATGATCCGTTCATCCCGACTGGTGTCGCCAAAGACATCCTTTCCGTTTCTCAACCCCCACTCCCAGTGTCAAGAAACGCATTGTTACATAACGGTGACTCGGCCCGTTCTGGAGCCGCTTGGAAATCCCCCTGCCTTCTGTCTCGGACTTCCTCTCCCCGAGTCCTCGTTCGTGTTTATTCGTGTTAATTCGCGGTTGATCGGCTATCCTTGCCCCATGCAATCGAAATGGAGCTTACCGCTGAATCCTTCTGCCGCCCTCCTACTCATCCTTTTCTCCGCGAGCATCGCCCTCGCCGATGATTGGCCCCAATGGCTCGGTCCCCAGCGCGACAGCGTCTGGCGCGAGGACGGCATCCTCCAGAAATTCCCCGCCGCCGGTCCGCCCGTCCGCTGGCGCACTCCCATCGGCGGCGGTTACTCGGGCCCTTCCGTCGCCCATGGCCGCGTCTATCTCATGGACCGCCAGGTCTCCAGGGATTCCGCCGCGCCGCCCGATCCCATGCAACGCGGCATGATCAACGGCTCCGAACGCGTGCTCTGCCTTGATGAATCCACCGGCAAAATCATCTGGCACTACGATTACGATTGCCCCTACACCATGAGCTATTCCGCCGGGCCGCGCGCCACTCCCACCGTGGGCGACGGCAAGGTTTACGCCCTCGGCGGCGAAGGCAATCTCTCCTGCCTCGACGCTGAATCGGGGAAAATTATCTGGTCACGCGATTTCAAGAAGGATTATGGCGTCAACACGCCCACCTGGGGTTTTGCCGGCCATCCGCTGCTGGACGGCAATCGCGTCATCTGCCTCGTCGGCGGTTCCAACACCACCGTGGTCGCCTTCCACAAAGACGACGGCAAGGAAGTCTGGCACGCCCTGACCGCCCGCGAGCCGGGCTATTCCGCGCCCGTCATCATTGAAGCCGGCGGCAAACGCCAGCTTATCGCCTGGACTCCGCAATGGCTCAACTCCCTCAATCCCGAAACCGGCGAAGTCTATTGGACCCAGCCCCTGAACGTCCGCATGGGGATGAGCATTTCCACGCCGCGCAAGCTCGACGACCTCCTCTTCATCACCAGTTTCTTCAGCGGTGCCGTGGCGCTGCGCCTCGATTCCGCCAAGCCCGACGCCGCCATCGTCTGGCAGAGCAAGAAAATCAGCGAACAAAACACCGACGCCCTCCACTGCACCACCTGCACGCCGTTCCTCGAGGACGGCTACGTGTATGGCGTCTGCAGCTACGGCCAACTGCGCTGCCTCAAAGCCGGCACCGGCGACCGCCTGTGGGAAACTCTCGCCGCCACCACTCCGGACAACAAACCCGCCCGCTGGGCCACCGCTTTCATCGTCAAGAACGGCGACCGCTTCTTCCTCTTCAATGAAAAGGGCGACCTGATCATCGCGCATCTCACCCCCAAGGGCTACGACGAGGTCAGTCGCGCGCACATTCTCGAGCCCACCAACACCGACCCCGGCCGCGCTGTCGTCTGGTCACATCCCGCCTTCGCCAACCGCTGCATCTTCGCCCGCAACGACAAGGAAATCATCTGCGTCGACCTCCACGCCACGAACTGAACTGCTCGCAAATCCCTTGGTAGGGCCCGCGCTGCCGCGCCGCCGGTCTCTTACTCCTTCACCAACAACAACAAATCCTTGCTCTCCACCGAATCCCCGACCTTCACGTGGATTTCCTGCACGGTTCCCTCGACCTGCGCGTAAATCGTGGTTTGCATCTTCATCGCTTCCATGGTCAGCAGCTTCTCGCCTTTCCTGACCTTGGTTCCCACGCTCACGGCCAGCGATGTGATCAATCCCGGGATCGGCGCGCCCACCTGCGACGGCACGGCCGGATCCGCCTTCGGGCGCGCCTTCGTTTTCGACTGCACCGACCGGTCGGTCACCGTCGTCTGGCGCGAAATTCCATTCAGCTCGAACAACACCGTCCGCCGCCCGTCCGCATCGGTCTGGCTGATGTTCACCAACCGGATGAAGAGCGTCTTGCCCTCCTCGATGCTCACCGAAACCTCCTCGCCCAGCCGCAGTCCATAAAAGAACGCAGGCGTCGGCAGAACCGAAAGATCGCTGTACTCGCGCGCCTTCCGCGCGAACTCCACAAACACTTCCGGGTACATCAAATAACTGAACAGATCGTCATCCGTCACTTCGCGTTTCAATCGCGCGGCCAGATCGGTCTTGGTCTTCTTGAAATTCAACGGCGGCAGGTTGTGTCCCGGGCGGCCTTTCAACGGCTTGCGATCGCCCAGCACCACCTTCTGCAACTGCTTCGGCCATCCGCCCACCGGCTGCCCCAGCCCGCCCATCAGCATGTCGATCACCGACTCCGGAAACGGCGTGCTCCCCGGCTCCAGGTTCAACACGTCCGCCGGCTTGATACCGCGCGTGACCAGGAACATGGTCATGTCACCCACCACCTTGCTGCTCGGCGTCACTTTCACGATGTCGCCAAACAACTGGTTCACCTCCGCATACGTGCGCGCAATCTCCGGCCAGCGATTCGACAACCCCATGCTCGCCGCCTGTTCCTTCAAATTCGTGTACTGCCCGCCCGGCATCTCGTGCAGGTAAACCTCCGCCGTCCCTGACCTCGGCGACGTGTCGAAGGGCGCGTACGCCGGCCGCACCTGTTCCCAGTAGTCCGAAAATTCGTTCAACGCGGCCAAATCCAGCCCCGTATCCCGCGGCCCGTGCTCCAGCGCTGCCACGATCGAATTGAGATTCGGCTGGCTGGTCGAGCCCGACATCGACGCCAGCGCCAGGTCCACCACATCCACGCCCGCGTCGTTCGCTTCGAGCACTGACGCCGCCGAAACCCCGCTCGTATCGTGCGTGTGGAAATGAATCGGTATGCCGATTTCCTGTTTCAGCGTTTTCACCAGTTGATACGCCGCATACGGCCGGCACAGGCCCGCCATGTCCTTGATGGCGAGGAAATGCGCGCCCATCTTTTCCAGTTCCTTCGCCATCTTGACGTAATACTTCAGCGAATATTTTGAGCGCTTCGGATCCAGGATGTCTCCCGTGTAGCAGATCGCCGCCTCGCAAATCGCGTGCGTCTCCTGCACCGCCTCCATCGCCACCTTCAGGTTCGGCGTGTAATTCAGCGAGTCGAAAATCCGGAAGATGTCAATTCCCTGTTCCGCCGCGTGCTTGACGAACCCCGCCACCACATTGTCCGGGTAATTCGAATAGCCCACGGCGTTCGATCCGCGGAACAGCATCTGGAAGCAAATGTTCGGAATCTGCTCGCGCAATTGCCGCAGACGCAGCCACGGGTCCTCGTGCAAAAACCGCATTGCCGTGTCGAACGTCGCCCCGCCCCACATCTCCATGCTGAACAATTGCGGCGTGCGATGCGCAATCGCCCCCGCCACCGCCAGCATGTCATACGTCCGCACGCGCGTTGCCATCAGCGATTGATGGGCGTCGCGGAACGTCGTGTCGGTGATGAGCAGCCGCTTCTGTTTCAGCGCCCACTCGGCAAATTTCTTCGGCCCAAGTTCCAGCAGCAACTGCCGCGATCCCGGGGGCGGCGCCTGCTTGTGGTCGTAATCCGGCGGCTCCACAATCGGCAGGCTGCTCTTGGGCAGGTATCCTTTGGCCTGGGGGTTGCCGTTGATCACCACATCGCCCAAAAACGCCAGCAACTTGGTGGCCCGATCGCGCCGCGGCTTGAATTGAAACAACTCCGGCGTGGTGTCGATCAGCGTCGTTGTCGCCCCGCCCGACCGGAACACCGGGTTGTGAATCACGTTTTCCAGGAACTGAATGTTCGTCTTGACGCCGCGTATCCGGAACTCGCGCAACGCCCGGTCCATGCGCACCAGGGCCAGATCGAAATCACGCCCGTACGCCGTCACCTTCACCAGCATTGAATCGTAGAAGGGCGTGATCACGCTGCCTGACGCTCCCATGCCTCCGTCCAGTCGCAGCCCGAATCCGCCCGACGACCGATATGTCAGGATGCGCCCGTAATCCGGCGTGAACTTGTTCTCCGGGTCCTCCGTGGTGATGCGGCATTGCACCGCGTAACCGTTACGCGGGATTTCCGCCTGCGGCGGCAGGTCCAGTTCCCGCCCGTGCAGCGAATTCCCCTGCGCCACCAGGATCTGCGCCCGGACCAGGTCGATTCCCGTGATGACCTCCGTCACCGTGTGCTCCACCTGGATGCGCGGGTTCATCTCGATGAAGAACCACTGGTTGGTGTCCAGATCGAGCAGGAATTCCACCGTCCCCGCGTTGTCGTAGCCGATCTCGCGGCCAATCCTCACCGCCGCCTCGCACAATTCCTGCCGGACGCGCGGCTCCAGGCCCACCGACGGCGCGATCTCGATCACTTTCTGGTGCCGGCGTTGCACCGAGCAATCGCGTTCGTGCAAGTGCAGCACACTCCCGTGCTGGTCTCCCAGCACCTGGACCTCGATGTGCTTCGCCCGCGGAATATATTTTTCCAGGAACACCGCCGGGTTCCCGAACGCCCGCCCCGCCTCGCCGCGCGCTTCATCCAGCAAATCCGCGAGGTCCGCCGCCTTCGTCACCACGCGCATTCCCCGGCCGCCGCCGCCGAACGCAGCCTTGATCATCAGGGGAAATCCGATCTCCTTTGCGATCTTCAGCGCCTCCGCCCGTTCCTCCACCGGATTCTCGGTGCCGGGCAGCGTCGGGATATTCAACTTTTGCGCCAGCGCACGCGCCGCCGTCTTGTCGCCCATCAACCGCAACAACTCCGGTCGCGGCCCAACAAAAGTGATCCCCGCCTCCTGGCACGCCTGCGCAAACTGCGCGTTCTCGGAAAGAAATCCATACCCGGGATGGATGAGATCCACGTCTTTTTCCTTCGCCAGCGCCACAATGCCGGGAATGTCCAGATACGCGCCCACCGGCCCCTTGCCTTCGCCCACCAGGTAGGCCTCGTCCGCCTTGAAACGGTGAATGGAAAGCCGGTCCTCCAGCGCGTAGATCGCCACCGTCCGCAATCCCAGCTCGGTGGCCGCGCGGAAAACGCGGATCGCAATTTCGCTGCGGTTGGCCACCAGCAGCTTCCTGAATTTTTTTCCGGCCGGCGGAACTTCGGGCGTGGAGACACTTCGTGCTTTGCCTGGATTCATAAGCGCCGGTTCTTATAGACGAGCGCCCGCCGCTTGGCAAAGGTTTGCTGTGGGAAAAGTGCCGGCAGCCTGCGAGAATCAGCCCTTAAATATGCCGCGGCGGAGTGGAAACAACGTCCGCGCCCGGCCCGATGCTGGGCCCGATATCCACGCTGGGCCCGCGCTTGCGCGGCGGCGGCTCCTCCTTGCGCTCCGGTTTTCCGGCCGGTTGCGGTGATTTCGCCCGCGGTTCCGGCCCCTTTTGATCACCCTGCTGCCCCTCCTCCGTGCGCCGAGACTCTTGCTCGTCTTTCATGGATAAAACTAACGGCGAACCGCGTTTGCGCAATCAAAAGAATCGGCGGCTATGCCCCATTCACCGGGCGACATTGACCGCCTCTGCCACCGCATCCTCGCGTTCCCACGCGGCCCGCTCGCAATCGGTCAGTGGCAGCGGAAGCGCCCGCCCCTCCTCCGCCGCGTGCAACGCCGTCTCGATCACCGCCATCACCGCCACCGCCTCCATCGGCGTCACCGGATTCGGCCCCTGCCGCTTCAACGCGTCCCGAACGCGCGCGTAATACTCCCGGTAATCGCCAGGTGTCGAGCCGCATTGCATCACCACGCCGCTCCTGCCCTCAAAAAGCACCGTCGGCCGCGGATCGTGCCCCCAGCCGTCGCTACCCGGCGCCATTCCCGCGCGCAACTGGTCCTCCTGCGTGTCCAGTCCATGCTTGATCCAGCTTCCCTGGGTCCCATGCACAATGAATCGCGGCACTCCGCCCGCCACGAGCATCGAGGCATGCAACACCACTTTTCGCCGCCCGTAATCGAGCAGCACATGGCACCAATCCACCGCCTCCGCCGCCGGACGCTGGCACACCAGCCACGCATGGACATTCTCCGGCAGCCCAAACAACTGCAACGCCTGGTCCACCAGGTGCGGCCCCAGATCATACCAAAGCCCGCCACCCGGCACCGACCGCTCCCGCCATCGCGCCCGCGGCTCCGGGCGATACCGGCTGAAGTGCGATTCAAAATGCAGCACCTCTCCCAGCCGCCCGCTCGCCAGCACGTCCTGCAGCGCCAGAAAATCTCCGTCCCAACGCCGGTTCTGAAACACCGACAACAACCGCCCCTCCTCCGCCGCCAACTCCGCAAGCGCGCGCGCCTCCTCGAGCGTCACGGTGAATGGCTTGTCCACGATCACATGTTTCCCCGCGCGCAACGCCGCTTCGGCGAGCCGCGCGTGCGTGTCGTTCGGACTGGCGATCACCACCAGTTCCACCTCGGGATGTGTCGCCGCCGTCAGCGGGTCCGCCAGCACTTCCGTTTCCGGAAACGCCTCGCGCAAGGCGTCGGCGTTGCGCGAGCCGGCCACTGCCAGGTGCAGGCCCGGTGTCGTGCTGATCAATGGAGCGTGAAATGTTCGACCGGCAAACCCGTAGCCAATCAACGCCACAGGTACGGAATCCAAATGCCTCGTCATGGCAAGCCTCTCATGTCTGGTAAGGTTGATGGCCAGACCAACTCAATCTTGTCATCAAAACCTCCGCATCATGCACCCCCTTGTCAATCACAACATTTGTAATCCGTCCATTCCCTCATCTCAGGCGCAGACCCAATCCCGCCGAATTTGCGCCCCGTGTTAGCATCGGGCAATGAATAGCTGGGTCTTGATCACGGGCGCCTCGCAGGGAATCGGTTATGAGTTCGCCAAAATCTTCGCCGCCCGCGGATACAATCTCGTCCTCGTCGCCCGCGACCACGCTCGCCTCGCCGAAGTCTCCGCCGAACTCAGCCCCCGCCACGGCATCACCACGCGCATCGTCGTCAGCGACCTTGCCCGTCCCAGCGCCCCCCGCGAAATCTTCGACGAACTCCAGCGCGAACAGATTCCCATCTCCATTCTCGTCAACAACGCCGGCTTCGCCATCCAGGGCCCGTTCGCCCAACTCGATCTCCAAAAAGCCGAACTCGACCTGATCCAGGTGAATATCACCTCGCTAATCGAGTTGACCCGCCGTTTCCTCGAACCAATGCTCGCCCGCCGCGAAGGCCGCATCCTGAACGTTGCCTCCACCGCCGCCTATCAACCCGGCCCATATATGGCGTTGTATTATGCGAGCAAGTCGTTCGTGCTTTCTTTCACGGCCGCGCTCGCCATCGAACTCAACGGCAGCGGCGTCACTGCCACCGCGCTCTGCCCCGGTCTCACCCGCTCGCAATTCCACAGCCGCGCGCGCCTTCAGCGCCCCCAAAATTTCCTCATGATGTCCGCCGAAGAGGTCGCCGCCATCGGATACGACGCCCTCATGCGCCGCAAACCCGTCGTCATCGCCGGCTGGCTCAACCGCCTCATGTGCGCCGGTTCCAAAATCATGCCCAGCCCCCTCACCGCCCGCATCGCCGGCAAGCTCAACGAACCCGCAGCGGGCAAATAGAAGCCAATGAAAAGACCACGGCTCCTGGTCCTGACTCCCTGCCTCGCCGCCGCGGGCTTTCTGGCCTTTTTCAGTTTTGCCATGTTGACTGCGCCCCAGAATCCGGAGGCTTGGATCCGGGTGGTCACACCGGCAGGCAAACCGATCCCGGGCGCAGTCGTAAGGCCTTACGCCCTGCGGCCCAAACTCGGGGGAGGAGATTACTTTTGGAGCGACCGACGAACGGTGAAACCGGACCCGGTCACAACCGATGTCAACGGCATCGCCCGCCTGCCCTTTCCGCGTTACATCGTCGAGAAATTGGAAACCGGAGAGATCAGTTTCACGGTAAACCATCCGGACTACTACTCCGATCACTTCTCGCGCGTGGTGGCCTTTGCGCCCCCCGAAAATGCGCCGATTTGGAAACGACTCCTGCATCCCCTGCTCGTGGTGGTACGGCGCGCGCCCGCGCGACCCGATCCGGTCACCCTCAAACCAGGCTCCGTTCTGCGTGTGTCAGGCTTTCTCGACTCCCCTCGTCATCACCTCACCAACCTGCATCCCCAGGTGACCTCCATCGCGCTGCCGGAAAATGAATTTTGGCGCAACGATGGGAGCGGCTGGCTCGTCACACGCCGGCTGCGCGCAGGCACCAACGCCCTGCGCCTCGCGTGGTTTCAAGACCGCAATCACATCTGGTTCAGCGACACCGTCGTTTTTCAGGCGGCATCCAACCAGACAAACGAATTCGAACTGAAACTTGCGCCGGGTCTGCGGTTGGAAGGGAAGTTAAGCGACGCAACACCGCGGCCAATCCGGAACGGACGCGTGCAGCTTCACTCCATGCCCGCAACTGGCGCGGCCAACGGGGAAATGCTGCACTGGGAAAGCACCCGCAAAATAAATCCGGACGGCACCTTCGTGTTCGAATGCATCCCGCCGGGAAACGTGGAGGTGATCGCGATCTGCGATGGGTTCATCTCCGCCAATGGCACAGGTTGGGTGGGCGGAAATATCCGCACCCCTCAGGCGTTTTCGCTGGAAGGCACGAATGCGTTGATTACCCTGGGAATGGAACCCGCTGGAGCCTGCGAAATCATCGTGCTGGATGATCAGGACCGTCCCCTCCCGGGCGCCGAGGTGAGCTTCTGGCCCAATATCTCATGGGAAGGGGGGCACACCTCCACGATCTTTGCACGCGATTCCTACAATTGGGAGGACGTCCTGCCCAGTGGCCAACGTCCGGACTGGTCCAAGTTGCTGAAACCCGCCAATCGGGCTTTCGCCGGACGGACCGATTCGAATGGCGTCGCTCTGGTAATTAATCTGCCCGGGGTTCAACGACAGGTTCACTTCTCCGCGGAACACACAGAATTCGAGATGCCCATCAATCGAAGCCTCGGCGGCGACGCCTCGCGCGATGATGTCATCATGATCCAGTCGGGCGTCACCAATCACGCAACCGTCCGCATGGAAAAGAAGGGAACGGAATTCCTCCGCCCCGGCCCATAGAGATCGCCTGCCGACCGGTCGATTGATTTGTGCTCGGGTTCGAGCTGCTTGTCCGCGTTCCGCAGCCCCGGCCCCGGACGTGGTTTTTTGCGCCGAACCGACTTGCCGTATACCGTCTACTGACGCCTCCAGCACTGTTGACCGAGGGCATTCCGGAAGCTAATATATTCCCAGTCCACTGAAGCGAGATTCACACGAGCCGTCCGTCCTGTTGCGGACTTATTCCGACTGGGCGGCGCCGATATTATGCGCAGGAGCCTGCAAGCTCTGACCGCTGAATCCGGGCAAAAGTCGCGACACCCCGCCCGGAAGGCTGCATTCACCCTGATCGAGTTGCTGGTGGTGATTGCGATCATCGGCATCCTCGCGGCCCTGCTGCTGCCGGCTCTGCAGCGGGCGAAGGAGAGAGCGCAAGTGGCCGACTGCCTCAACAACCAGAAGCAGCTTGCCCTCTGCTGGACCATGTACGCGGATGACAGCCAGGACGTGCTCGTGTTCAGCTACGTCAACGCAAACTTGTGGATGGGCCTTCCCGATCCCAGCGCGCTGCAATCCGGCAGTGTGGACCAGGCCATTGCCGGCGCTCAGAACGCGTGGGGCCGCGGCGCCTTCGGCCCGTATGGACGGAATCCGGAAATTCAACATTGTCCCGCCGATCCGCAATCCAGGATACCGCTTCCGGGTCCCGACGCGAATTCGTGGACTTATCTGAGCTACGGCATATGCGGCGCGGCGCCGCCATCGACGGGATTTGTGGATCCGAACAGCGGAACCAACCATCATTGGGGACTCCTGAAAAAGTCGGATTTTCCCGCTCCATCCGAGCAGTACATTTTTGTGGAGACGGCGATCAACTACGGGAGCTGGAAAAATTTCGACGTTCTCGATCCGGGCTGCCCGATGACGGGAACAGGCCGCGTAAGTTGGACGAACGCCTTTCTCAGCTTTGCCTGCCGAAGGCACTCGGGCAAGACCAGCACGCTGGCCTGGGCGGACGGGCATGTGTCGCAATACACTTGTACGGAGTTCATCAAGATTCCGGGAAGGTACGCGCCGCCTGCCACAGTACCTCTCGGCTGGTGGCCCGGAGACAAGGATCAAACCTACATGGATATCCATTATCCCTTCGACTGGGCCGCCTACAAAAGCATCCCGGGAAACAACTGTCCGTAGTTCATGTTATTTATGCGCTGGAGCTTTCACGCTCTGATCGCGAAATCCGGGCAAAAGTCGCGACACCCCGCCCGGAAGGCTGCATTCACCCTGATCGAGTTGTTGGTGGTGATTGCGATCATCGGCATCCTGGCGGCCCTGCTCCTGCCGGCCCTCCAGCGGGCGAAGGAGAGAGCGCAAGTGGCCGACTGCCTCAACAACCAGAGACAGCTTGCCCTCTGCTGGACCATGTACGCGGACGACAGCCAGGACGTGCTGGTGACCTCCATCGCCACTTGGAATTTGTGGATGGGTATACCGGACCCCAACGCTCTGCAATGCAACAGTATTAGCCAGGCCATTACCGGCGCCCAGAATGCGTGGGGCCGGGGCGCTTTCGGCCCGTATGCGCGGAACCCGGAGATACAACATTGTCCCGCCGATCCACAATCGAAGATACCGATTCCGGGTCCGGACGCAAATTCGTGGACCTATCTGAGCTACGGCATATGCGGCGGAGGGCCGCCATCAACCGGATATATTGATCCCAACAGCGGAACGAACCACGCGTGGGGGCTCAAGAAGAAGTCGGATTTTCCCGCTCCATCCGAGCAGTACATTTTCGTGGAGACTGCATTGAATTACGGCACTTGGTACAGCTTCAATGTTCTCGATCCGGGCTGCCCGATGACGGGGTACGGCCATCAGCCGTGGCAGCCCGTGTATCTCAGTTTTGCCTGCCGAAGGCACTCGGAAAAGACGAGCACGTTGGCCTGGGCGGACGGGCATGCGTCGCACTACACCTGCACGGAGTTCATCAGGATGCCGGGAAGGCCCGTGGCGCCTGCCACGATACAACTGGGCTGGTGGCCGGGAGACAGGGATCAGACCTACTTCGATATCCACTACCCCTTCGATTGGGCCGCCTACAAAAACATCCGGGGCAACAACTGCCCCTAAGCGGTCAATCCGGCATGACCGCATGTTGCAAGCTTCGCACTCCGACTTGGCGTTACATCTTCGCCTGAAAAGACGAATGGCACGTCACGCTCTGCGGATCGAGTTCATAAATCGAAATCGTATCAATAACGAACTCGTCCTTGGGAAACGACAGGCCAAGAATATCCTCCGCCGATGCACGCTCGTTCATCAGACCGCCGCGCAGTGTGCAATGCGGATTGTACGGCCATGGACTGGGCGCAAAGGCAATTCCGCTCGCCTTGAGCGACTCATGAATGCGGTCAAACGGCTGCCGCTCCCACGGCGCGAGATAAAAAATATCCGTGTTCGGGAAGCGGCGGATTTCCTGAAATCGCATCCGAAACGGTTTCAACCCGGCCAATACCGATTTCAACTTCTCTTCTGTTTCCTGTTTGCCGGTCCCGGGCAGGATGGGACCCACACCCGAAGAACCCGCCACCGTAATTTCCACCGGCAGACGCGCCGCCGGCGTGCCCAGGGAATCGCGCATCGACTGGATCACTCCACGCACCGGCTCGGGAATCTCCAGGACGATGTAGGCTGGCAGGCGATAGGTATTCATTTCCCCGCCGCGCTATTCATTGGATACCCCGCCCAGAAAACTAAACCGGACAACAGACCTCGGCGCACCATTGTTCCACCTTTGCCTTGATGGCATCACGCACCTCGCGAGTCCCGGCCAGTTTCTCTTCCGGCGTTCCCTGGAAACTCGATGGATCGGGAAAGCCCCAATGCAGTCGCGTGGCGCCGCCCGGAAAAATCGGACAGCGCTCGGCGCTGGTCTCGTCGCAAACCGTAATCACGTACGCAAACTTCCTTCCCGACTCGATCATCTCCGAAACCGACTTGGTCCGGTTGCCGGAAATATCCAGGCCAACCTCACCCATCGCCTGCACCACGATCGGATTCAACCTGCCCGGTTCGATCCCGGCGCTGAAGGTCTCGAATTCATCGCAGCAAGCCTGCTTGAGAAACGCCTCCGCCATCTGGCTGCGCGCGCTGTTATGGATGCAGACGAACAGGACATTTCTTTTCATAGAGCGACCTCCGGTTTCGGGGCGCAGCAACAACCCTTTTCGCGGACGCAGCGGCACGCGAACGTGGCCGCGACCGCCCCGATGACCGGCGCAACCAGGTAAATCCACAAATGTTCGAGATGCCCGGAAACCAGCGCGGGCGCCAGCGAACGCGCCGGATTCATGGACGCCCCGCAAATCGGCCCCGCAAACATCGCCTCCATCGCGATCACCGCGCCAATCGCAATTCCCGCCGTGATCCCCTTTTCCTTCGCGCCGGTGGAAACATTGAGAATCGTCAGCATCAATAGAAAGGTCAGGACCACTTCCAAAACAAACGACTGAACGTCTGACCCCGCCGGCAGCGTCGCGCCGAGCATTTTATCAAGCGGAAAGAGAAAGCGCAGCAAACCGCTGGCGAGCAGCGCTCCCACGCACTGGCTGAGCGCATAGGGAAACACCTCGCGACCCGGAAATCTCCGCGCCGCCCAGAAGCCGACGGTCACCGCGGGATTCAGGTGCGCGCCGGAGATGTCGCCGACCGTGTAGATCATCGCGAGCACCACCAACCCGAAGGTCAGCGCCACGCCGGCGTGCGTGATCGTGCCGTTGCTGACGGTGTCGACAACAATCGCCCCGGCGCCCGCGAACACCAGGGCAAAAGTGCCGAGCATTTCAGCGCAAAGTCGTTTCATCATGGCGGAAGGATGTTCGGCAAACGCCAGGTCAGTCGCAATCCCAATCTGGCAACAAATCTGTGACCTGTTTCACTCCCCTGAATCGCTTTGCTTTACGACCGGCGACGCTCTAAACTTCCGTTGGTCTTCTTACCTGAGCACACATGACTGTCGACAAGCATCAACTCGAGGCGAAAATCAGAAGCGCGTTCGGATGCAACGCGGCCCTTAACCACCCGATGCCCTTCACATTCCCGGAGATGAACCAAAAGATCTGCCGGTTCGCCATCTCCGATGCGAAGAAATATCTGCCGCTCCTGATGATCAAGGAAATGGACGCAGACCGCGAATTCCTGTCCACCGGCGATCAACTGGTTTATTTCCTCGACGGCTACCTGCGCGCCAGCAAGGCGGAAGCCAGCAGCGGCGGTGATTTCAGTTCTGTCCTCAGGCAGGTGGAATTTCAGGAGAATTATTTCAAGGACTTCACCCGCGCGGAGAGCGAGGCCATCCTGGAATGGCTGCGCGAAATTGCCTACCCCACCTACAAGGACCTTTGCGCGAAGGACATCGAATCCGCGATCTCATTCTGGCAGGATAAGATTGCCAAGGCGTGAGACAACCGCCGCATCCCAAAGGTAGGGCGCGTCACTCCGTGCGCGCCGCTCTTCTCAATGCTTCGTTCTCCAAATTCCGCACTCCGCACTCCGCATTTCAAAGGTTTGATCTACCGTGATCCAGTCGGATTGGCCCTGTCCGGAAGCACCTTCGCCTCCTTTGCGAGCTTCGCGCGACAAGGTGCCCGTCCGGAAGGACATCGGAAACAGTGGAAACCACCCCAAACTCCCTCGCAACCCCTAATCTGAGAATCTGAAAATTTGATAATCAATTTTCATTTCGCGGTTAAGACCCTTCTTTCTTCCCCCTTTGCGAGCTTCGCGCGACCTGATTCCCAATCTGATAATTTGAAAATCTGATAATCTGATAATCACTTTTCACTTATCGGAAAATGTGGACATTATCGTAAAATCCCCTTCCAACCCCTTGTCCTTCAACACTCCCAGATTTTACGATATTCGCTTTGCGCATTGTCTTTCCGAAAACGGAGCGCGCCTGTGTCCGGAGGACCAGGCGCAGCAATGGCCGTCCACCGACCGCGTCCACCCGAACCTTTCATACTGGATCTTGGATCTTGTGGGCTTGGATCTTGCGCCCGGTTTTCGTTTTCAATCCACATTCCCTGCCATCCTCCATCCTCCATCATCGCGTTTTCCGATCTGCCCCTGCGGGCGCCCCCCTCCCCCCATATGCTTTTTATCCCGAAATAAGCCAAATACCCCAAATCTTTGCACATATTCCCAAACGTTCCCAAATCCGACCAACCGACATGGGACGGATCGCCCCGGGGCCGCGCACCCGGTCAATACCGCGTGCCCGGCCCCAGGCGCTTTCCGATCGCGCATCCTGCATCTCGCATCGGCCCTGTTTAGATTGTCAAAGAACACCTGGGAGGAAGACCCTCCGCCACTGGAAAATCTTGAGTTGGGGTGAAATGTCGAGCTGTTTTTCCGTTCCTGCATCCTGAATCTTGCATCTCGGATCAGTTCGGTGAATCCCCTCCCTCCGCTGCCTCCGGCATACGCTGAGCTCTTATTTATTCAGCTCTGGCGCCAAACCCGTCCGGCAGCCGTTTACGACTTGGCAGTTATGATATACAGCCAGGCTCCAAAGTCAAATTCTTTCAGCCCCAATTTGCGGGGCCGTTTCGCACCGTAGGTTGAAGCCACGGACTCTCCTTCCGTGCCCGGCGCAGAGTGACAGGGGCATCCCTCCATCCGTTTCCCAAGAACGCGGAAGTTGTTAAAAGTTAAAAAACGTATTGCATCCCGATCCATATCGCGGCTACTATACAAGTGTTTAGCGTGAATACCGATCTCACAATGCCTCAACAGTTAGTGCTCAATTTTATCGAGGAACGGAGCGCGCAGGGCGAGCCCCCGCCCACATATCGTGAGATTTGCAAGCGATTTGGATACAAGAGTCCAAAGGCGGCAGCCGACCATGTTGCAGCCTTGGAACGCAAGGGACTGGTCATCCGAGCCAAAGGACGCGCTCGTGGTCTCCGATCCGCTCGACTACAGTCAGGAATTCCAGTTCTTGGGCGGATTGCTGCTGGCATTCCACGCGGTGCCTTTGCGGAAATAAGTCATCGGCTGTCTATTGACCCGGCCTCTTGCGGCATCAGAGATCGGGCGCGAGCCTTCGCCCTTGAGGTCACTGGTGATTCGATGGTCGGCCGGCAAATCTTCGATGGAGATATCGTAATATTGGAGCAAGGCGCCTCCCCACAAGACGGTGACGTGGTTGCTGCCTTGATTGATAACGAATCCACTTTGAAGACCTTCGTTAGGAAAGGCAACAACACCTGGTTACGCGCCGAGAATCCTCGTTATCCTGATTTAATTCCAGCCCTGGACTTGCGGGTGCAGGGCGTTGCACGAGCCGTTATCCGGTTTTTAAAGAAATGAAGCCGGCACGCGCCCATGCACTTCCTGATCCGCCTCCTGGCATTATTTACTTAAGGAGTCCGCAAGACGTACTGTCGCTGAGGAACCTGGATGCATATCAACATTTGCTCCTGCGAGCGTGGACTACGCTCGAACTGAGTGGTGTCCTCGTTATCCGGGGAATTCCCACAGTTTACATTCGTGAAGACGATCAGGAATTGCCACCTGAAAAAATAGCACACCTTCACCGTCAGTTTTGGAATCAGGGAGTTGCCACGCTATTGGTTCTCATCGACCGGCAGAGGACTCGGATTTTCTCAAGCATGGTGGCTCCTGAGAAACCGTCTGCAATACGGGGAGATCAGCCAATGGCCGCTTTTGTGGAAGAACTCGATTTAGCCACACAGGCGCTCCGGGCGCATCGGGCTGAGGCAATCGAAACCTTCCAGAGCTTGTGTCGCCAGATCGCATCGGGATTTTATTATCGTCGCCCTGAGCATCTGAAAAAATTCAATCCTCGTGAAACCGTTGATGCGTACCTGCTCGATAACCTTTCAGCAGTTCGGGATGAACTCACGCTCGGCAGAGGAAGGCTCGACGTGCAGACTGCACATGCTTTTCTGGGTCGGCTCCTTTTCACTTGTTATTTGATTGATCGTGGAATTATAGAACTGAAGAATTATTTTCCTGATAAATCATGGTCGAGTTTGCAACAGTTGCTTGCGGCAGGGTCAGATGAAAAAGTATTTGCAAATCTCTACGGTACATTATTCCCGAAACTTAAGAGAGAGTTTAACGGGAGCATGTTTGACGAAGACTTGGAAGCAGAACGCAATGCTATTCGGCCACAGCATTTAAAGGCGGTCGCTGCATTTTTTGCTGGAGACGAAATTCGGAAAAACCAGCGGGCACTCGGCTTTTGGGCTTATGATTTTCAATTTGTTCCCGTTGAGACGATCAGTGCTATATATGAGAATTTTCTGGAAAAGGAGAGTGAGAACGAAAAACGTCAAGAGGGCGCATACTATACACCACGCTTTCTGGCTGAGATGACAATTGACTTGGTGACCGAAGGCCGAGCATCGCTTTCCAACAACCGATATCTAGACCCTTCATGCGGCTCCGGCATTTTTCTCGTCCTCTTATTCAACCGTCTTGCGGCCGAATGGATGGCAGAAAACCCAGACAGAGAATTCAAATCCGCAGAGGCAGCATACACGGCAAAGGATAAGGCTCTACGTGGCATTCTCGCGAAGCTCCGGGGTGTTGACAAAAACTTGACAGCTTGCCGGATCGCATGCTTCAGCCTTTACCTAGCCTTTCTTGATCAATTCAACCCAAATGATGTACGGGTTTATATTCGGCACAGCGCTACAGGCAAACTCCCAAATCTTTTGAAATTTGCCGAAGGGAGGGGGCGCAAAGTTGATATTCCTGTCATATGGGAAAACGATTTCTTCTCACTGGCAAAAACTTGGGAAAAGGAAAATTTGGAAAAGTTCGATTACATAGTAGGAAACCCACCTTGGGCTGGTCGTGGCAAAAAGCAGATTGCGCAGGAATTCATGCGCAAGGTCCCAGATCTATTGGGAAAGAGTGGCAGAGCAGGCTTGTTGCTACCTACGAAAGTTTTCTTTAACAAGACAGATGCATTTCAAAGTGCTTGGTTGACGCAAATAACACTGGAAAAGGTAATTCAGTTGGCTGACTTTTCATTCATTTTGTTTACAAACGCACTTTGCCCGTGCGTAATTGTTCGTTTCACAAATCAGAAACCGAATATTGATTCCGATGTAATTGAATACCTAACACCCAAGGTTACTCGCGTAGATTTTAGGCAAGGCGTCATTCCTATTTCAGCACAGGACCGCAAGCAAATCGAATTGCGAGTCCTTCTTAGCGCAATCGCAAAAAATGTCGCAACGGTCGCGTGGAAAAGTCGGTTTTGGGGTACGCAACGAGATTTGAATTTTCTCAATCACCTTTCTGCGCTTCCAAAGCTGTCGGATATTGTGGGCACCGAGAAACAAGTGGAAAAGGGACTGCGGCGCTGGTTTGGCGGAGAAGGTTTTCAACCGCTAAGGCCTCACAGCGCAACAGACAATCCTAAAGAGCTCAAATGGCCTTTGTCCGATGCCGTGATTGCCGCAGAGCAAATAACTGGGATTCTGTTTCTTCCGCAAGCATTTACTTCGCCGCTCGGGACATATTTGAAGGATCGAGGGTACCGAGTAGATCTGCTTCATCGGCCTCGTGGTGACGGAATCTATAAGCCACCCTTGGTCGTATTTAATCGTGGCTTCACCGACGCAGCCTATTTTGATTTTCCTGTCCGTTTTCAACATGCATTGAGGTCCATCGCTGGAAAAGCTGGGGACGAAGATTTGCTCTTGTTTTTAGCCGCATACCTCCGATCCAAACTCGCACGCTACTATATTTTTCATACATCTGCTAGTTTAGGATCGGAACGAGACCAAGTCCATACTTACGAGGTTTTGCAGTTGCCTTTTTACATTCCAGAGTCTCACGATAACATGATTCCCAATGCAAAGGCCATCATGCAAAAAATTGTTATAAAGCTGCGAGATTTGAAAAAGCGCATGGCAGAGTCAGCAAAACATTTGGAAGAGAGGCTCAATCCAACGACTTTCCGCCTGGGCTATGCCGATGAAGGCACTCGAGAAGAAGAGCAAAAAAAATGGCTTAGAGAATGGGCAACAAAAACTGCTGTCACTCAAGCGGAAATTGAGCCTCTGATCTATGATTATTTTGGAATTGTAGATCAGGAGCGAGCACTTGTAGAGGAAACTTGGGACATTTTCGACAAAAGCGACACACCAGGGGCTATTGACGCTCCAATACCGACGTTGGAACCGGTTGAAGCAAGCGATTTGTCACCTTACGCCAAGGTCTTGGCAGATACTCTCCAGGAATGGTCACGAGGCAACGCGCTAAGGCTCATGTCAACTGCTGCTGTCGATCCAATCCTTGGAACTGCACTTTTGAAAGTGGAGCAAACAAGAAGCGGCTGCGAATTTCAAACAGCACCGCTCGCAAAAGAAATTGGCGAAGCATTGAAACGATTAGAAGAGAGTGCCTCCACCTCGAATGGGTCCATCAAGTATGTTCGCGACGAAACTTGGTTTTTCGAGGGCCCGCGCATTTACATCGCAAAGCCTGCTCTTAGAGGTCGGTGGACCCGCACAGCGGCTCTAAACGACGCAGCCGAAATTCACGCGTCGATCCAATCGTCACGCCGTTCAAGGGCATGAATCAGACAGATACCCCTGAACAATGGCGAGAGCCTTTCCCGGAATCCGAAATCCCATTCATTTTGGCAGCAGTTCTCCGATGCTCCGCCGGTCTGAAAAAAAAGGATGAATGTGAGCATGAAAACCATCTGACCCTCCAGTTGGCAAGGCTCCTTCTGCTGGATCCGGAGATGCTCAAACGTCCCGTACATCTGGACTGGGAAGTTTGGGAATTCGAAGGAAGGAAAGCTGAACTCCTGGGCAGACTCGATCTTCGGTATCTTTATTCTACGGGAACAAGTCATCCGTGGCCTTGTTTTACGATCGAAGCTAAACGATTGCATGTAAAGTTTTCAAAAGGAGGTTGGAAGTCCTTGGTGTCAGAGTATGTCACAGGCGAAACCGGAAAGCCAGTTCACGAAGAGCAAGGCATGATGTGCTTTGTCACTGGGCGATATTCGGGCGGTTTGAAATCAGCAGGCATGGTTGGATATGTTTACGACGGCGATGTTACCCGGGCGCTAGATGGAATTGAAAAAGCGATTAAAAACCATGCCGAGAAATTGAAGCTTTCAAAGACGCAAAAAATGGGCGTTTCGAAAATTATACAGGGAGAATCTCGGATCATGGAATCAATGCACGATCTTACCAATGGGGTATTTACTATTTTTCACATATTGTTCAGCGTCTGAATTCTGCAGAGCACTTCACCGAAGCCTCACCCGAGCACGCTATGACGCATGCCGGATTTCGCGAATGCCGCTCCGTATCACCCCCAAAACTTCCCTCTGTCCATTTCCCCCGGCCATGGCATAATCGGAACGATGAAGCAATGGATCACTGACTACGTGAATGCGCAGAAGGCGGCGCTGGATTCGATTCCGGCGGACGCGGTGGCGCAATTGATCGAGAAGCTGCAAAAGGCGCTCAAGGAAGATCGCCAGATTTTTGTGTTCGGCAACGGCGGCAGCGCCATGAACGCCTCCCACTTCGCCACGGACCTGGGCAAGGGCGCGTCGGACAAGGTCGGGCGGCGGTTCCGGGTGTTGTCGCTCAACGACAATGTCTCGTGGATGACGGCCATCGGAAACGATTACGCGTATGACCAGATTTTCGTCCGGCAACTGGAGAATTACGGACGGCCCGGCGACATCGTGCTGGCCATGAGCGTGAGCGGCAGTTCGCCGAACGTGGTCAAGGCCATGGAATGGGCGGCCGCCAGGGGTTTGCACGTGATCGCCCTGGTCGGCGGCAAGCGGGGCCGCATGGCCGAGGTGGCGCACCAGGCGGTGGTGATTGACGCGACGCATTACGGGCGCGTGGAGGACGCGGAGATGGCGATCTGCCACATGCTCTGCTACGCGTTCATGGAAAACCCGGCGCTGGGCAAGGTGTGAGAACCCGTCTGATGCGCGGCCCGGCACACCGCCTCACTTGGACCACTTGAATGACCGCTGCAGCCTCGAGCAGGAGAACCGCAATCTGAATTAACGCACCCGCATGCTGTCCCCTCTCCTGGGGGAGAGGGTCAGGGTGAGGGCGGGCGTTCCAACTGGCCTTATGTTCCGGATGCGCAGGTATGCAGGGTTGCAATGGAGTGGATTGGCGTTATGTAGAATGATGGCTGCGACCGCGCTGATTCGCAAGAAGTTGAATGAATTGCCGCACAAACCGGGCATTTACCTGATGAAGGACCGGTTTGGGACGGTGATTTACGTGGGCAAGGCGCGCGACCTGCGGCGGAGGGTGAGCCATTATTTTCAGCCGTCGCGAAAGCTCGGCTGGGACCTCAAGTTCAAGGCGCTTGTGGAGGCAATCCACGACTTCGACGTTCACCTGGTGCGAAGCGAGCCCGAGGCGCTGCTGCTCGAAGGCAAGCTGATCAAGGAATTTCATCCGCGCTACAACGTGAGCTTCCGCGATGACAAGCGGTTCCTCATGCTCAAGGTGAACCTGAACGATCCCATCCCGCGTTTCACGCTCACGCGCTTCAAGCAGGACGATGGCGCGCGGTACTTCGGGCCGTTCGCGCATTCGTCGGCGCTGCGCAACACGCTGAATCTCATCCGCCGGCAGTTTCATCTGCGCGGCTGCCGGCCGTTGACGCCGGGCGAGCGCGACTACCGCCATTGTCTCTACGGGAATTTGAAGCATTGCACCGCGCCGTGCATCGGCAACGTGACGCGCGAGCAATACCTCCAGCAGGTCACGGCGGCGTGCGACTTCCTGACCGGCCAGACGGACGAGATGGAGGAGCAACTCACGATCGAGATGCGCAGGGCGGCGGAGTCGCAGGATTACGAGAAAGCCGCGCTGCTGCGGGACGCCATCTCGGACCTGCGGGCGACCACGGAGCGGACAAGCCGATTCGAGCGCGTGCCCTACACGCTGCCGGTGGCGATCGACCCGCAGAAGGATCTCGCGGAACTCGGCCGGGTGCTGGGTTTGCCGGCGGCGCCGATGCGGATCGAAGGCTTCGACATCTCGAACATCAGCGGGACGTTCGCGGTGGCGTCGCTGGTGAGTTTCAAGAACGGCCGGCCGGACCGGTCGAATTATCGTCGCTACAAGATGAAAACGGTCGTGGGACAGAATGACTTCGCGTGCATGGCGGAGACGATCCGGCGGCGGTATTCGCGGCTACTGCGTGAAGCGAAGGACGGGACGGGCGCGAATCTGCCGGATTTGATTTTGATCGACGGCGGCAAGGGACAACTCAGCGCCGCCTGCGAGGAATTGGAGAAGCTGGGACTGAGCCGGATACCGGTGATCGGTCTGGCGAAGGAGTTCGAGGAAATTTACCGGCCGGGCGAGAGCGAACCGCTGCGGCTGTCGCACGACACGGGGGCGTTGAAACTCCTGCAGCGCGTGCGGGACGAGTCGCATCGGCTGGCGAATACGTACAACGCCAAGCTGCGGCTGCAAAAAATTTCCGAGAGCATCCTCGACGAGTTCCCGAGCATCGGCCAGCGGCGCAAGGCGGCGTTGCTCAAAAAATTCGGGTCGGTGCAACGGCTGCGGCTGGCCACGGTGGAACAGATCGCGGAAGTGCCGGGCTTCGGCGGCAAGGCGGCTGCCGAATTGAAGGCGTTCCTCGTGGCGCGCAGCACGGCGCCGATCGTCAACGTCGGCCCCGAAGAAGCCATCGCGGACGACGCTCGAGAGGACTCTGAAATACCCGGCGATTCCGCTGAAACGGAAGCGCCGGAGGAATGAAGGAGCCGCCGATGCGGTCAGTTCCGCCGATCCGGTTTCGTGGCGAACACAATGTCCTGGTAGCTGTAAAGGAGCTTGCGGCCGCACCAATTGCCGTAGCGGATGGGATCGAGAATCTCCAGGCCGCACACGGCGAAATTATCGCGGATGAATTGTTCGTCGAACCCGACGGCTCCCTCGGGGTGCTTGCGACTGGAGATCAGGCAATTGTCATCCACAAACGGGAATTTCACCGTGCCCAATCCGCGCCGGAGGCAGTCGCGCGATTCGTCGTTGAGCAGGAAGTAACTGATGAGGCAGCGTCCGCCCGGTTTGAGCACGCGCGCAATCTGGCTCAAGTAATTCTGCATGTCGCGGGCGAGCATGTGGGTGAACACCGACGTGAGCGAGACGAAGTCGAAGAAATCGTCCAGGTAGGGGAAGCGATATTCCGCGGCGCAGAAGCGGCCCCTGGGGTGATAGGTCTTGTTGTACACATCCGCGAGCAGGAAATGAAAATTGCGATGGCGTTCGCCGATGTTCTTCTGGCACCAGGCGATGCTCTCCTCGACGATGTCGAAACCCCAGTAGCCGCCCTTGTCGGAAAGAAACCGCGTCAGCGGCACCGCCATCCGGCCGCACCCGCAGCCGACGTCGAGCACGGAATGGTCGGGATGCAAATGCCCGACCTCGAGGAAGTAGCGGAAGAACTCGTCCCCGATCTGGTTGAAGTTGCCTCCGCCAATGCCTTCCACGAGGCGGCGGGGAGGAGTGAGTTTGTCGCGTTTGCCGACGAGCAGTTCGATGTTGTCGACGAGGGAATGATAAACCTGGCGGACCATAGGATGTTCAAATGCCGATGGTGGTCAGGTCCGCCTGCAATAAAGCAAATGGAACGCGCCGCGTCAAGTGGCCGAAACGCACGGACTAGGCCGTTTGAACAAATCCTGTGGCCATTCCGGGCGGGGCTTGGGCGTAGGAGCAGGTTCAAAGCAACCCCGTGTCTGGGCCGAAACGAAGCCAAAACCCAAGAGGACCGCTTCCAACCTCTTTCTCATCGAATGGCAGTATTTCTAAAATGCTCTAAGACTCGCTTTATCCATTTGGCCTGCCTATGCTTACGCCATGAACTTCCAAGTCGCCGTGCTGTGCGATGCTGCCACCGATTCCGGGGGAAAACTCAACGTCCTGGGCGCGTTCGACGCGATCTACACGCAGCAACTGCCCGCGATCCATGCGCAATGCTCGGTGGCCCTGCGGATGACCTTCACCAACGTCGAGGAGGGCACGCACAAATTGCGGCTCAGTTTTGTGGACGAGGACGGAAAATCCATCATGCCGGGCATCGATCACCCGCTGCAGGTGGTCGTCCCGCCGGATGCGCATTTCGTGACGAGCAATTTCATCCTGACCATTCAGCAGTTGAAATTCGACCGGCACGGTTTGTATTCGATCGATATCGCGGTGGACGGACGCCAGGAAGCGAGCATTCCGCTGCTGGTCAAGCCGTCTCAATCGCGCACGCCAGCCGCGGATTGACCCGCCTACAACAGGCCCGCCGAGTCGGTATCGAGCAGCAGCGTGGCGTGCGATTGGCGGCGAAGGATGGACGCCGGACTCGCGGGAGAAATGGGACCGCGCAATGCGTCATGGACGGCGCGGGCCTTGCGCTTCTCAGGAGCAAGGCAGAGGAGTGTGCGGGCCGAGCAGAGCGCGGGGATTGTCAGCGTCAACGCCTGTTGCGGCACATCCGATAATTTCGCAAAGTGGCCTTCGTTGACCTGCTGGGTGCGCGATTGCTCGTCGAGTTCGATGATTCTCACCGTTTGGCTGTCCTCAAAATCGGCCGCATGCGGCTCGTTGAAGGCGAGGTGGCCGTTCTCGCCAATGCCAAGGCAGCAAAGATCAATCGGCTGGGCACGGAGCAGCGCGGTGTAGCGTTTGGATTCGGCCTCCGGATCCGGGGCATCGCCCTCGAGATAGTGAAAAACGCGCGGCTTCACGCGGCTCTCGACGCGCTCCCGCATGTAACGCCGAAAGCTCGCCGGGTGCCGGCTCGAAATCCCCAGATACTCATCCATGTGGAAGAGCGTGACACGTGACCAATCGACGCCACCAAGGCGAAGCAGCTCCTCAAGAAAGCTGATCTGCGAATTCCCCGTGGCGAGAATCACCGCGGCGGAACCGCGCGTGGCGAGAGCGTCGCAAAGGCTTTTGCGCGCCAATTGCGCCGCGGCACGGGCCAGTTCACCTTGATTTGCGAACACCCGGACGGCCAGCGCATCCACTTGAAAGACTCTGAGCGGTTCATGAATCGGCTGATCAACGGCGGACGTCATAAGGTGGGCGATTGTCTCCGAGAAACGCAGGAGTGGCGAGGAGATAGTGGGCGGGTCGATCTCAGGCTTCAGCTCAGACAAATGGCAGGGCAACAACTTTAGCCGGAACCTCGCCCGTTGCCGTATGGACGGTCAGATCAGTGCCGATCTCGTTCACTTCCTTCCGGACGTACCCGAGCGCGATGCCGGCCTTGAGCGTCGGCGATGCAACTGCGCTGGTAACGTAGCCGACCTCCTTCCCGTTGTGAAACAGCTTGTCCTCCCGTGCGGGAAGCGATTTGAGGTCATCGGCCAGTCGCAACCCGCGCAACGCCTTTGCCACCTGGCCGTAGGTGCGGATGCGTGAGATCACCTCCTGGCCGATGTAGCAGCCCTTCTTGTAGCTGATGGCGCGGGATTCAATGCCCGCTTCCGGCGCGAGATTGCCGCCGTCCATGTCCGCGCCGAAGCGGGGAATGCCCGCCTCGATGCGCGCGATTTCCCACGCCTGCCAGCCCACAGCGCGCCCGCCAACCGCACGCGCTGCCGCAACCAGTTTATCGAAGACCGCCCCGAGCGCAGGTGTTGGGACGAACAAATCGAATCCGCCAATACCAAGGCGCGGATTGTTCATCACATACAATTCACCGAGCGTCGGGTCCTCAACGCTCGCAAACGCCATCGGTTTGTCAGGAACGCTCATCGTCAGGCCGAGGCCGGATATCACCATCGCCGCCTTTGGCCCCTGCACGGAAAGCAACCCGTAGATACCCGCCACATCCACCACCTGCACGTCATCGGCGATGATGTATTTGTCCAGGCGGCTGCTCACGACCGGCGTCAAACCGGGCTCGAAATCGAGCAGAAGTTCATTCGCAAGCTGATAAATATTGAAATCGCTTTCCAGCCGTCCCTTGGCGGTGATGAGGGCCGCGTAACAACCCTCGCCCGGCCGCAGGTCCTTCACATTGTTCGTGACCTGCCCGTTGAGAAAGCGCACCCGATCAGCGCCCGTGAGGCAAATCCGGCTTCGGAAGCTCAAATCCATCACGCCGGCCGAGTCGCGCAATGCGCCATGCTCCGCGAGGAAGTCCCCGTAGCCTTGCACAACCTCCCAGCCATTCGCAGCGGCAAAACTCGCGCCCAGCGCCACGTGAACCTCATGTAACGCCAGGACCTCCATATCAAACAATCGCCTTTCCCGTCGCCGGATCAAAGAGCCGGGCGCGGCTCGCATCGAACGCGAAGCGCAGCTTCTGGCGCGGCGCAATCCGTTCCCCGGCCGGCAGGCGCGCCACAAACACATGCTCCCCCGTGCGCGCGTGCACGTGAATTTCCGGCCCGAGGTGTTCCACGAATTCACTCACCGCCTGAACCATCGGCCCGCCGCCGGATTCCTGCAAGGGAACTCGAATATCCTCAGGGCGCAACCCCAGCACCACCGGTTTGCCCGCGAACGGCGCCACAACCGATGCCATCCCCGAATCCATTCGCAGCTCGAACACTTCGCCCGACTCGCTCCCGACCGGCCGTTCGCAGAAGCACGCGGTCCCGTCCTTCATCGTCAGTTGCCCGTGAAAAAGATTCATCGGCGGCAACCCGATGAAACCGGCCACAAACAGATTGGCCGGCTTCTCATAAACCTCCATGGGCGAAGCGGTCTGTTGCACAACGCCCGATTGCATGACACTGATCCGGTCACCCATGGTCATGGCTTCAACCTGGTCGTGGGTCACGTAAAGCATGGTGGACCCAAGCCGCTGATGGAGCTGCGCAATCTCACGACGCATCTGCGCGCGCATCGGGGCATCAAGATTCGAGAGCGGCTCGTCGAACAGAAACAGCGCCGGCTTGCGCACCAGTGCGCGGCCGACAGCCAGGCGCTGGCGTTGTCCGCCGGACAATTCCGCCGGCCGGCGCTTCAGGCAATCCTTCAGGTCGAGCAGCTCCGCGGCTTCGGCAATGCGGCGGTCGATCTCGTCGCGCGACAGCTTCCGCAGCTTGAGACCAAACGCCAGGTTCTCGTGGCCGGTCATGTGCGGATAAAGGGCGTGGTTCTGGAAAACCATTGCCAGGTCGCGGTCCTTCGGCGGTGCCCCATTGATCGCCCGGCCATCCAGCGAGATCGTGCCGCCGGTCGGTTCATCCAGCCCGGCGATGAGCCGCAAGGTCGTGGATTTCCCGCATCCCGACGGACCGACCAGCACCATGAATTCGCGATCTTCGATCACGAGGTTCGCGCCGTCCACGGCTTTGATTTCCCCGCCCCTGGGGTTTCGGAAGATCTTGCTCAGGTTCTCGATAACGACACGCGCCATTTTCCCAATTTTCGCGGTCAGGCGTTGGATGTCGAGCGCGGAATTCGCACCTTGCCAAAGATCATTGACAGAACAAGGCGGCTTGACGTGAATCAACGTCGTTCACCAACGGACACCATGAAACTCATCCCAGTAGCCGCAGGCTTGTTGATTCTCCTCACCGCCTCGATCGCGTGCGCCGCCACGGGCGGCCCGTTCAATGTTCGGGACTTCGGCGCCATTGGAGACGGGACCAACCTCGATAGCCCAGCCATCAACAAGGCGATTGCCGCCGCGTCGCAATCCGGCGGCGGAACCGTGCTCGTTCCAGCCGGAACCTACCTCTGCGGCAGCTTGCATCTGACGAACGACATCAACCTTTGCCTCGACGCCGGCGCGGTCATTCTGGGAGCGCCTCAGGAGTTGAACGCTTACGATCCGCAGGAGGAATTCACCGGCCCGCATTATCAGGACGAGGGACATACCTTCTTCCACAACAGCCTGATCTGGGGTGAAGGACTCACGAATGTTTCCATCACCGGTCGCGGGCTCATCAAGGGCGGCGGAATCAGTGGCAGCGATCACCCCAACGGCGGCGGCGACAAATCGATCGCCCTGAAACGCTGCCGCAACGTCCTGATCCGCGATATCACCATTTTCCATGGCGGCCATTTCGGCATCCTGGCCACCGGTTGCGATCAAATGACCATCGACAACGTCATGATGGACACGCAGCGGGATGGAATGGACATCGATTGCTGCCGCGACGTCATGGTTTCGGATTGCCGCATCAACTCCCCGGGCGACGACGGGCTCTGCCTCAAAAGCTCGTACGCCTTGAACGAGGCGCGCATGACGGAGAATGTGACGATCGTCAATTGCGAGGTCTGCGGCTACGCCGAGGGCACCTACCTCGATGGACGGCGGTTGCCGAGCAAGAATAATGTGGGCCGCATCAAGCTCGGCACCGAATCGAACGGCGGATTTCGCAATATCACCATCAACAATTGCATTTGCCGCAACAGCCGCGGCTTCTGTCTCGAGGAAGTGGACGGTGGAACCATGGACTCCATCAACGTGGCCAATCTCACGTTGGTTGATGCCGTGAAATACCCGATCTTCATCCGCCTCGGCGAGCGCCAGCGCGCGCCGGAAGGAACGCCCGTCGGTAAAATGCGAAATATTTTTCTTTCGAACATCCTCGCCACCGGCGTCGATACGAACGCGGGCGTGGAGATCCTCGGGTCCGCGGACGCCCCCATCGAGGGCTTGCGCATGCAGAATGTCCGAATGGTCTTCAAGGGCGGCGGCACCAGGGAAATGGCCGCGCGCGTGCCGCCGGAAGCAGAGAAGAGTTACCCGGACTTCACCACCTTCGGCAACATGCCGGCCTACGGCTTTTACATTCGCCACGCCAAAAACATCGAGTTGTCCGATGTGCGGTTGAGTTGCGAACAGGCGGACGCCCGGCCTCCGCTGATGTGTGTGGACGTGAACGGCCTGGAGATCGAGAATTTCAAAGCGGACACGGCTGCTGGAGTGCCTCCCGGCCGATTTGAAGGAGTGAAAAACGCCAGCATCAGGAATTCCCCCGGTTTAAAAAACACCGCGAATTAACCCGGCTTGGCGGCGTTCTAATCTGACAGAATACCCGGCACGTTGGTCTCCTTTGCCGGAGTATTCGTATCCAGATAAAAACCGACCTTGCTGATGGCCGGATAGGGTTCCGAGCGGAGAATGGTCAGACGCACTTTCCAGACCGTGGCCTTCGGAAAATGATCCACCTTGTGAGCGCCAATGGTGGTGCCCTGCGACAACAACTTCCAATCGCTTTCCACCTGGCCTTCAACTTTGTATTCCAGCACACGCCCTGTCAGACCGGCGGCTTCCTCGAGCACGAGCGCATTGATGTCCAGCGGACCTTCCGTATCTATTTCCAGAATGGCGCGCCGCGCATTGTCATCCGTGGCCCAAAACGTTTTGCCGTTCCCATCCACCGCCTTCTCGCCCCTGAATTCCACGGAACGCCCGCGAACATTCCCGGCGTTGACCGGTCGGTGAAGGGCGAGGTCAGGTCCCAACACCGGATCCGTATCCATGGAAAGCGCTGGGAGGGGCGGAGTGTCTTTGCCGCCGAATTCCTTCTCGGTGTTCGAACCATAACCGATGTTTTTGAGCGCCTGCGAACCGAGCCGTTCCTTGAGTTGTGCCAGGTAAAGGCTTTGCGGCGCAACCGGCGCGCCGTGCGAATCAAAAATTCCCTCCGGCAAAATGGGCGCGGTATCGAAGTACCGTGCCGTCTGCACGCGCTGGCCGATGCAGCCGATCGCCCAGTTGGCCCCGCCGGGAGGTTGTTGAATCACATACGTGCCCGCCACGCAGTTCCACGCCACCGCCCAGCCCATTGTCCATCCGTGGCCCGACCCCGCCACGCCGCGGTTCGCGAAATCAATCCCCCCGTCCGGCACCGTGCAATTATCCACCAGCAAACCGGTCGACCAGCGCATGTGCGGTTGAATGCGGCTGCCATGCCCGCGAAACACCGAATTGAGAATGACATTGGGCCCGGGATAAAGACTCGCCGTCCAGACAAAGTACATGTTGCCGCCGGTGATCCGGCACCGATCGATGAGTATCTGGCTGCCCTCGATGCTGAAGTCCGTCGGCTTGGACGCACCGAGATTCGGAAACGTGTGTGTCACCACCACTCTCCGCAACGTGATCCTCGCGCCGCTGATGGCCGTGCTGTTCATCGTCTCCTCGCAATAAACATCATCCACCCAGCAATCCTCTCCGGCGATGCGAATGGCTGAATAAGGCGCCTGTCCGTACGAAATCTCCAGCGGCGGACATTGGATGTGAAGATTTTCAACTCCGATTTGTGAAGGCGCCGATGCCGGTTTCACCTTGGTCACCGTGACCCCGGGAGGACTCAGATACTTCGCGTCATATGAGTCGGACAGCGAAGCGTCAATCGTGAATTTGCTGCCGGAGATTGCCGTGATCCTGCGTTGCGTGACTTCACTGCGCGATTGGCCGATCCATGTCTGTCGCCGGCCATCGCGCTTGAGATCATCCATCTGCATCAATCTGATCCACGCGGCAGTTGTCGGCCGGCGAATCGCAATCAAATCCCCAACCGCGAATCCCCTGGCGTCGGCGACCGTAAAGCTCGCAGTTCCTGACGGCACATACGCATCTGCGATTGTTGTCTCTGCGCCGACGAACGCTCGCGAAGCGGCAGACCCGGCCCCGTCCGCCGGTTCGTTTTCGTCGATCGACGGTCCGCCACGGCCGCGTGCCCGTCCAATCACAATTGCGCTGTGGCGCTGACCGGTCATTTTGATGGTGGTCGAATTCGTGCCGCTGCCGCGCAGCACAACACCGCTGGTCGCAAGATAAATGGTTTTCGAACAGATGAACGTGCCCGCACCAAGCATTACCGCACCGTGAAAACCATTTTCCATCGGCAGCCTGGAAACAGCATCAATCGCAGCCTGAATCGCGTCGGAATCATCAGCGCCGCCGGAAGGCAGTACAGTGCGTTGGACCGGGACCATCGGAAGCGCAACGCCGCCTCCCATGTAACCGGCGGTGGAGAAATCCATGATGCGATCGCCGGCAGGAGTGGTCTTGTAAATCAAGTTGCCGTCGGAACCGGGTCGGGCCCATTCGCTGCTGGCGGCGAGGCTGTCAAATGACGCGATGCCGAATATGACCCCCAACAAACATGTCCTTGCCAGTGCGGAACCAAGGCCCGGGGCTTTCTTCAGTATCATTTCGCTGTCCTTGTTGTGCCCGGATCAAGGTAGAGGCCGAACTTGCTGATCGCCGTATACGGCTCCGCTTTGGAAATGGTGAGCCGAATCTTCCAGACAGTCACCTTCGGAAAATGATCCACCTTGTGCGCTCCGATTTGCGTGCCTTGCGACAGTAGTTTCCAGTCGCTGTCCACCTGGCCTTCCACCCGGTATTCCTTTACCTGCCCGGCCAATCCATCAGGCTCGGCGAGTTCCAGCGCGTTAATCTCGGTCGGTCCGTCCATATCCAATTCCAGCGTGGCCGCAGACCCGTCGTCCGTGGCCCAATAGGTCTTGTCATCGCCATCCACCGCCATGCCGCCGGCAAACTCCCGCTTCCCGCCGCGCACGTTGCTCGCGTTGACCGGCTGGTCCTCGGCGAAATCCCATCCCAGCGCCTTGTCCCTGTGCCCTCGCGCCGGCTGGCGCAATTGAATTGAACCCGGCGCGGGAATCTCCGCCGACGCCGGATAGCCGATGTTTTCCAGCGCCTTGGGACCGAGGCGTTCCTTCAGTTGTGTCAGATAAAGACTCTGAGGCTCGACATGCTCGCCGGGAGCATCAAAGGTTCCCACTGGCAGAAGCGGCTCGGAATCGAACGGCCGCGACATGGCCACGCTTTCACCGATGCAGCCAATCGCCCAATTCATGGCGCCGGGCGGGTGCTGAATCACGTAGCTCCGGGCGGTGCAGTTCCACGCAACGGCCCAGGCCGTTCCCCAGCCGTGGCCGGAACCCATCGCCCCGCGATTCTTGAAATCAATTCCGCCCTCCGGGGCCACGCAATTATCCAGCAACATGCCGGTCGTCCAACGCATGTGGCCCTCCACACGTCCATTCCCCGCAAAGGAGCAGTTGAGAAGCACAATCGGGCCGGAATGCTCCGCGCCAGTGGCCGAGAACCAGACGTTGTCGGCGTTCACCGCGCAACGATCCAGGAGAATCTGGTCCCCGTTGGGCGCAAATTCCGCCGGCTTGGAAGCGCCCTGGTGCAGGGCTTTGCGATTGACCGTCACCCGCTGCACCGTGATGCGCCGCCCTCCCAGGCTCACGCTGTTCATGGTCTCATCAATGATCAAATCACGAATCCAGCAATCCTCCCCGTTCAAACGAATGGCGGTGTAAAGCTCCTGGGTGTGGTTGACGGCCTGCGGCGGCGACTCGATGTGCAGGTCTTCGATGCCTGCTTGCCGCAGGCGCGCGGGCGGCTCAATCTTCGTCACCGTCGTTCCAGGCGGGCTCAGGTATCTGGCGTCAAAGGAATCCGACAGTGGCACCTCCAGCGTGATTTTATTTCCTGAAACCTTGGCAATCTGGCGTTGAATGTAGATCGCGCTGCCGGTCGGAATCCAGGTTTGCGGCCTGCCATTCCGTTTGAGATTGTCCATCTCCATGAACTTCACCCAGGCGGCTGTTACCGGCCGCTTGATCTCGATCCAGTCGCCCGCCGTGAAACCTTTCCCGTCCGCAACGGCAAACTCCGCGGCCCCGGAGGGAACGTAGGCATCCGCCATGGTGGTCCGCACCGCATTGGTATCGGGAGCGTTCTCGAACATCATCCGGCCTCGTCGCCCCGCGCCCGCGGCAATCGCAACGTGCCGGCCACCTGCCATTCGTATCGTGGTTCCATTGCGCCCGCTGCCGCTGCCGCGCAGAACAATGCCGTCCGCCGGAATGAAAATCGTGTTGGAGCATGTGAAAGTTCCCGGCCCCAAAAGCAATGCACCGCGGAAATTGCCCGCCATCGGCATTGCCGCCAGTTGCTCCAGGGCAGCCTGGATCAACGCGGTGTCGTCCCCGCTTCCCGACGGCTGCAAAACCTTTTTGACCGCCACATCGGGAAGGGCCACGCCGCCGCCCATGTATCCCGCCGTCGAAAAATCCATGATATGATCGCCTTCCGGCGTCGTCTTGTAGGCAAGCTTCCCGTCCGGCGCAGGGTAGACCCATTGGCTGTTGATTGGCTTCGCAGCCGTGGCATAGGCCAGTCCAATAATCATTGCGGGCAAAGCAGCGCCAATAAATACGCTTCGTCCTGTCTGCGTTCGGGGGGCTTTCATCCTTGTTACGGTTTTCTGTACTGATAGATGGGAATAGTGGGTTGCCGGGGAGCATAGATGGAATTTGACCAAAAGATCAAGCGGCAATTGCCCGTAGCGCCGGACGCAGGCTCGTACCGAACTGCTGAACGGCGTTTGCGGATAAGTTTGTGTCCCCAAGGCTTGCGCGGGTTCCGGGGCGGGCGGTAAACTGAGTGCATGTCGCATGCTGACTTTGTCCATCTCCATCTGCACACCGAGTACTCGCTGCTCGATGGCGCCTGCCGGCTCGACCGGCTCATGGAGCGGGCGCACGAGCTGAAGTTCCCGGCTCTCGCCATCACGGACCACGGCGTGCTCTACGGGGCGGTGGACTTCTACAAGGCGGCGCGGGAAAAAGGCATCAAACCGATCGTCGGTTGCGAGGTCTATGTCGCTCCGGGCAGCCGGACGGAGAAGAAGTCAGGCGGCGGCGGCCGGGATGTTTACAACCATCTCGTGCTCCTGGCCAAAGATGAGGTCGGCTACAAAAACCTGATCAAGCTCGCCACGGCGGCCCATCTCGAGGGCTATTACTACAAACCGAGGATCGACAAGGAGATTCTGGCGCAGCACAAGGAGGGATTGATCGCCCTGTCCGGATGCCTCGCCAGCGAGATTCCCGAGAACATCCTCAAGGAACAATTGCCCAAGGCCCGCGCAGCGGTGGATTGGTTCAAGCAGACGCTCGGCGCGGAGAATTTCTATCTGGAATTGCAGAACCACGGCATTCCCGAGCAGGCGAAGGTGAACCGCCAGTTGATCGCCTGGGCGAAGGATTTCGGCCTCAAGCTGGTTGCGTCCAACGACGTTCACTACGTCGAAAAAGGCCACTCGCACGCGCACGATTGCCTCATCTGCATCGGCACGCAAACACAGTTGAGCGATACCAAGCGCATGTCCTATGTGGAGGAACAGTTTTACCTGCGCTCGGCCGAGGAGATGAAGGCGCGCTTCAGCGAAACACCCGAGGCGGTGCTCAACACGATGGAGGTGGCCGAGAAATGCAACCTCGAAATCGAGTTCGGCAAGCTCCATTATCCGGTCTTTCATCCGCCCGAGCACTTCACGCGCGAGGGCTATCTCCGCAAACTGCTCGCGGAAGGTTTGCACAGGCGTTACGGCATTCATGCGAAGGCCGAAGGTGAGGAGTTCGTCGTGGACGCGATCGATGACGCCCGGCGCCTGCCCACCTACCAGTCCGCGGGCGCCGATCACGCGAACCTGCAGGATCCCGCCGTGGCCGCCGCGCTCAAGACGGTCATCGACCGCCTGCAAGTGGAACTCAAGGTCATCGAGAAGACCGGCTTCATCAGCTACTTCCTGATCGTCGGCGACTTTGTCCGTTACGGGCGTGATAATGGCATTTCCTGCGTGGCGCGCGGTTCCGCCGCCGGCTCGATCGTCACCTATCTTCTCGAAATTTCGAACGTCGACCCGATCCGTTACGGCCTCCTGTTCGAACGCTTCCTGAATCCCGAACGCGTAAACCCGCCCGATATCGACATCGACTTTGCCGACGATCGGCGGGCCGATGTCATCGAATATGTCCGCAGGAAGTACGGCAACGATTCGGTTGCCCAGATCGTCACCTTCGGCACCATGGGCGCAAAGTCTGTCGTGCGCGACGTGGGCCGGGTCATGAGCTTGAGCTACGGCGAATGCGACCGGTTGGCCAAGATGATCCCGAACGATCTGAAGATGGATTTGGCGAAGGCGCTCAAGCAATCGCCGGAGCTCAAGGCCGCCTACGATACCGAGGAAGTCACCCGGGAACTGATCGACACGGCCTTCGTGCTGGAGGACCTCACGCGCAATGCCTCCGTCCACGCCGCGGGCGTCGTGATCGGGGACCAGCCGCTGGTCAATTTGCTCCCGCTCAAGCAGGACGAGGACGGCACGCTGGTCACGCAATATGCGATGAATCCGGTCGGCGAATTGGGCCTGCTGAAAATGGACTTCCTCGGCCTCAAGACGCTCACCGTGATCCGCAACACCTGTGAAATGGTGAAGGCGGTTCGCGGTATCGAGGTGCCGATCGACAATCTGCCGCTCGATGACGCGAAGACTTACGAACTGCTGAACCGCGCGCAAACCCTCGGCGTGTTCCAGTTGGAATCCGGCGGAATGCGCGATCTCTGCCGGAAGTTCCAGATCAGTTCCGTGGAGCACATCACGGCCTTGATCGCCCTCTATCGCCCGGGCCCCATGGAGCTGATTCCCGAATTCATCAAGCGCCGCCACGGCGAGGTGAAGATCGAATACGAACATCCGCTGCTCGAACCCATCTGCCGCGAAACCTACGGCATCATGGTCTATCAGGAGCAGGTCATGCAGGCGGCGCAGGTGCTGGCGGGCTACACGCTCGGCGGCGCCGACCTGTTGCGCCGCGCGATGGGCAAGAAGAAGGTCGAGGAAATGCAGAAGCAGCGCGAGACCTTCGTCAAGGGCTGCGCCAAGGCGAACAACATCCCGGCTGCCAAGGCCAACCAGATCTTCGACCTGCTCGAGAAGTTTGCCGGGTACGGCTTCAACAAATCCCACGCCGCGGCCTACGCCATCGTGGCCTATCAAACCGCCTACCTGAAGGCCAATTATCCCGTCGAGTTCCTCAGCGCCATGATGACGAACGACATGAGCGACACCAAGAAGCTCGGCGAGTTCATCAACGAAGCGCGCGCGATGGGAATCGAGGTCCTGCCGCCCGATGTCAACGAGAGCCAGGTGGTGTTCGCCCCGGCGCGCGGTGGCCAGGTGATCCGCTTCGGCATGGCCGCGATCAAGGGCGTGGGCGAGATCGCCGTGCAGAGCATTCTGGATGCGCGCAGGCAGGGCAGCGAATTCTCATCGCTGGGCGAACTATGCGAACGCGTGGACATCCGCACCGTGAACCGCAAGGTGCTCGAAGCGTTGATCAAGTCCGGCGCCTGTGACGCCTTCAAGGAAACACGCGCCACCTTGTTCTCCCAGATCGACCGTGTGCTCACCCGGGCGGCCGGTGTGATTCACGACCGCCAGCGCGGACAGAGTTCGATGTTCGACATGCTCGAGGATCGGACGACGAAAAAGCAGGAAACCTTCGCCAAACTGCCCGAGTGGCCGCAGCACGAACTGCTGGCCGCGGAAAAGGAGCTGCTCGGATTCTATGTCACCGGCCATCCGCTCACGCCGTACGTTCCGCTGCTGAAGAAATACGCGCTGACTAACACCGCCGGACTCGCGGATCTGCCGAACCGCGCCCTGACCCGCATCGGCGGCCTGGTGGCGGCGATACAGCAGGGAGTGTCCAAGAAAACCAACAAACCCTACGCGCTCGTCACTCTTGAAGACCTCGAAGGTTCCGTCCAGATTCTCTGCATCAACGAGAACTACGACAAATATCGCGACCTGCTCCAGCTCAACCGCGCCATCCTGGTGGTGGCCGAGGTGAACACCGGCGAGGATAAACCAAAACTCTTTCCCCAGGAAATGATGGCGCTGGATGATGCGCCGCGCAAATACACGCAGCAGGTCCACTTCCGCCTGAACACCGGCCGCCTCGAGCCGGACAAGCTCGATTCCGTCCAGGAACTCGCCGTCGCGCACGCGGGAAAGTGTCCGTTGTTCCTCTGCTTCACCCAGCCGACGGGCGAAAAGATTTTCATCGAGGCGCACGAACGCTTCTCCGTCGCCCCCTCGATGGCCTTGCAGCAGGCCGCCGATGAACGGTTCGGCGACGGCACATATTACGCCAAGGTGGACACCTCCCTGCCCGAACGCGCGCCGCGGCGCTGGGAGAAGCGCGAGTCCAACGGCGACGAATAACCATGATTCGTTTCGGCCCACTCGCTCTCCAGTCGAACCTGTTCCTGTCCCCGCTGGCGGGATACACGAACCTGCCGTTTCGCCTCACCTTGCGCGAGATCGGCGGACTCGACCTCGCCACGACCGATCTCGTCAATGCCCGCTCTCTCCTTGAGAAAAATCCCAAGGCGCTCAAGCTGATCGAAACCTCGCCGGCCGACCGGCCGCTCGCTGTGCAGCTTTTCGGATCGGTGCCCGAAGAAATGCGCGACGCGGCAGCGTGCCTGGAATCCCTCGGCATCGCCTCCGTTGACATCAACATGGGCTGCCCGGTGCGCAAAGTTTGCCGGGTTGGCGGCGGCTCGGCGATGATGACGGAACTGGACAAGACCGCCGCCCTGGTCCGAAGCATGGCCGAGGCCGTGAAGATTCCGGTTACCGCCAAGATGCGATTGGGATGGGACGACGACAACCTCACCGCGCCCGACCTCGCGCGGGCGCTGGAGGATGCCGGCGTCGCCGCCATCTTTGTGCATGGCCGCACCCGCGAACAGGGCTTCTCCGGCTCCGTGAAACTTCACGGCATCCGGGCGGTGGTGCAGGCGGTGAAGCGGATTCCGGTCATTGGCAACGGGGACGTCACCACGCCCGAGGCGGCAAAGATGATGTTCGATCAAACCGGCTGCGCCGGCGTCAGCATCGGCCGCGGCGCGTTCTACAATCCCTGGATTTTCCGCCACGCGCGCCATTATCTCGACACCGGGGAACTCCTGCCCGAGCCGTCTTTCGAGGAGCGCGTGCGGGTGATGTGCCGCCATCTCGATCTGATGGTCGAAGTGTTCGGTGAGACGCACGGCTGCCGCATGTTTCGCAAGGTGGCGCCCTGGTACTCGAAGCGTTTCGGCCCCGCCAACGAATTCAACAAACGCGTGGTGCAACTCAAGTCTCTTGCCGAATTCCACGAATTGCTCGATCGCTATCGCAAGTGGCGTCTGCAGTTCCTCGACGAAAACGGCCAGCTCAAACCCAACTACCGTCCCCCGCCCATGCAGGCCTCCTTCATGCAGGAGCCGGCCGTTGTTCAACGTCAGCAGATTCCCGTCCCCAAAGGGCCGATCGACGTCTGGTGAGCCCTCCGCCGGATCAGACGATTTCCATCGGACACTTCGGCATCGCGTCCAGAAAGGCCTGCCCGTAACGTTTCACGAGAACGCGATTGTCGAGCACCACGATGATTCCCGTGTCCGTCTTGGTCCGGATGAGCCTGCCTACACCCTGCCGGAATTTCAAAATCGCCTCCGGCAGCGAGAAGTCAGTGAACGAATTGCCCCCGCGAGCCTCGATCTTCTCGATGCGCGCCTCGATAAGCGGATGGTCCGGCACCGCGAACGGCAGCCGCGTGATGATCACGTTGGACAGCGCCTCGCCGGGCACATCCACGCCCTGCCAGAAGCTGTCGGTCCCGAACAGCACCGAATCCACGTTCTCCTTGAACTTCTCCAGCATCACGGAACGCGGCGTGCCCTTGCCCTGCACGTAACACTCGAGCTTGAGCCGGTCGAAGAACGGCTCCATGAGGTCAGCCACTTCCTGCATCAGTTTGTAATTCGTGAACAACACGAACGCCTTGCCATGGGTCTGCTTCACGAAATGCCCGATCCACTGGATGAGGGCGTCGCGATACTCCGGATCCCGCGGGTCCGGCATTTTGCCGGCCACGAACAATTTCATCTGCCGCTCGTAATCAAACGGCGTGCCCACCTGCAAGGGCGTCGCCTCCTCCGCGCCCACGCGGCTCACAAAATAGTTCAACCCCCGCGCCTGCTGTCTGCTGGAAGCGGCCTCCCGCCCGCCTTTGGCGGGACCAGCCTTCTCCGGCGCATCCGCCACCCGCTCGCTGATGGATAGCGTCGCGCTGGTCATGATGATCGAAGTATCGCTGCCGAAAAGCCGCTTGCGCAGGAATTCGGCAACGTCCACCGGCGCCGCGTTCAGCGCCAGGTTCTTCTGCAACTTGCCCGCGCGCTCCACCCAGTAAACATGCTCCTCCGCGCTCTGGCTCAGAAACACCGCCACTTCCTCGCGCAACTCGCCCAGCCGGCGGTTGCATTCCAGCAGCTCCTGCCCGGTGTCCTTGTCCTCCGTGAGTTGGATCAACTCACCGACCGCCTCGCGCAGGCGTTGGATCGGCAGCGTCACATTATCCTCCACCAGTTCCGGCCGGCGGATGCGCAACTCGCTCCACGTCCGTTTGCCGCGGCCTGATTCCCCCTCCCCCGCCGCCCCGCCTTGCGCCTGTTCGCTCCGGATTCCCTCGCACGCCGTTTCCACTTCCGCGAAAAACTTGTCCCCTTCCTCCATCAAATCGGCCACCAATTTGACCGCCGCTCCCCGGCGCAGCGTCGCCAGCAATCCCTTCTGCGTGCGCGGATTCCACAGCCGCTGCAACGCGTACCGCAACTGCCCGCTCGAAACACTCAGCCCGATGTGCCGCGACGCGACGCTCTCCACCTGGTGCGCCTCGTCAAACACCACGAAATCGTTCTTGAACAGAATGCCGCCCTCCACGTCCTCCTCCACCCCGCCCAGCAGCGTGAAGAACAGCGTGTGATTCACCACCAGCACATCCGCCGAGAGAATGCGCTTGCGCGCGCGCTGAAAGAAACAGATGTCATGCGATTTCGCGAACTCCGATTGATGCCCGCACAGCTTCGGCGAGCACAGCCCCCGTTCCGAACAAACGTGCGACCACACCTTCGCGTCCGGCTCGATCTCGAAGTCCGAAAGACTTCCGTCGGTCGTGTCCTTCGACCATTCGTGAATGCGTTTCAACTCCTCGACCTCCGGCGATGTGAACAAGCTCTCCGCCTGCTGCATGGCCTTTGCCAGCCGCCGCGAACACAGATAGTTCGCCCGGCCCTTGAGCATCGTGTAATTGAACTTCACCGGCAGTACCTGCGAAAGCATCGGCAGATCCTTCTGCGTGAGCTGCTCCTGGAGATTGATTGTGTGCGTCGATATGATCGCCTTCTTCTCCCGGCCAACCGCGAAAAGAATCGCCGGCACCAGGTAGGCGAGGCTCTTGCCCACACCCGTGCCCGCCTCCACCACCAGATGCTCCTGGCTTTCCAGCGCCTTCGCCACCGCCACCGCCATCTGCTGCTGCTGCGGGCGATACTCGAAATTGCTCGCGCGCGACAGGATGCCCTCCGGCGAAAAGATCCGTTCCACCTGCTGTACAAGGTCGGAGGACGACCCATCCGGTTGGTTTTCGACAGTGCTGATCATCGGGACGCTGACCTCCGTCAACCGCGCGGGCGGCGCACCACGATCTCCTGCTGCGCCTGGTTCTTCACGATCATGTTGGCCGGCAGGATGCCGCGCCAGTTCGTGTTCGGATAAACCACTGAACCCCGGCCAATGATGCTCCCGGGATTCAACACCGAGTTGCAGCCGACGTCGGTGTTGTCTCCCAGCAACGCGCCAAACTTCCGCAGGCCCGTATCGAAGGGCGCCCCGTCCTTTTCCACAGTCACGTTGCCCGGCATCAGTTTCACGTTCGATATCTTCACGCCCGCACCCAGATGCGCCTTGTGGCCCAGGATCGAGTCCCCCACGTAGCTGAAGTGCGGCACCACGGCGTGGTTGAACAGGACGGAATGCTTGAACTCGCACGAGTTCCCCACCACACAATGGTCGCCGATGATCACGTGCTCGCGTATGTAGGCGTTGTGCCGGATTTCGCAGCCGCGCCCGATGATCGCCGGCCCCTTGATCATCGCGCCATCCTCGATCACCGTGCCTTCGCCGATAAACACCTTCTCCCCGATGAACACCCGGGCGCGATCGTGGCTGTGCGGCGCCGGGCGGGCGTGCGCTTCAATGTATTCCTTGAGCCGTTTCAAGGCGTCCCACGCGTATACGCACTCCTCGAACAGCGCCGCATGCGCCGTCTGATTCAGATCGAACAAGTCACCCGGCTTGAACATCCATCCAAATTAATGGATTGCCGCCCGCCCGCAACTGCAAACGCTTCCGCGCTCCCTCCCGCAAAACAAGAACCCCAGATCTTGCGATCTGGGGGTGGCGGTAATCGTGTCAGTCGAGTGCGGTGATACTCAGTTCCAACCTCCCTGTAGTGATCGTGATAGCGTCACAGAGGAACATTGACACGAAATTTTCTTGTTGCGGTGCATGCTCGCCTATAGCGCCTCCTTTGTGCCAAAGACATGTTACAACACAAGGGAGACGGCGTGACGTTGCGGCAACGTTCGCCGCCGAAACCATTGCCCGGCCAACCCCGATACATTACTGTTGCTGCGCTTATGGATTTGACACGAACGGCTTACGGGACCTGGAGCGGCGGAAGATACATGCACTTCGGTGAAGCGCTGCCGGAGGATCGCTTCGTCGCCGTCATCCAGCACGCCTATCGCCGCGGCATCCGCACCTTCATGACCGCCGACGTCTACGGAAACGGCGCCGCGGACGAAATGCTCGGACGCGCTCTCGCTGGTCTCCCGCGCGATTCCTATTGCCTCGTCGGCGCCGTTGGGCACGACTTCTACTCCGGCAAACGCGAAGGTTCGAAGGGTTACCCGCGCTTCACCAATCCCGCGCTCCGCTCACGCACCGAGTTCGCGGAATACCTTCGCATGGCCACGGAGAAGTCCCTCGCCCGCTGCCGCGCTGACAGGTTCGATCTCCTCCTGCTTCATAATCCCGATCTCACCGGCTACACCAGCGACGCCGTCTGGAAGGGCATGGAAAAGGTCCAGGACGCCGGCCTCACCGACCGACTCGGCATCGCCCCCGGCCCGGCCAACGGCTTCACACTCGACATGCTGCTCTGCTTCGAACGTTTCGGTCCGCTGCTTGATTGGGCCATGATCATCCTCAACCCGCTCGAACCCTGGCCCGGCAGCCTGGTGCTCCCGGCCGCCGTGAAACACGACATCAAGGTGATCACCCGCGTCGTGGACTACGGCGGCCTCTTCCACGATGACGTCCGCCCCGGCCACCAGTTCGGCCCGCAGGATCATCGCACCTTCCGTCCTGCCGGCTGGGTGGACGCCGGCACGCAAAAGCTCGAAGCGATGCGCGAGGTCGCCGCCCGCCATCGCCTGACCATGCTCCAACTCGCCTGCATCTGGAACCTCTCCGAACCCGCCGTCCAGAGTGTCATCCCCACCATGATCCAGGAAGTCGGCGCCACCAAGACCATCGAATCCAAGGTCGACGAACTCGCCGCGCTTCCCGACCTCCGGCTCTCCGGCGAAGAGCGCGATTCCATCGGCCGCATCGGCGACAACAAGGGTTGCATGGAACTCAAGGGTGCCAACCGCGCGCACACCGGCGAACCCCAACCGGATCGCTGGGGCGTACTTCCCGATCACGAAGTCGCGGCGCGCAAGTGGGGCATTGATCCGGAAGCCGACCTCGCCTGCACCCACGGCGTGCGGCACACCGCGTAACATTCCCCAGTCCTCCACGCTCCATTTCTTCGCCCCGGCGCTTGCAACCCGCCTCACCACGGAGGATGGTTCCTTGGCTGAGCAGAAAGCCACCGACTGACACCAGCAATGGCGGCGAGTAATCAGAACCGGGACCGGCAGGGGGTTTGCAGCAATCAGTGTTTTACTGGATGAAGTTTCCGTTTCTCGGCAGGCGTCTGCGACTGTTGTTGGCCTTGCTTCTCGGCCTGGGTGGAAGCGGGGCTCCGCTGGCAGCCCAACCCATTTCACCCAACGGGCAATCCCCGCCCGCCTTCGAACCCGATACCTCTCTCGATCTCTCCGCTCCCACGAATATCTGGGACGGCGCCGTCGGTGACGGTTTCCGCAGCGGCGCGCGCGAGGCCGGGTTCGCTCTCGGTTGGGGCCTCGGCATGCGCGTCATCTCCAGTTCCGAGCAGCACTACCTCGCCCTCACCCGGATTCACTACGGCTGGATCCTGGATAACGTCCTCGGACGCGGCCACTGGTGGCAGGGGAATTTTGAATTCCGCCTCGAGGGTTTCGGCGGCGCGCAATACAACCCTCACACGGCCTACCTGACAGGCTTCACACCCCTGTTCCGATACAACGTCGCCACGCGCTCGCGCTGGATGCCGTTCCTCACCGCCGGCGCCGGCCTCTCACTCACCGACATCGGTAATCCCGACCTCAGCACCACCTTCGAGTTCAATCTCCAGGCCGGCACCGGTGTCCACTATTTCTGGCGGCGCAACTCCGCCATCACCTTCGAGTACCGCTTCCTTCACCTCTCCAACGCCAGCATCGCCTCGCCCAATCTCGGCGTGAACTCCAGCGTCTTCTCCCTCGGCATGAGCTGGTTTTTCTAATCCATTCAACTCAACCGCGGCACAACTCCGGCTCTTCAATCTCCCGCGGCGCATCCAGCAGCGGCGTTCCATCCGCCGCCTCGGGATACTCGAAAATCCGCCCCTCGAAATTGCGGATGATCACCCGCTCCGAGTTCCGGCACAGCACATACTCCGGGTTCACCGGCACCTTCCCGCCGCCGCCGGGCGCGTCGATCACATACTGCGGCGCCGCATAACCCGTCGTGTGCCCGCGCAATCCCTCCATCACCTCCAGCCCCTTCCGCACGCTGGACCGCAGATGCGCCGAACCCGCTATCAGGTCGCATTGATACAGGTAATACGGCTTCACCCGGCACATCAGCAGCTTCTGCACGAGCGCGCGCATCGTCGTCAGGTCGTCGTTCACGTTGCGCAGCAGCACCGATTGGTTCCCCAGCGGAATCCCCGCGTCCGCCAGCCGGCCCAGCGCCTCGCGCGCCTCCGTCGTCAACTCTCGCGGATGATTGCTGTGCACGCTCAAAAACAGCGGATGAAACTCCTTCACCATCGCGCACAGCGCCGGCGTGATCCGTTGCGGAAGGAAGATCGGTATCCGCGATCCAATCCGCAAAAATTCCACGTGCGGAATCGCCCGCAACTGCCGCAGCAAATACCCCAGCTTCTCGTCGCTCAACAGCAGCGGATCGCCCCCGCTCAACAGCACGTCCCGGATCGCAGGCGTATTCCGGATGTATTCGATCTGCCGGTCGAACTCCGGATGAAAATCATACCCCGACGCGTTGCTCACCAGCCGCGACCGCGTGCAATACCGGCAGTACGACGCGCACCGGTCGGTCACAAGAAACAGCACCCGGTCCGGATACCGGTGCACCAGCCCCGGCACCGGCGAATGCGCATCCTCCCCGCACGGATCGCTCATCTCCCACGTCGCCGTGTTCGTCTCCTCGATCCGCGGAATCACCTGCCACCGGATCGGATCGTTCTCGTCCGCCGGATCGATCAAATTGAAAAAATACGGCGTGATCGCCAGCGCCAGTTTCGAATTCGCCAGCACCGTCCCCGCCCGTTCCTCGGGCGTCAGCGTCGGCATCAGCCGCTCCAGTTGTTCGAGCGTCGTGATCCGGTTCTTGAGCTGCCACCGCCAGTCGTTCCAGTCCGACTCCGGTACATGACTCCAGAATCCCCGCCCGGCGGACTTGAACTGTTTGAGTTGATTGACCTGTTCCTCGTTGACGCGGCTCCCCGGACCCCCGTCGTCACCCTCTGAAGCTTCAATTGACATGGTGAGCGAACTATAAATTCAGACTCCGACCTGTCAAGGAAACCGCCCGATAAATAATTATTAAATCGCAACCGACTCCGCCTCAGCGCGTTGCCGCAATCCCACCCACCGTGCCCGCCGGCTGCTCTCCCGGTTCCATCGATGGCCGCAACGCCTGAAACTGGGTGTCCAGCCCATCCAGTTGACGCGTCGTTTCCCTCACAATCGCGTTGAATCGCGGCATCGAAATTCCCTTCGACAGCGGCACAAACCCCACCTTCTCCACCTTCTTCAAATGCTCCTCCAGCACCTGCCGATACGCATCCACCGCCGGCGCCAATGGCTGCGCCACATGCAGCCGCACCAGCATGAGCTGCTGCTGCACTGTCCGGATCATCGCCGTCTGCTTCGCGTAATCCCACTCTCTCAAAATCGTCTGCAGCGTCACCGCCGTCCGCAACGGCAGTTCCGACGCGCTCGTCCGCACCTGCACCGCCGGCCGGATGATCTCGTCCACCTTCTGCCAGCTCTCCGCCACCGACCACGTTTGCGAAAGGTCCCGTCCCATGAAACTCTCCACCGTCAGCGCCCACCACTTCTCGAACTCCCGTTGCGTCCCGAAATGCCCGTGAAAACCGTCCAGCAACGCCAGTTGCCAGTTCAAACGCCGCGGCAGCGCCGCCAGGAAATCCCGCAGGCACGCCTTCCCATCCGGCAACCGCGCCAGTTCGCAAAACAAAAGCTGCGCGCTGCATCGGAAATCCAGCCCCTCCTCGCCCGCCTTGAGTTGCTCGTCCGTCGGCCAGCTCAGTTCGTCCAGCGTCAACGGCGGACGCCGGCTCATCCAATCGTGCGCCTTCGCCAGCGAATTCGTCCTCGCCTCCGACCGCACCAGCCGCGCCACATTCACGCCCGCCTCCATCTTGTCCGGCTCCCGCAACACCAAATCCGTCTCCCGGTCCGACAACAACTGCTGCGTCACACCCTTCGCCAGCCACGCCGGAATCTCCGCGCACCGCCCTTCCGATCCCCGATTCGCCATCTCCAGCAAAAGCACATCCACCACCGCCTCCACCAACCGGTCCCGATCCACCGCATCCGGCAGGTCCAGCCGGTAACTCCAACTGTCCGGATACTCCATTGACATGATCTGAATCCCCTCGTCCACGCTCCGCGCCGGATGCAACTGCACCCGCACGTCTCCCCGCCAACGATCCTGCGACACCCCAAATTCCTTCAGCGTCGCGCGCTTGATCCGCTCGCATGAAATCGACAGAAGATTGGGCTCCAGCCGCACCAGGTTCGTCGCCGTTGCCGATCCCGGCAGCCAACCCGTACTCGTGGCCCCGTAGATCACAAACTGCCGCGTCAAACTGTAATGCGCCCCCGCCGTCAGCCGCGCCAGTTCCTCCGGCGACATTCCCTGCCGCGCCACTCCCGCGGGCTGCCCGAAATCCTGCCCCAATTGCGCCCAGCCCTTCACCGCCCCGAGAGACACCCATCCCGCGAGACACGCAATGAACAACAACCGGTGACGCAACATGAGCTGATTTCGACTGCCTATCATCCAACCCCAACCCGCCCCACAAGACAAGCCTTTGCTGCTCCCAAAACCCATCCCCAACCTGGCAGCAGGACGGCGGAGCCGGCGCAAGGATGCGAGTTTCTCTGTATCCGTCCATTCGACCTTGAACACCTGCGGTCAAACTCCCACTCCCTTCGCCGGCCCCAGCATATACTCATCCACAATCGCAATGATCTTCTTCCGTCTCTCCAGTTCTGATTCCACCGTCCATTTGTTCTTCTCTTCCATCCGCTCCGTCTTGCGCACCTCCTCCACTTCCTCCCGTGCCAGCCACGCGAACCCTGTCCCCTCGCCCGATGCCAGCTTCGTCGCCATCCCCAGCGTCCCCGTCACCAGGCTCAAGTCCTGCCGACCTCGCTTCCCCTCTTCCCCGCAGCACCGGCTCTCCACCTGATCCCCCACCCCATCCTTTGCCAGGCGCCGTCCGTCCCAACCACTCCGCCACCGTCCCAACCCATTTTCCATTCCACCATTTTCCATTTTCATAAGTTTCAGTTCCTTTCTCATTGATTTTTTCAGTCCACATTTTTCCCGCCATCCATGCGGTCCATGCGGTCCATGCGGTCCATGCGGTCCATGCGGTCCATGCGGTCCATGCGGTCCATAGCCCTCACAATTCGTGTACCTTATTCTCCTGTATCCTCCTGATCAGCGTCAGTAACTGATCCTTCGTCCAGCTCAACTCACCCACAATTTTCCTCACCTGCCGATTCCCTCTGTACCTCAGCATGTATCCTTCCTGTGCCTTCTCCAGGTACCAACCCTTCCAATAACTGCACCTCACCATGTCATCCATGCTCAACTCCTCTGACAACTCCCGCCACGGCACCTCCTCCGGCTGCTGCATCGTCCCCAACCTCAACCCGCGCTCCAGCGCCGTTTCCTTCTTCTCCTCAATTGGAGCGCGGCTGTGTCCCGCTTCCGCGGGATCAGCCGCAGCAATGTCCGAGTTCATCACCGCGCCCGATTCCTGGAGGGACACGCCGGAGCTTCCTTGTATCTCGGCCCCTGGACCTTGATGTTTCTCCTCCCCAACTCCGCAATCACCACTCCGCACTCCGCGCTCCAAATAGCTGCGATTACCTGCGCATACCCCTGCGCCCATTTGCCCGTTTCCAGCCCCTTCCCCCTCTGCCACAGCCCCTTCCGCCAATTCCCCCGTTCCCCCGCTCCGCGCCTCCATATCTGCGCTCCCGCACCCCTCCGCGCCATTACCAGTCTTCGATCCGTCCTCCGTAATTCTGTGTCTCTGCGCTTCGCCATCTTCCATTCCGCACTCCGCACTCCCCGCTCCGCACTCCTTGCCATCCTCCATCGCCCGGCTGAGCTTGCCGAAGTCCCTCGATCCTCCATCCTCGCCTTTCCCCCTCCGTCCCTCCTCCCTCCTCTTCATCATCCTCACAATCCTCGCCGCGTGATCCTTCTCGATCGCCACCTCACCCTCGAAACTGATCAGCCGCACCTCCTCCTTATACTCCGCCAGCTTCACCGTCCGCTCCCGCAACCGCAGCATCCGCTCGTTCTGATGCAACTGCTGCATCCGCGCCAGCTTCTTCCAGTCCCCCTCCTTGAACGCCCGCAGGCACACCGCCTCATTCGCGAACATCAGGAAATAAGCGCCATCCAATTCCGGAATCGGCTTCCCCAAAAACTCCCCCGCCTCCTGCATATCCGACACAGCCTCCCCAAATTGCTCCGCCAGCGCCGCCGCCCGCCGCCCGTGCCACTGCCGGAACTTCGACAACATCTGCCGGTTCGCCGGAATCCCTTCCGCCCGCAACTCCTCACACACCTGGTCCAGCGACACTTCCTTGCACCGCTGCAAGATCGCCTTCTGCTTCTCCATCGGCAGCCTCCCCAGCACCGAGTCCGACCTCTTCTTCCTCCCCAAATCCACCGTCGCCCAAACCGACTCCTCCTTCCCCGGCGCGCTGTGTCCCGCGACAGCGGGATCAGCCGCGGCAACATCCGCATTCGCGATCGTTCTCGATCGTTCGTCGCACGCTTCTCCGCTCCCCTTTTTCAATCCGCGATCCGCGGTCCGCAATCCACAATTCTTCCTTCGACCACTCTTGCACTTCGCGCCCATCCCGATTTTTCCATTCTTCATTTTCATATGCTCTTCGTTGTCTGCCTTGGTTGATCTGCTGTTAATCCGTCGTTGCTTTTTCCTTCGTGTTAAAAAATTCGTGTCTATTCGTGTTCATTCGTGGTTGCTCTTCTTCGTTCCCTTCGTGTTAAAATTCGTGTTTTCGTGTTGAGTTCATTCGTGGTTGTCTCTCTCCGTCATTTTCATAGTTTTTTGCTTTCCATCCTGCCAAGGGGGGTAGGACAACCGTAGGGCAATCCCAAAAAGTACGGACAACCATGAAACCCTTGGCCCTCAGCCATTTGTGAATAATCCCCCAAATACCTGAAGAAACAGCGGTTAACTACCCATGTAGTCATCAACCCGGAGTCACTCCCTTATTGCACCCCTGCACACATCACCCCTTGGGTTTCCCGAATAACACGCCGCCCCCTGATTCGCGAAGCGTTTGGAGTGCGGGAGCTTGCTCCCGCTTTCGCACGCCACCCGCGTCGCCTTCCTCGTCGGCACCCCCATCTTCGTCCGCGTCCATCCGCGTCCATCCACGTCCATCCGCGTCCATCCATGTCCATTCGTGTCCATCCATGTCCATCTGCGGTAAAGCTCTTCCTTTTCTTAAACGTTGATCTGATTCTTGGACCTTGGATCTTTCCCCACTGAAAACCGAAAACTTGAAACTGAAAACTTCATCCACAATCCACCCTCACCCTAGCCTCCAGCCTTTGCCCTCTCCGCCACCCGCAACTCCACCCAAAATCTGCTCCCCTCGCCCGGCTCCGATTCCACCCCCACTCTGCCACCCATTCGTTCCGCCACTTTGCGCACAATCGCCAGCCCCACCCCCGTGCCCTCATATCTGGCGGTCAACCGCTCGAACATATTGAACAACCGCTCCTGCGCTTGCGTCGGGATTCCAATGCCATTGTCCTCGACGATGATCCGGGCGCAGCTGTCAAAATTCTCCGATCGAACGCAGATCTGCGCCCGCACGCCATCGGCCACAAATTTCACCGCGTTCCCCAACAAATTGGCGAAGCATTCCGTCAGCAGCCCTTCGTTCCCAAGCACCACCGGCAGCGGCTGCGCGATCGTGATATCCGCCTTGTCCGGACTGAGATTCGGGTAGGTTTCAATCAGGTCGGCAACGAGTTCCTCCAGGTCAACCGGCTCCAGCGGCAATTCCGCCAGCACCGTCTTCGTGTAATTGAGACAACCCTGGATCATCTTGTCCAGCCGCAGCGCCGCCTTGCTGATCCGACGGCAATGGTTCTGCGACTCGGCCGAAAATTCGGCTCTCCCGTCGATCTCCTCCAGCACCGCGGCCGCGTACGCGTTCATCGCTCGAAGCGGCGCGCGCATATCATGCACCATCGCGTAGGAAACATGTTGAAGCTCGCTCACCACTTCCTGCAGCCGGGCCGACCTTTCATTGACCTTCTCCTCGAGTTGCGACGCATATTCCCCCAGCTTCCGGTGCGCGACAGCCAGATCTGCCTCGGCTTGCCGGCGCTCAAGGAAATCAGCCGCCTGCCCCGCCAGCACATCCATCATCCTCAACACCCGCTCCGCTGGCTTGTGTGGCTTGCCGAAATGGACCGAAATCATCCCAATAACATTTCCGGCGCTGCTGATCAACGGTGTGGAAAACACCGCGCGCACTCCGGCCGCTTGCAGCACGGCCAGCGACGGCTTTCCGGCAAAAATCTCGCTGGCTGTCACGTCCTCGATGATCACCCGCCGAATGGAATGCATGGCGTATCCGCAAACCGAATCCTCCGGTTCCTGTACGCCCGAGAAAAAATCCACGAAAGGCCGTTCGAACCCGCTCTGAACGGCAATTTTTAGGGCGCCGGACTCGCGGTCGAGGATTTGAAGGTTTCCCCGGGAACCCCCGGCGATTGCCACAGCCGCCTCCATAATTTCACGCAGGCAATCTCCAAACGTGACTCCCGGCCGGACAAAGACGGCTGCCACTGACTGGAGTCTCTCCATTGCCTTGAAATCGGCGACAACCCGGGCCTCCGCCTTTCTACGCCGGTCCAGCTCGGTCTCCGCCTGTTCCCGCGCCCGGCGCAGGGCGAGCACCACACCCGTCATAAACATCGCCGTGGCCGCAAATACCAGCATCGCCGCCACATCGAATTTCCCAAACGTGAATGAATAGGGAGGTGCGAAGAAAAACCAATCCGCCGCCAGCGCCCCCGCCACGCAGCAGAAAAACGCCGGCCCCAGCCCGCCATACCACGCCGCCGCCACCACCCCCGGATAAAGGAAGGTGAATGGAAGCGAATTCGGCCCCACCCACGGCGTGATGCATTCGCGCACACCCACCCCCAACACGGCCATCATCAGGGCAAATAAATACCCACGCCACGCAGGCCGGCGCGGCTGAGCCAGAAATGACCAGCTTTTCATTTCCGATTCCATGCGACACCCCAGCCAGAAGGACCTCTGGATAAAGCTAAGCCAGAATCATCTTTCGCAAAAATGAATATGCCCCGGGGAATGGAAAATTCGCGCCGGGGAGGAACGCGGAAGTCATCCCGCTTCCCATTCAAATCCGCCACGCGCGCCCGAAATCCCGCAGTTCACCCGTCTATCTTACCGTGAAGACGCCCGATCAAACCGGGGCTTGAGTCCCTCGATCATTTTGACGTACGCAGAAACCCCGTTCGGCTTTACCAGGTAATCGTCCGCTCCCAAAGCTCGCGCCCGCGCAAGATCGTTCGGATCGTCCGACGAACTCAGGATCATCACCAGCGCCGGCCGGCAGCCCGGATGTTCCCGCAACCATTCGAGAACTTGAAACCCGCTCACCCGCGGCATCCGGATATCCAGCAGCAAAAGCGCTGCCTGGCGCTCAACCGGGCAGGCCCCCCGTCGCTCAAGACACTCGATCGCCTCCTGCCCATCAACCGCAAACTCCGCAACTTCCCGGATCCCGGTCCTTCCCAACGCCCGCTCGATGACGAACCGATCATTCTCGTCATCCTCCGCAATCAAAATATCAAACCCCGCATTCATCTCTCGCCCTCTTGCCCGCCAAACCTTCAGCGTGCCGCATATTGGGCCTGGAGCTTATTTGGATCCCCACTGAAAACTTGAAACTGAAAACTTCATTTTCCGCCGCATCCCATTCCCACATCAAACAACCCGCCGTCTCTTGTTCCCTCGCCCCCTCTGGGGGACCACGTTTCGCGAAGCGAACGTCCCGTCTCGGGAAACTGACTCGTGGCGGGCTTGGGAAGCCATTGGGTTAGGGAGAGGGGGAATTCCTTCTCAAACA
>Ga0070741_10001604_pt1 | contig 67187 bp, 50 predicted proteins | sample Coa_R1_4_FD_66440 | JGI IMG/M metagenome (GOLD analysis project Ga0070741, IMG submission 66440) | Surface soil microbial communities from Centralia Pennsylvania, which are recovering from an underground coalmine fire - Coalmine... | ecosystem: Environmental > Terrestrial > Soil > Unclassified ...
CGGGTCGGGGTGGGCGGAGGAGTCGGCGTCGGCGTCCGGTCGTGGAAGGCGTGCTGGCCGTGGAGGATCAGCCGCTCGGCGTAGATCGTGCCGACGAAGTTCGTCCCGATCAGGACGTCGAAGTTCGAGTCGTTCGGCGCGAACACCGTCCCGATGACGTACGTGAAGACGCCGAACTGGTTCGGCCCGCCGCCGATCCAGATCGAGAGGTCGTTCGGGTTGAGCGACATCGGCCCGATCTCCGACATGCTCTCGGTGATCAGCATGTCCTGGAAGATCAGGTCGACGCCGCCGACGAGCGCGATGACGCCTGCGTTGGGCGACAGGTTGCCGCGCTTGAAGATGTAGGTGCCGCTGCCGGTCAGGTTCAGCGTCGCGCCCGGGCCGACGATCAGGTTCTTGTAGCAGCCGGGCGGCAGGTTGGCGGTTTGGTTGCCCTGCAGGTTCACCGAGGTGGCGCTCGCGGTGCAGGGGTCCGCCACGCCGGCCGGCAGGTTCGGCAGCACGACGGGAATCGGGAACGCATACGGCGACACGGTGCCGCGCACGACGGCGTCGCCGAAGATGTGCAGGTCGTTCGTGAAGACGTCGTTGACCGAGTCCAAGTGCTGGAGATCGACGTGGTCGGCGGCGAGCAGCGCGTCGTCCGGCGGCGGGTCGGCCGTCAAGTGAAATGTATTGTACTGGACGGAAAGCTGCCCTCCGGGCTGGATGACCCCGAAGTCGCCGTACACGTCGATGTTCTCGCCGATCACGAGCTCCGAGCCGGCGAGGGCGGTGTATGCCGTCCATTCGGTGGGGGGTTGCGCGTGTGCGCGGGATCCCGAGCCGACGACGAACGCCATCGTGGCGACGATCGACAAAGCCCACGCTGGCGAGGACGCGATGCGAGTCCTCGTACTTCCGACGATCATGGATCCTCCGAGCCTCTGGTTCCGGTTCGAGGGGTGACTCTCGCGCGCCCCGCTGTTCCGCCACCTAAACACCCACCGCCACGCACAGCGGCGAATGAATTGCCGGTCCCTCCGGCATTCGCCACCGCCATCGCCCGAGGCGAAGACGGGGCATCGGTCCGAGAGTGGCAAGCAAGGTGCCACGAGACTTCGAAAAAAGTCCAACGCTCGCCGCATTCCCCCCGAAAAAGTGCGTCCGGCGATCGTGCGCGTGCGCACGATCCTACATGCATGCGCTCCCGTCCCCTTCTTCTACGGACGAGGCTACGGCGTTCCCGCGGGCGACCGCCCGTGCGGCGCACCGCCGAGCAGGTGGGGCGCAAAATGGCGCACGCCGTAGAGCGCGAGCTTGAGCGCCTCGTTGGTCACCATCACCAGCGGGCGTTCCTCCAGCCACCAGCCCGACGTCGGCGCGAGCCGGGGCCCGCACGCCAGCAGCCGAAAGTCGGTCGCGAGCGACTCGAGCGCGATTTGCGCGCTGCGTCGCGCACGCCGCGAATGAAGCGCCGACGTGACGGCGACGACGCGCCGCGCGCCGGTCGCAGCCACCCAGTCGCGCAGCGTTTCGGCGTCCTCCCAGGTGCTCGTGCCACGCGGGAGGACGACCATCGCGGCCTCGGGGATGCCCGCGTCGCGCGCGACGCGGGCGCCGATCTCGGCCTCGGTCAGCGGTTGTCCGAGGGCGGCCACCTCGCCGCGGACCACGCCGCCCGAGAAGACGACGACGGGCGCCAGGCCGCGTCGATACAGCTCCGCCGCGCAGCGCTGCCGCTCGGGCGCGTCGCCGGGGAAGACGAAGATGGCGTCGGCGGAGGCGGGGAGCTGGTCGGAGACGGTCAAGAGGGACGGCAGCGACGCGAAAGCCACGCCGCACACGATGGCGACGCTCGCCAGGGCGAGGGCGACGCGCCCCAGGCGAGCCGGCATGGGGCGCGCGGGCTAGCGGCCGTTCGGCTCGGCCTTGGCGGCGCGCTCGATCATCGCGTCGTGGCGGGCCACCAGGTTCTCGAGCTGGCGGAGGCGATCCGAGGTGTCCCGGTCGCCCGTGAGCGCTCGCCGTCCCCCGTCCAGGAACGTGTTGCGGACGCTGTAAGCGGTCGTGTGGCTCACCTGATAGTAGGCGCAGATCTCGTGGATCGACTTCGCCTGCTTCAGGACGTCGAGCGCCAACGCGACCTTCTCGTCGGGAGTGAGTTTCTTTCTTGCTCGCATAGCCCAGGTCCTTCAGGTGGTGTCGGTCAAGAGTGGTGCGCACGCTGGCCCGCGGTGGAACGCACGGGCGCGAGCCGGGTGATTGGCTTCAGGACGCGGAGCGCCGGCGCGGAGGCCGGCACGCGCGCCTGGGCCCAGGCGAAGGCGCGCAGCAGGTCTTCGCGCTCGAAGGTTCCGATCGCGAGGAGGAAGACCGGGTACGTGAGGAGGAGGAGGGACTTGAACGCGATCGACGCCGCCAGGTTCGGGAACGTGACCTCGCGCGAGACGAAGTACACCGCGATCGCGAACCCGACGATCGATCCGAGGCGCACCCAGGGATACGGGATGTAGTACTCGCGTCGCGACAGCGTGAGCGCGACCGACACCTGCACGAGGAATCCGATGAGCGTCGCCCAGGCGGCGCCCATCATTCCGAAGCGCGGGATCAGCACGAAGTTGAGCGCGATGTTGACCGCGGCGGCGGCCACCACCGCGGCCATCCGGAGGTGCGGCTTCTTCGAGAAGAAGATGCCGACGTTCACCGTGAAGGTGAGGCCGTCGAGCGCCATCGCGAACGCGACGACCGGCACGACGGTCGCCGCCGCATAGTAGGCGGGCGTCGCCATCACGCGCAGCAGCTCGGGCGCCGCGACCGAGAGGCCGAGCCACATGAAGAACAGGAGACACGCCCAGTAGGTCGTCATCTGGGAGTAGAGCTGTGGCGCGTTCTCGTCCTTCTTGTGCGCGAACACGAACTGCGGCCACGAGAGCTGGAACGCCGTGACGACGAACGCGAGGATCTCGCCGAAGCGGTAGCCGAGCGAGTAGATGCCGACCTCGCCGACGTTCGAGTAGTGCTTGAGGAACCAGCGATCGAGCAGATCGAGCGCGAAGGCGGCCGCCCCCGCCGGAATGAGCGGGAGGCCGAAGAAGAGCTGCGCCTTGATGTCCTGCCAGTTCCAGCCCGCGCGCAGCATGCGGAACGTGACGCCGGTCAGGAGCGCGCACATGATGAGCTCGCCCAGGAACTGGCTCAGCACGACGCCGAGCGCGCCCATCTGGATGCCGGCGACGAGAGCGACCGCGAGCGCGGTCGTGACGCCATTCCGGGTGACGGCCCACATCGCGTAGCGGCGCGCCTGGTCGCCCGCCCGCATGAGCGAGAACGGCATCCGCAGCAGCACCTTGCACAGCACCGTCGCGGTACCGATGAGCATCATGTACCAGAGCGCGCTGTCGCCGAGGATCAGGTTCGCGAGCGGCCGCGAGAAGAGGAGCGGAATGCACGCGAGCGGCAGCGCGAACGCCAGCACGATCCACATCGCCGCCGCGACCACGCGCTCGCGCGCCTCGTCGCTGTCGTGATCGTAGTAGAACCGGAAGAGTGAGAAGCTCTGTCCCAGGTTCATCACGACGAAGATGACCTGCGTGTACATCGCGACGAGCGCGATCACGCCGTAGTCGGTCGGCGACAGGAAGCGCGTGTAGAGCGGAATGAGCAGGAAGCCGATGATCTTGATGCCGTAGTTGCCGAGGCCGTAGATCAGCGTGTTCCCGAGCAGGGTGCGGAATTTGTCGAGCATGAGATGAGTCGTTCAGGGTTCGTTCGCTTGGGTCGTGCGATGGTGTGGTCGTGCGTCGCGGTCGCTGCGTTCGGATCGTCGGCGCGCGCGGCCGACTGCGGCGGCGGCAAGCCCTGCCGCTGCGGCGATCGCGTCGTCGACGACTACGCCCTCACGGAGGACCTCGGCCCGTGTCCGGGAGACGGGCTTCGCGTCGCGAGCCGGGTCGTGCTCGACGGCGCGGGCCACGAGATCTCGGGCACCGGCGGCAAGACGGTCGGCGTCCAGCTCAATCCGGGTGCGTCGGGAAGCAAGGTCCTTCGCCTGACGGTGCGCGGGTTCGAGCGCGGGATCCGCCTGAACGGGGCCCAGCAGGTCGAGCTCACCGACGTGACCGCCGCCCACAACGGGGACTTCCGCGCCCGCGTCGGCTACGGGATCGACGTCGCGGCCGGGGCGTCCGGCAACCGGATCGAGCGCGCCAAGATCCACGACAATGCCGATGAGGGCATCCACTTCGGGAAGAGCGCGCGCGCGAACCGCCTGACGGACTCCGAGGTGTACGACAACGGGCGCGAGAACGTCTACGTGCTCGACGGCTTCGAGAACGCGATCGAGGGCTGCACGCTGCGCGGCGGCGGCAACGCCGCGGCCTACGTCAAGCATGCGAAGGGCACCGTGCTCGCGCGGAATCGCATCTTCGACCGGCCGATCGTCGTGCGCGGCGCCGCGCGCGGGACCCGCCTCGTGGACGACGCGTTCAGCGGCGCGGGCCTCGTCGTTCAGCCGTACGCCGACAAGCAGCTCGGCGCCACCATCCCCGCCGACACCGTGGTGCGTGGCGGGTCGGTCGAGGGTGCCGACGTCTGCATCCGGATCGACGAGGCCCGCGACACGACGCTCGACGGCGTGCGGCTCGATTGCGACACCGCGCTCGTCGTGGCGGGCGGAAGCGCCGTCTCCGTCGTCGACACGGCGCTCGGCAAGGTGCGCTGCGCCGGCCCGGGCGAGGTGCGCGACGTCGCGCGCGTGGACGTTTCCTTCGTCGACCCGGACGGCGCGCCGGCCCGCGACGTTCGCCTCGCGTCCGGCGACCGGGAGCTCGGGAAAGCGGACGCGGCCGGTCGCTTCGAAGGCGACGTCGCGCGCTCGGTGAGAGCATGTCCCCGCCTCGAGCCGCGACCGGCGCCCAGCGTGCGCGTCACCAGCGGCGACGTCTCCCGCACCTTCGAGCCGTCGGAGCTCCACGGCACGATCGCGCTCGGCGAGGCGGGCGGCGCCGCCGGGCGCTGAGGCGCCGATTGCCGTTCGGCGCGCGGCTTCCGACGCGGACAAGCGAGAGCGAGCCGGGCCCGGCTCAGTGGCCGAGCTTGAGCGCGATCCGGTAGTCGCTCGGCCGGTCGCCGAGCCGCACCACGATGCCGATCCCGATCCCGAGCAGCCCCCAGAAGAGGAGCTGCACGGCGATGTTGTTGAACGGATCGAAGGTCTGCATCGCCACGAAGAAGCCGATCACGGCCGCCATGACCGCCCACAGGACGGCGCGCAGGCCGGGATCCGGCGTGCGCCGCTGTGTCACGTAGAGCGAGACCAGCGACTGCGCGAGGATCCACAGCATCGCGACCCAGCCCAGGATGCCGTTCTCGAGGATCATGCGGACGTTGCCGTTCGCCTGCGCGAGAAGCGCATCGGTGAACTGGTCGCTTCCGATCTTCACCTGTCCGAGCGTGCGCGGGCCGAACCCGAGGAGCAGGTCGCGCGGCGGAAGCTGCGACAGCGCGCTGCAGCTCGCGGAGCCGCCGCACAGGACCGACCACCAGTCCGCGGCCTCGGCCGGGAAGTGGCGCATCACGGAGAGCGCGGTCAGCGGTCCGACGATCACGAGGAAGACGCACGCCCAGAGCGCGCTGAACTGACGCCACAGATAGAACGATGCGATCAGCGCGAGCGCGACGAGCGCGGCGGGGTGCCGCGTGAGCAGGATGCCGACCAGGCAGAGGGTGCTCGCGGCGACCCAGAAGTCGCGACCCTCGCGGGTGTGCGCGCGCGAAAGGCTGCAGAGCACGCACGGCACCCCGAGCAGCAGATAGGTCGCGAGCGCGATCGGGCTGCCGAGGGTCGACGAGACCCCGACCCGCGACATGCCGAGACCGGTCTGCATCGGGCCGGCGCTCTGGAAGTAGTCCGAGAGGACGAGCTCCAGGATGCCGACCGCGGAGATCGCGACCGAAGTGAGCGCGACGGCCGAGACGGCGCTCCGGACGAACGTCTTCGTGAACGTCCCGTTGACGATCGCGAGCAGCACCATGAAGCCGGTGATGAGGTAGTAGGCGGCCCCGCGCACGGCCTGCACGCGCGCGTCCGGTCCGGCGAGCGCGGCCGACGCGAGCGACAGCAAGAGGAACGACGCGATCGGGAGGTTCAGCGGCGTGCGATAGACGCTGATGCGATCGCTCGGAGCGCGCCGCAGGACCATCCAGAGCGCGGCGAAGGCGATCAGCCCGTGCAGCGGGTTCACCTTCGCGCCCGCGACGTGCACGTACAGCCGCTCGATCGACTCGGGCGGGATGAACGACACGAAGAGCAGCAGGATGAGGAGGAACGCGCCGAGCGTGAGCCACCGGTTCAGGAGCTTGAGCGCGGTCAGCGCGACGAGCTGCGCGTCGAGCCAGAGCGTCCGGTGCGCGATGTAGAGGCGATCGTAGCGCAGCTTGTTGCGCGGCGAGGTGAAGTAGCCGCCGCGCACCTGCGCGAGGCCCGTCATCCCGGGTGCGGCGCGGAAGCGGTCCGCGTAGTGCGGGATCTCGTTCAGGTAGCGCTCGAGGAAGATCGGCCGCAGCGGGCGCGGCCCGGCGAAGTTCATCTCGCCGCGCAGCACGTTGATGAGCTGCGGCACCTCGTCGAGCTTGGAGCGCTTCAGGAACTTGCCGATCGGCGTGTAGAAGTTGTCCTGCGGGCTCAGCAGGCGCGCTCCGATCTGGCGCTCGGAGCCGTCCCGCAGCGTGCGGAACTTGTACATCGTGTACAGCTTCTGGTTCCGCCCGACGCGCACGCCGGCATAGAACAGCGGTCCCTTGCTGGTGAGCTTGATGCCGAGCGCGATGAGCAAGAGGACCGGCGAGAGCAGGATCAGCGCCGCGATCGCGAGCGCCGCCTGCACCGCGTAGCGAACCTTCGATTCCGGGAGCTCGGGCGGCACCTGGTGGCGCGGCGCCGGGAGCGGGGATTCCGCCGGTCGCCGGAGGTCCGGGGCGGCGGAATCGGCACGGAAGGCGAGGATACGAGACACGTTATGGCTCCAGCTTCGGTTCCGATGAGGATGCCTGACCCGTTCGATCGTGGTCAACTCACTCTTCTGCGCTCGACCTCGGCGGGGACGGCCGCCGCGACGCCGTCGTGCCACGCCTGGAACATGAGCAGCGTCCAGATGTCGCGGCTGCAGTCGCGCTCGCGCGCTTCGTGCGCGCGGATCAGCTCTGCGATCGGCTCGGGACGGAAGAGCCCGGTCTCCGCGATTCGACGCGGCGACAGCGTCTCGTGCACCAGGTCGCGCAGCGGGCCGACGAGCCAGCTCGGGATCGGGACGTTGAAGCCCTGCTTCGGGCCGCCCGTCGTCTGGCGCGGGAGGCGATCGGCCATCGCGCGCCGGAGGAGGACTTTGGTGGTGAGCCCCCGCATCTTGAAGCGGCTCGGGAGCGACGCGACCAGCTCGACGAGCGGATGGTCGAGCAGGGGGACGCGGCCCTCGAGCGACGTCGCCATCGTCATGCGGTCCGCCTTGACGAGCATGTCGCCCTCGAGACCGACGTGCGTGTCGACCGCGAGCAGGCGGGCGAGCAGGTCCTTCGGATCGACGCCGGCGGCCGCTTCGTCGTACAGCCGGACGGTCGGCGCCAGCTCGTCTTGCGGTTCGCGATAGAGGTCGCGCTTCCGGTCCTCGTCGAAGATGGCCTTCCACGAGAAATGCGCGGCGAGCGCGGGCTGCGACGCGCCGGCCGCGAAGCGCTTCGCCTTGTAGTCGAAGCTCACCTTCCCGTGCGACACGGGGAGGAGGCTCACGAGCCCGGGGACCACCCGGCGAAGCGGTTTCGGGACGATCCGCTGGTACAGTCCGGAAAGGCGCGTGGCCGCGTACGTCTTGTAGCCGGCGAAGACCTCGTCGCCGCCCTCGCCCGACAGCGCGACCGTCACGTGCCGGCGCGCGAGCCGCGAGACGCACAGGACCGGGATCGCGGACGAGTCGGCGTACGGCTCGTCGAACGACCGCACGAGCTCGGGCACCAGCGCCCCCGTGTCGGGCGTCACCACGAGCTCGTGATGGTCGGTCGCGAAGTGGCGGGCGACGACGCGCGCGCGATCGAGCTCGCTGAACGACTTCTCCTGGAACCCGATCGAGAACGTCTTGAGCGGGCCGCTGTGGTAGCGCCGCATGGCGGCGACGAGGCTCGCCGAATCGACGCCGCCCGACAGGAATACGCCCAGCGGAACGTCCGCGACGAGATGGCTGCGGACCGCGTCGTCGACCGCCTCGCGCACCGCCTCGACCGCCTCGTCCTCGCTCCGGATGTCGGTGCGCGGCGTGAAGTCGAGGTTCCAGTAGCGCTCGATGTGCACGGAGCCGCGCTCCGCGACGAGGAACGACCCGGCGGGGAGCTTGCGGGCGGCGCGGAAGATCGTCGCGGGCGCCGGGACGTAGGTGAGGCTCAGGTAGTCGTGCAGCGCCTGCAGGTCGATGTCGCGCTCGAGGCCGACCGCGAGCAGGCTCTTCAGCTCCGAGCCGAAGAGCAGCCGGCCGCGCCCGAGGCTGTAGTAGAGCGGCTTGATGCCGAGGCGGTCGCGCGCGACCATGAGCCGCCGGCGGCGGGCGTCCCACAGCGCGAACGTGAACATGCCGCGCAGCTTCTCGACGCACGCGGTGCCGAGGTCCTCGTAGAGGTGGACGATCGTCTCGGTGTCGGAGTTGGTCGCGAGACGATGGCCGCGCCCCTCGAGCTCGCGGCGCAGCTCGCGGTAGTTGTAGATCTCGCCGTTGAAGACGACGGTGACGGTTCCGTCCTCGTTCGAGATCGGCTGGTGGCCGCCCGAGAGGTCGATGATCGACAGGCGTCGCATGCCCATCGCGAGCGGACCGTCGACGTGGAAGCCCTGGTCGTCGGGGCCGCGATGCTCGATGACGTCGCACATCGCCTGCGCGATCGCCTTGGTCGCGAGGACGCCCTGCTCGAGGGCGAGGAATCCGGCAATGCCGCACATCGCGTGGGGTCTCCTGGATCGGGTTCCGGTCAGTGGGTCGTGGCGGGAGCGCCGGCGCGCCCCGCGAAGCGCTGGCGGGCCGCGTGGAGGACGTCGAAGCTGCCCGCGAGCTTGTGGGCGAAGTCGCGCAGCGAATCGTCGCGCGCGATGAAGGTCCGGCGAAGGCTGTACGGGTGCGTGTCCGGCGTGATGCAGCCGGGCAGCGTCGTGCAGGCGAGGCGATAGCCCGCGGCGCGCACGGCCTGCTTCACGCGCTCGTCGAACCGGCCGCGCGGGTAGCAGAAGGCGTCGGGCTCGGTGCCGGTCCGATCCGCGATCAGCGCGCGCGAGCCCGCGATCTCGTGCGCGAGGTCGCCGTCCGACAGCTCCGGGAGCGACGGGTGCGACAGCGTGTGCGCTCCCATGTCGATCCCGTTCTGCGCCATCTCCCGCACCTGGTCCCACGAGAGCGGCGCGACTCCGCTCCGGTCGCGCAGCACCGGCAGCTCGCGGCCGCCGATGAAGCCGGCGGCGAGGAAGATCGTCGCCGGCAGGGCCTCGCGCGCGAGCACGGGGAAGGCGTGCCGGTGGTTGTCGGCGAAGCCGTCGTCGAACGTGATCGCGACCGTGCGCTCGGGGAAGGGACGGTGCTCGTCGAGCCAGGTGCGCAGGTGCGAGAACGGCACGACGTTGTAGCCTTCTGCGCGGAGGTGGCGCATCTGCTCGGCGAAGGCGGCCGGCGCGACGCACGAGCGATGGTCCTCGTCGTCGATGCGATGGTAGTAGATGACGCGCGCCGTCCCGCCGCGCCCGGGCTTGACGGCGCGCAGCGCGCCGATCGCCTCGCGCGCGACCACGCGCGCCGACCGCTCGAGGATCGAGCGCATGCTCAGGCGGCCCTCGCGCTCGCCGCCCGGAAGGTCTCGAAGAGCTCGCCCACCGTCTGCTGCATGTCGAAGTGCTGCTCGACCCGCCGCCGGCCCTCGCGCGCGAGCCGTTCGCCGCGCTCGGGCTCGGCGAGGAGCAGCTCGATCGCGTCGGCGAGGCGCGCCGGGTCGCGCTCCGGAACGAAGAGGCCGCTCCGGTCGTGCTCGACGAGCTCGCCCAGCGAGGGAAGCTCCGTGCACACGACCGGCGTCCCGGCGGCGAGACCCTCGATCAGGATGTTCGGGATCCCGAAGTGGTCCTCGTGGTGCGCCGGAAGGACGACCGCCGCGGCGCGGTGGTACGCCGGGATCACCTCCTCCTGCGGGCGGTAGCCGAGGAGCCGGACGCGATCGCCGACGCCGAGCTCCCGGATGAGCTCCTCGAGCTGGGGGCGATCCTCGCCGTCGCCGATGATCTGGAGGCGCGCGTTCCGGCCGCGGTCGCGCAGGAGCGCGATCGCCCGGATCAGGTCGTCGAAGCCCTTGCAGGCGCGGAGCGTGCCGACGCTCACCACGAGGTCGCGCTCGCGCGGCGTGCCGTTCCGCGCGAAGCGCTCGAGGTCGACGCCGTGGTACACCGTGCGGACCCGGCTCGCGTGCTCGGGGGCGAGCGCGGCGAGGTAGCCGCCGTTGTAGCGCGTGCACGTGACCACGAAACGCGCGCCGGCGATCTTCTCCGGGAGCATCGCGCGGTGGACGAAGATGTCGGTCGCGTGGCCCGTGAAGCTGAACGGGATGCCGGTCGCGCGCGAGATCACGTACGCTGCGGTCGCCGGATACGTCGCCCAGTTCGCGTGGATGTGGGTGACGCCGCGGCGCCTCATGTCGCGGGCGAACGCGAGCGTCTGCGGCAGCACGGCGAGCGACTTCGCGAGCTGGACCGGCAGCGCGCGGTGACCCCAGGCGACCCGGGCGGCGGCGGTCGCGGCCGCGCGCGGCGCGCGCGCGGCGAACGCGGCCGCCTCGGTCGCGCGCCGGAGGCCGGCCGGCGGATAGACCGTGCGATCGACCAGCGGGCGCGCGTCGGCGTGGACCTTCCAGCCGACGGGCGCCGGCAGGAGCGAGTAGATCGCGAAGTCGAGGCCGCGCTCCGCGAGGCCCGAGAGCTCGCGCAGGAAGTACGCGTCGACCTGGCGCGGGAACTGGTTGACGACGAACGCGAGCATGCTCATGCCGCGGCCAGCGCTCCGCCCGCCGCCAGCTCGAGGTAGAGGGACTCCGTGCGCGCGACCATCCGGCTCACCGAGAACATCGTGTGGACGCGCTTCCGGCCCGCGCGCCCGAAGCGCGCCATCATGTCGGGCGAGGATGCGAGGCGCGCGAGCGCCTCGCCGAACGCGGCCGGATCGCGCGGCGGGACGATGAAGCCGGTCTCGCCGTCGACCAGGACCTCCGCGTTGCCGCCCACGTCCGTCACGACCATCGGCCGGCCGGCCGCCATCGACTCGAGCACCGTGTTCGAGAGCCCCTCCTTCACCGAGGAGAGCACGGAGACGTCGAGCGACTGCAGCCATTCGGCGGCGTCGGTGCGCGCGCCCGTGAAGTGCACCTTGTCGGCGATCCCGAGCTCGTGCGCGCTCGCCTGCAGGCGCGCGACCTCGCTGCCGCCGCCGACGACCGCGAGGTGCAGCCGGGGGAGTCGGCGCGAGATGAGCGCGAGCGCGCGCAGCAGGGTCGCGTGGTCCTTGGCGGGCTCGACGCGCGCGACGACGCCCGCGAGGATCGCGTCCTCGGGCAGGCCGAGCTCGGCGCGCCGCACCGCGGGATCGCACCCGGTGCGGAAGCGGTCGAAATTGACGCCGTTGTAGACCGTCACGACCTTGTCCGGCGCGAGCCCGCCGCGGTCGAGCAGGTAGCGACGCACCGCCTCCGAGTTCGCGATGACGCGGTCGGTCGAGCGCGCGAGCCATCGTCCGATGACGCGCTTGTAGCGCTCCTCCCAGATGTCGACGTTGCGCTCGGACGCGACGACGTGGCGGATGCCCGCCATGCGCGCCGCGAGCCGACCCCAGGTGTTCGCGGTCCAGAGGTAGGTCTGCAGGAGGTCGACGCGCTCGCGCCGCATGAGGCGCGCGAGGCGGACGACGAAACCGGGATCGGCCTTCAGGTGCTTCGGCTCGTGCAGGACCGGCACGCCGAGCTCCTCGATCTCGCGCGCCTTCGCCCCGTGGCGGAAGCAGCAGACGAGCGGCTCGAAGCGCGAGCGGTCGATTCGCCGCGCGGTCTCGAGGATCTGCTGCTCCGTCCCGCCGATGTCGAGCTCGTCGATCATGAACAGGACGCGCAGGCGCTCCATCGCGGCACCTCCCGCCGGCGGCGTCCCACGCGACGCGCGCGGCGGCAGCGAGACGACTTTTGCACCGGGGGAGCGGTGGGGTCGAGCGGAAGATGGAGGCTTCATGCGTGTGTTCTCAGGGGGCGGCCGGGGCCGCACGGGTCGCGGTTTCGAGCGGCAGCGGCTCGGAACCCGCGGCCGTGGACGGACTTCGGTTCCGGTCGGCGGCGAGCGCTCGAGCGTCGCCCGCGGCCGACCCGGTCAGGCCGCCTGGCGGCGGCTCGGCGGCGGGTCGGCCGCCATGTCGGCGACGCCCTCCGCCAGCGGGACGACGGGTGTCCAGCCGAGCTCGTCGCGCGCCAGGGCCGTGTCGTAGCGCAGGCTCTCGGTCGCGCGCCGGAGGCGATAGCGGGACAGCGGCAGCGCCCGCCCGGTGGCCCGGGTCGCGACCTCGCAGGCGAGCGCGACCGGCGCGAGCCAGAGCGGCCGCAGATAGACCGGCTGGAAGCGGGCGAGGCCGGCTCCGCGCAGGAGATCCAGATACTCGCCCTGGGTCGCCGCGCCGTCGACGACGTTGTACGCGGCGCCGGAGCGGCCGCGATGCGCGGCGAGCGCGATCGCGTCGCACGCGTTGTCGACGTGCGTCAGCGGGAGGAGCGCCGCGCGCGACCCGACGACGAGGCGACGGCCCGAGCGCGGGATCGGGAAGTGGAGGCGCGCGAAGAAGGGCGGTTGCTCTGCGCCATAGAGGATGCCGGGGCGAACGACGACCGTCTCGAGGCGGCCGGCCGCGCCGAAGGCGCGGACGCGGCGGTCCGACTCCGCCTTCGACCAGGCGTAGGCGCCGCGCTTCTCGATCTGCGGGTCGAGCGGCGTCGCTTCGGTGACCGCGCTCTTCGGGTCGCCCACGCCGAAGATGCCGGCCGAGCTGACGTGCACCAAGCGGCGCACGCCCGCCGCCGCGGCGGCCTCGAGCAGGCGATCGGTCGCGAGCACGTTGTCGCGCTCGAAGGCGCGGCGGTCGCCTCCGCCGCTCACGCGCGCGGCCGCGTGGAAGACGGTGTCGACGCCCTGGCACGCGCGCGCGAGCGCGTCGGGCTCGTCGAAGCCGCCCCACACCACCTCGTCGATCTCGCGCGGGATGCGCTTTCGGTCGGTTCCCGGCCGGACGAGCGCGCGGAGACGGCGGCCGTCGGCCTTCAGGCGACGCGCGAGGTGGCGGCCGAGGAAGCCCGTGCTTCCGGTCAGGAGGTCCATGCGTCCTCCGCCAGGTGGCCGTTGCTCGCGACCGGCTTCGCGTCGTCCTCGTGGTGCGGCGAGAGCTCGCGCTCGACCAGGTTCAGAAGGCGGACGACCTCGCGACCGGCTTCGCCGTCGACCGGCGGCGGCTCGCCCTGGTCGAGGCTCCGATAGAAGCGGCGGATCGTCTGGCCGATGCCGGGATAGAGCTTCATCCGGCGGAGCGCCACGCCGAGCACGTTCTCGACGGTCCCCGCCACGAGCTGTCCCGCGGGGTCGAGGTTCGCGGTCAGCTTCGCGACCATCTTCGGCAGCTTCCGGACGCGCTCGACCACCATCGTCATCGTGTTCAGGTTCGCCCGGAGCGTCGCCCGCGTGCCGTACACGACCAGGTGGTTCAGGTAGGGCTGCGCGCCCATCGAGAACGCGACGAAGCCGTACGCGCGCTCGCCCTCGAGAAGGACGCGGATCTCGCTCACCAGGCCCGAATCCGCGGCGACCGGCCGCCCCATGACCGCCGTCGATCGCACCGTTCCGAGGACCGTTCCGACCAGGTAGAACGGGTGCGGCGCGAGGTTGTAGAGGGGGGCGAACGCGTTGTCGACGCTCCAGTGCGTTCCGCCGCCGCCGCCGCCCGCGCCGAGCTCGACCGGGTTCACTCCCTGGTGCGCCTCGACCGACACGACGTCGCCGAGCCCGCCGCGATCGATCAGGGCGCGCGCCTTCAGGACGACCGGGTCGAAGAGCCGGTTGTGGTCGACGCAGATCCGACGCCCGTGCATCTTCGCGGCGGCGATCATGCGATCGCAGTCCGCGACCGTCATCGCCATCGGCTTTTCGACGAGCACGTTGGCGCCCGCCTCCATCGCGCGGATCGCGAGGTCGGCGTGGGTCGCCGGCGGGGTCACGATGTGGACGATGCTGGGCTCGGTCTCCCGCAGCATCGAGTCCACGTCGGTGTAGCAGGCGGTCGCGACCTCCTTCTGACGCGCGAGCTCCTCGGCCCGGCCCGGAACGGGGTCGCAGATCGCGACCACGCGGGCGTTCGAAACGCCCTTGGCGTAGCCGAGGTGCACGGCGGCGATGCGGCCCGCTCCGACGAGGGCCACCCGGTGGGTGCGATCGATCGTCATCTGTTCAGCCGATCGCCGGAAGGAGCTTCCAGAACTCGTTGTTCAGCGCGCAGCACTTCGCGCACTTCGGGAAGAGGCGGCGCTTCTTCAGCGCCCGCCGGAAGGTCTGGTACGCCTGGTTGTTCCAGATGTCCTTGACGCTCTGCTCGCGCACGTTCCCGAACGCGACGTCGATCGAGCACGAGTAGACGTCGCCGTAAGGGTTGATGCGGAACGTCTTCCACGGATAGAAGCACTTCTCGACGAAAGCGTACTCGTCGTCGAGGAAGCGGCGCTCCATCTCCTCGGGGGTCTTGAGCGGCGGGCCGAAGCCGATCGGGATCCCGTACTCCTCGCCCTTGCGGAGCGCCTTCTGCGACTCCTGGAACAGCGTGTCGCCGTTCACCTGCCGGAGGTACATCGGCAGGTCCTGGTCCTCCTCCTTGTGGTGCACCGGAAGGGGAATCAGCTCCTCGGTCTGCCGGTTGTGCTCCGGGGTCGTGTAGAACATGTAGTCGAAGTCCACCGTGTCGACGCCGGTGTCCTTGAGCCAGTCGAGGACCTCGCTGTAGCGGTGCTGGTTGAGCGCGGAGATCGTCACCGTGATGCCGATCTTCGGGCGCTTGACGCCGAGCTCGCGCTTCGCGTCCTGGATGTTCTTGATGCCTTCCAGCAGGCGGCGGAAGCTGCCTTTCCCGCGGCGGATCTCGTCGTGCAGGTCGTCCGGGCCGTCGATCGAGATCGACAGCGCGTGCGGGCGGAGCGACACCAGCCGGCGCGCCTCGTCGGGGCGCAGGAACCAGCCGTTCGTGTTCACGCAGAGGTGGATCGGCGTCTTGGTGATGTGCTCGACGATCTCGAAGACGTCCTTCCGGAGGAACACCTCGCCGCCGGTGATGGTCATGTCCTGCACGCCCATCTCGGCGATGTCGGTGATCGTTCGCTTCACCTCGTCGGTCGTGAGCTCGGCGCGCTGGCGCTCCTTCACGTGGTCGGGGTCCGACTTGTCGTGCATGATGCGCGGCAGGTCGAGCGGGCACATCTGGCACGAGAGGTTGCAGCGGAGCGTGAGCTCGAAGGTCACCGATTGCGGCGTCCACGCTTTGCCGCCCGAGACGAGATAGGGCAGGTAGTACTTGTACGACTTCAGGTTGCTCTTGGTGAGCCCGTGGTCGCGCAGCCAGCCCTTCATTTCGTCGAGGACGGAGTTCTCGTCATTCGTCATCGCAGCTCCAGTGTCGTTGCGTCGGAAAGTCGGTCGGTCAGAGGAATCGCCGGCCTTGCTGCCTGAGACGCGCGCCGTCCGCGCGCGTGGGGAACGAGAAGTAGGTCGCCTGCGAGCGGTCGTTCGGAAGGGTCGCGACCGAGCCGGTCTCGAGCCGATCGATCGCGTCGACGATGAGTCGCGCGCCGACCGCCTTCGTCTTCCGGATCAGGCTGTCCTGCGTGTCGTCGGGCGTGATCGGAACGCGCTCCTGCAGCAGGATGGGACCGTCGTCGAGGTCCTCGTTCATGAAGTGGACGGTCGTACCGGTCTCCTTCTCGCCGTTCGCGAGCACCCAGAAGCTCGGAAGGCGGCCGCGATAGCGGGGAAGGAGCGCGCCGTGGACGTTGATGCAACCGAGCCGCGGCAGCGACAGGATCCCGGTCTTGAACTTCTGGCTCGCGTTGATCGAGATCACGAGGTCGAGGTTCAAACCGCGCAGGCGATCGAGGTACTCGGCGGAGTTCACGCTCGCGGTCTCGAGGAGCGGGACGCCGTGATGCTCGGCGACCGCGGCGACGCTGTAGAAATCCGGGAGCGGCACGCGGCGCCCGAGCGCCGCCAGCACCTTGCGGGTGCCGTAGCGCGCCGACTGCCGGAGGAACTGCGTCGGTCCGTACAGCGCCAGGTGGTCGCGCGCCGTCGTCATCCACGTCTGCTTCGGCATGAGCGCCGGCAGGATGGTCATCCCGACGACGTTCTGCCGGCGCTGGCGAAGCACGCTGTCGATGAACTGCGGCAGGTACAGGCAGTCTTCCTGCGTGATGATGACCGCTCGAAGGGGCATGTTTTCCGTCCTGATGCGGGCGAATCCGGTGTGCGCAATTCTGGGCGCGTGCCGGGTGGTACGCAAGCCGCCGCGCGGCTCGAAGCCGCCTAGCTGGCGAGCAGACCTCGCTCGGCCAGCACCTGGCTGACGGGTGCGAAGCGAAAATCGGTCAGCAGGCGGCGGAGCTTTTGTTCCATGGCGTGGAGGTTGATGTAGTGGGTCGACACCCCGCGCTTGCCGCGGCTCTTGAGGCGCGGCTGCTGCGGATCGATCTCCCACGGGTGCAGGTACACGATCGCCGCCTGCCCCTCGCGATTCACGCGCCGCATGCCCCAGCGCATGTAGGCGTAGGGCAAGAGGCGGAGATACGCGCCGCCGCCGAGCGGCAGGTTCCGGCCCGCGACCTGCGCGGTCGTCATCGGGAACTCGACGAGTCGGCGCGCGCCGGCGGTGTGGATCACGAACGGGAAGCGGAGCGCACCCGGGACGCCGTACAGCGAGTCGCGCACCGGGAAGATGCTCGAATCGTAGTCGATCCCCATCTCGAGCATGACGTCGAGCGCCCACATCGAGCGCGCGGTCACCGAGAACGAAGGCGCGCGGTAGCCGCGCGGGCGACGGCCGACGATGCGGTCGAGGATCCCGACCGAGCGCTCGAGGTCGCGGCGGTAGAGGTCGCGACCCTGCTCGTACACGAGGCGATGCGAGTAGCCGTGCGTCGCGACCTCGTGTCCTTCGGCGGCGATCTCCTCGACGAGCCCGGGATGTCGCTCCGCGTTCCAGGTGAGGACGAAGAACGTCCCCTTGACGTCGAATTCCCCGAGCAGGCGCAGCAGGCGACGGGTGTTCGCGACGACGCGCGACTCGTACCGGTCCCAGTCGTCGAGCGACACCTGGTCCTCGAAGTCGGAGACCTGGAACCAGTCCTCGACGTCGACCGAGAAGGCGTTGAGGACGCCGCTCGCCGGAGTCTCGGCGGGCGCCTTCGCCGTCTGCGAGGGTCGCCTTGCCGACGCGGGCGCTTCCTCCGCGCCGTCCGTCGCGATCGCGCGTGCCGATCCGCTCGCCGTCATTTGCGTCCCGCCTCCACCGGCGCGGCAGCGGCGTCGGTCTCGAAGGGCCGCTCGGCCGTCTGCCACCGGCCGAGCTCCGATCCGGTGAGCACCTTCCACCAGCCGAGCACGGCGGCGAGCGCGCCGATGCCGAAGTAGACGGCCGGCGACACGAGGCGCATGACGATGCCGCCGCGCGCGAGGAACCCGATCGGGACGCACGCGTAGACGGCGAGCTGCAGCACGAGGAGCGCCTTGTAGAACGCGCCGGGCGCGATCGCGCAGCCGACGAGCATCATCGCGAGCCAGAGCGGCGTCGCGTAGCGCAGGCCCTTCCGCGACAGGAGCTCCCAGCCGACGAGCCAGGCGCGGCGCGCGACGATGTCCGGCCACACGAGCCGGATCCCGCGGATCCCGCGGCCGATGATGCGCGAACGGCGCTTGAGCTCGTCGTGCAGGTTGCGCGATCCCGCCTCGATCGAGACCGCGCGCGGCTCGTACAGGCACAGGTGGCCCGCCGCGGCGACCCAGATGGGCTGGACCATGTCGTTGCAGACGTCGTTCGCGATCGGACGGCAGAGGTGCTTCCGGACCGCGAAGATGGACCCGTTCGCGCCGAGGAGGCAGCCGAGGCCGCTCTCCAGGCGCTTCTGCATCTGATCGATCTCCCAGTAGCGATTGTAGCCCTCGGCGATCGGGTTGTCGTTGAAGTTCCGGTAGATGAGCTCGCCGCAGACGCTGCCGACCGCCGGGTCCGCGAAGGGCTGCACGAGGCGGCGGACCGCCTCGCGCTCGTACATCCCGTTCGCGTCGGTGAAGACGATGACGTCGCCGCGCGCGCGCGGCATCGTCTCGTTGAGCGCGAGGTTCTTGCCGCGGTTCGGGGTGTACTCGTGCAGCACGACGCCGCGGTCCGCGAAGCCGCGCACGATCTCGTTCGTGCGATCGGTGGAGCCGTCGGAGGCGACGATGACCTCGAGCTTCTCGAGCGGGTAGTCGAGGTCGAGCGCGTTCTGGATCTTCCGGCCGATGACCTCGGCCTCGTTGTAGGCGGAGATGACGAGCGAGACGCCCGGCAGGCGATCGTCCGCGACCGGCGCGCCGGTGCCGGCGTCCTTCCGGCCGCGCAGGGCGGCGAGGGCGGCGAGCGCGATCGGGTACCCGACGTAGTGGTACGCGAGCACGGCGACCGCGAGCCAGAAGAGGAGGGGACCGAGCATGGGAGTCCTTGGGTGAGGGGATCCGTCAGCCGAGCGATGCCCGGCCGAGAGGCGAGCGCGGATCCGCGAGATCTACCGGCGAAGCCGGCGCCGCGATTGCGATGCCGGCGCGCGCGAGCTCGGAGCGGTACAGCTCGTCGAGCGCCGACAGCATGGCTTCGACGCCGAAGTGGTCGCGCACGCGGATCTCGGCAGCCGAGCCGAGGCGCGCGGCGAGGTCCGGGTCGCGCAGCACGCGCGTGACCGCGTCGGCGATCGCGCGCGCGTCGCGCGGCGGGACGACGAGGCCCGACACTCCGTCCACGACGACCTCTGCGCTTCCGCCCGCCGACGTCGTGACGACCGGCCGGCCGAGCGCCATCGCCTCGAGGAGCGCGTTCGGCATGCCCTCGATGACCGAGGAGAGGACGAAGCAGTCGAAGCGCTCCATCAGGTCGGGCACGTCCGAGCGCTGTCCGAGGAAGCGCACGACCTCGCCCAAGCCGTCGCCCGCGGCGCGCGCCTCGAGGTCGGCGCGGAGCGGGCCGTCGCCCACGATGTCCCAGCGCGCGGTCGGGATGCGATCGCGCACGAGGCCGGCCGCGTCGATCGCGAACTCGTAGCCCTTCTTCCAGCTCAGGCGGCCGACCATTCCGACGACGGGGCCGGCCGAGCGCGGCTCCGCGGACGCGTCCGCGCTCGGCTTCGGGAGGTCGACGCCGTTCGGGATTGCGGTGATGCGAGCGGGGGAGCACCACTCGTGCTCCTCGACGAGCGTTCTCACCGCCTCGGCGTTCACCAGCACCCGGTCGGCGAGGCGGTTCGAGAGCCACGCGGCGACGCGGCGATCGATGCGCGAGTAGCGATCGAGGCTCCGCTTGCTGACGAGGGTGACGGGCAGGCGGCCGAGCGTTCCGACCAGAGCGGCGAGGACGTTGCCCTCGAAGAGATAGCCGTGCGCGATCTGGACGCCGCGCGCCCGCAGATCGCGGGCGACCCGGAGCGCGGCCGCGAGCATACGCGGCGACAGCATCGTCGCGTCGATGCCGAACGTCCGCACCGGGACGCCGGCGCGCTCGAAGACCGGTCCGAGGTCGCCCGGGTCGGTCGAAGCGGTCCACATCTCGGGCGCGTAGCGGCTGCGGTCGAGGCCGCGCACGACCTGCAGCAGATGGCGCTGGGCGCCACCGACCCGCAGGTGGTCGATGATGAACGCGATCCGGATCATCGCTGGGCGGGGCGCTTCGGTCACGCCTCGGCGGGCCGCGGGCGGTAGAGCGCGCGCTGCGCGGCGCGTCGCGCCGCGGCCGTCCCGGCGATCACGCCCGGCAGGCCGCGCGAGCGCAGCTCCTCGTCGAGCGCCCAGCGCGAGAGGACCATCGACATCGCGATCAGGAAGTAGATGTGCACCTCGAGCCAGACGTCCGCGAAGATCGAGAAGAAGAGGAGCAGGACGATGTAGATGTTCAGCCACACCGGCATGTTCTTCAGCACCGGGTGGTCCTTGTACTTCGGTTTCAGGCGCTGGATGCGCGCGTACAGGAACGCGAACAGCGTCAAGTACGAAATGGTGGTGAAGATTCCGCCTTCGGCCCACGACCACACGTAGGAGTTGTGCGGCGGCTTCCAGCTGCCGTGGAGGTACATGTTGAACCAGCGGAAGTTCCCCAGGCCGACGCCGAAGATCGGGTACTTCTGGATGACGATGACGGCGTCCTCGAGGGTGGCGAGCCGCTGCTCGGTCGAGCGGGTCCCTTCTTCCCGCGCCTCCGTGTTGAACGGGTTCAGGTTGAGCAGGCGCTCCTGCGTCGACTGCGGAATGACGAAGAAGAACGCGATCACCGCGAGCGTCACGCCGCCGATCGACGAGATGTACTTCCAGCGGCGCGGGACGACGTCGCTCGCGAGGAGCATCAGGCCGACGATCCCCATGCCGAGGAAGCCGCTGCGCGACGCGCTCAGGAGGACGAGGGGGATGCAGCCGAGGGCGCCCGCGAACGCCGCGATCTTCAAGAGCGGCGAGCGCGTGATGTGCGCGAGGTAGACGAAGAGCGCGATCCCGACGTTCACCATGAAGGCGAAGCGGTTCGCGTTCTCGGCCCAGCCGACCAGCTTCGAGGTGATGCGGGTCTCGGCGACGCCCTTGTAGACGTCGGACCCGAGGCTCGGGACGACGGCGATGATGCAGAGCGCGAACAGGATGAGGACGCCCCGCATCTGCTTCGGCGTCCGGATCCAGTTCACGAAGAAGATCGTGAACGCGATGCGCGAGAAGAGCTCGAAGAAGAACCGCGGCGTGACGTTCGCCTCGCCGTACACGCTCGTCGAGCCGCGCTCCATCGCGACCTTCGGCAGCATATGCTTGACGTTGGGAAGGAAGAAGATGCTCAGGACGTAGGTGAAGAGCAGGAGCCCGGCGATGACGAGCAGGACGCGGATCTCGGGCTCGCGGAGGAACCAGTAGTCGCCGTTGCGATAGATCTGGATGAGCAGGATCGCGACGAGCGTCATCCCCAGGAGGTTGTTGATCGTGAACGGGCCGATCCCGCGGAGTGCGCTCGGGTAGGAGACGAGCATCGTCGTCATGATGACGATGATGCCGACGTGCGGCTTGTAGAAGACGATCGTGCCCGCGATCGCCATGAAGACCACCGCGACCGCGGTGACCAGGAGTCGGTCGGAGAGGAACGCGCCTGCGGTGAACGCGATCGCCGCGGAGAGCAGGCCGAGAACGACCCACGGCGGCTGCGTGCCGACCGGCGCCGTTCGGCGCAGGACGACCGGGCGGGCGGGGACGGAGGGCGTCACGCGCCGATCTTCCCGCGCTCGATGCCGAGGCTGAATTCGGGCAGGACGCCGTGCCGGCGGTAGATGCCGATGCGGCGCAGCGCGAAGAGGTCGTCGCCGGCCTGAACGCTGCCCGTGATGGACGTCGTCGACGAGTCGAAGCCGGCGTCGCGCACGAGGGCCTTCACGAAGTCCGTCAGGTGCGCGCTGCCGCGGCCATTCGGATACGAGAAGTGGCGGATCGGCATGCCGAGCTCGCTCGCGAGCTCGTCGCGCGAGCCGAAGATCTCGCGGCGGGCCTCGTCGGGCGTCGCGTTCGGAAGGTTCGGGTGCGTGATCGTGTGTGCGCCGATCGACTGCCCGCCGTGCGCCATCTCGCGCACTTGGTCCCAGCTCATCATGATCGACGAGAGGGGCGACAGGTCGTCGATGTCGCCCGCACGCCGAACCTCTTCGAGCAGCGCGAGGCGATCCGCGGTCGGGATGTTCTTCATCGTGATGACGAGGCGCGTGAACGCGTCACGGCGCTGCGCCTCGGTCGCGATCGGAAGGCGGAGCGCGATCGGCGAGCGCAGCTCGAGCACCGGTACCGTGCTCGTGAAGACGCAGAACCGAAGGAGCCCGGTCCACAGCGTCACGCGATTGTCGATGCACCCGGTGCTCACGTAGAAGGTCGCCGTCAGGCCGTGGCTCCGCAGGATCGGGAAGGCGTGCGTGTAGTTGTCGAGGTAGCCGTCGTCGAAGGTGAGCGCGACGGCCTTCGGCGGAAGCGAGCGCCCGTTCTGCAGGCGGTCGACCATCTCGTCGAGCGAGATGACGCGGTAGTGGCGCGCGAGGTACGCGCACTGCCCGTCGAAGTGCTCCGGGCTCACCGCGAGGCCGGGATCGAGGCACAGGTGGGTGCCGTCGGCCTGGGTGCTGACCGAGTGATAGCGCAGGATGGCCGCGCGGCCGGAGAGGCAGGCACGCGCGAGGCTCGCCAGGCCGGTGTAGTGGAAGGCGAGCTTGGCCCATCCGTTCAACGTCGAGCGAAGAGCCATGTGGGGTGTCGCGGTCTAGCGCGCGGCGCCGCTCGCCACGCGGTGGAAGTCGGAGATCAGGCCGAGGACCGGAAGCTCCAGCTCGCGCTCGATGTCGCTCGCGAAGTGATAGGTGCGGTAGAGGAACTCGAGCCCGAATGCGCCGGCGACACCGAGTCCGAGTCCGGCGACGAGCGCGACGACGATCGCGAGCGGGGCGTTCTGATTGTATGGCTTGACGGGCGGCTGGGCGCGGTCGACGATCCGGATGGAGTCGAGCTTTCCGGCCGTCATCTCGAGCGAGAGGTTCGCTTCCTGGCTCCGCTTCTCGGTCGCCTGGAGCTCGGCGCGCTTGTTGTCGACGAGGTCCGACAGCTCCTGGTAGCGGATGCCGTTCGCGTTCATGACCTGGAGCTGCTGGTCGAGCTCGACGATCGTCGAGTCGAGGGACGCGCGCTTCGCCTCGAGCGCCTCGAGGTTCGCCTGGGCGCGGTAGAGCTCCTCGTTCAGGTTCTGGCGGACCGGGTTCACCTCGAACCGCTCGGTGCCGACGATGCGCCGCGGCTGGCTCGCCACCTCGCGCTCGAGCTCGTGGATCTGCGCGGTCTTGTCCTGCACCCGGCGATCGTTGTCGGTGTACTTCTGCCGCAGGTCGGACAGCTCGACGGTGAGGATGCCGATGCGCTCCTCGAGGGCGCGCGCGACCGGGTTGTCGACCATCTCGACGTCGCCCGCGATCTTCTCGGGCTGCGCCTGCTGCGCCTCGGTGAGGCTCTCGATGAGCTCCTGCGTCTGCCGGATCTGGGCCTCGGCCTCCTCGCGCGACAGCTGGCTCGCCATGAGCTGGCGCACCGCTTCGTCGCGCTGCTGCTGCAGCGACACGATGCCGGTCTTGCGCTGGTAGCGGTCCAGGCGGCGTTCGCTCGCGCGCAGCTCGCGCTGCAGGCGGTCGGAGCGCTTCGCATAGAAGCGGCCGATGTCGGGCGATTCGAAGAGGTTCGGGCGATACTCGAGGTACGTGTCGACGACCGTGTTCGCGACCGCGGCGGCCTTGTTCCGGTCGTCGTGCGTGAAGGCGACCTCGATCATCGGCGACGTGGGGTAGGGCGTCACCTCGAGGCCCACGCGGATCGCGCGCGCGGTGGCCCGGTTGCGCTCCTCGCGATCGGTCGGGACGGGATCCACGAGCTCGATGTCGAGGCGATCGGCCGCGGCCAGCAGGAAGGACCAGTTCTTGAGGTTCTCGACCTCCGCGTTCAGGACCTGCGTGTCGGGGATCATCGTCACCCGTTTCGTGTCCTGCGGCGCGAGCTGGAGGTAGCTGCGATTGCCGACGAGCAGCAGCTTCGCGGTCGAGCGGTACTGCGCGGGGCGCAGCAGCACGATCGCGATGATCGGAAGCGAGATCAGCAAGAACGCGAGCAGCACGAAGCGCTTGCGCTTGAAGATGATGTGAAGGAACTCGCGAAAGTCCTCGTTCATCGCTGCACCTCGCCGTTCGCCGGCACGACGGCGATCTCGAGGACCTCTTGCGGGTTCGACAACCGCTCGAGGATCTCCGGGATGTAGCTCTGGGTACGGTTCAGGACTGCGCCGAGGATGTGGGCGCCCACGCGCTCGAGCTCCCGGAGCGAGCCGGCGGGCGCTCCGAGCGGCGTGGTCTCCGCGCGCACGATCAGGATGACGCCGTCGGCGCGCGGGGCGAGATACGCGCTGTCGGCGTACATCTCCATCGGCGCGCCGTCGACGAGGATGCACTCGAACTCGCGGCGGAGCGTTCCGAGCAGCTCGTCGAACGGGCGGCCCTCGAAGAGATACGGAACACGCGCCGGCCCGCGGCCGGTCGGCATGAAGTAGAGGTTCGGGATGTCCGTCGGGATGTAGTGGATGCGGCGCGCGGACGGATCGTCGGAGAGCGCTTCGCACAGCCCGGGAGCCTCGCTCGCGCCGAAGACGCGCGTCAGACCCGGCGTACGGAAGTTCGCGTCGATGAGGAGGCACCGGCCGCCCTGCGCCATCGTCGAGCCGAGGAGCGCCGTGGTCGTCGTCGCGCCCTCACCGTGCCGCGAGGACACCAGGAGCATGAGCTGGAGCGGCCGAGCGGAGCGCGTCGCCAGCAGATTCTTTCGAAGCTGCTGGAACTCCTCCATCGTGGTCGGCGACCCGGCGTAGTGGAATGGGTTGCCGTTGCCGTTCCCATTGCCGTTGCTGTAGCCGTTGCCGTTTCCGTTCCCGTTGCCGTGCCCGTTGTGCCCGTTCGAGCGGCGCCGGCCGAACCGGAACCAGGTGCGCTCGATCGGTGTGGGCAGCGTCGTGGCCGAAACGGGCGGCGCCTGGGTGGCCGTCGCGCTCCCTTGGGCGCGACGCTCCTCCTCGGCTCGCTTCAGAGCTTCGTACGTCTTACCCACACCGCACTCCTAGAAGGCGACCGCGTTCAGGTCGAAGCCGGGCCGCGGTACGGTCGGCAGCAGACCTCGAACCCATTGATCCACCCACACGTTTGCCTCACCGATCCAGGTCTTGGGAACGAACAAAATGTCATCGGGAGCCAACACGACTTCTTCGGTGCCCTGTCCCTGGATGACGGCTTGGAGATCGATGCGCTGGGCCTGGACCTGCTCGCCCGCGCGAGTGATGTAGAGAACCTGATCCGCCTTGGCGGTGTCGAGGAAGCCGCCGCGCTCGATGATCGCCTCGAGCGGCGTCAGGCCGTCGCGGAACTGGACGAACCCGGGCTTCGCGACGTCGCCGCCCACGTAGACTTTGTGCTCGGCGAGCTGGACGATCACGACGCTGACGACCGGGTTGCGGAGGGTCGTCGACGCCTTGTCGACGATCGACTGCTCGAGCTCCTTCACGGTCAAGCCGGCGGCGATGACGTCGCCCGCCGACTGGAGGCCGATGCGGCCGTCGGGACGGACCGGGACGCGCTCGTTCTCCTCCGGATGATAAGGAAACTTCACGTCCAGGAGGTCGCCCGGCGCGAGGCGATAGGTCGCGTCGTCGAGCACCTGGGGCGCTGCGGCGATCTGACCGGGAACCGGCGCGCCGTTCGGCCCGAGCCGCGCCGGGCCGGTCGTGCCGGGCTGCGCGACGCCCGTCGTGCCGGGCTGCGGCACCCCGCGGTTCGCGGCCGCCGCCTCGGCCATCATCATGCTGCGTCGATCGCGCGTCGCGGACCCGCAGGCCATGGACCCGCAGGCGAGCGCGAGGACGACGCCGGCTGCGGCGGCGCGGTGCAAGGCCCGCATTCCGCCGTTGTGATGTTCGCCTGCGCTGCTCATAGCTCCGCCCATCCTTCGAAAGCTAGTTTCTTCCGGGGCGGCGAACCCGGTTCTTCATTCGGACGCCGAGCTTAAGCTCGAAAGCCGCTGGGTGACTAGAGGGCAGCCACCTGATCGACGTCGAGATCGACACGCGTCTTGCGCCGCAAGATCTCGAGCAACACGTGAACGCGCCCCGATCCGCTGACGGGGCGATCGATGATTCCGAGGAGGCCGGCGAAGGGACCGTTGCGAATCTCGACTGGCTCGCCCGGTCGAAGAGCGGCGCGCGGCTGCAGCAGCTCGCCGCCGTCGGCGCGTCGCCGAAGGAGCTCGACGACGGACTCGTCCACCGGCTCGGGCGCGTCGTCGCCGAACGCGACGAAGCTTCGGACACCGGGAGTCCAGGCGACGCGAGCATGGTCGCGTCCGAGGTCGATCCGGACGAAGAGGTATCCCGGAAAAAGCGGCTCGGTCGCCCCGTCCGATTCCGCCGGACGGCGGCTCCAGGGAGCGACCACCAAGCGCGGGTAGTAGACCTGGACGTCGCGGGAGCGCAGGGTCGCGGCAGCGAACCCCTCGCTGCGCGCCTTGGTGCGCACGACGTACCAGTGGCATCTCCCCTCGGCCGACATCGCGGGGCGCTGTCGAGCAAAACGAAAGCCACCGTCGGCCGCCGCGCGGTCTCCGAAATCGGCTGGGATGGCTTCAATTTTCTCAACATTCTCTCCGCCTGAGCTCCGGGCCCCACCCTGCATTCCTGCAGTGCGACCGAGAAATCGGGCAATTTCACGAGACTCTTATGGCAGCGCAGGTCAGGAGCCAGGGCGCTGGTCGGGGTCCTTGAGGATGGTGCCGAGTGATTCCGCGATCGAGCGCGCCCGCGATTCTCCCTGCAAATCTCTGAGTGAAACGCGATAGAGCCGCTGCCCCTCACCCAGAACGACCGGCTCGATGTCGACCTTCTCGCCGTACTGCTCTTGCAATTTCCGCTGCACCCCTTCCGCCTGCGAGACCTCCGGCGTGGTCAGCGCCAGGACCGACGTGGAGCCGCTTTCCGAGACGACGCGCGCCTCGGGGCCAGGATCCGGGAACGTGAGGACCCGCCCGGCGACGATGCGATTGACGTCACGGATGCCGGGATTTGCGGCACGCAGCATGTCGAGGGTCGTGTAGTTGGCCGTGCCGTACGTGCGCCATGCGAGCTCGTAGAGGGTGTCGCCCTGGTGGACGACGATCCGCTTTCCGGCGACGTCCGCGGCAACCGGAGAATCTTGAACATCTTGAGGCGTGTCGATCGCCGGCGCCGGCTCGTCGAGGGCCCGGGCGGCGACCTGCTCGTCGCGCTCCTCGGCGTCGGGCGCACGCTCCCCGCGACGGCGGCTGCTCCGGGTGGAGGTCGCGGGCTGGCCGGCCGCCGAGGACGCGGCGGACCGCTGCGCGGATGCGAGGTCAGCCGTCGTCGTGGCGCGCGCCGCCGTGTCCGGGGACGCCGGAAGCGCAGTCGCCCGCGCGGAGCGGCGCGCCGCCGACCGGCTCTGCGAACCGTGGGCGCCTGCATCGTCGCTCCCGGAGGGAGCCGGAGCGGCCTCGACGGGCGCGCTGCCCGCGGCGGGACCCGCGGTGGAGAGTCGCGGCGCAAGCCCTCGCGCGGTCGCTCCCGCGGGCCGCTCGACCGGCTGGATCGGACGGCCCGCGGACGGGCTCGTCGCACCCGCCGCGGCACCCGCGGCAGCCGGTTCCCCGGCCGGCGCGCTCGTGCCGGGATCGCTGGCGTCTGCGATGGCGCGGTCGTCGCGTGGGCGTGCGCCGGGGGGCCGGGGCGCGACCGCGGCCGGCGCAACGGGCTCGCCGTGCGGAGCGGCGGCCGGCGCGACCGGCTCGCCGTGCGGAGCCGCGGCCTCGCCGTGCGGAGCGGCCGTGGGCGCCTCCGGCGCGCTCGGGCCGGTGGCCGCGGCGCCGCCGTCCTGGTGCGCCGTCGCGGCGATTCCGGCGGCAGGTACGGGCGGCTCGGGAGCCGCGACCGCCGGAGGCGGCGGCGCGCTCGGCTCCGACGGTCGAGCGGCCGCCGGCGGCCTTGCTGCAGCGGCCGGCGGAGCGGGCGGCGGAGCGGGGCGCGTGAGCGGCGCCTGCGCGGCGAGACGCACTCGCTCGGGTGCGTCGTCCGAGCGGCCGCCGAGCCGGCTCCCGACCCAGACGCCGCCCGCGACCAACAGGACGGCCGCGGCTGCCAGCGCGGCCGTGCGACCCGCGCCGGAACGCTGGCGCACGGCGACCGGTACCGCGCGCTCGTCGCCGGTCACCCGCGGGCGGGGAGCCTCACCATAGCGCGCTTCCGCCGCAGGCGGCCGGTCCGCGCCGGCCGGAGCCGCGGGGGCGGGTGCCTCCGGCGCCGGTGCGCGTGGCGGCGGAGAGGGCGCGAACGCCGGGGCGGCCGCCACCTCGTCGCCAACCGACGGTGCCGGAGGCGGAGGCGCGACCCGTGACGGCTGGACCGGCGCGGGCGGCGCCGCGGCGACGGCCGGCGCGTCGTCGTCGAGCCGCCGGAGGTCGTGCACGACCTCGTCCACGGCCGCGCGATCGATCCGCTGCTTCCCGACCGCGTACCCGACGAGGAGGGCGTTGTCGCAAACCGCATTGACGAGGCGCGGGATCCCGTTGGCGAACGACCAGATGGCGTCGAGGCAGCCGTCCTCGAACAGCGGCTCTTCGCGACCGGCGATCCTGAGACGCGCCTGAATGTACTCGGCCAGCTCGGCGCGCTGGAGCGGCTCGAGGCGGCAGCGGACGGCGATCCGCTGCTTCAGCTGGCGGAGATTGTCCTGTGCGAGGCGAGCGGCGAGCTCCGTCTGCCCCGAGAGGACGATCTGCAAAATTTTGTCCTTGGCGGTCTCGAGGTTCGAGAGGAGGCGAAGGGACTCGAGGACCTCGGTGTCGAGGTCCTGGGCCTCGTCGATCACGAGGATGGTGTTCTTGCCCTCGGCGAATGCGGCCAGCAGGAACTCGTTCAGACGCTGCAGCATCGCGAGCTTCCGGCCGGATGGAACCATGATCCCGAGTTCGCTCAGCGTGTACTCGAGGATCTCCTCGAAGCTCGCGTTCGGGTTGAAGAGGAAGACCGAGACGACGTCCGGTCCCAGGTCGTCGAGCAGCTTCCGGAGGAGGGTCGTCTTCCCCGTGCCGGCCTCGCCGATCATCGTGAGGAAGCCTTTGCGCTCCTGGATGCCGTAGCGAAGGCTCGCCAGCGCTTCTCGGTAGGAGTCGTTCCAATAGAGAAACCGCGGATCCGGCGTCTGGCTGAACGGCTTCTCGCGCAGGCCGTAGAAGGTCAGGTACATGCGTCGTCCGCTCCGATTCTCCGCCGTCGCTGCAACGGCCGCTCCGGTCGTGTCGAGTTCGGGGGAGGCGCGTCGGGAGGAGGCCGCGGGGGAGCCGGGAGCGGAGGACGATCACCGGAGCGTGTGACGCCCGCCGACTCGCGACCGGTCAGCAAGCCCGGCGCCACCGCATCCTGCGCCGTTCAGCGCTCCGTCTCGATCGGCGGTGCAACTCCGTGCAGCGATGCAAGGTTTCGAGGTGCCCTCGCGTATATCAGAAGGCCCAGCGCGAGGGCCAGGACGAGCCATCCGAAGGCATCGCCGACCGCGGTGTAGGGGGACGTCGCCGCCAGCGGCCGCACCTCGACGGTCGTCGCCGCGTCGACGGCCACCGGAAGCGAAGCGACCCGTCGCCCGAGCGGGTCGATCACCGAGGTGAGCCCGGTGTTGGTCGCGCGCACCAGGTAGCGGCGGTTCTCGATCGCGCGCCAGAGCGCGAGCGTCTCGTGCTGAACGAGCGCGGCGCTCGTCCCGAACCAGGCGTCGTTCGCGAGCGTGGCGAGGACCGTCGCGCCGGCCGCGACCGTAGCGCGCACGTGTCCGGCGAGAAGGTCCTCGTAGCAGATGAGCGCGCCGACCCGGACGGTCGGCGACACGGCGAGCACGGCCGGCCCGTCGCCGGCGTGGAAGTCTCCCGTGTTCGGGCTCAAATCTTTCAGCGACGGAAACCACGTCGCGAACGGGATGAACTCGCCGAACGGCATGAGCACGATCTTGTCGTAGCGGCCCGTCAAGCGTCCTTCGGTCGATCGAACGAACGCGCTGTTGAACCATTCGGGCTCGCCGCGCGGGTCGCGGCGGTACGAGACGGCGCCGAAGACGAGCGGCGCGGGCGCGTCGGGGAACGGATCGCGCGCACGCTCGAGCTCCCGGTCGCGCGGGATGCCCCACTCGACGACCGTCTCCGGCCAGACGAAGAAGTCCGGAACCGGAGCGAGCGCCAGCGACAGCCGGCGGTAGCGCGCGACGTTGATCTCGTAGTGCTCGGCGTGGCGCTTCTCGTCGAGCGCGAGGTTTCCCTGCACGATGCCCACCGCGACGCGCGGAGCGCCCGCGAGGATCGATTCGACCGCATGCGACCGCCACGCGCCGTACGCGACGAGCGCGAGCGTCGCGACGAGGGGCGGCGCGAGCCGGCGCGCGGCGAGCGGCGGGCGCGCGAGGGCGGCCGCGAACCACGCGATGACGAACCCGAGACCGTACGGTCCCGTGAGGTCGCCGATCTGGATCAGCCACGTCAGGTCGCGCTGCGAGTGCCCGAGGCGCCACGGAAAGAGGTTCGGGTAGAGGAACTCGACCGCCGACCACAGCGCGGGTGCGAGGAGCAGCGGAGCGCGCGGCCCGGCCCATCGGAGCGCCGCCGCGACGATCGCGAACTGCGCCGCCGAGTAGGCCGACAGAGCGGCGTAGAAGAAGAGGGCGATCGCGAGCGGAAAGCCCCCGAAGCGATGGATCGTCTCGACGAGCCAGGCGAAGGCCGGCACGTTGGCCGCGAGCCCGAAGGCCCAGCCGGCGAAGGCGGCGCTCCGGACGCTGGCGGCCCGGGGCGAGTAGAAGAAGAGCGGAACGAGCGCGATCCAGGCGAGCGGCCACAGGCGAAAGTCGAGAAAGACGGCCGAAAGCGCTGCGCCGCCCAGCAGGAGGAGGGCGAACCGCAGCGAGGCGCGCGCGCGCTCGCTCGCCGGGACGGAGACCGCGGGGGCGGCGGCGCTCCTCGTCTTTCGAACGGGCCGCACTCCCGCGTCGCAGTAACGATCCCCGCCGGACGTGTAAAACGGCGGCCATGGACGAGTCGCGCGACCCGGCGCGCGACGAGCTGCCGGTCGCGGCGCGGGACGCGCTCGCGCACGCGCTCGTCGCTGCTCTCGCGGGCGAGCGCGCGGGCGCGGTCCTGCGGGCGATGGTCTCCGTGGGACGGCTGCCGGCGGGCGCCGAGCTGCCCGCGCCGGCGGACGCGGCCGGCGCGGCGGCGCGCGCGGCGCTCCGGCGCGCGGGGCTCCTGGGATCGCCGGACGCCGCGGACGCCGAGCCCGGTGCGGCCGATGCGGCACCCGGATCGCGGGGCGCCGCGCCGACACGGGACGTGCGCCTCGCTCCGCCGTGGGATGCGGCCGCCCGCGAGCGGCTCGGGGCGTACGCGGACGTCGTCGCGCGCGCGCGTCCCGGAACGACGCTCGGCGACGCGCTGGCACACGCGCGGCTCCTCTTCGCGAGGGACCTCGAGTTCGAGGTCCACGAGGTCCTCGAGCCGTTCTGGCGTGACGCGACCGGCCGCGAGCGTCGGCTCCTGCAGGGCGTGATCCAGGCGGCGGTCGCCCGCTATCACCTGCGGCGCCGCAACCCGCGCGGCGCCCGCGTCCTCGCGCGCGAGGCGGCGGTCAAACTCGCCGGCGCTTCGTCGCCGTGGCCCGACTTCGCGCTCGACGAGGTCGCGTCAGCGGCCGAGCGCCTCGCCGCGTGGCTCGAGAGCGGTGCCGCCGGGATGGCGCCCGACGGCCCGTTTCGATCAGACGCGCCGCGCGACCCGCCCTGAACTGCGCGACGGTACCACCGGCACTGTGGCGCGAAGCGAGCGCGGACCGAAGCGACCGCGGAGCGAAGCGACGCGGGAGCGCCGGCACCGAGGCGTCCGCCCCTCAGACGCAACCAGCGCCACCGACCGCGAGCGAAGCGAGCGCGGAGCGAAGCGACCGCGGGAGCGGGGCCCCGGCGCGCTTTGCGCGACGGGGCGAGGGGCGCGAGCCCCTCGCATCAATGGACGGTCCAGACGTCGCCCTGCGCGAATAGCTTCGCCAGGTCCCCTTCGCCCTTGGCGCGGCGCGCCTGCTGCAGCTGCGAGTGGACGGCCTCCTCGTAGACCGGCCGGTCGACGGCGTACAGCACGCCGATCGGCGTCGGGAACGCCGGCGGAGCCAGGTGGGCGAGCAGCGCGGCGAGGACGGGGTTCCGTTCGTCGTGCACGATGATCTCCGACTCCGGGACGTCGGCGAGCGCGACGACCTCGGGCGTGAATCCGCGGAGCCGGATGCCCTTGTCGCGGCTCTTCCCGAAGACGAGCGGCTTTCCGTGCTCGAGGACGAGCTGATGGTCGGCCTTCACGTCGCGCTCCGTCAGCTCGGAGAATGCGCCGTCGTTGAAGATGTTGCAGTTCTGGAGCACCTCGACGAAGGAGGCGCCGCGGTGCGCGTGCGCCCGCCGGATGATCTCCTGGAGGTGCTTGGCCTCGACGTCGACCGAGCGCGCGACGAAGCTCGCGTCCGCGCCGAGCGCGAGTACGAGCGGCTTGAACGGGTTGTCGACCGAGCCGAGCGGCGTCGACTTCGTGACCTTTCCGAACTCGGACGTCGGCGAGTACTGGCCCTTTGTCAAGCCATAGATCCGGTTGTTGAAGAGCAGGATGTTCAGATCCAGGTTGCGGCGCAGGCAGTGGATGAGGTGGTTGCCGCCGATCGAGAGCGCGTCGCCGTCGCCGGTGACGACCCAGATCGACAGCTCGGGCCGCGCGAGCTTCAGGCCGGTCGCGATGGCGGGCGCGCGACCGTGCAGCGTGTGGAACCCGTACGTGTTGACGTAATACGGGAACCGGCTCGAGCACCCGATCCCCGAGATGAAGACGAAGTTCTCGCGCGCGATGCCGAGCTCGGGGAGTACCTTCTGCACCTGCGCCAGGATCGCGTAGTCGCCGCAGCCGGGGCACCAGCGGACCTCCTGGTCGGACTCGAAGTCCTTGCGGGTGAGCTTCACCTGTTCCTTGGGGCCTGCGGTCGCCATGCCGTTCACTTCTCCTCGACCAGCTTCTTCACGCGCGCCACGATCTCCGAAACCTTGAACGGCCGGCCCTGGATCTTGTTGAACCCGACCGCGTCCACCAGGTAGTCGGCGCGCACGACGCGCAGCAGCTGGCCCATGTTCATCTCGGGGACGAGGACGCGCCGGAAGCGCGCGAGCACGTCGCCGAGGTCGGGCGGGAGCGGGTTCAGGAAGCGGAGGTGCACGTGCCCGACCGCGAGGCCCTCCGCGGAGAGCTCCTTGACGGCCGCCGCGATCGAGCCGAAGGTGCTTCCCCAGCCGAGGACGAGCACGTCGCCGCGATCGGCGCCGTCCACCTTCGTCGGCGGGATCTCGCGCGCGATGCCGGCGATCTTCTTCGCCCGGAGGCGAACCATCTGCTCGTGGTTCGCGGGCGCGTAGCTGATGTTGCCGGTCAAGTATTCCGACTCGAGACCGCCGATCCTGTGCTCCAGCCCCGGCGTCCCGGGCACGACCCACGGGCGCGACAGCGTCTCCGCGTCGCGCAGGTAGGGGAAGTAGCCGTTCGCCTCCGTCCGGAAGCGGACGGCGAAATCCGGAAGCGCGTCGGGGGAAGGAAGGAGCCACGGCTCGGCGCCGTTCGCGAGGTAGCCGTCGGAAAGGAAGAAGACGGGCGTCATGTACTCGATCGCGATGCGCGCCGCCTCGAGCGCGACCGCGAAGCAGTCGGCGGGCGTCGCCGCCGCGAGCACGGGCGCGGGCGACTCGCCGTGGCGGCCGAAGAGGACGGACAGGAGATCGGCCTGCTCGGTCTTCGTCGGCAGGCCGGTCGACGGTCCGCCGCGCTGGATGTCGCAGATGACGAGCGGCAGCTCCACCTTGACGGCGAGCCCGACCGTCTCGGACTTGAGATCGATGCCGGGACCGCTCGTCGTCGTCACGCCGAGCGCCCCGCCGAACGCCGCTCCGAGCGCGGCGCCGACGCCGGCGATCTCGTCCTCGGCCTGGAACGTGACGACGCCGAATTCCTTGTAGCTCGCAAGCTCGTGCAGGATGTCGCTCGCCGGCGTGATCGGATACGAGCCGAGGAACAGCGGGATGCCGGCGCGCCGCGCGGCGGTCACGAGACCGATCGCGAGCGCCGAGTTGCCGGTGATGTTCCGATACGTCCCGGGCGGGATCGCGGCCGGCCGCACCTCGTAGCGCGCCCCGAACATCTCCGACGTCTCGCCGAAGTGGAGGCCCGCCTTGAACGCGCGCTGGTTCGCTTCGACGAAGACGGGCGTCTTCTTGAAGCGATCCGAGATGAACTTGAGCGTCGGGTCGGTGGGGCGCTGGTAGAGCCAGGTCACGAGGCCGAGCGCGAAGAAGTTCTTGCAGCGCAGGACCTGCTTGTTCGACAGGCTCAGGTCCTTGAGCGCGAGCGTCGTCAAGCGAGAAATGTCGACGGGGAAGACCTGGTATCCCCCGAGCGATCCGTCGTCGAGCGGGTTCGTCTGGTAACCCGCCTTCTTCAGGTTCTGCTCGTTGAACGCCTCGCTGTCGACGATCAGCATCCCGTTCGGCAGGAGGTCCTCGAGGTTGGCCTTGAGCGCCGCGGGATTCATCGCGACCAGCGCCTCGGGGCTGTCGCCCGGCGTGAAGACCTCGCTGTGCGAGAAGTTCAGCTGGAACCCGCTCACGCCGGCGAGCGTGCCGGCCGGCGCGCGGATCTCGGCGGGGAAGTCGGGCAGCGTGCTGATGTCGTTGCCGGCGAGCGCGGAGGCGTTGGTGAACTGCGCGCCGGTGACCTGCATGCCGTCGCCGGAATCGCCGGCGAAGCGAATGACGACGGATTCGACGTCTCTGACGATCTTCTGAACGGCTGACGGGCGATTGCCCTCGCTCATGGCCTTTCGGTCTCCCTCCTGGACGCCACGTCCCGGACCTCGATCTAGATATCGCTGGCCAACCTTCCTTTCAACGATCGGTCGGCGCGGCGCGTTGCTAAAGTCGCGGAGAGCCGGCAGAAACGGCTGGTCGCGGGAGCGCCATGGCCGTCGTGCAGTTCCATCACGTGTCGCTCTGCGTGCGCGATCTCGCGCGCTCGCAGCGCTTCTATCGCGACCTGCTCGGCTGCCGGCAGGTCGCGGACCTGTCTTTCGCGGGCGAGGCGTCGTCGGCCGCGCTCGGACTTCCGGCGGGCGAGCTGCGCTCCGTGCTCCTCGAGCGCGACGGCATGCGTCTCGAGCTGATCGCGTTCACCGTCGCGTCCGAGGCTGCCGGCCACGTCCCGCCCGCGCCGAATCGCCCCGGGCTCTCGCACCTCACGTTCGCGGTCGACGACCTCCGCTCCACGCTGCACTCGCTGCGCGACCGCGGCGTCGAGGTGGTCGACGCGACCCACGTCGAGCACGGCGGCGGGGTCGCGACCTGCCTCGTGCGCGATCCCGAGGGAATCCCCGTCCTGCTGCTCCAGCAGCCGGCGGGCGTGCTGACTCCCTACGCCGCGCGCGAGGGCAGCGATCCCTCCGGCGACGACTCCTCGCCGCGATAGTCGAAGAGGACCTTCACGGCGCCGCTCCCGCCCTGGTCGTGGCAGGCGAGGAACGCGCTCCGGTAGTCGTCGAGGCGGAAGCGGTGCGTGACGATCGGCGTCACGTCCACCCGTCCGGCGCGCAGAAGGTCGAAGTAGATCTCCATTGCGTGCCGCCGGCGGCCCTCGAAGTCCTCTTCGCCGAACGCGTTCGAGCCGATGAGGGCGATCTCCTTGAAGTAGAGCGGCGTCCACTCGAAGCGGCGCGGCATCTCGACGCCCGTGACGACGATGGCTCCGCGCGGCCGCACGATGCGGACCGACACCTCGATCGTCTCGGGCAGCCCGACGGTGTCGTACACGACGTCGACCCCGCCGTTCAGCATCGGCTGGCCGTACCACGGCTCGAGGAGGTCGCTCGCCGTGATGCGCGCGACCTCCTCGATGATCCGGCGCGGCGGGCGGTGCTCGAGCACGTGGTGCGCTCCGAGCCGGCGCGCGAGCTGGCGCTGGTGCGGAAAGCGGGCGATCGCGACGAGCGGGCTCGCGGGGTGAAGCGCGCGCAAGATGGCGATCGCGCAGAGCCCCAGCGTGCCGCAGCCGTACACGACGCATGGCTTTCCCGGCTCCGGCGGCCGCTTCAAGATGCCGTGCAGCGACACCGCGAACGGATCCGCGAGCACCGCCGCCTCGTCGGCGACGTCGTCCGGGATGGGAATCGCCATCGACTCGTGCGCCGGCACGAGCGGCGCGAAGCCGCCGGTGGCGGCGCTCGAGTTGCCGGTGTGGATGCCGCGCGGGATCCGGCCGCGCGCGAAGCTCTCGCAGATCGAGAAGTCCCCGACCGCGCACGCCGCGCACGGCGGGTCGACGCCGCGCGGCCCGCACGAGAGCCACGGGTTCAGGACGACGCGCTCGCCGACCCGCCGGCTCTTGACGCCGTCGCCGACGCGCGCGACCGTCCCCACGACCTCGTGCCCGAGCACCTGCGGGAACGAGATCAGCGACGTCATCGGGTTGTCCATGCTGCCGTTCAGGAACACCTGCTTCGCGTCGCTGCCGCAGATCCCGCAGAGGCGGGTGCGGATAAGGAGCCAGTCGGGCGCCGGCAGGCTCGGCTCCGGGATCTCCTCGAGCTGCATCGGCGCGAGCGGCCCGACCAGGGCGCGCGCGCTTGCGTACGAGAGCGCTTTGGTGATGATCTGCCGCGGAACGCTATGGCGGAACACGAGAGCTCGCATGGCGGCCTCCGGTCGGGACACATAGTGGAGAGCGCCCGCGAGAGGCAAAAGCGCATTCCCGCTCGCTTCGCCGCAGCGGCGTGGTGAGCTCGGGTCGGCTCCGCTCGCGCGGCCGGCACGCCGTTTTCGGTTGGGCGCCGTCGCTCGTCGACGGATCGCCGCGGCCGCGTTCGGCGGCGTGAACGGGACGGGGGTTTCGTGAAGAAGGACGTGGAGGAGCGGGCGATCGCCGTGCCGGGTTTTCGCTTCGGCGCCGCGGCGTGCGGCATCAAGGCGAGCGGGCTCGCGGACGTCGGCGTGGTGGCGTGCGATCGACCGGCGACCGCCGCGGCCGCGTTCACCCGGAACCTCTTCCGCGCGGCTCCGGTCGTGGTCGCCCGCGAGCGGCTGCGCTCGGGACGTCTCCAGGCGATCGCGGTCAACAGCGGAAACGCGAACGCCTGCACCGGCCGGCGCGGCCTCGCCGACGCGCGCCGCACGTGCGACGTCGCGGCGCGCGCGCTCGCCGTCGCGCCCGCTCTCGTCGCGCCCGCGTCGACCGGCATCATCGGCGTGCCGCTCCCGATGGCGGAGCTCGAGAACGGGATCGCGGTCGCGGTCGCTTCGGCCGAGCAGGGCGGCCTCTGGCGCTTCGCGCGCGCGATCATGACGAGCGATGCGTTCCCCAAGGTCGCGAGCGAGACGGTCGCGATCGGCCGCCGCCGCGTTACCCTGGCCGGCATCGCGAAGGGCGCCGGCATGATCGCGCCCGACATGGCGACGCTGCTCGTCTTTTTCCTCACCGACGCCGCGCTGCGACGGCGCGAGGCGGCGGCGATCGCGCGCGCGGTGTGCTCGGAGTCGTTCAACGAGCTGTCGGTCGACGGCGACACCAGCACCAACGACTCGCTCTTCCTCCTCGCGGGCGGCGCCGCCGAGAACGATCCCCCGGCCGCTGGCTCCGCGGCCTTCCGCGCCCTCGAGCGCGCCGCCTGCCGCATCGGCACCGAGCTCGCGCGCCAGGTCGCGATGGACGGCGAAGGCGCGACGAAGGTCGTCGCGATCGAGGTCACGGGCGCACCGTCGGCGTCCGCGGCGCGCCGGGTGGCTCGGACGGTCGGCGGCTCGACGCTCGTCAAGACCGCGTTCTTCGGCTCGGACCCGAACTGGGGACGGATCGCGTGCGCGATCGGGTACGCGGGCGTGTCGGTCGACCCCGACCGGGTCGCGATCCGCATCGGCGACGCGGTCGTCTTCCGGCGCGGGACCGGCGTCGCCGAGGGCCGCGAGGCGGCGCGCGCGGCGATGGCGGACGGCGAGTTCACCGTCCGGATCGACCTCGCGAGCGGCAGCGGCCGCGCGCGGTTCCTCACGAGCGATCTCTCGCACGACTACGTCGAGTTCAACTCGGCCTACACCACCTGAGCGCCGCGCGATGGCGCGCGCGCAGAACGGCGACGTCGCGATCGAGTTCCACGCGTGGGGCGACCGCGATGCGACGCCGGTCGTCCTGCTCCACGGGCTGGGCGACGACCATCGCCTGTGGGACGGCGTCCGGGCGCGGCTGCGCGGCCGGCTTCGCGTGGTCGCGTACGACCTCCGCGGACACGGCGCGAGCGACGCGCCGTCCGACGCGGCCGCCTACACGATGCCGCTCTTCGTCGAGGACCTCGCGCGCGTCCTCGACGCGGCCGCGATCGAGCGCGCGCTGCTCGTCGGCTTCTCGCTCGGCGGCGCGATCGCGGCCGCGTTCGCGCTCGCGCATCCCGAGCGGACGCTCGGGCTCGCGCTGGTGAACGCGAACGCCGCGGCGCGCGACCCGGCGGAGGAGGCCACGATCGTCGCCGCGCGCGGAAGCGCCACGGCGGTGCTTCCGGCCGAGCGCGAGCGGCGCTGGGCGGAGCGGCTGCTCGCGCGGTTGCCCGACGGGGCGAGACGAGCCTCGGCGATCGGCCGAGCGGCGAGCATCGTGAAGCGCGCCGGCGACCTCGCCGTGCCGGTGTGGCTCATCGCGTCCGACCGCGATCCCGGTTTCGCGCGCCGATCGCTGGCGCTCCTGCCGCGGCTTCGGCGCGGCGTGCGCATCGTGATCCCGGGCGCCGGCCACGCCGTGATGATCGATCGAGCCGAGGCGCTGGCGAACGAGCTTTCCCGCTTCGCCGCTACGGCGGGGACGGAGAGACCGGGGCGGTCGCGCGCCTGAACCGGCGCGACGGGAAGCGCGCGGGCGGGCCGCCCCGCAGGTCAGCCCTGGTCCTTGGAGGCGTCGGCAGCGGGCTCGGTCGTCCGAGCCGCTGCGGCAGCCGGCGTCGTCGCCCGGGCGGCGGCGGCCGCGGCGGCCGCCGCGATCGCCTGCTTGAGCTGCTCCGGGCTCGGGGACGTCAAGCAGCGCGTGGCTCCCAGGCGCATCGTGATGTCGCGCACGCGCGGGGTTTCCTCTTCGACCAGGAGGATCGCCGGGATGTCGACCCCGTCGCGGCGAAGGCGTCCGACCAACGTCGCACCGCAGCAATCGGGGAGGTGCATGTCGGTCACGATCGCCGAGTACTCGCTCCGCCGGGTGGCCTCGATCGCGGCCTCGGCCGAGTCGACGGCATCCGCCTCGTACCCGCTACGGCCGAGCAGACGACAGATGAGCTGCTGGAGGTTGGTGCTCGCCGTGGCGACCAGGACGCGCATGCAGTTGGTCATCGCCAGGTTTCGTCCCGCAGGTTCCGTGCCAGAGCCGTGTGCCCGTTTTCCGTCGGTGCCACCACGGCTTCCACGGTCGTGGTCGCGAATCGAGCCATGGCAGTCGGGCGGACCTGTCGCAAGTTACGGGCGCGTTACGACAATCGATATTTCTCGATTTTGCGATACAGCCGCTGGCGATCGATCTGGAGCAGGCGAGCGGCTTCGTTCTTGTTGCCGTGCGCCTGCCGCAGCGCGGCCGCGATGACGCGGCGCTCCGCCTCCTCGAGGGGCACCACGGTCGCGCCCGCGCCGACATCGTCGGCCTCCGCCGCCACCGTCGCGCTCCCGTCGGCCGCGTCACCGACCTCGCCGCGGATGGCGGGCGGGGGCGCGCCGAACGGCGCGTCCTCCGGCGGGCCGCCCCCGGGCGTCGGCTCGCTGACCAGACCGGGCGCGATGTCCGAGACCTCGATGATGTCGCTGCCCGAGATCGCGAACGCGCGCTCGATCGCGTTCTGAAGCTCGCGAACGTTGCCCGGCCACGAGTGTGCGAGCAGGCGATCGCGCGCGGCCGGCGCGAGACGCTTCGGCGAGACGTTGTAGGTCTTCGCGAACTCGCCGACGAAGTGCTCGACGAGCGCCGGGATGTCTTCGCGGCGCTGCGCGAGCGGCGGCAGCTCGATGTTGACGACGTTCAGGCGGTAGAAGAGGTCCTCGCGGAAGCGACCGGCCCGCATCTCGCCGCGCAGGTCCTTGTTCGTCGCGGCGACGATCCGGACGTCGATCTTCACGGGTCGCGTGGTCCCGAGCGGCGTGATCTCGCGCTCCTGGATCGCGCGCAGGAACTTCACCTGCAGCGGCAGCGGGATCTCCGAGACCTCGTCGAGGAAGAGGGTGCCCCCGCTCGCCGCCTGGAAGACGCCCTGCTGGTCCGCGATCGCGCCCGTGAACGCGCCGCGCCGGTGGCCGAAGAGCTGGCTCTCGAGCAGGGTCTCCGAGAACGCGCCGCAGTTCACGGCGATGAACGGCCCGCGCGACCAGGGCGATTTCGAGTGCAGCGTGCGCGCCACGAGCTCCTTGCCGGTGCCGCTCGCGCCGGTGATGAGCACCGTGCTCTTGTTCTGGCTGACGGCGTCGATCACGCGGTAGACCGCGCGCATCGTCGGTCCGTCGCCGATGAGCGAGCCGTATCGGCGATGGCTCGGCAGCTCGCGCTTCAGGTTCGCCACTTCGCGCCGGAGCTCCCGGAGCTCGAGCTGGCGATCCACGACGATCATCAGCTCCTCGGGGTTGCACGGCTTGATGAGGTAGTCGGCGGCGCCGAGCTTCATCGCCTCGACGGCGGACTGGACGGTTCCGTAGCCCGTCAGCACGACGACCGATGGCCGGTCCGGGTTGTCCTTCAGCTCTCGCAGGAGCGCCATGCCGTCCATCACCGGCATGTTCAGGTCGGTGATCATGACGTCGACGGGCTGCTCCTCGACGAGCGCGAGCGCCTCGCGACCGTTCGCCGCCGTCGAAACGGCGAGCCCGCGACGCTCGAGGATCTTCGAGAGCGTGCGGACCATGTTGGGCTCGTCCTCGACGAGCAGGATGCGCGGCTCCATCGCCGGGAGGTCAGACCTCGACGCCGGGGGCCGCCGGCAGCGCGTGCGAGCGGTCGACCGCGGCCCCGCGCACAGGAAGCTCGATCACGAACGTCGTGCCCTTGCCGGGGGTGCTGCTGACGTCGATCCGACCGCGCGCGCTCTTGATCACCGAGTGGACGACCGAGAGGCCGAGGCCCGTGCCCTCGCCGGGCTGCTTGGTGGTGAAGAAGGGATCGAAGATCTTGTTGAGACGCTCGCCCGGGATCCCGACGCCGGTGTCGCCGATCACGAGCCGCACGCGATCGCGCCCGATCGGCGCGGTCTCGAGGCGGAGCTCGCCGCCCTCGGGCATCGCCTGCACGGCGTTCGTGATGAGGTTGAGGAGCACCTGGCGAAGGCCGTTCTCGTTCGCGTCGCACGGCTGCACGTCGACGAGGTCGGTCACCGCGCGCACGCCGCTGTTCTGGAGGTACTTGTTCATCAGCTTCAGGGTGCGCTCGATCAGGCGGTTCAGGTCGACGGACTGCGCCTCGGTCTTGTTGTCGCGCGAGAACTCGAGGAGGTTGTTGATGATCTCCTGCGCGCGCGCCATCTCGACGCGCGCGATCTGCAGGTCCTCGCGCACCTCCGGCGTCGGGTCGGGCAGCAGCTCGGCCAGGTCGTAGAGCGCGTTCATGATGATGCCGAGCGGGTTTCGGATCTCGTGCGCGATGCCGGCCGCCAGTTGGCCGATCGCGGCCATCTTCTCCGACTGGATGAGCTGGAACTCCAGCAGGCGGCGCTCCGACAGGTCGACGTAGATGACCTGAATGGTCCGGTTCTCGCGGTACTCGATGAGCGCGGTCCGGACGTCTACCGGAAGCGGCTCTCGGCCGGGGCGCTCGAGGTGCAGATTCTCGCGCTTCGACCACCCCGACGTGACCGTTTCCTCGAAGAGCGCGCGCACCGCCGGGCGCTCGGCCTCGGGATGGAGCTCCCAGAGGTGTCGTCCCGAGACCCGCGTTCCGCCCGATCGCACCTCGCGCGCGGCGACCTGGTTGCAGTCGACGATGCGACCCGTGTCGACGTCGACCGTGAACATCGGCGCCGGGGCCGAGTCGACCGAGCGGCGATAGCTCTCCGACTGGTCCGCCAGGTCCTGCTCGCGGCCCTCGACGAAGTAGTCCGTGATGTGGAGCGTCCGCTCCCAGAACTCCTGATCGAGGAGCGCGAGCAGCTCGGGGAGCGCGTGCGTGTCGCGCAGCTCGCGGTGGAGGATGTCCGTGTAGATCTGGCGGATCTTCAGCTGGCTCGCGAGGAAGCGCGACGGCGGGTGCTGCGAGATGAATCCTCGGCGCGCGTGCTGGCGGAGAACCGCATAGGTCTCGACGTCCTCCGGGTTCCGGATGTGCGCGATCCAGCGGCGGGTCGCCTCGCGGATGTCCGAGGCCAGGCCCTCGAGGTGGGATTCCGCGATGCCGAGCGCTCCCCGGACGGTCTCGAGCCACCGGCGGACGGCCTCCTCGAGGTGGAGCTCCATGAAGTCCGCGAGCTGGCGGCGCAGCGGGGTCTCGCTCGCCGGGAAGGCGGCAAGGCCCATGTAGTGCAGGTATTCGGCGATCCGCCCGAGGTGATCCTCGAGCGTCGGCTCCTCGGACCAGATCGGGCGGTGCCGGGGGGCGTTTGCTGCCATGGGCCGTGCATATACGTTGTCCGCCAGCGAAGAAACGGTGACCGGGCGGCGGAAGATCGCCCCAAGCGCGGAAAAATTGAGAAGAAACGCGACCTCGGCGAGCGATGCGGGTTCCTCTCGGACGAGCGACTTGGATCCGACGGACGATCCGGACAAGAGCCTCATGCTGCGCGTGCGGGAAGGCGATCGCGAGGCATTCCGCGCTCTCTTCGAGAAGTACGCCCGTCCAGTGGCGCGCTTTGCGGCGAACTTCACCGGGATCCCCGCGCGCGGGGAGGAGCTCGCCCAGGACGTCTTCCTGCAGGTCTACCGGGCGCGCGATCGGTACGAGCCGCGCGCGAAGTTCTCGACCTGGCTCTACACGATCGCGCACAACCTGTGCCTCAACGAGGTGCGCCGGTTCGACTACCGCGGCCGCCTCGAGCCGCTCGACCGCGACGACCCCGAGGAAGGGAGTCGGCCGCTCGAGCTGGCTGACCCGGCCGCGCTCGACGGAGAGGCGGTTGCCTCGGGGCACGAGCTCGAGGCCCGCCTGCGGGAGCTGGTCGCCGACCTGCCGGCGTCCCAGCGGACGGCGCTCATCTTGAGTCGCGTCGACGAGCTTCGCTATCAGGAGATCGGCGAGATCCTGAGCTGCTCCGAGCAGGCCGTGAAGAGCTTGATCTTCCGCGCAACGAGGACCCTGAAAGAGGGTTTGAGGGAGTACGTGGGGGCCGCATGAGCTGCCAGGAAATCGGCGAAGACCTGGTCGCCTTCCTCGACCGGGAGCTGGATGCGGGCGCGCGGACGCGCGTCGAGGCGCACGCAGCCGGCTGTCCCGAATGCGGCCGGGAGCTCGCCGATCTGCGCGGGCTGCGGTCGTCGGTCGAGCGCGCGCTGAGCGCGTCCGCCGCGACGCTTCGGCCCTCCTTCGAGGCCGTTCTCGAGCGCCTCGACGAGAACGGACGGCCGGGAGCGCGTGCCGCCGTAGAGCGTGTCACAGCGCCCGTCCGGCTCGGCGCGCGAGCCCCTCACGGGCGGGAGGTCGCGGAAGCCGAGCGCTCGGGACGCGTGGTGCGCGGACGGCCCGACGCCCCGGGCCGGTCGCGGACGCGCAGCCTGCGAGCCGCACTCGCCGCAGGTGGGCTCGCCGCCGCGGGCCTCGCCATCGCATTCGCCATGACGACCGGCCGATCGAGCGCGCCGCCGTCCTCGCCCGCGACGGCGCCCGTCGTCGCGAGCGCTCCTCGCAAAGCGAGCGCGCCGTCGGTCTCCCGCCCGGCCGACGCGGTCGCCGACGCGCGCCCCAAAGCCGCCTCGGACGCGGGGACGCGGTCGCGCGATGCTCAGGCGCTCGCGAAGCGCGAGGCTTCTCCGGGCGCTTCCGCGAACGTGCGCGTCGCCGACAGCAGCTCGCCGGCGTCCGATCCGGAGCGCGATCTCGGAGTTCCCGACGAGCTCCGCCAGACGCCCGGGATGTTCCTCGATTTCCCGATCGTCCAGCAGCTCGAGAAGCTGCGCCACATGGAAGCGATCTACCACTCCACCGAGGCGGCGTCCGAAGGTGCGGGCTGAGAGTGACGGCGGGCGATCGCCGATCGCCCGGCCGCGGAACGAGCGGAAGGATGGCGGCGGGCGGCGGGTCGGCGCGCGTCGCCGACGCGCTTCGCCGCGACGCCTCACCCCATTGCTGCTTGCGATCGCGTTGACCGCGGCCCACGCCGGGATCGCTGCGGCGGGTCCACCCGGCGTCTGGGTCGTCCAGTCGTGGGATCAGCTGACGCCCGACCAGCGCTCGCGCGCCCTCCAGAACTTCCAGCGCTACCAGCGCCTCCCGGAGAGCTCGCGCGAACGCTTGCAGAGGCGCTACCAGACGTTCCAGGGCCTGCCGCCCCGCGAGCAGGAGCAAGTTCGAAAGAACTACGACGTCTATCGGAACATGACCCCGGACCAGCGGCAGGACTTCATGAACCGCTACCAGCAATGGAAGGGGAAGCAGAGATGACCCGCTCGCATCGTCGCGCGCGCCCCACGTGGACCCGCGCGGCGCTTCTGCTCGCCTGCCTCTCTCTCGCCTATGCCGCGCCGGCCTGGGCGACCCCTCCTGCCGGATCTGCGGGCCGCATCCTGGGACCGGCCGGCCCGACCCCGCGCAACCCCGCGGGGCCGACGCCGCGCAACCCGGCCGGCATCCCGCCGCTCAATGCGCCGGGGTCGTTTGCACCCTCGGGTCGCTTCGTGCAGCAGCCGTTCTTCGTGGGCGACCGTTCTTCCAGCCGCAGCCGTTCGTGGCCGTCGTCGGTCCGGGCGTCGCGCCGGCGTTCCCCGGCGGGTCGTTCTTCTGCCGCGTCCACAACCGCGGCTTCGCGACGCAGCAGTTCTTCTTCGACCACCTCGCGCTGGTCGACGGGGTCGATCCCTTCCTCGCGTCGGAGAACATCTTCGCCGACGGAGGGGTCTGGGTCTTCACGGGCGAGTAGCGGCCCGCCGTCGCGCCTCGGTCCGTCCGTCGCGCGGGCCGACGAAGTCGGCGCGGATGGCGTGCTATGAATTTCCCGCATGCGGGAAGGCCGGTTCAAGCTCGAGGCGCCGTTCGAGCCGAGCGGCGACCAGCCGCAGGCGATCGCGGAGCTCACGGCCGGCCTGACCGCCGGCCTGCGCCACCAGACGCTCCTCGGCGTCACCGGGTCCGGGAAGACGCTCACGATGGCGAACGTCGTCGCGCGCGTGAACCGACCGACGCTCGTCATCGCGCCCAACAAGACGCTCGCGGCGCAGCTCTACAACGAGTTCCAGTCGTTCTTCCCGTCGAACGCGGTCCGTTACTTCGTCAGCTACTACGACTACTACCAGCCCGAGGCGTACGTCCCGTCGACCGACACGTACATCGAGAAGGACGCGTCGATCAATGACGAGATCGACAAGATGCGCCACTCGGCGACGAAGGCCTTGCTCGAGCGCAACGACGTGCTCATCGTCGCGAGCGTCTCGTGCATCTACGGCCTGGGATCGCCCGAGAAGTACTTCGAGATGCTGGTCTTCCTCGAGCGCGGCGAGACGATCGACCGCGACGCGATGCTGCGGAAGCTCGTCGACATCCAGTACCAGCGGAACGACGTCGACTTCCATCGCGGCACGTTCCGCGTGCGCGGCGACGTGGTCGAGATCTTTCCCGCGTACGAGGACGCGTCGGCGCTGCGCGTGGAGCTCTTCGGCGACACGATCGAGTCGATCACCGAGTTCGATCCGCTGCGGGGAAAGGTCCTGCGCGGGCTTGCGCGCGTCGCCGTCTACCCCGCGAGCCACTACGTCACGACGCGCGACCGCCTGAAGGACGCGGTCTCGGCGATCGAGGCGGAGCTCGAGGGCCGCCTCGCGGAGCTCCGCGCCGAGAGCAAGCTTCTGGAGGCGCAGCGCCTCGAGCAGCGCACGCGCTTCGACCTCGAGATGCTGGCGGAGATGGGCTTCTGCAACGGCATCGAGAACTACTCGCGCCACCTCGACGGCCGGGCCGTCGGACAGCCGCCCTCGACCCTCCTCGACTACTTCCCCGACGACTGGCTCCTGATCGTCGACGAGAGCCACGTGACGATCCCGCAGATCGGCGGCATGTACCGCGGCGACCGCTCGCGGAAGGGGACGCTGGTCGAGTACGGCTTCCGGCTGCCGTCGGCGCTCGACAACCGGCCGCTCAACTTCCAGGAGTTCGAGGCGCACGTCCGGCAGACCGTGTTCGTGTCGGCGACGCCGGGCGACTACGAGCTCGAGAGGAGCGGCGGCGTCGTCGTCGAGCAGCTGATCCGCCCGACCGGCCTCATGGATCCGGCGGTCGAGGTGCGCGGCGCGCGCGAGCAGGTCGACGATCTGCTCGAGGAGGTGCGGCTCCGGATCGAGCGCAACGAGCGCGTCCTCGTGACGACGCTCACGAAGAAGATGGCGGAGGACCTGACCGACTATCTCCAGGACGTCGGCATCCGGGTCCGCTACATCCACTCCGACGTGGAGACGATCGAGCGCGTCGAGATCATCCGCGCGCTCCGGCGCGGCGACTTCGACGTCCTGGTCGGCATCAACCTGCTGCGCGAGGGGCTCGACATTCCCGAGGTCTCGCTGGTCGCGATCCTGGACGCCGACAAGGAGGGCTACCTGCGCTCCACGCGGTCGCTGATCCAGACCATCGGCCGGGCGGCGCGCAACGCGAACGGTCGCGTGATCCTCTACGCCGACACGATGACCGACTCGATGCAGCGCGCGATCGACGAGACGAACCGGCGGCGCGAAGTCCAACGTCAGTACAACGAGCAGCACGGGATCGTCCCGACTTCGATCCAGAAGGCGATCGGCGCGCCGCTCGTCGACGCGTACGAGGGCGACTACGTGACCGTGTCGATCGATCCCGAGCCGGAGCTCGGCGACGGCACGACCGATGCGGCGGCGCTCGCCGCCGAGCTCCGGCGCGCGATGCGCGAGGCGGCCGAGCAGCTCGACTTCGAGCGTGCGGCGGAGCTGCGCGATCGCCTCCGGCAGGTGGAGTCCGGACTCCCCGCCGCGGCGGCGCCGGAGCGCGCACGGGATGCCGGCGGTGCGGCCGCGGGCGGTCGAATGCGCGGGCGGCGCGCCGCCGCGCGCGCCGGCGGTGGGCCGCGTCGCATGCGCGGGGGGCGAGCGACGCCGTGACGAGCGAGGCGCCACCCGAGGGCGGCGCCCCGACGGACGCCGATCTCCCGCTGCAGGAAGGCCTCGACGAGCGCCTCGCGACGGTGCCTCCGAAGCCCGGCGTGTACCTCCTGAAGGACCGCGCGGGAAAGGTGATCTACGTCGGCAAGGCGAAGAGCCTTCGCTCGCGGGTCGCGAGCTACTTCCGCGGCGGCGACGGCCGGAGCCAGGTCGCGTTCCTCGTCCAGCGCGTCGGCGACGTCGAGTGCCTCGTCACGCAGAACGAGAAGGAAGCGCTCATCCTCGAGAACAACCTCATCAAGCAGTACAAGCCGCGCTACAACGTCCGCCTGAAGGACGACAAGTCCTACGTCAGCGTCAAGATCACGAACCACGCCTGGCCGCGCGTCGTCGTCACGCGCCGGATCGTGAAGGATGGCGGCCGCTACTTCGGCCCGTTCCACTCCGCCTCGGCGATCCGCGACACGCTCGACGTGATCCGGAAGGTGTTCCCGCTCCGCACCTGCAGCGACACGGTCTTCCGGAACCGCTCGCGCCCGTGCCTCGAGTACCAGATCAAGCGCTGCCTCGGGCCCTGCACGCTGCCGGTCGACCGCGAGGAGTACGAGCAGCACTTGCGCGCGGTCACGATGCTTCTCGAGGGCCGCGACTCGCAGCTCCGGAAGCGGCTCGAGGAGCGCATGAAGCGCGCCTCGGACGAGCTCCGCTTCGAGGAGGCGGCGCGCCTCCGCGACCAGCTGCGAGCGATCGAAAAATCGAGCGAGCGCCAGCAGGTCGTCTCGCACCGCGGCGGCGACGCGGACGTCTTCGGCCTCTACCGCGAGGGCGGCTTCATCGAGATCCAGGTGCTGCTCGTGCGGGGCGGGCGCCTCGTGTCCAATCGGTCGTTCGAGGTCGCCGACTGGGAGCTTCCGGACGAGGAGGTCCTGCGCTCGCTGCTCACGCAGTTCTATCAGGGCGAGCGCGAGATCCCGGACGCGATCCTGGTCCCGCTCGCGATCGACGACGCCGAGGCGCGCGCCGAGCTCCTGCGCGACCGGCGCGGGCGCGCGGTCGAGATCTCGGTGCCGCAGCGGGGCGATCGCCGCCGCCTCCTCGAGCTCGCGTGCACGAACGCGCGCCAGGCCTTCGGCGAGCGGCGCGACGAGCGCCAGCGCCTCGAGCACACCGCGCGCGAGCTCATGGAGCGCCTCCACCTCCGGAGCGCGCCGAAGCGCATCGAGTGCGTCGACATCTCGACCTTCCAGGGCGGCGAGACGGTCGGCTCGATCGTCGCGTTCGACGAGGGTCGCCCCGACACGTCGGGCTACCGGCGCTACCGCGTGCGCGGCGTCGTCGGCACCGACGACTTCGCGAGCATGCGCGACGTCGTACGGCGCCGCCTCGCGCACGCCAAGGTCGCGGGCGACATGCCCGACCTGCTGGTGATCGACGGCGGCCGCGGCCAGCTGGCGGTCGCGGCGGCGGTGTGCGACGAGCTCGGCATCGAAGGGCTCGACCTCGTCGGGCTCGCGAAGCTGCGGGTGGAGCGCGACCCGCGCGCCGCGGAGATCGCGCGCGTCGAGGAGCGCGTGTACCTGCGCGGGCGCGCGAACCCGGTGATCCTTCCCCGCAACTCGAACGCGCTCTTCCTCCTGCAGCAGGTGCGCGACGAGGCGCATCGCTTCGCGATCACGTACCACCAGAAGCTGCGCGATCGCGCGCGTCTCCAGTCCCCGCTCGACCGGGTGCCGGGCATCGGCGCGGGGCGCCGGCGCGCACTCCTCCGCCATTTCGGAAGCGTCGCGCGCATCCGCGCGGCCACCGCGGAGGAGATCGCGGCCACGCCCGGGATCGGGAGCGCGCTCGCGAACGAGATCAAGCGCGCCCTCGATCGGGGCGTTTGTCCGCCCGAGCAGTAACGCGGCGCTGGCCGATCGGCCGTCGCGCCGCGATCATCGGCGCGGGTGGTGGGCGGCGGAATGCGCGACCGCGACGCGGAGTCGGCGCCTTGCGCGATCCTCCTCGCGGCGCTGCGCCGCGCGCTCTCGAGCGCGTGGCAGGCGGCGTTCCCCGGCGTCGGCGTGCGCGGCCGGCGTCGGCCGCTCTCCGCGCGCCGGCCGCTCGCGTGGCGCTTCGTCCTGCCCGCGGCCGCCGCCGGCCTCATCGCAGGTGAGGTCGCGGCGGAAAGCGGAGAGCCGTCGGCCGCGTGCGCGGTCGCCGCGATCGCGCTCGCGGCGCCGGCCGCGGTGCGCGTCCATCGCGCGCTCGGAAGCGGTGCGGTCATCGCAAGCGTGGCCGCGCTCGCGGGGCTGGCGCTCGGCACGGCTTTCTTCGCGCGGCGCGCGGCCGAGCTCGCCGAGCCCCCGCTTGCGGCCCCCGTCGAGGTCGAAGCCGTGGTCGAATCCGTTCGCGCGCGTCCCGGCTTCGCGGGGCGGACGATCGCGTCCGTCGACGCGCTCCTCGAGGCGGTCGCGGGCGGCGACGGGCGGGCGCGTGCCGGAGAGCGGGTGCGCCTGTCCATCTGGGACGTGCGCGCGGCGTGGCAGCCGGGCGATCGCGTCCGGGTCGTCCTCGCGCTTCGGCGGCCACGCGGCTTCTGCAACGGCGGCGGCGACCGCTGGGCCGAGGGTCTGTGGCGCAGCGGGGTCCGCTGGGTCGCGAGGTTGGCCGACGATCGCGCCGTCGAGCGCCTGGCGCCGGCTTCCGGTCCGGCGAGCGCGATCGCGCGCGCGCGCCGCCGCACCGCGGCCGCGATCGACGCGAGCGTCCCGGCGGCCGACGCCGCGGTCCTCCGCGCGATCGTCGTCGGCGACCCCGCAGGGCTGCCCGACGACCTGCGCAACGCGTACGCGCGCACCGGCACGACGCACGTCCTGTCGGTGTCGGGGCTCCACATCGCGATCGTCGCCGGCTCGGCGCATCGCCTCACGCGCGCGGCGCTCGTCCGGATCCCGTGGCTCGCGCTCCGGATCGCGCCGGCGCGCGCGGCGGCGCTGGTCGCGCTGGTGCCGGCGACCGCCTACGCGCTCTTCGCGGGCGCCGCGGTCGCGACCGTCCGCTCGCTCCTCATGGCCGGGATCTACTTCGTCGGGCTGGCGGCGGTTCGCAGCCCGGACCTGATCGTCGCGATCGCGGCGGCTGCGCTCGCGATCTGCGCGCTCGATCCCGCGGCGCCGTTCGACGTGTCGTTCCAGCTCTCCTTCGGTGCGGTGATCGCGATCGTCGCGGGCGTACGCGCCCTCGAGCGGACGCGGCTCGGCGGGTGGCTGCGACCGCCCCCCGGGTCGGGGCGGGTCGCGCGCGCGCGCGGCGTCGTGCTGGCTGCGGTCGCCGTCGCGGTGGCGGCGTCCGTCGGGACGGCGCCGCTCACGGCGGCCCACTTCGGGACCGTACCCCTGGTCGGCGTCCTCGCGAACCTGGTCGTGGTGCCGCTCGTGGGCTGGGGCGCGTTGCTCGCCGGTCTGCTCGGGACCGCGCTCCTCGCGCTCGGCGACGCCGCCGCTCGCCTTGCGTTCGCGCTCGCCGGACGCGCGATCGCGCTCGCGGGCGCGATCGCGAACGCGATGGCCGAGCTTCCCGGCGCCGCGATCGCGCTGCCGGCGCCGGGCGCGGGCGAGGCTGCGTGCTGGATCGTCGGGCTCGCGGGCCTCGTCGTGCCGCGCGCACGCGGGCTCTGGCTCACCGTGCTCGGATGCGGCGCCGCGGTCGCGCTCGCGATCGCCGCGCACGCCGCGCGCGCGGGCGACCGCCTGCGCGTCTCGTTCCTCGACGTCGGCCAGGGCGACGCCGCGATCGTCGAGCTTCCGGGCGCGCGTGCTCTCGTCGTCGACGGCGGCGGGATTCCGGGCGGACTCGATCCCGGTGCCGCCGTCGTCCTGCCCGCGCTCCGCATGCGCAGGATCGCGTCCGTCGACGCGATCCTGCTCTCGCATCCGCAGCTCGACCACTACGGCGGCCTCGCCGCCGTCGCACGCGCGCTCCCGGTCCGCGCGTTCGGGTCGACCGGCGCCACGTCCGAAGGCCGCTCGTTCGGCGCGCTCGAGGAAGAGCTGACGCGCGCGGGGATCGCGCGCGCGCGCCTCCGCGCGCCGCCGCCCGCGGCGGGCGACGACGATCCGGTCGGTCCCGTGCGACCCTGGATGGAGGTCGTGCATCCGCCCGAACCTGCGCCGCGGCTCTCCCCGAACGACGCCTCGCTCGTCGTCGGGATCCGCCACGGCGCCGTCCGCGTGCTCTTCGCGGGCGACGCCGAGGCGCGCGCCGAGCGCATGATCATCTCTTCCGCGCGCGATCTGGGCGCGACCGCGCTCAAGGCGCCGCACCACGGGAGCCGCACGTCGAGCAGCCCGGCGTTCGTCGCGGCCGTGCGTCCCGGGCTCGTCGTCGCCGGCGTCGGCGAACGGAACCGCTTCGGGCTGCCGGCGCCCGAGATCCCCGCGCGCTGGCAGCGCGCAGGCGCGCTCTGGCGCGACACCGCGCGCGACGGCGAGGTCGTCATCGAATCGGACGGTCAGCTCGCCACCGTCGCGACCTGCCGGGTGCGCGCGGAGGACGCCGCGCGCTGACGCGCTCAGCTCGCGGGCGCCTCTTCGCGCCCGCGCCGGCGGCGCGACTTCTCGATGTCCGCGAAGCGGAACGAGATCTGGTACGTGCCGTCGGAGATCGACGTCGTGAGCGGCGAGCACCACTTCTGGAACACGTGCAGCATGCGGGCGTTCCGGATGAGCACCTGCGCGGTGAACCCCTCGATGTGGCGCCGCCGCGCGAACCGCATCAGCATGCGCAGGAGCGTTCCCCCGATGCCGTGGTTCTGGAACGAGTCGTGCACCGTGAACGCGCACTCGGCGAGGTTCGTCGCGCGATCGAGATCGTAGCGTCCGACGCCGACCAGCATCTCCTCGTCGCCCGGAGCGGTCTCCTCGGAGCTCGTGACGAAGGCGCCGATTGCCATGCGCTCGTCGTAGTCGAGCGTGACGAAGTGCTGGATCTGTTGCGGCGTGAGCCGCTTGAGCGGGGTTCCGTAGCGCAGGACGACGGTCTCGTCGGAATGCGAGTAGAAGAGGTCGCGCAGCGCCCGCTCGTCGTCGGCGCGCAGCGCGCGGTAGCGGATTCGGCGGCCGTCGCGCAGGCGCGCGGCCGTGACGAGGTCGGCGGGGTAGGGCATCCCGCGGATCGGGAGATCGATCTGTCCGGGCGTGACGAACCGGCGGTCCTTCGCGGCGGTCAGGAGCTCGCCCCGGAAGTCGGGGTGCGCGATCGAGATGAGCGCGAGGGTCCGCTCGCGCACCGTCCGCCCGTACAGGTTCGCGACCCCGTACTCCGTGACGACGTAGTGGACGTCGCCGCGCGTCGTGACGATGCCGGCGCCCTCGCTCAAGACCGGGACGATGCGCGATACCGCTCCGTCCTTCGCCGTCGCCCGCATGGCGATGATCGGACGGCCGCCGCGCGAGCGGCGCGCGCCGCGCATGAAATCGACCTGTCCGCCGATCCCCGAGAAGAAGCGATGGCCGATCGAGTCGGCACACACCTGGCCCGTCAAGTCGACCTGCAGCGCCGAGTTGATCGCGACCATGCGGTCGTGGCGCGCGATCACGAACGGGTCGTTCACGTAGTCGACGCCGGCGAAGCGGAAGGTCGGATTGTCGTGCACGTAGTCGTAGAGCCGGCGGCTGCCCATGCAGAACGCGCTCACGATCTTGCCCGTGTTGTAGGTCTTGCGGGCGCCCGTGACGGCGCCCGACTCGATGAGGTCGATGACCCCGTCGGAGAACATCTCGGTGTGGATGCCGAGGTCGCGCTTTCCGACGAGGAGCGCTGCGAGCGCTTGCGGGATCTCGCCGATCCCGAGCTGGAGGGTGGCGCCGTCCGGAATCAGGCCCGCGAGGTTGGCGGCGATCTCGCGGCACACCGGGTCGGGGTCCGCGGGCGGAAGCTCGAGGAGCGGGGTCGAGACCGGGACGAGCGCGTCGATGTCGCGCACGTGGACGAAGCCGTCGCCGTGGGTGCGCGGCATGAACGGATTGATCTCCGCGAGCACGACGTCGGCCGCCTCGATCGCGCTCTTCACCACGTCGATCGAGATCCCGAGGCTCACGTGACCCGACGCGTCGGGCGGCGACGTCTGGACGAGCGCGACGTCGAGCCGCAGGCGGCCGGAGCGGAAGAGGTACGGGATCTCGGACAGGAAGACCGGCGTGTAGTCTGCGTCGCCCGCCTGGACCGCGTCCCGGACGTTCGCGCCGATGAAGAACGCGTTGTGCCGGAAGGGTCGGCGGAAGCGGCGGTCGGCATACGGCGCCACGCCGAGCGTCAAGATGTGCATGATCTCGACGTCGCGCGCGTCCGGCGCGTCGGCCAGCGACTTCACGAGCGTCTGCGGCTCGGCGCACCCCGAGCCGATGAAGACGTGGTCGCCCGGCCGGACGAGGCGGACCGCCTCGTCGGCAGACATCGTCTTGCGCGCGACGTCGGCGTGCCAGTCCATCATGCGGCTACGGCCAGGAGTGCGTTTGCTGCGTCGGCGGTGGGAAGTCCTCTTCGGCGGCGATCGCTCTCGGGGGGCGGCGTCTCCCGTTCAGTGCTTGTGCTCGACCTTGCGCCCGAACGTCACTTCACCCTTGTCGATGCGAAGCGAGAACCCGCATTCCGGATTCGTGCACACCCACGCCTTGAACATGACGGTCGCACCCTCTTGCCCGTAGTCGGAGAGTGGGATCAGGACCCCGTTGTGACACTTCTGGCACTTGGGCAACTCCATCACACCACCTCCCTCGGGCAGGCACCGCCGCGGTGTGTATAGGCGCAGCCCTCAAATCAAATCAAGGTGGACGGGCGAGCGTCGGGATGCCGGGAATCGCCTGCGCGCGGGTCAGGATTCCCGCGGTGCGGGGACGGGTACGGCGGACACCGAAGCGGCGGCGGCCGCGGTCGTCGGCGCTTCGCCGACGACCGCCGCGGGCGGTCGTTTCGCGAGCACCTGGAGGTCGCACTGCGAGCGCGCGAGGCGGGCGTCGATCTGCACGACCAGGCGCACGCCGAGCGTCGTCTCGAGGTCGCCGAGGCCCGCGTGCAGCGGCCCGCGCAAGGCCTGCCCGACCTCGGTCGGCACGCGGACGGCGATCTCGGCGGCATCGGGCGCCGCGGCGACGGCGCGCCGCACGGCGCGCAGCGCCTCGGCCGCGAGCGTCTCGACGGAACGCAGCCGGCCGTCGCCGGCGCAGGTCGGACACGAGACGGTGAGGAGCTGGCGAAGGTTGTCGCGGGTCCGCTTGCGCGTCATCTGCACGAGGCCGAGCTCCGAGATCCGAAGGATGTTCGTGCGCGCCTTGTCGCGCTTGACGGCCTCGCCGAGCGCTTCGCTCACCTTCTTGCGATTGGTCGCCTTCTCCATGTCGATGAAGTCGATGATGATGATGCCGCCGATGTTGCGGAGCCGGAGCTGGTCGATCGCGACCCGTGCCGCCTCGAGGTTCGTCTTGAGGACGGTCTCCTCCTGCGTCTTCTTCCCGACGAAGCGACCGGTGTTGACGTCGATCGTGGTGAGCGCCTCGGTCTGATCGAACACGAGGTAGCCGCCGGACTTGAGCCACACGCGGCGCTCGAGCGCGCGGTTCACCTGGGTCTCGATGCCGAAGCGGTCGAAGACCGGTGCGATGCCGTCGTAGTGCTCGACCCGCGACTTGAGGCGCGGCTGCAGGACGCTGTCGACGAAGTCGGTGATGCGGTCGTGATCGCTCGCGCGATCGACGACGACCTGCGCGACGTCGGTCGTGAAGAGGTCGCGGACGGCGCGCAGCACGATGTCGAGGTCCTCGTGCAGAAGCGCCGGTGCGGAAGCCGTCGAGCTCTTCTTGACGACGCTCGACCAGAGCTTCGAGAGGAAGCGCATGTCGGCGACGATCTCGCGCTTGCTCACGCCTTCGCACGCCGTCCGCACGATGAAGCCGCCGCTCAGCTTGTCGCGACCGCTCGCGACGATGTCGCGCAGGCGCTTGCGCTCCTTCTCCTCCTCGATCCGCCGCGACACGCCGATGTGGTCCGTCGTCGGCATGTAGACGACGTAGCGGCCGGGAAGCGAGATGTGGGACGTGATGCGAGCGCCCTTGGAGCCGATCGGCTCCTTCGAGACCTGGACGAGGATCTCCTGACCCTTGGTCAGGACCTCCTCGATCGTCGGGCGGGGCGGCGCTTCGCGCGCGCGGTCGTCGTCCTCGTCGTCGCCTTCGCCCTCGTCGCCGTCCGCGCGCCTGACGCGGCGCGGACGGTCCTCGGGAGGGGCGGTGTCGAGGTCGCCGCTCTCGGGCGCAGCCGCCGGCTCGGCCGCACCCGGGTCGTCCTCCGATTCCGGGACGACGTCGGACACGTCGTCGGCCGCTTCCTCGGCGTCGGCGAAGCCGGCCCCGACGTCGTCTTCCTCGGCGACGTCCGCCGGATCGCCGGCGGCGTCGGCGTCCTCCGCGTACGCGGCGAGCGAGGCGTCGAGCTCGAGGGGCTCGTCGACGTCCTGGGGCGCGCTCTCCGGGTCTCCCTCGCCGGCATCGCCCGGAGCGCTCCAGAAGTCGGAGACGTGCATGAACGCCGCCTTCTCGAGTCCGATGTCGACGAAGGCCGCCTGCATGCCGGGCAGCACCCGGAGGACCTTGCCCTTGTAGACGTTGCCGACGATCGAGCGCTCGCCGCGGCTCTCGATCTGGAGCTCGGCGAGCTGGTTGCCCTCGACGAGCGCGACCCGCGTCTCGAGCTCTGCGGCGTTGATGATGATGCGCTTCTGCACGTCAGCTGGCCGGCCCAGCGACGCGATCGCACGTTCGGGCCCGTGGCGCGCTGCGGCGCGTCCACCGACGGAGGCGATCCCGGCCGCCCTCCGTCCCGGTGGTCCCGGTGACGAGGAGGCCGGGCGAATGGTGCGGCACACGCAGCGGTGGAGCGCCCGGAGCCCACGCGCATCGCGCGGCTGCCATGGCGGCGGACGCTAGCCGATGCTCCCGGAAAGAGCAACCGATCGGTCCTTGACTTGCGCTCCGTGCCATCGTTAGGTGCACCTGCAGAGCCATGCCAAGCGGTTGCGGCGCAGGGGTGGAATGAGCGGGGTGGCTGCGGGTGCTCCTTCGCGGAACGAGGGATGCGTTGCCGTGCCCGCCGAGGCCGCGACGGAGCGCCGTCCCGACGTTCTCCATTCCAAGGCTCTCGTCCTGAACCGAACCTACCTGCCGATCCACATCACCTCCGTGCGGCGGGCTTGCGTCCTCCTGTACCAGGAGGTCGCCCGCGTCGTGGACGGCGCGTATCAAACATTCGACTTCCACGAGTGGTGCGACCGGGGACTCCTGCCCGGCGACGAGAAGCTCGGGCTCGTCGGGCGCGCGATGGCCGCTCCTCGCGTCATCCTGCTGACGCACTTCGATCGCGTGCCGCGGCGCTACGTCCGGTTCACGCGCTATAACGTGTACGCCCGCGACGGGAACACGTGCCAGTACTGCGGCCGGCGCCTGCCGCGCCACGAGCTGAACCTCGACCACGTCGTGCCGCGCTCGCAGGGTGGGCAGTCGACGTGGGAGAACATCGTGTGCTCTTGCCACACGTGCAATCGCCGGAAGGGCGGCCGCACGCCCGAGCAGTCCGGCATCCGGCTGCTCCGCCGCCCGACGCGGCCCGCCTGGACGCCGTTCATGGCGCACGCCGCGGGCGGCCATCGCTACCGGGAATGGAGCGACTTCCTCTCGATCTCCGACCCCGGCGCGCGCGCCGACGCGACGCGGGCGCGCGTCCACGAGAGCGCAAGCGCTTGTGGTTGATCTTGACTGCCGGTGCCATTGATGGGATGAGGCGCGAGGGGCGCGGGTGCTCGTGCGCCCGGCGCAGCGCTTCGCGGTGGGGTGGGGAGGAGGAGGTTCGGTGTGCGCATCCGTGAGATCGAGCTCGTAGGGTTCAAGTCCTTCCGCGAGCCGACGCGCCTCCTCCTCGCGCCCGGCATCAACGCCGTCGTCGGCCCGAACGGGTGCGGCAAGTCCAACGTCGCGGACGCGATCCGGTGGGCGCTCGGCGAGCAGAGCGTCAAGCATCTCCGCGCGCGCGACATGGAAGACGTGATCTTCTGCGGCAACGCGAACAGCGCCGCGCTGAACTTCGCGGAGGTATCCCTCACCTTCGAGCAGAGCGGCGATTCCGCGCTCGAGCTCGCGGGCGAAGCGGAGGGCCTCGCCGCCCACGTCGCCCGGCTCCACGAGTTCACGATCACGCGGCGCATCTTCCGCTCGGGCGATTCGCAGTACTTCATCAACCAGTCGCCGGCCCGGCTTCGCGACATCACCGAGCTCTTCCTCGGGAGCGGCGTCGGCCCGAAGGCGTACGCCATGATCGAGCAGGGTCGCGTCGGGCAGATCGTGAACGCGAAGCCCGAGGAGATTCGCCTCTTCATCGAGGAAGCCGCCGGGACGACGCGCTTTCGCAGCCGGAAGATCGCGGCGGAGCGAAAGCTCGAGCGGACCAACGAAAACCTCGCGCGCGTGCAGGACGTCATGCGCGAGATCGAGCGTCAGCTCTCGACGCTCCGCCGGCAGGCGAAGCGGGCGGAGGAGTACCGCCGTCTCGAAGCCGAGCTGCAGCAGACCGAGACCGCGCTCGCCGGCGCGCGCTGGCGGGCGCTCGTCGCGGAGCAGGACGAGGCGCGCGCCGCGCTCGCCGAGGCGCGCGCGGAGGTGGACGCGGTCCAGGCGGACGTCGCTTCGGCGGAAGCGACGCGCGCGTCGGCGGCGGAGCGCGAGCAGGCGGCCGCGCGCGCCATCGAGGTCGGCTTTGCGGCCGTCGGCGAGGTGAGCACCGCGGTCGTGCGCGCGACCGAGCGCCAGGTCGCGGCGCGCGACGCCGCGGCGTCGCTCGAGTCCCGTCTCGCGCGCATCGTGGACGAGGCGGGCGCGCTCGCCGCGGCGGTGCAGGCGACCGAGCGCGCGCTCGAGCAGGCGATCGCCGATCGCGCAGGGTGGATCGCGCGCGAGCGCGCCGAGGTCGAGGGGCTCGAAGCGGCCGACGGCGAGCTCGCGGCCGTCACGCCTGCCTTCGAGCGCGCGCAGGCCGAGCACGCGGCCGCGGGCGCGCGTCTAGACGACGCGCGCCGGCGCGCCGCGGCCGCGATCGCGCGACGTGCCGAGAGCGCGACGCGGCTCGCGGGACTGCGCGCGGAGCACGATCGAATCGCGGCGCACGTCGCGGAGCGCGAGGCGGAGCGCGCGGCCGCGGAGGCGAAGCTCGCCGAGGCGCGCGACGCGCGCGAGAGCGCCCGCATCGCGCACGACCGCCTCGAGGACAGCCGCCGCGCGGCCACCGACGAGCTTCGTTCGCGCGAGGAGGAGCAGCGCCGCCTCGGCGAGAACGTCGCGGCGCTGCGCGAGGTGATCGTCCATCGCCGCGGTCGACTGGACGGCCTGCGCGAGCGCGAGCGCGCGCTCGACGGATACGCCGACGGCCTGCAAGCCGCGATCGCGCACGGCACCGCCGCTCGCGGCCTCGTCCTCGACGCGCTCCGGATTCCGCCCGACCTGGAGCCCGCGGTGGCGGCCGTCCTGGGCGATGCGCTCCGCGGCGCCGTCGTCGGATCGCCGGAGGAGGCGGTCGACATCGCGGAGACGCTCCACCGGAGCGGAGCGGGTCGCGTGACGCTGGTCCCGGCCGAAGCCCGCCGCGCCGGCGGCGCGGCGCCTCCCGCGGTGAACGGCCGCGGCATCGCCTCGCACATCGGCGCCGCCGCCGGGGGAGAGAACGTCCGAAGCGCGCTCTTCGAAGGCGTCGTCCTCGCCGACGATCTGCCGTCCGCGGTCGCGGCCTGGCGGCGCGGCGACGACGGCACCGCGTGGGTGACGCGCGAAGGGCACGTCATCGACCGGAACGGCATCGTGACCGGCGGCCGCGCTCCGGAGACCGCGGACCTCCTGCAGCGGCGGCGCGAGGTCGGCGAGCTGACCGCCCAGATCGCCGAGGACGAGATCCGGCAGGCCGCGGTCGAGCGGCGCCTCGCCGAGGTGCGCGACGAGTGCGCCCTTCTGGGCGCGGAGCTGAAGCGGCTCGACGCGGAGGCGCACGCGGCGACGCTGGCGCTCGTCGCGAGCGACCACGCGCTCGAGACGGCGCGGCGCGACGTCGCTGCCGCGGAGGCTCGCGTTGCGCGGGTGCGCGGCGAGGCGTCGACCTGCGAGCGCGCGCTCGTCGAGTCGCAGGCGGCGCTCGCCGGCGCCGACGAGGCGGCCGGCGAGGCGGAGCGCGCCGAGGGCACCGCCGGCTTCGACGTCCGGACCGCGGAGGAGGCGCTCGAAGCGCAGCGCGCCGCGCTCGAGGCGGCGCGTGCGCGGCGCGACGCGAGGCGCGAGGCGCTGTCGGGCGTGCGCGAAGCGTCGACGCGCGCACACGCCGAGGTCGCGAGGCTCGAGCACGAGCGCGCGATGGCGGAGACGCGGCGCCGGTCGCTCGCGGACGAGTCGTCGGCGATCGAGGCGCAGCGCTCGGAGACCGCTTCGCTGCTCGCGTCGCTCGAGGAGGAGCTGCGCGTCCGGCGCGCCGAGCTGGCGGAGCGCGAGGCCGACGTCGATCGGGCGCGCGAGGCGGCGCGCGGCGCTCAGGTGGAGTTGCGCGAGCAGGACGGCCGCCTGGCCGAGGCGCGCGCGCGCCTCGACGAAGCGCGCCAGCGGTCGCAGGAGATCGAGGTGCGGCTCGCGGAGCGCAGCGCGCAGGTGGAGTCGCTCGTCCGCTTCACGCGCGAGCGGCACGGGATCGATCCGGCGGCCGCCGACGTGCCCGACGACTTCGACGCCGAGGCCGCGGCGCCGCGCATCCAGGAGATCAAGGACCGCATCGCGCGCCTCGGCGACGTCAACGTCGCGGCGATCGCGGACGCGCGCGAGCTCGAGGAGCGCTTCGCCTTCCTCGAGGGGCAGCGGCGCGACCTCGAGACGTCGATCGAAGACCTCCGGCGCACGATCTCGGAGCTCAGCCGCACGACCCGCGCCCGCTTCCGCGAGACGTTCGAGCTCGCGAACGAGAAGTTCCAGGAGTTCTTCGGGGAGCTCTTCCGCGGCGGGCGCGCGGGCCTCAAGCTCTCGAACCCGCAGAGCCTGCTCGACAGCGGCGTCGAGATGGAGGTCCAGCCCCCGGGCAAGAGCCTCCGCACGCTCGAGTCCCTGTCGGGCGGCGAGAAGGCCCTCACGGCGATCAGCCTTCTCATGGCCCTCTTCAGCCTCCGGGCGACGCCGTTCTGCGTGCTGGACGAGGTCGATGCGCCGCTCGACGAGGCGAATCTCGGCCGTTTCAATGCGATGATCCACCGCATGAGCGAGCGCACCCAGTTCATCGTGATCACGCACCACCAGCTCACGATGGAGTCCGCGAACATCCTCTACGGCGTGACGATGGCCGAAGCCGGCGTCTCGCAGCTCGTGTCGGTCGAGCTGCCGGCCCGCGACGGCTCGCCCGACGGCGACGACATCGTGCTGGCGGCGTCCGCCTGAAACGAAGCGGGCACGACGCCCATGCTCGAGTCGATCGCGAGCGACCCGCGGGCCTGGACGGCGGCGGCCGCCGTCGTCCTCGCGGTCGTGGTGCTGGCGATCGTGCTGCTCCGCCGGCGCAGGGCGCGGCCTCGTGTCGCGCGCGAGGCGGAGCGCGCCCCGGCAGCCGCGCCGCGCTCGCCCGCGGAGCGCTTCCGGGCAGGCCTCGCGAAGAGCCGCTCCGCTCTCGCCGGCCGACTCAAGGTGGTACTCGGCGCGTCGTCGGCGAGCGACGGCGCTCTGCAGGACATCGAGGAGGTCCTGCTCGAGAGCGACGTCGGGGTCCGCTCGACGCAACGCCTCCTCGACGGCCTCGCGTCCCTGCCGGCCGGGCAGCGCAGCTGGGAGCGCGTACGCGAGACGCTGCGCGACGAGATCGCTCAGATCGTCTCGGTGGCGCCGCCGCCGGAGGATCTCGCGGCTCGCCCATGGGTCGTCCTCGTCGTCGGCGTGAACGGCGTCGGCAAGACGACGACGATCGGGAAGCTCGCCGCCAGGCACCGCGCAGCGGGGCGGACCGTCCTCCTGATCGCGGGCGACACGTTCCGCGCCGCCGCGATCGAGCAGCTCTCGGTGTGGGCGGAGCGCTCCGGCGCCCAGATCGTGAAGCAGACGCAGGGCGCCGATCCGTCGTCGGTCGTTTACGACGGGATGCAGGCGGCGGTCGCGCGCGGCGTCGACGTGGTGCTGATCGACACCGCCGGGCGCCTGCACACGAAGGTGAACCTGATGGAGGAGCTCCGGAAGGTGCGGCGGGTGATCGAGCGCATCGTTCCGGGAGCGCCGCACGAGGTCCTTCTCGTCGTCGACGCGACGACGGGGCAGAACGCGGTTTCGCAGGCCCGTACGTTCGGCGAGGCGGTCGACGTGACGGGCGTGGTGCTGACGAAGCTCGACGGGTCGGCGCGCGGCGGGGTGGTGATCGCGATCCGGCACGAGCTCGGGCTGCCGGTGCGCTACGTGGGGCTCGGCGAGCGCGCCGAGGACCTGGAGCCGTTCGATGCGCAGGCATTCGCCGATGCGCTCGTCTCGGACGAGGGCTCGTGAGACGGCGATGGAGGTCGGCCGCGGTCGCCCCGGTCGCCGCGGCCCGGAACATGGATGCTTTTCGGCCGTGCGACGCAGCGCGCCGCGCCGGACGCTGCCGGCAACCTCGCTTGACAGTCGGCGAGCGCCGCTCTTACGTTCTGCCCTTGCCTCGGATGGAAGCCTTGAGCGGTCTGGTGTGGCGGAGCGAACGGGGGTCTCCGGAACCGGCTCGTCGGCCATCCTGGAGAATGACGAGTGACGAACCTTCAAGCCGGACTTCTCGGCTTCGCAGCTGCGGCGGCGATTGCGGCGTTGGTCTTCCTGCTGCGCCGCCGTCAGATCGAGGGAGGGGCGCGTGCGGCGCGCGAGGAGCAGGAGCGCCTGCTCGCCGAGGCCCGCAAGGACGCGGAAACGGTGCGTCGCGAGGCCCAGATCCAGGCGAAGGACCAGGTCCTCCAGCTCCGCGAGCAATTTGAGCAGGAGGCGCGAGAGCAGCGCCGGGAGCTTCAATCCGCGGAGAAGCGAGTCGCGGGCCGCGAGCTCGACCTCGAGCGGCGGGCGGCCGCCATGCAGGGTCAGCTCGGCGAGGCCGAGCGGCGCGACGCGTCGCTCCGCGACCGCGAAAAGGCGGTCGGCGACCTCGAGCGGACCGCCGCGCAGGCGGCGGAGGAGGCGCGCCAGGCGCTCGAGCGAGCGGCCGGCCTGACGCGCGAGGAGGCGAAGGCCCAGCTCGTCGCCGAGATCACGGCCGCGAGCAAGCATGAGGCGGCGAAGCGCATCCGGCTGATCGAGGAGGAGGCGAAGGCGGAGGCGGACCGCCGCGCGAAGAAGGTCGTCGCCCTCGCGATCGAGCGCCTCGCCGGCGAGTTCGTCGCCGAGCGGACGATCTCGATCGTGCATCTCCCGACCGACGACATGAAGGGGCGCCTGATCGGGCGCGAGGGCCGGAACATCCGCGCGATCGAATCGGCGACCGGCGTCGACCTCATCATCGACGACACCCCGGAAACGGTTGTGATCTCCTGCCACAACCCGGTCCGGCGCGAGATCGCGAAGATCGCGGTCGAGAAGCTGATCTCGGACGGACGCATCCACCCCGGCAGGATCGAGGAGGTCGTCCGGAAGGCCGAGCACGAGGTCGAGGAGACGGTGCGCGAGGCCGGCCAGAAGGCGCTCTTCGAGGTCGGCGTCCACGGCGTCCACCCCGAGATCATCAAGCTCCTCGGGATGCTGCGGTACCGCTACAGCTACGGCCAGAACGTGCTCATGCACTCGATCGAGGCCGCGTTCATCTGCGGCGTCATGGCGAGCGAGCTCGGCTTGAACCCGAAGCAGGCGCGACGCGCGGCGCTCCTGCACGACATCGGGAAATCCCTCACGCACGAGGTCGAGGGCTCGCACGCGCTCATCGGCGCAGAGATCGCGCGCAAGTACGGCGAGTCCGCGAAGATCTGCAACGCGATCGCGGCCCACCACGAGGAGGTGGCGGCCGACACGATCCTCGCGCCGCTCGTCGACGCGGCCGACGCTCTTTCGGGCGCGCGCCCGGGTGCGCGCCGCGAGGTCCTGGAGAGCTACGTCCGCCGGCTCGACGATCTCGAGCGCATCTCGAATTCGTTCGACGGGGTCGAGAAGTCGTTCGCGATCCAGGCCGGACGCGAGATCCGGATCCTCGTGGAGCCGGGCAAGGTCAGCGACGACCAGTGCCTCATGCTCGCCCGCGACGTCGCGCGTCGCGTGGAGACCGAGATGACCTATCCGGGCCAGATCAAGGTCACGGTCATCCGCGAGACGCGCGCCAGCGACCTGGCCCGCTAGGCCTGGGATCGTGCGGTCGTCGACGCCGCCGGGCGTATCCTGATCGCGTCTGGCGGGCGCCGAACGGAGCGGGCGGCATGCGAATCCTCTTTCTCGGCGACGTCGTCGGTCGCGGTGCGCGGCGCGCGCTCCGCCGCCGGCTGCGACGGCTCAAGTCGGAGGCCGGCATCGATTTCGCGGTCGCGAACGCGGAGAACGCGGCGGGCGGGAAGGGAATCGACCCGGATTCGGTCGAGGAGCTGCTCGACGCGGGGGCGGACGTCCTCACGAGCGGGAATCACGTCTGGCAGTACTCGTCGATCCTGCCGGTCCTGGAGCGCGAGCCGCGTCTCGTCCGGCCGGCGAACTTCGCGCGCGGCACGCCCGGTCGCGGCTGGACGGTCCAGGAGGCGGGCGGCGGCGTCCGGGTCGGTGTCGTGAACCTGATCGGCCGGGTGTTCATGGGGCAGTACGACTGCCCCTTTCGCGCGGCCGACGAGGCGGTCGCCGCCATGGCGGGCGATGCGAGCATCGTCGTGGTCGACATGCACGCGGAGACGACGTCGGAGAAGAATGCGATGGGGTGGCACCTGGCCGGACGTGCCGCCATCGTGGTCGGCTCGCACACGCACGTGCAGACCGCCGACGAGCGCGTCCTGCCCGGCGGAACGGCGTACCTGACGGATGCCGGCATGTGCGGGCCGATCGACTCGGTCATCGGCATGCGGAAGGAGGAGGTCCTCCGCCGCTTCATGACGCAGATGCCGGAGCGGTTCGAGGTCGCGAAGGGGCCGGTGATGCTGCAGGGGATGATCGCCGACGTCGACGCCGCGTCGGGTCGAGCGACCGCCGTCACGCGGCTGCGCGAGGTGTGCGAGGAGTGCTGAGCCCGCGCGAGCAGCTCGCGCGCCTGCGCGACGGGGCGGTCGACGTCCTTCCCGAGGGTGAGCTCGAGAGAAAGCTCGCCGAATCGGTCGAGCGGGGACGGCCGCTGCGCGTCAAGTTCGGCGCGGACCCGTCTGCTCCGGATCTGCACCTCGGTCACGTCGTCGTCCTCCACAAGCTGGCGCAGTTCCAGGATCTCGGTCACTGCGTGATCTTCCTGATCGGGGACTTCACGGGCATGATCGGCGACCCGACCGGAAAGTCCGAGACGCGCCGCCCGCTCACGCGCGAGCAGGTGGCCGCCAACGCTCGGACGTACGAGGAGCAGGTCTTCCGGATCCTCGATCGCTCGCGCACGGAGGTCCGCTTCAACTCCGAATGGATGGACGCGATGCGCGCCGACGACGTCGTGCGCCTGTGTGCGCACTACACGGTCGCGCGGATCCTCGAGCGCGACGATTTCGCGAAGCGCCTCCGCGAGCAGCGCCCCATCGGGGTGCACGAGATGCTGTACCCCCTCGTCCAGGGGTACGACTCGGTCGCGCTGCGCGCCGACGTGGAGATCGGCGGGACCGACCAGCGCTTCAACCTGCTCGTCGGGCGGGAGCTGCAGAAGGCGTACGGCCAGGACCCTCAGGCCATCGTCACGATGCCGCTCCTCGCGGGCACGGACGGCGAGCAGAAGATGAGCAAGTCGCTCGGCAACGCGATCGGGATCACGGACCCGCCGGACGACGCCTTCGGGCGGCTGATGTCGATCTCCGACGAGCTCATGGCGCGCTACGCGGCGCTCCTGAGCGATCGGCTGCGCGACGTGGGTCGCCGCGTCGCGAGCGGCGAGGTCCATCCGATGGAGGCGAAGAAAGCGCTCGCGAGCGAGCTCGTCGCCCGGTTTCACGGGGACGCGGCGGCGGAGCAGGCGCGGGGGCGCTTCGAGCAGCGGTTCCAACGTCGCGAGGCGAGCGATCCGGAGGACGTGGCGGTGCGAGCTCCGTCGGGCGAGATCCCGCTCCACCGCGTCCTCGTCGACATCGGCTTCGCCGGGTCGAACAGCGAGGCGCGGCGGCTCGTGGCGCAACGGGGTGTGCGAGTGGACGGCCAAGTCGTTAGTGACGCAAACGCCGTTTTGTCGGTGGGTGGAACGGCGTTGGTGGCCGTCGGACGGAGGCGGCTCGCGCGCGTCCACGTCGTGGCCGGCTGACTCCGGATCCGCGCGGCGGTGTGAAACGGCGTTCGACGGTCCGGGCTCGATCGCGCCGGCCGGAGCGGCCGGCGGACCGTCATCGCCATGTTCGCTCCGGGGCCTTGACGGACGCGAACTCGCGGGTTAAGAGGAGCGTTCCCCGGCGGCGTTCTCGTGCAGCGGTTCGCTGCACGCGGGGCCGACGCCAAGTTCCAGACGAGTCGCGGTCAGCGGAGCGGTCCTTCCGGGGAGCCTTTCGCCGCCCTCGTCGAACCTTGACAGTCGGAAGGTCGGGGATTAAAGGAAGGGTCTTGCCCGTTGGGCGAGCCTCGGTCTTTGAAAACTAAATAGTAGCGCGCCGATCTCGATGCGAGATCGGTAAACCAGTGAGTTTCGAGTCGTCGGGACCCGTTGAGTTCGTCGCTGTGCCAGCCTTGGTTGGCCGGCGGCATCATCTCAACTGGAGAGTTTGATCCTGGCTCAGAGCGAACGCTGGCGGCGTGCCTAACACATGCAAGTCGAGGGAGAACGGAAGGCTTCGGCCTTCCTAGTAAACCGGCGCACGGGTGAGTAACACGTAGGTAACCTACCTCCGAGACCGGGATAACCTATCGAAAGATGGGCTAATACCGGATATGACCACGGGAGTTTCGGCTCCTGAGGTGAAAGATGGCCTCTTCTTGAAAGCTATCACTCGGGGATGGGCCTGCGCGCCATTAGCTAGTTGGCGGGGTAACGGCCCACCAAGGCGACGATGGCTAGTTGGTCTGAGAGGATGACCAGCCACACTGGGACTGAGACACGGCCCAGACTCCTACGGGAGGCAGCAGTGGGGAATATTGCGCAATGGGGGAAACCCTGACGCAGCGACGCCGCGTGGGTGATGAAGGCCTTCGGGTCGTAAAGCCCTGTCGGAGGGGAAGAAGGACTACGGTGCGAATAGTTCCGTGGTTTGACGGTACCCTCAAAGGAAGCACCGGCTAACTCCGTGCCAGCAGCCGCGGTAATACGGAGGGTGCAAGCGTTGCTCGGAATTACTGGGCGTAAAGCGCGTGTAGGCGGCCTCGTATGTCTGGTGTGAAAGCCCCGGGCTCACCCCGGGAAGTGCACTGGAAACTGCGAGGCTAGAGTCCCGGAGAGGGAGGTGGAATTCCAGGTGTAGCGGTGAAATGCGTAGATATCTGGAAGAACACCGGTGGCGAAGGCGGCCTCCTGGACGGTGACTGACGCTGAGACGCGAAAGCGTGGGGAGCAAACAGGATTAGATACCCTGGTAGTCCACGCCATAAACGATGGGCACTAGGTGTCGCGGGTATTGACCCCTGCGGTGCCACAGCTAACGCATTAAGTGCCCCGCCTGGGGATTACGGCCGCAAGGTTAAAACTCAAAGGAATTGACGGGGGCCCGCACAAGCGGTGGAGCATGTGGTTCAATTCGACGCAACGCGAAGAACCTTACCTGGGCTAGACAACATCGG
>Ga0070741_10001605_pt1 | contig 67173 bp, 57 predicted proteins | sample Coa_R1_4_FD_66440 | JGI IMG/M metagenome (GOLD analysis project Ga0070741, IMG submission 66440) | Surface soil microbial communities from Centralia Pennsylvania, which are recovering from an underground coalmine fire - Coalmine... | ecosystem: Environmental > Terrestrial > Soil > Unclassified ...
GGCGACTGGATGTCCTGGCTCCGCGGCGACTGGATGTCCTGGCTCCGCGGCGACTGGATGTCCTGGCTCCGCGGCGACTGGATGTCCTGGCTCCGCGGCGACTGGATGTTCTGGCTGCGCGGAGCCTGCAGATCCTGGCTGCGCGGAGCCTGCAGATCCTGGCTGCGCGGAGACTGGATGTCCTGGCTACGCGGTGCCTGCACGTCCTGCCGCGCACCGGCTAGCGACCGGGGAGCCTGGATCTCCTGGCTGCGCGGAGACTGGATGTCCTGGCTGCGCGGCGCCTGCACGTCCTGCCGCGCACCCGCCAGCGACCGCGGCGCCTGCACGTCCTGGCTCCGCGGGGACTGGATGTCCTGGCTGCGCGGCGCCTGCACGTCCTGCCGCGCACCCGCCAGCGACCGCGGCGCCTGCACGTCCTGGCTCTTGGCAGTCTGCGTCAGCATGGCCTTCGCTGACGCCACCTCCGGCGGGCACGAGGTCTGCGCGATGCCGGCCGTGGCCGACAGCGACACCATCGTGACCACGCTCAACACACCTGCGAGAACCTTTTTCATCGCTTCCGTCCTTTCTTGCTTCGTTTTCTGGCTGCGTTTTCCTGCTCGATCCACCTGTCCGCCCCGAGCCCCCCCTGGGCCCCGTCCGCGCCTTAGGATGCAGCCGGGGTGCCACCCGTCGCTCTGATCACAAGTCCCTTAGAAATCATATACTTATCGTCGGTACGCCCCGGCCGGCGACGAGGCCGTCGGGGCTTTCTGCCCGGGATCCCCCCTGGACCCCGCCCGACAATCTGCCTCGCGACAGCCCGGTCCGCATGCCCTTGAGGCCCCCGAAGCGCTCTGATACCGTGGGACGCCATGGCCTTCACCCAGAGCAGGCGCTCGTGCGCTCTCGCACTGGCGATCCTGCTCCTGGCAGGAGGATGCGCGGCGCATACCCCGCGCGCCTCGACACCTCGCCACGGCCTGCCGGCTCCCACCCGCGAAGTGCTCCCCAACGGGCTGCGCCTCATCATCCAGGAGCATCGCGCCGCGAGCACCGTCGCGATCCATCTGTGGGCCGGCGTGGGGGGGCGCGACGAGACCGTCGGCGAGCGGGGCTTCTCCCACTTCGCGGAGCACATGCTGTTCAAGGGTACCGCTTCGCGCCCCCGCGGCTTCGTCGAGACCGAGGTCGAGTCGGTGGGAGGCCGCACCAACGCCGGCACCTCCAATGACTACACCTTCTACTACCTGCTGCTGCCCGCGACCCGGACGGTATCGGGCATCCGGCTGATCGCGGACATGGTGCTCAACTCGGTCTTCGACCCGGCGGAGCTGGCGCGCGAGCGCGACGTGGTCTTCGAGGAGATGCGGCTCAACGAGGACAATCCGCGCTCGTCGCTGGGCCGTCAGCTTTACACGCTGCTCTATCAGGGACACCCCTACGGCCGGCCGGTGCTGGGCGACGCGGCCGATCTGAAGGCCGCGACGCGCGAGACGCTGCGAGGGTACTGGTCGCGCTACTACGCGCCGAACAACATGGCCCTGGTGGTGGTGGGCCCGGTCGATCCGGCCGAGGTGCGCGCCGCCGCCATCGAAGCGTTCGGCGCGCGGCCGTCCGCTCCGTTCACGCGCTCGCCCCTGCCGCCGCCGACCCCGCTGGACGGCGTCCGTGCGCGCACGGTCGAGCGGCCGGAGCGCCAGACCCAGCTCGGCCTGGGATGGCTCGCGCCGCCGCTGGGCCATCCCGACATGCCGGCCGTGGACGTGCTGGGCCACATCCTGGGCGGCTCGCGCAGCTCGCGCCTGAACCAGGCCCTACGCGAGCGCGCCCGGCTCGTGTCGAGCATCAACGGCTGGTACGGTGCCCTCCAGGGGGCCGGGGCCATCGGCGTCACCGCTCAGTTCGAGGGTCGCGACCCGGCGGCGGTCGAGCAGGCGATCCTGGCCGAGATCCAGCGACTGCAGGCCGACGGCGTCACCGCCGAGGAGCTGGCGCGCGCCATCACCGCGTCGGAGGCGGAGCGCGAGTTCTCGCGCGAGACGGTGGAAGGCCTCGCGCTCGCGTACGGCCGCGCGGAGACGACCTGGAGCCTCGAGGCCGAGCGGGGCTACGTGGATCGGGTGCGCAAGGTGACCCGGACCGACGTGCTGCAGGCGGCCCGCAAGTACCTGACCCCCTCGTACGCGCGGCTGACCTTCGTGCCGCGGAACCGCGCCCAGTGAGCCTCGCCCGCCGCCTCCTCGTCCTCGCCGTCGTGACGGGCCTCCTGGCCGCCGTGGCGAGCGCCGCGGCCGCGCTGAGCCCCCGACGGGAGCGCCTGCCGAGCGGGCTCACCGTGCTGGTGCGCGAGAACTCGGCCACCCCGGTGGTGGCCGCCTCCCTCTTCGTGCGCGTCGGCTCGCGGTGGGAGACGGAGGACGACGCCGGCATCACGCACCTGCTCCAGCAGGTGCTCCTGAAGGGGACCGCCACCCGGTCCGCGCTCGAGGTGGCCGAGAGCGCGGAGGCGCTCGGTGGCGGCATCAGCGCCTCGGCGGACATGGACTTCTCGGAGGTGCGCGCCACCGCGCTGGCCCGCAACTGGAAGAAGATGCTCGAGCTGCTCGCCGACGTCGCGCTCCACCCCACGCTGCCCGAGGCGGAGATCGAGGGCGAGCGCCAGGCGATGCTGACCGCGCTGCGCAGCCGGCAGGACCAGCCCTTCCCGCGCGCCATGGACACCGTGATGGCAAAGGTCTACGGCGAGCATCCGTACGGCCGCCCCATCCTCGGCCGTCCCGTCGCGCTCGCGAAGATCGATCGCGCCGCGCTCGTCTCCCACCACCGGCGCTTCTATCGCGCCCCGCGGATGATCCTCGCGGTGAGCGGGGACGTGGACGCCCGCGACGTCGTGGAGGAGATCGCGCGTCTCTTCGCCGCCGCGCCGGCCGGGGAAGGGGACGCGGACCCCACCCCCGCCGCCGCGGTGGCGCGGGCCGACCGCACCGTGATCGTCAAGCCTTCCGCGCAGGCCCAGGTGGTGGTGGCCTTCCTGGCCCCGCCCACGTCGCATCCCGACTACGCGGCGGTCAAGGTGCTGGCCACCGCGCTGGGGGGCGGCATGGCGGGCCGGCTCTTCACCGAGGTGCGTGACAAGCAGGGCCTGGCCTACTCCACCGGGGGCGCCTATCCGTCGCGCCTCGGGCCGGGCGTGCTGTACATGCAGCTCGGCACCGCGCCCGCCAACCAGGCGCGGGCCGAGGCCGCGATGCTGGGCGAGCTCACGCGCATCCAGCGGGAGCCGCTGGGCCCCGGCGAGCTCGCGCGGGCCAAGGCCTACCTCCTGGGCCAGTTCGCGCTGGACCGCCGCACCAATGCGCGGCTGGCGTGGTACGACGCGTTCTTCGAGGCGCTCGGCGTGGGTCCCGACTTCGCGGACCGCTACGTCCAGGCGGTGGAGGCGATCACCGCCGAGGACGTCCTGCGCGTGGCGCGCACGTACCTGGCCGCGCCGACCATCGTGACCCTCGGGCCCGCCGGGAAGTAGAGCACCGTGTTCCCCCTCAAGGACGACAACCCGAGCGCGACCGCCCCGCTCGTCACGGTGCTGCTGATCGTGCTGAACGTGCTGGTGTTCGTCTACCAGATCTCCCTGTCGGTCGGCGGGCCCGAGGGCGCCCGGGCGGCGCAGGCGTTCATCGAGGAATTCGGTCTCGTCCCGTGTCGGCTCACCGGCGCCTGCCGCGTCGCAGCCGATCTGCCGTCCCCGATGCTGACCATCTTCTCCTCGATGTTCATGCACGGGGGCCTCTTCCACATCGGCGGCAACATGCTCTACCTCTGGATCTTCGGCAACAACGTCGAGGACACGCTGGGGCACGGCCGCTTCCTGATCTTCTATCTCCTCTCCGGCGTCGCGGCCGCGCTGGCCCAGACGGTGGTCGGCCCCTCGTCCATGGTGCCGATGGTCGGGGCCAGCGGGGCGATCTCCGGCGTGCTGGGCGCGTATCTCATCCTGTTCCCGCACGCGCGCGTCACCACGCTCATCATCCTGGGATTCTTCTTCCGCCTCGTGCACATTCCGGCGGTCATCGTGCTCGGGTTCTGGATCGTGGTGCAGGTGCTCAACGGCCTGGGCAGCTTCGGGGCCAGCGGCGGGGTCGCCTTCTTCGCCCACATCGGCGGCTTCCTCGCCGGGATGGGCCTGCTCTTCGTGTTCCGGCCACGATCGCACGGCCGCATGGTCTGAGCGGGCGGCCCGCGCCTGAAATGGGGCGGGTCCGGGGGTTCGACTATATAATCGTGACCGTTGAAATTTCCCCGACCGTCCGCTGGGGCTCTGGAGCCGCGTATGAACGCCGTGTTCACGCCGTTTGCTGGTGCGAACGGCCCGCGGGTGTCCAGAATCGCTAGGTTTTCCGGGCGCTTGAGCCCGGCCCGCCGCACCACCCTCCAGGAGGTTCCTTTGACCGAAGGCGAACGAGCCCGGGGATCGGCCGCGCCAGGGCGCGGGCCGATCGAGGGCTCCCGAAAGGAGCCGGCGTGAAGAGGTTCCCCAAGAAGCGCGGCCTGTCGAAGCCTGCCGTTGCGCACCGAAAGACCGCCCCCGGATCCCGCGGCAAGGCGAAGCCCGCACCCGAGCGGCGGGGTCCGGACAACCGGGCCAAGACCAAGATCCGGCTGGACGTGGCGCTGGTGCAGCGTGGCCTGATCGAGTCGCGCGAGAAGGCAGCCCGCGTCATCCTCGCCGGCGAGGTGCTGGTCGACGGCCAGCGGGTCGACAAGGCGGGGGCCCTGGTCACCCCGGGGGCCAGGCTGGAGCTGGCCGCGCGTCCGCGGTTCGTGAGTCGGGGAGGAGAGAAGCTGGCCCACGCGCTCGCCGCCTTCGGCATCGATCCGCGCGGCCGGGTCGCCATCGACGTGGGCGCTTCCACGGGCGGGTTCACGCATTGCCTGCTGGAGCACGGCGCGGCCAAGGTCTACGCGGTGGACGTCGGTCACGGGCAGCTCGATCCCAAGCTCCGCGCGGACGGCCGCGTGGTCGTGATGGAGAAGACCAACGCGCGCAACCTCCCGGTGGACTCCTTCCCCGAGTCCCCCTCGCTCGCCACCATCGACATCTCGTTCATCTCGCTGGAGAAGGTGCTCCCGTCGGTCTTCGGGGTGCTGACCTCGCAGGGCGAGGCGGTGGTGCTGGTGAAGCCCCAGTTCGAGGTGGGCAAGGGGCAGGTGGGCAAGGGGGGCGTGGTCCGCGACTTCTCGCACCACCGCGCGGTGATCGCGCGCATCGCCCGCTTCGCGGTCCTGCACGGCTGGCACGTGCGCGGTGTCACCGCCTCCCCGCTCAAGGGCCCGAAGGGCAACCGGGAGTTCTTCCTGCTCCTGACCAAGACCGGGCGCACCCTCAGCGAGCTCGACGCGCTCATCACGAAGGTGACCGAGGAGGAAGGGCCTCCCGCGTGAAGCGGCTGGGCATCGTCGCCAAGACCGACCGCGACGAGGCGCGCACCGTCGTGCCCCAGCTGCTGCGGTGGTGCGCGGAGCGCGACATCCAGCCGATCCTGGAGAAGGACACCGCGGGGCTCTGCCCGCACGCGACGTGCGGCGTGGTGGGCCGCTCGGAGCTGCCGTCGCACTCGGATCTCCTGCTGGTGCTGGGCGGCGACGGGACGCTGCTCAGCATGGCGCGGATGGTGGGCGACCTGGGCGTGCCCATCCTGGGCGTCAACCTGGGCGGGCTCGGCTTCCTCACCGCGCTGACCGTGGAGGAGCTCTTCCCCGCGCTCGAGGCCTACCTGCGGGACGAGCTCGTCATCGAGGACCGCATGCTGCTGGAGGCGCGCGTCTACCGGCAGGGCGAGCGACTGGGCGAGTACGCGGCGCTGAACGACGTGGTCATCACCAAGTCGGCCATGAGCCGCATCATCCGGCTCGAGGTCGCGGTCGACGGCGATTTCGCGACCGGCTACCGCGCGGACGGGCTGATCGTGTCCACCCCGACCGGCTCCACCGCCTACTGCCTCTCCGCGGGCGGCCCGATCGTGTACCCGACCATGGACGCGGTCGTGCTCACGCCGATCTGCTCGCACACCCTGACCAACCGGCCCATCGTCCTGCCCGCGACCCAGCGCATCTCGATCACGCTGCTCACCGACCAGGACGTGATGCTCACGCTGGACGGCCAGGTCGGCTTCGCGCTCAAGGCCAACGACACCGTGGAGGTGCGGCGGGCCACCGCCCGCACGCGCTTGCTCCGCGTGCCCCAGAAGCACTTCTTCTCGGTCCTCCGCACCAAGCTCAAGTGGGGGGAGCGATAGGGATACAGTTGAGCGCGGCCGGACCGGGAACGTAGCATGGCCGGCGCGATGCTGCGCGAGCTGGCGATCCGCAACCTGGCGGTGGTGGAGGACGCCCGGGTGCCTTTCGCCCCCGGCCTGAACGTGCTCACCGGCGAGACGGGGGCCGGCAAGTCCATCGTGGTCGACGCGCTGCTGCTGGTGACCGGCGCGCGCGCCCAGCCCGACTGGATCCGCACCGGCGCCGAGACCGCCCTGGTCGAGGCGGTGTTCGACATCGATCCGACCGGCCCGGTGGCCGCGTTGCTCGACGAGGTCGGTCACCATCCGGGCGACGGGCAGCTCGTGATCCGGCGCGAGCTGGCCCGCTCGGGCCGCCATCGCGCCTTCGTCAACGACGGGGCCGCGACCGTGGGCCTGCTCGAGCGCCTGGGCGACCTCCTGGTCGAGGTGCACGGCCAGCACGAGCACCAGCGGCTGATGGAGCCGGCCCGGCAGCTCCTGCTGCTGGACCGCTTCGCGGATGCGGAGCAGCGCCGCGACGCGGTGGCCGCGCTGGTCCACCGGTGGGAGGAGGCGCGGGCGGCCCTGGAGCGGCTCCGCCGCGAGCTGCGCGAGGGGGCGCAGCAGGAGGACCTGCTGCGGTTCCAGGTCGCCGAGATCGACGATCTGCGACTCCGGGACGGGGAGGAGGACGAGCTGCGGGCGGAGCGCTCCCGCCTGCAGCACGCGGAGCGGATCGTGGCCGGCCTGCAGGAGACGGTCGGGCTCCTCTACGATGATCCCCAGGCCGTCACCACGCGGCTCGCCCGCGCCGCCGCGCTGCTGCGCGACCTCTCCCGCTTCGAGCCGGACGCGGCCGCCTCCATCGAGGCGATCGAGGCCGCGCAGGCCCACCTGGAGGACGTGGTGGGCCGGGCGCGCGCCCTGCGAGACCGGGCGGTGTTCGACCCGGAGCGCCTCGAGCAGATCGACGGCCGCCTGGACGCGATCGTGAAGCTCAAGCGCAAGTACGGCGACTCGGTGGCCGCCATCCTCGCCCACCGGCAGGAAGCGGCCGCCGCGCTGGATCGCCTCACCCGTCACGACGCGATCGCGGAGGAGATGGAGCGCGCGGTGGCGGAGGCGGCCCGCGCGGCGGCGGCGGAGGCGGTGGCGCTGTCGGCGGCGCGGACCCGCGCCGCCGAGCGGCTCGAACGCCTCATCCAGAAGGAGATCCGCGGGCTCGGCATGGAGCACGGCCGCTTCCGCGTCGCCCTGCGGCGCGAGCCGGCCGGGACCGACGAGCTGGCCGCCGGGCCGGAAGGCTGGCGGGTGGGACCGCGGGGCGCGGAGAGCGCGGAGCTCCTGCTCTCCGCCAACCCCGGCGAGGAGCTTCGCCCCCTCGCCAAGGTGGTGTCGGGCGGAGAGCTCTCCCGGGTGATGCTCGCGGCCAAGACGGTGCTGGCCGCCGCGGACGACGTGCCGGTGCTGGTCTTCGACGAGGTGGACGCGGGCATCGGCGGCCGGGTGGCGGACGTCGTCGGCCAGAAGCTGGCCGCCACCGCCGCGGGGCGGCAGGTCCTCTGCGTGACCCACCTCGCCCCCATCGCGGCGCACGCGGCCCACCACCTGCTGGTCGAGAAGCGGGTGGCGCGCGGCGCCACCCGGACGACGGTGAGCCCGCTGCCCGCGGCGGCGCGGGTGGACGAGCTGGCCCGCATGCTGGGCGGCGAGCGCGTCACCGAGGCCTCTCGCCGGCACGCCCGCGAGCTCCTGAAGGACGCCCGCTGACCCGCCCGCGCCGCCGCCTGCCGGCCGGACGTGGCGGCTGGTGTAAGATGAGGCCCTGATGCTGAACACCCTCTTCCGCTCGATCTTCGGCACCAAGCACGAGCGCGACGTCAAGCGCATGCGCCCCGTGGTCGCCGAGATCGGCGCGCTCGAGCCCGGCCTGCAGGCCCTGTCCGACGAGGCGCTCCGCGCCCGCACCGTGGAGTTCCGCCAGCGCCTGGCCGACGGGGTCGAGCTCGACGAGCTGTTGGCGGAGGCCTTCGCGACGGTCCGCGAGGCGGCGCGCCGCACCGTCCGGATGCGGCACTTCGACGTGCAGCTGATGGGCGGCATGGTGCTCCACGCGGGCAAGATCGCGGAGATGGCCACCGGCGAGGGCAAGACGCTGGTGGCCACCCTGCCCGCGTACCTGAACGCGCTGCCCGGCAAGGGCACCCACGTGGTCACGGTGAACGACTACCTGGCCCGGCGCGACGCCCAGTGGATGGGGCCGATCTACCACGCCCTGGGGCTCACGGTGGGCGTCATCCAGCACGAGGTGCAGTACCGGTACGATCCCACCTACGCCTCGTCCGACGTCCGGCTCGCCTCCCTGCGCCCCTGCACCCGGAAGGAAGCCTACGCGGCCGACATCACGTACGGCACCAACAACGAGTTCGGCTTCGACTACCTCCGCGACAACATGCAGTTCAGCCTCGACGACATCGTCCAGCGCGAGCACTTCTACGCGATCGTGGACGAGGTGGACTCGATCCTGATCGACGAGGCGCGCACCCCGCTCATCATCTCCGGGCGGGACCGGAGCGCGGAGAGCCGGGCCCCGCTCTACGAGAAGGTGAACCGCATCATCCCGCGCCTCAAGCGCGCCGCCACCATCGTCGAGGGCAAGCTGTCCGAGATCGAGGAGCAGGCGGAGGGCGACTTCATCGTGGACGAGAAGGCCCGCACCGTCTCCCTCACCGACCAGGGGGTGGCGTACTGCGAGCGCCTGCTCGGAATCGACAACCTCTCGGACCCGAGCCACATCGAGATCGCCCACCACATCCACCAGGCGCTCAAGGCCCACCACATCTTCCACAAGGACGTGGACTACGTGGTGAAGGAGATGGAGACGGTCGACGACCAGGGGCGGGTGGTGCTCCAGCCGCAGGTGATCATCGTCGACGAGTTCACCGGGCGGATGATGCCCGGCCGGCGCTGGTCCGACGGCCTGCACGAGGCGGTGGAGGCGAAGGAAGGCCTCAAGATCGCGCGGGAGAACCAGACCCTCGCGACGATCACCCTGCAGAACTACTTCCGGATGTACGACAAGCTCTCGGGCATGACCGGCACCGCGGCCACCGAGGCCGAGGAGTTCGCCAAGATCTACAAGCTGGACGTGACCGTGATCCCCACCAACCGCCCGCTCCGGCGGATCAACTTCCCGGATGTGGTCTACAAGACCGAGCGCGAGAAGTTCGACGCGGTGGCCAACGAGATCGCGGAGCGGCACGGCAAGGGACAGCCGGTGCTGGTCGGCACGGTGTCCATCGAGAAGTCGGAGCGCCTGTCCAAGCTGCTCAAGAAGCGCGGCATCGCGCACCAGGTGCTGAACGCCAAGTACCACGAGCGCGAGGCGGAGATCGTGGCCCAGGCCGGGCGGGAGAGGGCGGTGACCATCGCCACCAACATGGCGGGGCGCGGCACCGACATCCTGCTCGGCGGCAACCCCGACTTCCTGGCCAAGAGCCTGCTGAGCAAGAAGGGCCTCGATCCCGCCACCGCGCCCGCGGAGGCGCGCGAGGCCGCGTGGACCGAGGCCAAGAAGCTCACCGATCCGGAGCACGATCGGGTCGTCGAGCTCGGGGGCCTTCATATCATCGGCACCGAGCGCCACGAGTCCCGTCGGGTCGACAACCAGCTGCGGGGCCGGTCCGGCCGCCAGGGCGACCCCGGCTCTTCCCGCTTCTACCTCTCGCTGGAAGACGACCTCCTCCGCATCTTCGGGTCCGAGCGCATCCAGCGCATCATGGATCGCCTGGGCATGGAAGAGGGAGAGCCCATCGAGCACAAGCTGGTGACGCGCGCCATCAGCACCGCCCAGAAGCGGGTCGAGACGCGCAACTTCGAGATCCGCAAGCACCTGCTCGAGTACGACGACGTGATGAACAAGCAGCGCGAGATCGTCTACGGGCTGCGCCGGCAGGTGCTGGAAGGCGAGAGCCAGGAGGAGACGGTCCTCGAGTGGATCGACGAGCTCGCCGCCGCGGTGGTGGAGCGCTACGCGGCCGCCGACGCCCATCCGGAGGACCGGGACCTGGTGGGGCTCAACGAGGCGCTGAACCGCCAGTTCGACTTCCGGATCCCGACCGAGACCCTGGAGCAGATCGGCGACCACGGGGCGCTGGTCGAGGCGGTGTCGCAGGCCGCGGAGCAGCACTACCGCGCGCGCGAGCGCGAGATGGGGCCCGAGATGTTCCACCGGCTCGAGCGGTGGATCGTGCTGGGGCTCGAGTGGGACGGCGGCGGCTTCCGCGGCATCAACCAGCTGTGGCGCGAGCATCTCCTGAACATGGATCACCTGAAGGAGGGCATCGGGCTTCGCGGCTACGGCCAGCGCGACCCGCTGACCGAGTACAAGAAGGAAGCCTTCGACATGTTCCAGGAGATGATCGACAGCCTCAAGGAGACGACGGTCGAGCAGCTCTTCAAGGTGCGCATGACCCGGGAGGAGTCGCCCGGGACGGTGGTCACCGCGCGCTCCGGGCAGTGGAACGAGACCCGCGGAGAGGAGCCGCGCGAGACCGGGGTCCCGCCGCGGCCCGCCGCGACCCGCAGCGAGCCGCGGGTGATCGACGGCCAGAAGGTCGGGCGGAACGACCCGTGCCCGTGCGGATCCGGCAAGAAGTACAAGAAGTGCTGCCTGCTGAAGGGAGCCTGACGCGGCCCGCCCCCGGGACCTCGGTCCCGCCAATATCTAGTGCCGGATAGCCCTCGGGCCCCCACGCGTGGGGCTTTTTTCTTGGTTGATCCCGGGGCCGTGTGCTATCAATGAACCACGCCCTGCGTGGGCGCTGTTCATGCGACTCGAATCGATCCTGATCCACGGCTTCAAGTCGTTCGCCGAGAAGACGGAGGTGAAGGTCTTCCCCGGCGTCACCTGCATCGTCGGCCCCAACGGCTGCGGCAAGTCCAACGTCGGCGACGCCATTCGCTGGGCGCTCGGCGAGCAGAGCCCCAAGACCCTCCGCGGCGCCAAGATGGAAGACGTCATCTTCCACGGCTCCGCCTCTCGCAAGATGGTCGGCATGGCGGAGGTGAACCTCGTCTTCAACAACGACGGGAGCCTCGCCGTGCCGTGGAGCGAGGTCTCGGTGGCGCGGCGCCTCTACCGCACCGGCGAGAGCGAGTACCTGCTGAACGGCAACGTGTGCCGGCTCCGGGACGTGCAGGACCTCTTCGCCGGAACCGGCGTGAATCCGAAGGCTTACGCCCTGATGGATCAGGAGCGGCTCAACCACGTGCTGACCGCCAAGCCGTGGGAGCGCCGCCTGTTCATCGAGGAGGCCGCGGGGATCGCCCGCTACAAGCAGCAGCGCTCCGAGACTCAGGGCAAGCTCGAGGCCACCCGCCTCAACCTCCAGCGTCTGCGTGACGTGATGGAGGAAGTGAGGCGTCAGGTCTCGTCCATCGAGCGGCAGGCGCGCAAGGCCCAGCAGTACAAGGCGCTGCAGGCCGAGCGGCAGGGGCTCGACCTCGCCCTGCTCGCCGCCGACTACGCGGCGCTGGCCGGCCAGCACGAAGCGGTCGTCCGCGAGATGGAATCGCTGCGCGAGTCGGAGGAGCAGCAGCGCTCGCGGATCGCCACGCTGACCGGCCGCCAGGCGCTGCAGGCCGCCGCCATCCAGGACACCGAGTACCGCCTCGGCGACCTGCGGCAGTCGGTCCAGAAGATCCAGGGCGAGGCGGAGCGCCTGCTGGAGCGCCGCGAGCAGATGGGTCTCCAGATCCAGGATCTGCTGGCGGAGGAGACGCGGCTGGCCGAGGAGATCCGCGGCCTCGCCGAGCGGCGGGTCGCCCTCTCGGCGGAGCGCGAGGACAAGGGCGCGGCCCTCGAGGAGGCCCGGCAGCGGCTGGGCGAGCAGGACGGTGAGGTGCGCCGGATCGAGGCCCAGATCGAAGCCTGCCGCTCCGCGCTCAGCGAGCGGCGCGAGCGCTTCGAGGCCCTGCGTCTCGAGCAGATCCGGGTGACGGGCGCTCGCGCCGATCTCACTCGGTCGAGTGGCGAGCTGCGCGAGCGGAGCGCCCAGGCGGAACGTCGGGCCGAGCGCCTCGCCGCCGAGCTGGCCGCGGCCCGGGCCGAGGCCGACACGCTGGCCGCCACGCGGCTGCGCCTCGAAGCGGCGCGGCAGCGCACCGGCGCTCAGCTCTCCCTGCTGAGCAGCGAGCTGCAGGAGATCGACGCCGCGCGGCGCGATCGGGAGGCGGTCCGGGCCGCCGCCCAGGAGACGCTGGCCGAGCTGCGGGTCAAGCTCGCCTCTCAGCGGTCGGCCCTCGACGCGCTCGAGCGGCTCGAGCGGGAGCGCGAGGGCTACGGGGCGGGGGTGCGGGCCATGTTCGCCCGCACCGCCTCCGGGGATCTGAGCGGCGTGGTGGGCACGGTGGCCGACCTGCTGGAGGTGCCCAACGGGCTCGAGGCCGCGGTGGAAGCGGTGCTGGGCGATCGGCTGCAGTGGGTGGTGGTCGAGCGCTTCGAGCACGCGCGGGCCGCGCTCGACTACCTCGACCGGGAAGGGGCCGGCGCGGCCACGCTCCTGCCGCTCGAGACGCTGCCCCCGGCCCCTCCGGTGCCGGAGGACTCGGACGAGGTGAGATGGGCGGCCCGGCTCATCGGCGGGCCGCGGCCGGCCCTGCTGCACCATCTGCTCGGACGGGTCGGCGTGGTCGCCCATCTCGACGCGGCCGAGACGCTGTGGCGCCGCAACGGAGTGGTGGCCACCTATGTCACGCGCTCCGGCGAGGTGCTCTCGCCGAGCGGCCGCCTCACCGGCGGCCACCGGATCGGCGAGCGGCAGAGCAACGATCTGTCGCTCCTCGGCCGCAAGCGCGCGATCCGGCAGCTGGTCGAGGAGCTGGGCACGCTCGACCGCGAAGCCGACGCCGCCGCCGCGCACCTCGAGGCGGTGGAGGGCGAGGTGACGGCCCTGCGGGCGCGGCTCGAGGGCCTGCAGTCCAACTACCAGGCCCAGGAGAGCGCGCGCGTCTCGGGAGAGAAGGACCTCGAGGCGGCGGCGCGCGAGGCCGACCGCGTGGCCCGACACCTGGAAACGCTGATCGCGGAGAACGAGCAGCTCGAGGCCGAGCGCCGGGAGACCGCCGCCCACCTCGAGCAGATCGAGCGCGAGATGGCGGCCGCCGCCGAGCAGGAGGCCCGGCTCGGCGCCGACATGACCGCGCTGCAGGGGCTGCTCGAGGCCGGACAGGGCGACGAGACCGGCCTCACCGAGCGGCTCACCGCCTGCCGGGTCGAGCTGGCGACGGTGGCGGAGCGCGTCGACTCCCTGGGACGCGACATTGAGCGCATCCAGGGCCTCGAGCGGGATTTCGGTCAGCAGCAGGAGCAGTCGGCATCCCGCCGGGCCCAGACCGCGGAGCGGCGCGCGGATCTGGCCGCGGAGCGCGAGCGCACCGACGCCCAGGCCCGCGAGGCGGTGGCCGAGCGCGATCGGCTGGAGGCCGAGGTCGCGGTCATCGCGGAGGAGCACCAGCGTCAGCTCGCCGAGCGGCAGGCGGTCGAGGCGGAGCTGCGCGAGGTCCAGCAGCACCTGAACGGGCTGGTCAGCCGGCTCCACCAGCTCGACCTCATGGAGACGGAGGGCCGCGTGCGACGCGAGGAGCTCCTGCAGGAGGCGCGGCGGCGCCACGCGGTGGACAGCGTCGACGCCCTGCTGGCCGCCCACGACGCCGCGCGCGACCTGGGCGAGGTCCGCCAGCGGCACGAGGAGCTCTCCACCAAGCTCGACGCGATGGGCCCGGTCAACCTGGTCGCGGACGAGGAGTTCCGCGAGCTGACCGAGCGGCTCGAGTTCCTGCGCACCCAGCACGACGACGTGGTGGCGTCCATCAAGGACCTGGAGAAGGCCCTGCGCGGCATGACGCGCACCGCGCAGGAGCGCTTCCAGGAGGCCTTCGACGACATCAACCGTCACTTCAGCGGGATCTTCTCGCGCCTGTTCGAGGGCGGCCGCGCCGAGCTGCGCATGGTGCCGCCCGAGGAGGGGGAGGACGATCCCCTCGAGCTGGGCGTGGAGCTGATGGCCCAGCCGCGCGGCAAGCGCCTGCAGGCGGTCACGCTGATGTCGGGTGGGGAGAAGGCGCTCACCGGGCTGGCCCTGCTGTTCGCGATCTTCTACCACCGGCCGAGCCCGTTCTGCGTGCTGGACGAGGTGGATGCGCCGCTCGACGACGCCAACATCCATCGCTTCATCCGGGTGCTGCGGGAGCTCTGCACGCAGACCCAGTTCATCGTGATCACGCACAACCGCAAGACCATGGAGTCCGCCGACGTGCTCTACGGCGTGACCATGGAAGAGCCCGGCCTGTCGCGCCTCGTCTCGGTCAAGCTGACCGAAGCCTGACCCGGCGCTACACTACCTCGCATGGAGCAGGCTGAACCCGGAGGTGCGTCACTCGGCGCGTACCTGCGATCCCTCCGCGAGGCCAGGGGCAGCTCGCTGGAGGACATGGCGCGCTCGACCCGCGTGGGAATCCGCCACCTGGAGGCCCTGGAAGACGAGCGGCTGAACGACCTGCCGTCGCCCGTCTTCGTGCGGGGCTTCATCCGCGCGTACTGCGGATTCCTCCGCGAGAGCCCGGACCCGGCGCTGGCGCGGTACGAGCGCCTGGCCGGGGCGCGCACCGCCGCCCGGGCCGCGACCGCGATCCCCCGGGCGGGCACGAACTGGGCGTTGAGCTCGCTCGTGATCGGCCTGGTGCTGCTCGTGATCCTCGGGTTGAGCCTCTTCCTGGTCAACCAGAGCATCAGGCGACCGGCCGTAAGTCTGCCCAGCGCCGGGGTGGAACCGGTCCCGGCTGCACCCGCCGCACCCGCTCCGGCGCCCGCTCCCGCTCCTGCACCGCCTCCGGCCCCCGCTCCGGCGCCCACTCGTACGCCGGCCCCGGCGGTGCCCGTTCCGGCCGCGGCTCCGGTGCCGCCGCCGGCCACCGTTGCTCCGACGCCACCCGCATCGACCGCTCCCGCACCGGCGACGCCGACCCAGCCGGCGGCTCCGACCGCCGCGGGCACGTCGCCGAGCCCGTCCTCCGGCGCGACGGCTGGCGGTCAGCGGCTGGTGGTGCGTGCGGTCGAGCCGACCTGGATCCGGGTTCAGACCGACAGCGGGCGCGTCGCCGAGGAGCTGTTGCCGGCCGGAGCCAGCCGCGAGTGGTCCGCCGAGCGCCGCTTCCTGCTCACCATCGGCAACGCGGGCGGGGTGGAGCTCACGCTGAACGGCAAGCCGCTGCCGTCGCTCGGGCCAAAGGGCAGCGTGATCCACCGCCTCGAGCTGCCCGCGCCCGACGCCAACCCGTCGTGAGCCTCTTCCGCTCCCTCGGGGAGCGCGTCCGCCAGGGGCTGCGGCGCACCCGCGAGCTGATGGACGATGGCCTGGGCACCATCATCGCCATCGCCCGGCCCATCGACGACTCGATGCTGGACGAGCTCGAGGAGACGCTGATCGCCGCCGACCTCGGAGCCGCCGCGGCGGGCGCCTTCATCAGGCAGGTGCGCGACGAGGTCAAGCGCGGGCGCATCCGGTCGAGCCAGGATCTGCGCGGCGCGCTCCACCGCTTCCTCACCGACGCCCTCGCGGGCGCGGGTGGCCCGCTGAATCTGCACGGCCACCCCGCGGTGATCCTCATGCTGGGCGTCAACGGGGCGGGCAAGACCACCAGCACCGCCAAGCTGGCCGCCTCGCTCAAGGGCGAGGGCAAGCAGGTGCTCATGGCCGCCGCCGACACCTTCCGGGCCGCCGCGATCGAGCAGCTCCAGGAGTGGGGCCGCCGCATCGGCGTCGACGTGATCCATCAGGCGGCGGGGGCCGATCCGGCCGCGGTCGTCTTCGACGCGGTCAAGGCCGCCTCGTCGCGCGGCGTCGACGTCCTGCTCGTCGACACCGCCGGTCGCCTGCATACCAAGACCAATCTCATGGAGGAGCTCACCAAGCTGAAGCGGGTGCTCGCGCGGCAGGTGCCGGGGGCGCCGCACGAATCGCTGATGGTGCTGGAGGCGCCCACCGGGCAGAACGGCCTCCAGCAGGCGCGGATCTTCCACGAGGCGATCGGCCTGACCGGCCTGGTGCTGACCAAGCTCGACGGCACCGCGAAGGGCGGCATCGCGCTGCGCATCCACCAGGAGCTGGGGGTGCCGATCAAGCTGGTCGGGATCGGGGAGCAGATCGAGGATCTCCAGCCATTCGTGCCCGCCACGTTCGTGGACGCCCTGGTGGGCGAGCCGCCGGAGGCCGCCGCGACGGGGTAGAATGCGAGCCGGGTGGCTTCGACGCCCGGCGAACCCATGGACGACATCCGGTGGATGGCCCGCGCGCTGGCCCTGGCCGCTCGGGGCCGCGGCATGACGTCGCCCAACCCCATGGTCGGCGCGGTGGTGGTGCGCGACGGCGTGGTGCTCGCCGAGCGCTTTCACGAGCGCGCGGGCGCCCCCCACGCGGAGGCCTCGGCGCTCGAGGCCGCCGGCCCGGCCGCGCGCGGCGCCACCCTCTACGTCACCCTCGAGCCGTGCAACCACGTGGGCCGCACCCCGCCCTGCGTGGCCGCGATCCTCCGCGCGGGCGTGCGTCGCGTGGTGGCCGCCGTGCGCGATCCGAACCCCCGGGTGACCGGTGGCGGCGCCGCGGCGCTGGCCGCGGCGGGGCTGGAGGTGAGCCTGGGCTGCCTCGAGGCCGAGGCGCGCGAGCTGAACCAGGCCTTCTTCACCGTGGCCACCCGTCAGCGCCCCCACGTCACCGCGAAGTGGGCCATGACGCTCGACGGGAAGATCGCGGCCCACGACCGGCGCTCGCAGTGGATCACCGGTCCGGCCGCGCGCCGCGAGGCGCATCGGCTGCGCAGCGAGAGCGACGCGATCGTCGTCGGCATCGGTACCGTGCTGGCCGATGATCCCGCTCTGACCGTACGCCTGGGCGAGCCCTGGCCGCGCGAGCCCTACCGCGTGGTGGTCGACGGTCGCGCGCGCCTGCCGCTCGAGGCCGCCCTGCTGCGGACCGGCACGCCCGCGCGGGTGCTGGTCGCGGTGGGAGAGGAGGCGCCGGCGGCGCGGGTGGCCGGACTGGCCTCCGCCGGCGCGACCGTGCTCCAGTGCAAGTCGCGCGAGGGGCGGGTGGACGTGAGCGACCTGTGCGCGCGCCTTCTCGGGCTCGACGTGATGGCGATGCTGCTCGAGGGCGGCGCCGCGCTGACCGGGGCCTTCCTCCAGGCCGGGCTCGTCGACCGCGTCGCGGTGTTCGTGGCCCCGAAGCTGCTGGGCGGCGCGACCGCGCCGAGCCCGGCCGGCGGGCCGGGCCGGCTGCTGCCCGAGGCGCTGCGCCTCGGGCGCCTGACCGCGCGACCGGTCGGCGAGGACTGGCTGCTGGAGGGGACGGTCGAGCACTGACATGTTCACCGGACTGGTCGAGGAGGTCGGCACGGTGGTGGAGCGCGCGGGCTCACGCCTGGTGATCGCGGCGAGCCGCGTCCCGGAGGACACCGCGGTCGGCGCCAGTATCGCCGTCAACGGCGCCTGCCTCACGGTGGTCGAGACCGGCGGCGCCCGGCTGCGGTTCGACGTGGGCCCGGAAACGCTGGCCCGGACCGCGCTCGGCGACCTGACCGCGGGCGATCCGGTGAACCTCGAGCGGCCGATGCGGCTCGGGGGGCTCGTGGGTGGTCACCTGGTGCAGGGCCACGTGGACGGGGTGGGCACGGTCGCGGCCCTGACCCGGGAGGCGGACACCGCCCGCCTCACGATAGAATGGCCCTGCCCGGCCCTGGCCCCGTTGCTGATTCCCCAGGGCTCGGTGGCGGTGGACGGGGTGAGCCTCACGGTGGCGCGCCTGAACGCGCGGGACTTCGAGATCATGATCATCCCGCACACCCTGGCCGCCACGACGCTGGGGAGGCTGACGCGCGGCAAGCGCGTCAACCTCGAGATGGATATGATCGGCAAGTACGTGCAGCGCATCCTGCAGCTCAGGGAGCCGCCGGCCCCGACGAAGGGGCCGGACGGACGAGAGGGGACCCGGTGAGCGAGTCGCAGTTCGTCTCGATCGAGGAGGGCATCGAGGAGATCCGCGCCGGCCGCATGCTGATCGTGGTCGACGACGAGGACCGCGAGAACGAGGGCGATCTGCTGATGGCGGCCGAGAAGGCCACCCCGGAAGCGGTCAACTTCATGGCCCGGCACGGCCGCGGCCTCATCTGCATGCCGATGATGGGCGAGCGGCTCGACGAGCTGCAGATCTCCATGATGGTGTCCGACAACACCGCGCCGCTCGGCACCGCCTTCACCGTGAGCGTGGACGCCCGCCGCGGCGTCACCACCGGCACGTCGGCCTACGACCGCGCGGTCACCATCCGCACCCTGGTGGATCCGGCGACGCGGCCGGAAGACCTGACCCGCCCCGGCCACATCTTCCCGCTGCGCGCGATGCCGGGCGGGGTGCTGCGGCGCGCCGGCCATACCGAGGCCGCGGTCGACCTGGCCCGCCTGGCCGGCTTCGCGCCCGCGGGCGTGATCTGCGAGGTGCTCGACCAGGACGGGGGCATGGCGCGCCTGCCGGAGCTGATGGCGCTGGCGCGCGAGTTCCACCTCAAGGCCATCACCATCAAGGCCCTCATCGAGTACCGCATCCACAAGGAGAAGCTGGTCCGGCGGGCCGCCACCACCCGGATGCCCACCGAGCACGGCGACTACCAGGTCATCGCGTACGAGACCACGGTGGACGAACGCCAGCCGCTGGCCCTGGTGCTGGGCGACGTGAAGACCGACGAGCCGGTCCTGGTGCGCGTGCACTCCGAGTGCCTCACCGGCGACGTGTTCGGCTCCCTGCGCTGCGACTGCGGACCCCAGCTGCACAAGGCCCTCGCGATCATCCAGCACGCGGGCCGGGGCATCCTGGTCTACATGCGCCAGGAGGGGCGGGGCATCGGCCTGCTGAACAAGCTCCGGGCCTACGAACTGCAGGACGCGGGCAAGGACACCGTCGAGGCCAATCACGCCCTCGGCTTCCGCGCCGACCTGCGGCACTACGGCATCGGGGCGCAGATCCTGGTGGACCTCGGGGTGAAGAACCTCAAGATCCTCACCAACAACCCGAAGAAGATCGTGGGCATCGAAGGCTACGGCCTCAAGGTGGTGGAGCGACTGCCGCTCGAGGTCCCGGCCACCGAGGCCAACCGCAGCTATCTCCGCACCAAGCGCGAGAAGCTCGGGCACCTCTTCTCGTCGTTCCCGGACTAGCCGCGCGGCCCGGGCTCCCGAGACGATCCATGGCCGGCATCGCTCCGAAGCGCTCCGTCGCCTCCGCGGCTCGCGGGCAACGCTTCGCGGTGATCGCGGCCCGCTTCAACGAGCCCATCTCCAAGAAGCTGCTGGACGGGGCGCTGACCGCGCTGGGCAAGCACGGGGTCACCGGCGACGCGGTCGAGGTGCACTGGGTGCCGGGCTCCTTCGAGCTGCCGCAGGCCGCGATGGTGCTCGCCCGGAGCGGCCGCTTCGCGGCGGTGGTGTGCGTGGGCGTGGTCATCAAGGGCGCGACACCCCACTTCGACTACGTCTGCAGCGTGGCCGCCACCGGCATCTCGCGGGTCGCGCTCGACACCGGGATACCGGTGACCTTCGGGGTGATCACCGCGCTCACCGAGGAGCAGGCGTGGGAGCGCGCGGGCGGGGCGGTGGGCAATCGGGGCGAGGAGGCCGCGCTGGCCGCGCTCGAGATGGCGGGGTGGCTGCGCGCGCGCCGCCGCGGCCGGAGCAGGCGCTGATGGGCAGCCGACGGAAGGCGCGCGAGCTGACGCTGCAGCTCCTCTACCAGCTCGACGTCCAGGGCGAGGACGATCCGCGCCCGCACCTCGACGAGTTCTGGCAGCGACACCCGGTGGACCGCGAGGCGCGCGAGTTCGCGGAGGCGCTGGTGCGGGGCACCAAGAGCCACGAGGCCGAGATCGACGAGCTCATCGCGCGCTACGCCGAGAACTGGGAGCTCGAGCGCATGGCGGTGGTCGATCGCAACATCCTCCGTCAGGCCATCTTCGAGCTGCGCTGGGGGACGGGGATCCCGCCCAAGGTGGCGATCAACGAGGCGCTGGAAGTGGCGAAGAAGTTCAGCACGCAGGAGTCGAGCCGCTTCATCAACGGCATCCTCGACCGCATCCACAAGGAACGGGCCCCCGCCTCCTGACGGACTCGCGCCATTCGCTACGCCGTCCTCTCCGACATCCACGCCAACCTGGAAGCGCTCACCGCGGTGCTGGCCGACGCGGCCTCCGAAGGCGCGCACGACGTCCTCTGCCTCGGCGACCTGGTGGGCTACGGCGCCGACCCGGTCGCGTGCGTGGAGCGGGTGGGGGAGCGGGCGAGCGCCATGGTGGCGGGCAACCACGAGCACGCGGCCCTGGGGCGGCTCGACCTGCGCTGGTTCAACCCGTTCGCGCGGGCGGCCGCGCAATGGACCGCCGGGCAGCTCGGGGGCGGCCACCGCGACTATCTGGGCACGCTGTCGCTCGTGCGCACGGTGGAGGACGCGACCCTCGTGCACGCGAGCCCGCACCATCCCGAGGAATGGGACTATCTCGTCTCGGCCGCCGACGGCCTCTCGGTGTTCGGCGACTTCTCCACGCGCCTGTGCTTCGTCGGCCACTCGCACCTGCCCGGGGTGTGGTCGGTGGGCAGCGGCGGGCCCGATCACGTGGAGCGCCTCGACACACCGAGCGCGCAGGTGCGCCTCGAGCACGGACGGCGCTACCTGATCAACGTGGGGAGCGTGGGCCAGCCGCGTGACCGTGACCCGCGGGCCTGCTACGCGATCTGGGATCGCGAGGCCCGGACCGTGACGGTGCGGCGCGTGGTCTACGACCACGTCGAGGCCGCTCGCAAGATCCTCGCCGCGGGACTGCCGCGGCCCCTGGCCGATCGGCTGGCTCGTGGGGCCTGAGGTCCCCCGGACGGGGCGGGCGCGCGTCGCGTCCCTCGTCGTCCTGGTCGCCTCCGGCGTGCTCGGCGCGCTGGCCTTCCCGCTCACCGACTGGTGGCTGCTCGCGTGGGGCTGGCTGGTGCCCGCCCTCGTCTCCGGCCTGAGCCGCCCACCGCGGGCGGCTCTCCTCGACGGCTGGCTCGCCGGCACCGTCTTCCACGTCGTGCTGCTGCGCTGGCTCGACTACACGTTCCTCCACTACAGCGCGATCCCGTGGCCGGTCAGCTGGCTGCCCATCGTGGCGCTCGCCGCCTACTGCGGCCTCTACGTGGGCCTCGTGGCCGCCGCGACCGCGTGGCTGACCCCGCGGCTCGGGGCGGGCCCCGCGCTGGCGCTGGCGCCCGCATGGTGGGTGACCGGAGAGTGGCTGCGCGGGCACCTGATGGGCGGCTTCCCGTGGGGGCTGCTCGGCTACAGCCAGCACGGCCAGCTCGCGGTGATCCAGGTGGCGGAGCTGGGCGGGGTCTACGCGGTGTCGCTCGTGATCGTGGCCGTGAACGCGGCCCTGGCCGGCGTGCTGGCCCTCGGCCCCCGTCGGGCCTGGCCGGGCGCGGTGGCGGCCGCGCTGCTGCTCCTCGCCACGCTCGGGTTCGGCGCGCATGCGCTCAGCCGACCGATCTCGTCCGCGAACAGTGTCGACGTCGCGGTGATCCAGCCCACGATCGAGCAGACGATCAAGTGGGACCCGGCGCGCCACGCGCAGATCATGGACATCTACGAGCGGTTGACCCGGGAGGCCGCGGCCACGCGACCCGCGATCGTGCTGTGGCCGGAGACCGCGACCACCATCTTCCTGCGCGGGGACCCCGCGCTGCTGGAGCGACTGCAGGCCCTCTCCGCCGACATCGGGACCCCGATCCTCGTCGGCTCGATCGACCGCCGCGACGGCCCGCGCGGGCAGTTCCTGAACAGCGCATTTTTCCTGACCGGACAAGGGATTAGGGCCAAATATGATAAGATCCACCTGGTTCCGTTCGGGGAGTACGTTCCGCTGGCGAGTCTGCTCGGCTTCGTGAAGGGTTGGGCGGAGTTCATCTCGGAATTCGGGGAAGGGGACACCCAGACCGTCTTTCCGCTGACGGGCGCGCCGTTCGGGACCGTGATCTGCTACGAGATCATCTTCCCGGAGCTGTTCCGGGGATTCGTGACTCGTGGAGCGAGGTTCATGGCCAACATCACCAACGACGCGTGGTTCGGCGAGACGAGCGGGCCCTGGCAGCACCTGAGCACGCTGCCGTTCCGCGCGGTCGAGCAGCGGGTGGCGATCGCGCGGGCCGCCAACACCGGCATCTCCGCCTTCGTCGAACCCACCGGCCGCATCGCGGCCTCGCTGCCTCTGATGGCGCGCGGGGTGCTCCACCGCCGCCTCCCGCTCCGCGAGACCCTCACGCTGTACGGGCGCCTCGGCGACTGGCTGGTCGCGGCCTGCGCAGCGGTGGGCCTCGTGGGGGCCGGCATCGCCTTCTTCCGGAGGTCACCCGCCACGTGCTAGGCGAGCTGAAGCGCGACGTGGCGGAGCTGGACAAGCGTCTGGACGACCTCCGGGGGCATCTTTGACGTCCCCGCCAAGGAGGCCCGGCTCAACCAGATCGACACCGAGATGGCGTCGCCCTCCTTCTGGGAGGACAGCCGGAAGGCGCAGGCGCTCGTGCAGGAGCGCGCGGACCTCGCCAAGACCCTCGGCACCTTCGGGGAGATCGCGGCCCGAGCCGAGGACACCCGGCTGCTCTGGGAGATGGCCACCGAGGCCGGCGACGAGAGCATGACCGCGGAGATCCAGGAGAGCCTCGAGCGCATCGGGCACGAGCTCGAGGCCTTCGAGCTGAAGACCATCCTCTCCCGGCCCGAGGACAGGAAGAACGCGATCCTGTCCATCCATCCCGGCGCGGGCGGCACCGAGTCGCAGGACTGGGCCCAGATGCTCATGCGCATGTACCTGCGCTGGGCGGAGCGCGCGGGGTTCAAGGCGGAGGTGGTGGACCTGCTCGCGGGCGAGGAGGCGGGCATCAAGTCCGCGACCATCGAGATCACCGGGGAGTACGCCTACGGGCACCTCAAGGGTGAGACCGGCGTCCACCGGCTGATCCGCATCTCGCCCTTCGACGCCTCCCGTCGGCGCCATACCTCGTTCGCGTCGGTGGCGGTGATCCCGGAGGTCGAGGACGTCGAGGTGGTCGTCCGCGACGAGGACCTCCGCATCGACGTGTACCGCTCGTCGGGGCCGGGCGGGCAGGGGGTCAACACCGCGGACTCCGCGGTGCGCATCACGCACCTGCCCACCGGCATCGTGGTGTCCTGCCAGAACGAGCGCTCGCAGCTGCGCAACCGCGACACCGCGATGCGCATCCTGAAGGCGCGGCTCTTCCAGATCTACGAGCAGAAGCAGAAGCAGGAGCTGGCCGACCTCACCGGTGAGAAGAAGGAGATCGCCTTCGGCAGCCAGATCCGCACCTACACCTTCGCGCCGTACCAGATCATCAAGGACCATCGCACCGGCGTGGAGGTCGGCAACGTGGAGGCGGTGATGGACGGCGGACTCGACCCGTTCATCCGCGCCTTCCTCACCGCGGCCCGCCCCGCGTCCCAGGCCTGATCTCGACCCTCATGACGACATCTCCCGGAACGCCGTCCCCGACGAACGAGCTCATGCGCCGCCGCCGCGAGAAGCTGGAGGCGTGGCGGGCGCGCGGGGTCAACCCGTTCGGCACGCGCTTCCCGGTCACCCACTGGGCCGGCACCCTGCAGACCCGCTTCAAGGACGCCGACGAGGCCATGCTGCAGAGCGCGGGGCCGGTGGCCGTCGCCGGTCGCGTGATGGCGATGCGCCACCACGGCAAGAGCTGCTTCGCGGTGCTGCGGGATCAGTCCGGGCAGATCCAGCTCTACGCGCGCGCCGACGTGCTGGGGCCCGCCTACGCCGCGTTCGTGGACCTCGACGTGGGGGACTTCGTGGGCGTCACCGGCGAGCTCTTCCGGACCCGCACCGGCGAGCTCACGGTGGCGGTCAAGCAGTTCGAGTTCCTCACCAAGGCGCTCCGCCCGCTGCCCGAGAAGTGGCACGGCCTCAAGGACGTGGAGACGCGCTACCGGCGCCGCTACGTGGACCTGATCGTGAACCCCCAGGTCCGCGAGGCCTTCGTGATGAAGAGCCGCCTCATCGCGACGCTGCGCGCGTTCTTCGACGCCCGCGGCTTCCTCGAGGTGGAGACGCCCATGATGCAGCCGATCCCGGGCGGGGCGGCGGCCAAGCCGTTCGTCACCCACCACAACGCGCTCGACATGCCGCTCTACCTCCGCATCGCCCCCGAGCTCTACTTGAAGCGGCTCGTCGTGGGCGGGATCGATCGGGTCTACGAGATCAACCGCAACTTCCGCAACGAGGGCATCTCGACACAGCACAACCCCGAGTTCACGATGCTGGAGTTCTATCAGGCCTACGCCGACTACAACGACCTGATGGAGCTGACCGAGGAGCTGTTCCTCCACCTCGCCCAGACCCTGCTGGGCCGCGACAGCCTGACCTACCAGGGCGAGACGGTGCGCCTGGCCTCCCCGTGGCGCCGGCTGCCGTTCTTCGAGGCGCTCGGCGAGGCGGTCGGCACCGCGGTCACGCCCGACACCGACGCGGCGACCCTGGCCGCCGCCGCGACTCGCCGGGGCGGCTTCGGGAGCGACCGCAAGACCCAGGCGATCCTCCGGGGCGAGGAGGGCGTGGTCGCGCTCTGGAAGGAGATCTTCGACACCCTGGTGGAGCCCACGCTGGCGCAGCCCACCTTCGTCGTGGACTTCCCCATCGAGCTCTCGCCGCTCTCCAAGCAGAAGGCGGGCCAGCCGCGGCTGGTGGACCGGTTCGAGCTCTACATCTGCCGGCGCGAGATCGCGAACGCCTACTCCGAGCTCAACGACCCCATCGACCAGCGCGCCCGCTTCGAGGCGCAGGCCGCCGAGCGGGAGCGGGGGGACGAGGAGGCGCACTGGATGGACGAGGACTTCGTACGGGCGCTGGAGTACGGCATGCCGCCCACCGCGGGAGAGGGGATCGGCATCGACCGCCTGGCGATGCTCTTCACCGACTCGGCCTCCATCCGCGACGTGATCCTGTTCCCCCACCTGCGTCCGGAGCGCAGCGGGTCCGACGCGGGCGAGGACGAGGCGAACGCCACGTCCTGATGCGCACCGGCCGGCTGCCGTTCGAGGTGTTCCTGGGCCTGCGCTACCTGCGGGCCCGCGGCCACCGCACGAATCTCTCCCTGTTCGTCTGGATCGGCATCGGCGGCGTGTTCCTCGGGGTCAGCGCCCTCATCGTGGTGCTGGCGGTGATGACCGGCTTCCAGGACGGCATCCGCGACCGGATCATCGCCGCGAACCCCCACGTGCTGATCATGGAGGCGGGCGGACGCGGAGTGGCCAACGGCTCCGCCCTCGCGGATCGGGTGGCCCCGATCCCGGGCGTGGTGTCGGCCACCCCCTTCGTGCTGCAGCAGGCGCTCTTCACCTCGCCGGGCGGGGGGGCCACCGGCGGCCTCCTGCGCGGCGTGGACACCGCCTCCCCCGCGATCCGCGACGCGCTCGCCGCCGAGGTGCGCTTCGGCAGCCTCAAGCCCCTGCTGGAGGGCAAGGAGCCCGCGCTGCTGCTGGGCCGGGAGCTGGCCCGGAGCCTGGGCGTCGTCCCCGGCGACCACGTCACGGTCATCTCCCCGCAGGGCGCGATGACCGCGGTCGGGCTCGTGCCCAAGATGCGACGCTTCCGGGTCGCGGGCTACGTCGAGATCGGCATGTACGAGTACGACGTGTCGCTCGCGTACACCACCCTGGCGGCGGCCCAGGAGTTCGCCGGGCTCGGGGACCGGGTCACCGGCGTCGAGGTGAAGCTGACCGACCCCTTCGACGCCAAGAACGTGGCCGCGGCCATCGCCGGGCGGCTGAACGGGGCCTACTGGATCCGCGACTGGATGGACATGAATCGCAACCTGTTCGCGGCGCTCCAGCTGGAGAAGCTCGCCCTGTTCGTGATCGTCACCATCATCGTGCTGGTGGCCGCCTTCGCGATCATCGGTCATCTGGTGCTGCTGGTGGCCGAGAAGCGGAAGGAGATCGGTATCCTGAAGGCCATGGGGGCGGGGGCGGGGAGCATCGGGGCCGTCTTCCTGGTGGCCGGCATGCTGATCGGCCTGGTGGGCACGGTGGCGGGCAGCGCGTTCGGCCTGTTGCTGATCTGGGTGCAGAACACCTACAAGATCATCCGGCTCGCCGGCGACGTGTACCAGATCAGCTACCTGCCCATGAAGCTCACCGGCAGCGACTTCGGCATGATCGTGGGGGCGACGCTGCTCATCTCGTTCCTGGCCACGATCTCGCCGGCGCGGCGGGCGGCGCGGATGGATCCGGTGGACGTGCTCCGCTATGAGTGAGCCCGGTGAGCCGCTCCTCGTGGCCGAGGCCCTGGAGCGGGAGTACCGCATGGGGCCCGAGCCGGTGCGCGTCCTGCGGGGAGTGAGCCTGACCGTCCACGCCGGCGAGAGCGTGGCCATCATCGGGGCGTCCGGGGTGGGGAAGTCCACCCTGCTCCACCTGCTCGGCACCCTCGACCGGCCGACCGCGGGACACGTGTTCTGGGACGGCGCCGACGTCTCCGGGTGGAGCGACGCGGCGCTCGCCCGGCTCCGGCGCACCCACGTGGGCTTCATCTTCCAGTTCTACAACCTGCTCGGGGAGATGACCGCGCTGGAGAACGCCATGCTGCCTGCGCTGATCCAGCGGGCGAGCCTCCCGGAGGCGCGCGAGCGCGCGGTGGCGGCCCTGCAGGAGGTCGGGCTGGCCGACCGTCAGGCCCACCGGCCGGGCGAGCTCTCCGGCGGCGAGCAGCAGCGCGTGGCCATCGCGCGCGCGCTCGTGGGCCGCCCGCGCCTCATCCTGGCCGACGAGCCGACGGGGAACCTCGATCCGAAGACCAGCGAGGTCATCTGGGATCTCTTCCTGCGCCTGCAGGCGGAGCATCACCTCGCGTTCGTCATCGCGACCCACAACCACGAACTGGCCCGGAAGGCCGACCGCGGGTACCGGCTCGTCGACGGCCGGGCGGTGCCGTGGCCCTGAGGCCACCAGTTTCAAGCAGTTAGGACGAGGGCACGGCGCTTGGGGCAAGAAATCCCTAGTCGGGCGGGGTCGGAAGGCATATACTGATCGCAGGTTTAGGCGGCATCGGGGGGTCGAACTGTACCCCCGGGGGCGAAGGACAACCCGAACTCGAGAAAGGCACGAGGTCACCCAGTGTTCGAAAGATTCACTGAGCGGGCGCGTCGGGTCATCATCCTGGCGAGGGAAGAGGCAGGTCGGTTCCGTCACGACTTCGTCGGGACGGAGCACATCCTCCTCGGACTCATCCGTGACGGCGAGGGCATCGCCACCGCGGTGCTCCAGCGCCTCGGGCTGCGGCTGGAGACGGTCAAGGCCGAGGTCGAGCGGGCGCTCGCCGGATTCCCCAAGACCCTGACGTTCGGTGAGGTGCCGTTCACCCCGCAGGCCAAGCGCGTGCTGGAGCTCTCCATCGAGGAGGCCCGCCAGCTCGGCCACAACTACATCGGGACCGAGCACCTCCTGCTCGGGCTGATGAAGGAAGGGCAGTCGATCGCGGCCAAGATCCTGGAGTCCCTCGGGGCCCGGCTGGACGAGGTCCGGCAGGAGACGCTGGCCCTGCTGGGCGACCAGTACTATCCTCGCCCGAAGAAGCGCTCGCAGACCCCGGTGCTCGACGAGTTCGCCCGCGACCTCACCCAGCTCGCCCGCGAGGGCAAGCTCGACCCGGTCATCGGCCGGGAGACGGAGATCGAGCGGGTGATCCAGATCCTGGCCCGCCGCACCAAGAACAACCCGGTGCTGATCGGCGAGCCGGGCGTGGGCAAGACCGCCATCGTCGAGGGTCTGGCCCAGCGGATCGTGGGCCACGAGGTCCCGGACGTGCTGGCCCAGAAGCGTCTGCTGCAGCTCGACCTGGGCGCCCTGGTGGCCGGCACCAAGTACCGCGGGCAGTTCGAGGAGCGGCTCAAGGCGGTCATGAAGGAGATCCGCCAGTCCGAGAACGTGGTGCTGTTCCTGGACGAGCTGCACACCCTGATCGGGGCCGGCGCCGCCGAGGGGGCCATCGACGCCTCCAACATGCTGAAGCCGGCGCTCTCCCGGGGCGAGATCCAGACCATCGGTGCGACCACCCTCGACGAGTACCGCAAGTACATCGAGAAGGACGGGGCGCTGGAGCGCCGCTTCCAGCCCGTCATCGTCCGGGCTCCCTCGGTCACCGAGGCGGTCGAGATCATCAAGGGGCTGCGCCACAAGTACGAGGCGCACCACCGGGTGAAGATCACCGACGGGGCCATCGACGCGGCCGTGAAGCTGGCCGACCGTTACATCACCGACCGGCAGCTTCCCGACAAGGCGATCGACGTCATCGACGAGGCGTCCTCGCGGACCCGTCTCATGGCGCTCACCCCGCCCCCCGAGATCAAGGAGCTGGGCAAGGAAGTCGAGCGGGTGGTGCGCGAGAAGGACATGTACCTCGAGGCCCAGGAGTTCGAGAAGGCCGCGTCGCTTCGCGAGAAGGAGAAGCTGCTCCGTGGCCGCGACGAGGACATGAAGCGCGAGTGGGACAAGCGCAAGGGCAAGGGCCCGCAGACGGTCAGCGAGGAGGACATCGAGTACATCGTCTCCCGCTGGACCGGCATCCCGCTGTCGAAGCTCGAGGAGAAGGAGTCGGCCAAGCTGGCCCGCATGGAAGAGGCCCTCCACGGACGCATCGTGGGACAGGACGACGCGGTGGCCGCGGTCTCCCGTGCCATCCGGCGCTCCCGCGCCGGCCTGAAGGACAGCCGGCGGCCGGTGGGCTCGTTCATCTTCCTGGGCCCGACCGGCGTGGGCAAGACCGAGCTGGCCCGCACCCTGGCCGAGTACCTCTTCGGCGACGAGAATGCGCTGATCCGCGTGGACATGTCGGAGTACATGGAGAAGTTCTCGGTCTCCCGCCTGCTCGGGGCGCCTCCCGGCTACGTCGGCTACGAGGAGGGCGGCTTCCTCACCGAGAAGGTGCGTCGCCGGCCGTACTCGGTGGTGCTCTTCGACGAGATCGAGAAGGCCCATCCGGACGTGTTCAACATGCTGCTGCAGGTCCTCGACGACGGACGACTCACCGACTCGGTGGGCCACGTGGTCGACTTCAAGAACACGATCCTCATCATGACGTCCAACCTCGGCACCAGCTTCATCGGCAAGCGGGTGACCCCGGGGTTCCTGCCCGAGGGAGAGGACAGCACGCACGACAAGATGAAGGAACGGATCCTCGAGGAGCTCAAGCGGGCGTTCCGTCCGGAGTTCATCAACCGCATCGACGATACGATCGTCTTCCACGCCTTGAGCAAGGAGGACATCACGAGTATCGTTCGGCTGATGATCAGCCGGATCAACACCCAGCTGAGCGAGAAGAGCATCCAGCTCGAGCCGACCGAGGCCGCCCTCGACCTGCTGGTCGAGAAGGGGTACGACGCGACCTACGGGGCCCGGCAGCTCCGGCGCACGGTCCAGAAGCTCGTCGAGGATCCGCTCGCGGAGGCGATCGTCCGCGGGCAGTTCGCGGACGGGGCCCGGATCGAGGTGGACGCGCAGGGGCAGGATCTCGTGTTCCGCGAGGTCCAGGTCGCCGAGCCTCGACTGGCGCTGGCGGAACACTGAACCCAAGCGAACGAACCTGCGCTCTTGATGACCGCTCGGGGGAGATGCGCTCTCTCCATTTTTTTTGCGCTCCTTCTAGGGTCGTTCCCGGCCCTGGCCCAGACCCCTTCCCCTCCCGCTGAGCGGCAGATCCTCATCAAGGAAATCGCGGTCCAGGGCAACCGCCGGGTGCAGGAGGCGGTGATCCTGGCCCGGGTGGGAGCCAAGATCGGCAGTCCCTTCGTGGCCAACCGCACCGCGGAAGACATCCGGGCCATCTTCAGCCTCGGGTTCTTCGACGACGTGCAGGTCAAGGTCGAGGACTTCGAGGGCGGCGTGAAGCTGACCTACATGGTCGTCGAGCGCCCCTTCGTCCGCGACATCGTCTTCGCGGGCAACAAGAAGGAAGACTCGGCCACCCTTCAGGAGAAGATCGACCTCAAGCTGGGCAGCGTCTACAACCCGGTGGAGGTCAACCGGGGCGCGGACAAGCTGAAGGAGTTCTACGAGCAGGAGGGCTATTTCGAGGTCGGCATCACCCCCGAGGTCGAGAAGCTCCCCGACGGGGACGTGACCGTCACCTACCGCATCGCGGAAGGCCGGCGGATCAGCATCGACAAGATCGTGATCGAGGGGGCCCAGGGCCTCACCCCCAAGCAGGTGAAGGCGGCCATGGAGACCCAGGAGCGCGAGTACATCGTGCTCCGCGGCACCGTCCAGCGCCAGAAGCTGGACGAGGACGTCGATCGGATCATCCAGCTGTACAACGACTTCGGCTACGTGCAGGCCCGGGTCGAGTCCTCCGAGATCCAGGTGGACCGCGAGAAGGCGCGCGCCACCGTCCGGATCGTGGTGGTGGAGGGGCCGCAGTTCAAGGTGGGCGGGGTGGACGTGGTGGGCAACGCGGTGCTGCCCATCGAGGAGATCCGCAAGCGCATCGAGCTCAAGACGGGCGACGTGTTCTCCCGCTCCAAGCTTCGCGACAGCGTCAAGAACATCACCGACCTCTACAGCGCGGTGGGGCGCGCCTCCGCCGACGTGGTCCCCAACACGCTCCAGGACATCCCGTCGCGCCTGGTCAACCTCGTGTTCGAGATCAACGAGGGACCCGAGACCTACGTGGAGCGCATCAACATCTCGGGCAACACCCGCAGCGAGGAGAAGATCCTCCGCCGTGAGATCCCGATGGCGGAGGGCGATCTCTTCACGAGCCAGAAGCTGGCCCGGGCCAAGCAGCGCCTCACCAACCTGAACTACTTCGACAAGGTCGAGGCGAAGACGGTTCCGGGCTCCTCCAAGGACAAGGTCATCGTCAACATCGACGTGACCGAGAAGCCCACCGGCCTCTTCTCCATCGGCGGCGGCTACTCCTCGCAGGACGGCGTGCTCGGAACGCTCGATCTGTCCCAGCGCAACTTCCTGGGCAAGGGCTGGGAGGTGTTCCTGCGGTTGCGCGGGGGCGAGAACCTCCAGACCGGCACCATCGGCTTCACCGAGCCCTGGCTCTTCGACCGGCCGCTCGCGGCCGGCTTCGACATCTTCAACACCCGGCGGCTCCTGCCCGACTACACGGTCGAGTCCCTCGGCGGCGACATCCGCCTCGGCCATCCCCTCGGCGAGTACTCCCGCATCAATGCGGTCTACCGGGTGAGCCAGGACCGGATCAGCGACGTCAACGAGCTGGGCAGCCCGCAACTGATCTCCCAGAAGGGCACGCACCTCACCTCGCTGGTCGGGGTGAACCTCTCCCGCGACACGCGCGACAACGTCTACGATCCCACCCGGGGCAGCACCGCCTCCATCGGGCTGGACTTCGCGGGCGTCGGCTTCGGAGAGAAGTTCGTCCGATCGGTGGCCGCGGCCACCTACTTCCAGCCCTTGCCGTGGCTCGAGCACGTGCTGAGCTTCCGGTTCACCGCCGGCTACTCGTTCGGTTGGGACAAGGACCCGGTGCCCCTGTTCGAGCGCTTCTACCTGGGCGGCTCCAACTCCCTCCGGCAGTTCAAGTCCCTCCAGGTCTCGCCGAAGGACAACACCGGAACCCGGATCGGCGGCAACAGCGAGCTGCTGGGCACGATCGAGTACCAGATCCCGCTTTTCTTCGGGATCAAGGCCGCCGTCTTCTACGATGTAGGGCAGGTGTGGGGGCCCGACATCGCGGGCGGAGCGAAGATCGACATCAGCGACCTGCGGCACGGCGTGGGCGCGGGCTTCCGCTGGAACTCGCCCTTCGGGCCCATCCGCATTGACTACGGGATCAAACTCGATCAGAGGAAGGGCGAGAGCTTCGGCGAATTCAACTTCTCGGCCGGCTCCTCGTTCTAGCGTGAGGAGGCAGCGCATGAGGCAACACGTGGCAGCGTGGTGGATGGTGGCGGTCGTGGCCGGACTCGCGACCGCGAGCGGCGCGATGTGGGCGCAGGCTCAGACTCCCTCTCCCGCCTCGAACGGACGCGTGGCGATCGTCGACATCCAGCGGATCCTCGCCCGGTCCGTCGCGGGCGCGGCGGCCCGGGAGCAGCTCGAGAAGGACAAGGCGAGCATGCAGCGCCAGCTCGACGGCCAGAAGGTCGAGCTGGAGCGGATGCGCGACGAGCTGGAGAAGAAAGGCCAGCTCCTGTCCGCCGACGCCCGCCGCGACAAGCAGGACGCCCTCGAGCGGAAGGTGCGCGACGTGCGCCGGCTGGTCGACGACCTCCAGGCCCAGCTGCAGAAGAAGGAGGACGCCCTGCTCCAGAAGGTGCTGCAGGACGTGGCGGGCCTCATCCAGCGGCTGGGCAAGGAGAAGGGCTACGCGATGGTCCTCGAGCGGCAGCGGGCCGGCGTGCTCTACGCCTCCGGCGACGCCGACCTGACCGACGACGTCCTCAAGGCCTACGACGACCAGACCAAGAAGGCCCCGAAGTAGGTGAGCGACGGCGTCTCGTTCACGCTCGGCCGGCTCGCCGACGCGCTCGGGGCGTCGCTCCAGGGCGATCCCGACCGGGTCGTGACCGGGGTCGCCCCGCTCGACGCGGCGGGGCCCGAGCAGGTCTCCTTCCTGACCGATCCCAAGTACCTGCGCCAGGCCCAGGCGAGCCGCGCGGCCGCGCTGGTGGTCGGCCGCGACGTGGCGGGGCTCTCCGCCGCGCTCCTGCGGGTCGACCGCCCCCAGCAGGCCCTGATCGCGCTGCTGGGCCTCTTCCACCCCGAGCCGTCTCTCGAGCCGGGCGTGCACGCCACCGCGTGGGTGGCCCGCACCGCGCGCGTCGACCCCACCGCGTCCGTCGGCCCGCTGGCGGTGGTGGAGGCGGACGCGATCGTGGGCCCGCGGTGCCGCCTGGGGGCGCTCTGCTTCGTGGGGCGCGGCGCGGTCCTGGGCGAGGACGTGCGCCTGCACCCCCACGTGGTGGTGCTCGCGGGCGTCCGCCTCGGCAACCGGGTGATCGTGCACGCGGGCACCGTGCTGGGCGCCGACGGCTTCGGCTACGCCTTCGACGGTCGGGCCCACCGGAAGATCCCGCAGGTGGGAGGCCTCCGCATCGAGGACGACGTCGAGATCGGGGCCAACAGCGCGATCGACCGCGCGACCCTCGGCGAGACGGTCGTCCGCCGCGGCGCCAAGATCGACAACCTGGTGCAGATCGGGCACAACTGCGACGTGGGCGAGGACGTGATCCTGGTCTCCCAGGTCGGCATCGCCGGCTCGTCCCGCATCGGCGACCGTGCGATGCTGGCCGGCCAGGTGGGAGTCGCCGATCACGTGACCATCGGCCCCGGGGCCATCCTCACCGCCAAGTCCGGCGTGCCCAGCGACGTGCCGGCGGGCGAGATCTGGAGCGGCATCCCGAGCCGGCCCACCGCCGCGCAGAAGCGCATCTGGGCCGGCGAGAGCCAGCTGCCCGAGCTCATCAAGCGGGTCCGTGCGCTGGAGAAGCGCCTCGACGACCTCGAGGGGCGGCGGGCGTGAGACCATTTGGGACACGGGAGGCCCGGCCGGCGTGATCCACCCCACCGCCGTGATCGACCGCGGGGCCGAGCTCGCGCCCGACGTGCGCGTGGGCCCCTACTCGGTGATCGGGCCCGACGTGCGGATCGACGCGGGAGCCGAGATCGGGGCGCACGTGGTCCTGGAGGGCCGGGTGCGGGTGGGCGCCCGGTGCCGGATCGGGCACGGCGCCATCATCGGCGGCGTGCCGCAGGACGTGAAGTTCCGCGAAGGCACCCCGGTCGGGGTGGTGCTGGGCGAGGCCACCGTGATCCGCGAGTACGTGACCATCCACCGCGCCACCCACGAGGGGCACGACACCATCGTGGGCCGCCACTGCCTGATCATGGCCTCGAGCCACGTGGCGCACGACTGCGTGCTCGGCGACCACATCATCCTCATCAACTACGCCGGCCTCACCGGTCACATCACGGTGGAGGACCGGGTGACGGTGGGCGGCCTCACCGGCGTGCACCCGTTCAGCAAGATCGGCACCTACGCCTACATCGGCGGCTGCTCCAAGGTCACCCAGGACGTGCCGCCGTTCGTGATCGTCGACGGCGCCCCCGCGGTGGCCCGCGCGGTGAACGTGATCGGCATGCGGCGGGGCGGCATCGACGCGGCCTCGCGGATGAAGGTGAAGGCGGCCTTCCGCCTGCTCTACCGGTCCGGGATCGCGCCGGGCGCGGCGATCAAGGACGTGCGGCGCGAGCTGGGCGGCCACCCGCTGGTGGACCGCCTCGTGGAGTTCGTGGAGACGTCGAAGCGGGGAGTGGTGTCGGGGCCGGCCCGCGACGGCCGGCGGCCCGCCGGGGCCCTCGAGGAGGAGCTGTCGTGACCAACGGAACGGAGCCCAAGGTCCGGGGCGCGGTGATCGGCGCGGGCCACATGGGCCAGTACCACATCCTGGCCCTCGCGGAGATCTGGGGCGTGGAGCTGGTCGGAGTGGTGGACACCGACTTCGAGAAGGCGCAGCGGGTGGCGGCGCCGTACGGGGCGCGCGCCTTCCGCGACCATCGAGAGCTCGCGGGGCTGGTGGACTTCGCGTGCGTGGCGGTCCCCACCGAGCTGCACTTCGACGTCACCCGCGACCTGCTGGAGACGGGCGCCCACGTGCTGGTCGAGAAGCCGATGACCTCGACCCTCGAGCAGGCCAAGGAGCTCTTTCGCATCGCGCGGCAGCAGAGCCGCGTGCTGCACGTGGGCCACGTGGAGCGGTTCAACGGAGCGGTGCAGGAGCTGCGCAAGATCGTGGAGCGGCCGATCCTCGTCGAATCGCGCCGCCTCGGCCCGTTCGCGCCGCGTGTGCAGACCGACTCGGTGGTGATGGACCTCATGATCCACGACATCGACATCGTGCTGAACCTCGTGGAAGGGGAGCCGCGCAAGATCACCGCGGTGGGCACCTCGGTGCACTCCCGGCGGACCGACGTGGCCAACGTGCAGATCGTCTTCGACTCCGGAACCATGGCCACCATCACCGCGAGCCGGGCCACCGAGGAGAAGATCCGCACGCTGGCCATCACCCAGCCCGACGCCTACATCCTGCTCGACTACTCGCACCAGGACATCGAGATCCACCGGCGGGCCGCGCAGGAATACACGCTCAATCGCGAGTCCATCCGTTACCGGCAGGGCTCCTTCGTGGAGCACCTTCTCGTCCACAAGGACAACCCTCTGAAGCTGGAGATCCGTCATCTCGTCTCCGCGGTGCGGGCCATCGACGGCGGCGGGGCGGTGGAGCTGGCCGAGGCGGACGACCTGCGATCGCTGGCCGTCGCGCTGGAGATCGAGCGGATGATCCGCGAGGGCCGGGGTGAGACCGCCTGGCCGGAGGATCTTCCGTGGAGCGTTCGCTCGCCCTGATGGCCGGGGCCGGGACCCTTCCCGGCCGCGCCGCCCACGAAGCCCGCCGCCACGGCTGGCGGGTGGTCGCCTTCGCCTTCGAGGAGGCGCCCGGCCTCGCCGAGGCCGCCGATCACGTCATCCCCTCCGCCATCACCGATATCCAGGCGGTGATCACGAACCTCGCCGCCCAGCGTGTGGGGGCCGCGGTGTTCGCGGGCAAGTTCTGGAAGTCGAGCGCGTTCTCCCGGTACGATGAGGCCGACGCGGCCGCTCGTGGGCTGGCTCGTGGCGGCCTCTCCGACGCCGCCCTGGGCCAGATGGTGGTCGCGACCCTCGCCGGCATGGGGATCGAAGTGCTCGACCAGCGCCAGTTCCTCGGCCCGTGGCTCCTGCCCGCCGGGAGGCTCACCGCCCGCGCCCCCTCCGACGCGGAGCGCGCGGAGATCCGGGAGGGCTTCCGCCTCGCCGCGCGCCTCGCCGAGGACGGCATCGGCCAGACGGTGGTGCGCGCCCGCGGGGTCACGGTGGCGGTGGAGGCCGCCGAGGGCACCGACGAGACCATCCGCCGGGGCGGCCGCCTGGCCGGCCCGGGCGCGGTGGTGGTGAAGACGGTCGCGGCCGCGCACGACTATCGCTTCGACGTGCCCACGGTGGGCACCGCCACCCTCGAGGCGATGCGCGAGGGCGGGGCCACCGTCCTGGCGGTCCCGGCCGACCGCGTGCTCCTGGTCGACCGCGAGCCGTTCGTGCGCACGGCGGACCAGGCCGGCATCGCGGTGGTGAGCGGCGATGACGGTGAGTGATCCGAACGGCCGCCGCGGCCCGATCATGCTGTCCGCGGGCGAGGCCTCCGGCGACGTCCACGGCGCCACGCTCTGCCGCGCGCTGCGTGCGCTCGAGCCCGGGGTGCGCCTGCTCGGCATGGGCGGCGCCCAGATGCGCGCCGCCGGCATGGAGGTGCTGCTCGATCCGACCGCGCACGCCGCGGTCGGCACCAGCGAGGCGATCGGCCGCATCCCGGCGCTCTACCGCGCCTATCGCGCGCTCGGCGCGCGCCTGGTGGTGGAGCGCCCGCGCGCCCTGGTCCTGATCGACTTCCCGGAGTTCAACCTGCGCCTGGCTCGCCGGGCCCGCGCCGCCGGGGTGCCGGTGGTCTACTTCATCCCGCCGCAGCTCTGGGCGTGGCGCCGCGGCCGCATCCGCCAGATGGCCCGTCGGGTGAGCCGCGTGCTCGCGGTGTTCCCCTTCGAGCCTCCGCTCTACGAGGAGGCCCACGTGCCGGTGGAGTTCGTGGGCCATCCGCTGCTCGACGTGCTGCCGCTCGATCTCACGCGTGAAGAGGCGCGCCGCCGCCTGGGCGCGGACCCGGCGCATTCACTGATCGCGCTCCTGCCGGGCAGCCGGCGGGAGGAGGTCGACCGCCTGCTGCCGCCGATGCTGGAGGCGGCCCGGCGCCTGGCCGCCGGAGACGCGCGGCGCCGCTTCGTGCTCGGGCTGGCGCCCACCGTGTCGCGGCCGCGGATCGAGGCGCACGTGGCCCAGGCGGGCCGCCGCCTTTCCCTCGAGCTGGTGCAGGGGCACACGTACGAGGTCATGGCGGCCGCGGACGCCGCCCTGATCGCCTCCGGCACCGCCACCCTGGAGGCGGCCCTGCTCGGCACCCCGATGGCGCTCTGCTACCGCGTGTCGCGGACCACCGAGGTGATCGCGCGGCTGCTGGCCCGCGTGCAGTGGATCGGGCTGCCCAACCTGGTGGCGGGCCGCGCGGTGGTCCCGGAGCTGATGCAGGAGCAGGTGACCGGCGAGCGGCTCGCGACGGAGATCGCGCGGCTGCTCGAGGATCCGGTCGCGGCCACCGCCCAGCGCGCCGCGTTCAAGGAGCTGCGCGCGAGACTGGGCGAGCCCGGGGTCGGCGCTCGGGCCGCCCGCGCCGTCCTGGCCACCGCGCGCGGCGCGCCCCCGCGATGAGGATCCCGTCCGCGCTCGCCCTGCGGCTCGGCCCGGTCCTCGGGGCGGTCGCCCTCCGCGCGCTCGTGGCCACCCTGCGCGTCCGCCGCGAGGAGGGCGCGGTGGCCGCCCTGTGGGCCGCGCGCGCGCCCGTCATCTACGTGGTCTGGCACGGCCGCGTGCTGCTGCTCCCGCGCCTCTACGGCCGCCGCCGCTGCCGGGTGCTGACCAGCCGCTCGCGGGACGGCGAGCTGGTCGCGCGATGGATGAGCCGGTTCGGGCTGGTGCCGGTGCGCGGCTCGTCCTCACGCGGCGGGGGCGACGCCCTCCGCCGGCTGGCCCGCGTCCTCCGTGACGGCGGGGAAGTGGTGGTGGTGCCGGACGGGCCGAAGGGCCCGCGGGAGGTCCTCAAGGCCGGCGTCATCACGCTCGCCCGTCTCTCCGGCGCGCCGATCGTGCCGATGGCGGTGGGCGCCTCCCGCGGGTGGCGTCTGCGCTCGTGGGACGAGTTCCGCATCCCCAAACCGTTCGGCCGATGCGTGGTTCGCTTCGGCGAGCCGATCCGTGTCCCCGCGGAGGCCGACCGGGCCGCCGAGGAAGCCGCGCGCAAGGAGGTGGAGGCCGCCCTCCGCAGCCTCAGCTGGCAGGTGGACGAGGAGGCCCGCGCCTGATGTACGCGCTCTACTCGACGCTGCTGGCGATCGGCCTCGCCGCCTACCTGCCCGCCTTCCTGCTGCGGCGCCGGCGCGCGGGCTACGGCCACGCCCTCGCGCAGCGCTTCGGGCACATCGGCGAGGGGCTGCCCTCCGAGCCGCGCGCGTGGATCCACGCGGTCTCGGTGGGCGAGTCGGCCACCGCCGCGCCGCTGGTGGAGGCGATCCATCGCCGCTGGCCGGAGCTGGGCCTGGTGGTCAGCACGATCACGCCCACCGGGGCGCGCATCGTGGCCGACCGGCTGGGCGGCATCGCGACCCACCGCTACTTTCCCATCGACCTGCCGCGGGCGGTCGGGCGGGCGCTCGACGCCGTGCGGCCTCGCTTCTTCATCGCCATCGAGACGGAGCTCTGGCCCAACTTCCTGCGCGCCCTCGCGCGGCGCGGGGTGCCGGCGCTGATCGCCAACGGGCGCATCTCCGACCGCTCGTTCCGCCGCTACCGGCGCGTGCGCCGGCTCATGCGCCGCGTGCTCGCCGACGTGACCGTGTTCGCGATGCAGAGCGAGGAGGACGCGCGCCGTATCATCGCGCTCGGCGCGCCGCCGGACCGGGTGGTCGTCACCGGCAACCTCAAGAGCGACGCGGCGCCCGCCGCCGATCCGCCCGAGGCGGTCTGGCGCGAGCGTCTCGGGCTCGCCCCCACCGACCGCCTCTTCGTGGCGGGCAGCACGCACCGGGGCGAGGAGGAGCCGGTGCTCGACGCCTTCCTCGGCGCGCGCGCCCGCTGTCCGGGCCTGGCGCTGCTCCTGGCCCCGCGCCATCCCGAGCGCGCGGACGAGGTGGAGGCGCTGGTCCGCGCCCGCGGCCTCACCGCCGCGCGCCGCAGCCGTCTGCCCCGCGAGCACGCGCCCGGCGCGGTCATCCTCCTCGACACGGTGGGCGAGCTGGCCTCGCTCTACGGCCTGGCCGAGGTCGTGTTCGTGGGGGGCAGCCTCGTCCCGGTGGGCGGCCACAACCTGCTCGAGCCCGCGATGCGCGGCAAGCCGGTGCTGTACGGCCCGCACACCGGCAACTTCCGCGACGGCGCGGCCCGGCTCGAGCGCACCGGCGGCGGCCTCGTGGTCAAGGACGGGCTCGAGCTGGAGCGCGAGCTCAGGCGGCTGCTGGAAGATCGCGAGCTGGCTGGGCGGGTGGGGGACGCCGCCCGCGAGGCATTCGCGGGCGGGCAGGGCGCGGTGGCCGCCACCCTCGAGGTCATCGCGCGCCACCTCTGGCCCGAACCGGTCCGGCCGTGACCACGCCGCGCCGCGCGCCCGAGGTGCTGCTTCGCCGGTACTGGGACGATCCGGACACTCCGGTGGTCAGCGCCGGCCTGTCCGCGCTGAGTTGGGCGTACCGCGGGGCCCTGGCCGCGCGCGATCGCGCGTATCGCTGGGGCGTCCTGCCGACCGGCCGGCTGCCGTGTCCGGTGATCTCGGTGGGCAACCTCACGCTGGGCGGCACCGGCAAGACCCCGATGGTGGAGCTGGTCGTGCGCACGCTGCAGGAGCTGGGGGCCGTGCCCGCGGTGCTGAGCCGGGGCTACGGCCGCACCACGCGCGGAGTGCAGGTGGTGGCCGACGGCACGGGCGTCCGCGCCGAGGCGCGCACCGGCGGCGACGAGCCCCGGCTGCTCGCCGAGCGCCTGCCCGGCGTCCCGGTCGTGGTGGGCGAGAACCGCTACGAGGCGGGACGGATCGCGGTCGAGCGCGGCGGGGTTACCGCGCTCGTGCTCGACGACGGCTTCCAGCACCGCACGCTCGCCAAGGACCTGGAGATCCTCGTCGTGTCCGGCCGCGCCCCGTGGGGCAACGCGCGCGTGTTCCCGCGCGGCACCCTCCGCGAGCCCCTGAGCGCGATCGGACGCGCGCAGGCGGTGGTGGTCACGAATCCGGTCGCCCCGGAGACGATCGCCGAGGTCACCGCGGTGGTGCGCCGCCACCACCCGACCGCCCCGGTGCTCGCCGCGCGCTACGAGCTCGAGGAGGCGAGCGAGCCGCTGCGCGGGCGCCGCGTGCCGGTGGCCGAGCTGGCCGGCCGTCGTCTGCTCGCCTTCGCGGGCCTGGGCTCGCCCGAGGGGTTCGCCCACACCGTCGACGCGACCGGGATCCGCCGGGTGGGCTTCGTGGAGTTCCCGGATCACCACTGGTTCACGCCCGCGGACGTGGCCGAGCTGGCTCGCGACGCGCGCGCGGCCGGCGCGCAGGGGCTGGTCACCACCGAGAAGGACTGGGTGCGGATGCGCGAGGTGGCGCCGCCGCCGTTGCCGATCTGGGTGCTACCGGTGCGGCTCGTGATCGAGACCCGGCTCGAGACGTGGCGCTCCCTCATCGCGGCGACGCTCGCCCTCGCGCCGATTGGTGGTGCCTGCCGGTGAGCGCGCCGGCCGCGGGTCTCGACGCCGGGCACATCGTCGTCCGCACTCCGAACTGGCTCGGCGACACCGTGATGGCCCAGCCGATGCTGGCCGCGCTCCGCGCCGCCGCGGGCGAGGCGCGCATCACGCTGGTCGGCCGCTGGGCCCCGCTGCTGGCCGGCCAGGGCGTGGCGGACGTGCTCCTGGGCTATCCCCGGCCGCTCCGGGCTCGCCGCCGGCTGGCCCGCGCGCTCGCCGCGGAGCCGCCCGACGTGGCGGTGCTGCTGCCGTCCTCGCTGGAAGCGGCGCTGGCCGCGGTCTGCTGGCGGGCGCGGCGCCGCGTCGGCTACGCCACCGACGGACGCACTCCGCTGCTCACCGACGCCATGGCGCTGCCCGAGCCTCGCCGGCATCAGGTGGACGAGTACGCGGAGCTGCTCGCCCTGCTGGGCGTGACCGGCGTGGCCGCGACGCCGCGCTGGATCCTGCCCGACGATCCCGACGCCGACGCGGAGGTCGCGCGCCTGCTCACCGAAGCCGGCCTCGACCCGCGCGCCCCGCTGGTGGGGCTCCACCTGGGAGCCGCCTTCGGCAGCTCCAAGCTCTGGCCGCCGGCCGCCTTCGGACACCTGGCCCGCGCGCTGGCCACGGTCGGTCTCTGCCCGGTGCTGCTCGGCACCGAGGACGACGCGCCCACCGCGGCCGCGGTGGCCGACGCGGCCGGGGTTCCCGTCGCCTCGCTGGTGGGCCGCGATCGGCCCGCGCTGCTGGCCCGCCTGCTCGGCCGCCTGCGCTGCCTGGTGAGCGGCGACACCGGCGTGGCGCATCTGGCCGCCGCGGTCGGCGTCCCGACCGTCACGCTGTTCGGGCCCACCGACCGCCGGCTCACCGCGCCGCGCGGGCCGGGCGCGCGGGCCCTCGATCGGCCGGTGCCGTGCGCGCCGTGCTTCCTGCCCACGTGCCCGATCGACCACGTGTGTCTCACGCGCCTGCCGCCGGAGGCGGTGCTCGACGAGGTGAGGCTCGCGGTCGCGTGAGGACCGTGCTCCACACCGAGGCCTCGCCCGGGCTCGGGGGCCAGGAAGTCCGGACGCTGAACGAGGCGCGCTGGACCGCCGAGCGCGGCTGGCGCGTGCTGCTCGCCTGCCAGCCGGACGGCCGACTCGCCGCGCGCGCCCGCGAGGTCGGCGTCGAGATCCGGCCCGTGCGCATGCGCGGGCCGCTCGATCCGCAGGCCCTGGGGGCGCTGGTGCGGCTGGTGCGCCGCGAGGCGGTGAGCCTCGTGCACACCCATAGCTCCGTCGACGCGTGGCTGGGCGGCATGGCCGCGCGCCTCTGCCGCGTGCCGGTGGTGCGCACGCGCCACGTGTCGATCGCCATCCGGCGCGGCCCCAATCCGGTCTACCGCTGGCTGGCGGACCGCGTGATCACGAGCGGCGAGGCGATCCGGCGCGTGGTGCTGGACGCGGGCGTGCCGCCCGCGCGGGTGGTCGCGATCCCGGCGGGGGTGAACCTCGAGATGTTCCCGTTCGGGCTCAAGGCCCCGGATACCGCCCGGGCCCTGGGCCTGGGCACCCCGGTGGTGGGCTCGGTGGCGATGTTCCGCGGCTCGAAGGGCCATCCCCAGCTCCTCGAGGCCTTCGCGCGCGTGCGCGAGCGCCACCCGAACGCCTCGCTGCTGCTGGTGGGCGACGGCATCCGCCGGGCCTGGGTGGAGCAGCTGGCGCGCGAGGCGGGCCTCTCGGACGCGGTCGTCTTCACCGGCTTCCGCCCCGACGTGCCCGCGCTGCTGGCGACCATGGACTGCTTCGCGCTCGCCTCCACCCGCACCGAGGGCGTGCCGCAGGCGCTCCTGCAGGCCTTCGCGGTCGGCGTCCCGGTCGTGGCCAGCCGCATCGGCGGCATCCCGGAGGTGGTGACCGACGGGGAGACCGGGCTCCTCGTGGAGAGCGGGCAGGCGCCGGCGCTGGCCGCGGCCATCGAGCGGGTGCTGGACGATCCGGCCGGCGCGGCGCAGCGGGCCCGCGCGGCGCGCGCCCTGGTGGAGGCGCGCTTCTCCCACGAGCGCTCGGTGGACCGGCTGCTCGACCTCTACCAGGAGCTGCTGGCGTGACCGCCGAGCGCCCGCTCACCATCCTGCACCTGGTGGCCAACCGATGGTGGACCGGCAGCGCGGAGCCCGTCATCCGCCTGCTGCTCGGCCTGCGGGCTCGCGGCCATCGCGCGCTCCTGGGGCTGATCCCGGGCGACCGCTTCGAGCAGAAGGCGCGCGAGGCGGGCCTCGAGCCGCTCGCCGGGCTCTCCCTCGAGGTCCGGGGCAATCCGGTGCACGCGCTGGCCGACCTGCGACGGGTGCGGCAGGCGGTCCGCGCCGAGGACGTGGACGTGGTCCACGCGCACCACTCGCACGATCACTGGCTCGGATGGCTGGGCCGCGGCGGCGCCGGGCTCGTCCGCACGTTCCACAACGCGCGCGCGGTGCGGCGAGACCGGCCCTCCACGTGGCTCTACCGGCGCACCGACGCCCTGATCGCGGTGAGCCGCGAGATCGAGGAGCGGCTGCAGCGCGTGGGCATCCCGCCCGCGCGGCTGGCCCGCGTGGACGGCGTCGTGGACCTCGCGCGCTTCGAGTCCGGCGACGGCGCGGCGATCCGCGAAGAGTTCGCGCTGGGCAAGGCGCCGGTCATCGGCTGCGTGGCGCGCCTGGCCGCCCGCCGCGGCCACGAGCTGCTGATCCGCGGCTTCCAGCAGCTGCTGCCCGAGTACCCGGAGGCGCGGCTGCTGCTCGTGGGCAAGGGCGAGGCCCGCGACCGGCTCGAGGCCTTCGTGAGCGGGCTCGGGCTCACCCGCTCGGTGCTCTTCGCCGGCTACCGCGACGGGGATCTGCCCGCGGTGCTCCAGGCGCTCGACGCCTTCGCCTTGATGGGCGCGGGCTCCGACGAGTCGTGCCGCGCCGCCCTCGAGGCGATGGCGGCCGGGCGTCCGGTGGTGGGGCGGCGGGTGGGCGCGCTGCCGGAGACGGTGGTGCACGGGGTGACCGGGCTGCTGGTGGACGACGACCGGCCGGAGTCGGTGGCCGAGGCCCTGCGCGCGCTGGTGGCCCAGCCGGAGCGGGCGGCCGCGATGGGCCGGGCCGGACGCGAGCGCGCGCGGGCGCTCTTCGGGCCCGACGCGCACGCCGCGCAGGTGGAGGCGGTGTACCGCCGCGTGCTGGCGGCGCGGGAGCGGTCGCGGTGACGATCCTCCAGATCGTCTCGTGCCGCGGCTGGTCCTCCGACGCCTACTGGGCCGCCCGCGCCGCGGTGGAGCTGGCGCGCGCGGGCCAGGACGTCACGCTGGTGTGCAAGCGCGGAAGCGAGGCGCGCGTCATCGGACGCGCCCGGGAGGCGGGCGTGCAGCGCATCGAGCGCCTCGCGCTCGCGAGCGGCGTCAAGCCGCTGGCGGACGCGCTGGATCTTCGCCGTCTCGCCGCGTGGCTGCCCCGGACCGACGTGCTGCACGTGCACCGGGGCAAGGAGCACTGGCTGGCCGCGCTCGCCAACCGCCGGGGCGCGCGCCGGACGCTGGTGCGCACGCGGCACATCGTGCAGCCGGTCCGCCCGCACGCGCTCAACCGGTGGCTCTACGGTCGCGCCACCGACCACGTCGTGACCGTCAGCGAGGCGATCCGGCGGCAGCTCGTGGCCGGAGGGCTCGCGGACGGTGCGCGCGTCACCGCGCTGGCGGGCGGCGTGGACGCCGAGCGCTTCCGGCCCGGCCCGCGCCCGGCGGATCCCGCGGGACTGCGCGAGCGTCTGGGGCTCATCGCGGACACGCCGCTGGTGGGGCTGGTGTCCGGGTTCCGGGTGATGAAGGGCCAGCAGACGGTGGTCGAGGCGGCGGCCCGCCTCGCCGCCCGGCGCCGCTCGTTCCACCTGCTGCTGATCGGGCAGGGGCCGCTCGCCCCGCGCATCCGCGCTCAGATCGAAGCGGCGGGACTGGGCGACCACGTCACGGTGCTGGGCTTCGTCGAGGATCTGCCGGCCACGATGGCCGGCCTCGACGTGGCGCTCTACTCCGCGCTCGAGTCGGACGGCATGTCGCGCGTGCTGTTCGAGTACCTGGCCGCGGGCGTGCCGGTCGTGGCGAGCCGCGTGGGCGTGGTCCCCGAGATCCTGGAGGACGGCGTGAGCGCGCTGCTCGTTCCGGCCGGCGAGCCCGAGCCGCTCGCGGCGGCGATCGCCCGCCTGCTCGCGGACGCCCCGCTGCGGCGCCGGCTCGGCGAGGCGGGCCGGGCGCTCGTCGAGGCCCGCTACTCCGGAGCGCGGCTGGCCGAGCGTCTGCTGGCGCTCTATCGCTCGGGATCGCGCCCACGCTCGTGAAGATCTCGATCCTCTGCTTCGACGTCTCCGACAATGCCTTGGGGCGGGCCTGGCTGCTCGCCCGATTGCTGGAGCCGCTGGGGGCGGTGGAGATCGTGGGCCCGCAATTCGGCCCGACGATCTGGGAGCCGGTCGCGGAGGAGCGCATCCCCGTGCGCGGGATGCCGGGCGTCCGTCTGCCCGCCTTCGCGGGCCGCCTGCCCGCGCTGGCCCGGCTGGCCGACGGCGACCTGCTCTATGCCTCGAAGCCGCGCCTGACCAGCGCCGGCGTGGGCTACTGGGCGCGCCTGGCCCGACGCCGTCCGCTGCTGCTCGACATCGACGACTGGGAGGTCGGGTTCTTTCTGCGGGGCGGCCTCTGGGGCACGCTCGGCCGAGCGCTCAATCTGACGAATCCGCGCGGCCTTACCTGGACCTGGCTCATGGAGCGGTTGACCGGGCTTGCCGACGGCGTCACGGTGGCCTCGCGCTTCCTCGAGTCCCGCTTCGGCGGCGTGCTGATCCCCCACGTCCGCGACACGGAGCGCTGGGCGGCCGAGCGGAGCGATCCAGCCCGCGCGCGCGAGCGCCTCGGGATCGACACGCAGCGGGTGGTCATGTTCCTCGGCACCCCGCGCGCTTACAAGGGAGTGGACGACCTCGTGCGCGCGGTCGCGGGCCTCGGCCGGCCCGACACGGTGCTGGCCCTGGTCGGGACCGACCCGGCCTCGGAGACCGGCCGCGCCGTGACCGCGCGGCTCCCGGATGCGCGCCTCGTGGGCCGCGTCCCGATCGCGCAGGTGCCGGACTACCTGGCCGCGGCGGACGTGGTGGTGGTCCCGCAGCGCGACAGCGCCGACACCCGCGGGCAGGTGCCGGCCAAGCTCTTCGACGCGATGGCGCTCGGCCGGCCCCTCGTCTCCACGCGGGTGTCGATGATCCCCGAGATCCTCGACGGCTGCGGGCTGCTCGTGGCGCCGTCCGATCCGGAGGCGCTCGGCGCCGCGATCGGCCGGCTCCTCGACCGGCCCGACGAGGCGCGCGCGCTCGGCGCGGCGGCCCGGCGGCGGGCGGTCGAGCGCTACAGCTTCGAGGCCGCGCGGCGCGCGCTGTTCCCGCTGGTGGAGCGGGTGCGGGGAGCGCGCGCCCCGCAGCGATGAAGATCGGCCTGATCTGCCGGCCGTACTCCTTCCACGGCGGCATCGAGACCGCGACCGCGGGGCTGCTGGGCGCGCTGGCGCGGGCGGGCCACGCGGTGGAGCTCATCAGCACCGCCCGGCAGCCGGACGTGCCGGGCATCCCGGTCCGTCGCGTGGGCGTGCTGCGGCATCCGTCGCTGCTGCGGCTGCTCTCGTTCGCGCTCGCCGCGCAGCGGGAGGCGGCGCGCCACGGCTACGACCTCGTGCAGAGCCACGAGCGCGTGCTGCGCCAGGATCTCTACCGGGCCGGCGAGGGCTGCCATCGCGCCTACCTGGCCGCGATGGGCCGGGGCCCGGGCCTGAGCCCGTATCATCACGCCGTCTGCGCGCTGGAGCGGCGCATCTTCGAGATGCGCGCGGCGCGCCACGTGGTGGCCATCGCGCGCCGCGGTCAGGAGGAGATGGCGCGTCTCTTCGGCACCGCCGCGACCGACGTCACCGTGGTCTACAACGGCGTGGACCTCGACCGGTTCCATCCGGAGCAGCGGACGCGCCATCGCGCGATCGCGCGCGCCGCGCTGGGCCTTCCCGACGGCGCGTGGACCGTCCTCTTCGTGGGCTCGGGCTTCGAGCGCAAGGGGCTGGGCCCGCTGCTCGGCGCCTTCGCGCGCCTCCCGGATCGCGGGAGCCGCCTGGTGGTCGCCGGCAAGGGCGACGTGCCCCGCTATCAGCGGCTGGCCGAACGCCTCGGCGTGGCCCCGCGCGTGACCTGGATGGGGCCCGTGCCGGAGGTCGAGCGCCTCTATGCGGTGGCCGACGCGGTGGCGCTCCCCGCGCGCTACGAGCCCTTCGGCAACGTCCACCTGGAGGCGCTCGCCGCCGGCCTGCCGGTCCTCACCAGCGTGCACGCGGGCGGCGCCGAGGTGGTCCGCCCGGGCGAGAACGGGTGGGTGGTCGATCGGGTGGCGGAGGAGCCGATCGCCCGGGGACTGACCGCGCTGCGCGAGGCGCCCGCCGGAGGCTGGGCGCCGCGGGCGCGCGCCTCGGTCGAGCGCTTCACGTACGCGGCGCAGGTCGAGGCCTTCACGGCGGTGTACCGGCGACTGGCCCGCTGACCGCCGGCGGGGTCGCGCCAAACCCGCGATTTTCATTGATCATTCGTGGCCTCGGGCATTACACTGCCCCTCGATGTCCTCACATCGGCCAGCACCACGCCCCGCCGTGTTCATGGACCGGGACGGCTGCCTCACCGAGGAGGTGGGCTACGTCAACCACCCCAGCCGCCTGCGGCTGCTCCCGCGGACGGCGGAGGCGATCGCCCGGCTGAATCGGGCCGGCGTGCCCGCGGTGATGGTGACCAACCAGGCCGGGATCGCGCGCGGCTATTTCTCGGAGGAGACGCTGGACGCGACCCACGCGCGGCTGCGCGAGGCGCTGGCCGCGGCGGGCGCGCGCCTGGACGGCCTCTACACCTGCGTGCACCACCCGACGGACGGGGAGCCGCCGTACCGCGCCGAGTGCGACTGCCGCAAGCCGCGCCCCGGCCTGCTGCGGCGGGCCGCGAGCGAGCTCGGCCTGGACCTCGCCGCCTCGGTGATGGTCGGCGACAAGCTCTCCGACGTGGCCGTGGGACACGCGGTGGGCGCGGCCGGCATCCTCGTGCTCACGGGCTACGGGCGCGGCGAGTGGGAATACCAGCGGCACCGCTCGAACGTGAAGGCGGACCACGTGGCCGAGGATCTGCTCGACGCGGTAGAGTGGGCGCTCGCGCGCGCCGCCGCCGCGGGCGCGCGGGCCTGACGTGTATCCGCTCAACCGGCTCCGGGAGGCGCTGGTCCGGCTGGCCGGACGCCGGGTGGTGGTGATCGGCGATCTCATCGCGGACGAGTACCTCTACGGCAAGCCGGCGCGGATCTCGCGCGAGGCCCCCGTGCTCATCCTCCGCTTCACCGACCGGGAGATGCGTCTCGGCGGCGCGGCCAACGCGGCCCACAACGTGCACGCCCTGGGCGCCGCCGTGACGCCGGTGGGCCTGCTGGGACGCGACGGCCCGGGCGACGAGGTGGACGCGCTCTTCCGCCAGGCGGGCATCAGCACCGACGGCATCGGGCGCGAGGCGGATCGCCCCACGCCGGTCAAGACCCGCATCATGGCCGGCGGCTATCAGGCCACGCGCCAGCAGGTGGTGCGCCTCGACCGCGAGCCGGAGGGCGGCCTGACCGACGCGGCGGAGGCCCGGCTCCTCGAGCGTCTTCGCGCGGCGGCGACGGGCGCCCAGGCGTTCCTCGTCTCCGACTACGGGTACGGCACCGTGACCCCGCGCGTGTACGAGACCGTGCTCGCGCTCGCGCGCGCCCGGCGCGTGCCGGTCACGGTGGACAGCCGCTACGACCTGCCGCGCTTCCGCGGCGCCACCGCGGCCACGCCCAACGAGCCGGAGGTGGAGGCCCTCACCGGACAGGAATTGCTCGACGAGAGCGCGGTGGAGAAGGCGGGCCGCATGGTGCTGGAGCGGCTCGACGCGCGCCTTCTCCTGCTCACGCGGGGCAGCCGCGGCATGGCCCTCTTCGAGCGGGAGGGGCCGGTGACGTTCATGCCGATCCACGGCAGCGACGAGATCGCCGACGTGACCGGCGCGGGGGACACCGTGATCAGCACGTTCACGGTGGCGCTCGCCGCGGGCGCGGCCCCGGGCGAGGCGGCGTGGCTCGCCAACGTGGCGGGCGGGGTGGTGGTCATGAAGCGCGGCACCGCCACCGTGTCCGCGCCGGAGCTGGCGGCCGCGCTGGCGAGCGATGGCGAGCATCGTCAGCGCTGAGGAGGCGGGACGGCTCGCCTCCGTCTGGCGCGCCCAGGGCAAGCGTCTGGTGCTGGCCAACGGCTGCTTCGATCTCCTGCACGTGGGGCACGTGCGCTATCTCCAGGCCGCGCGGGCGCTCGGCGACGCGCTCGTGGTCGGCCTCAACTCCGACGCCTCGGTGCGACGGCTCAAGGGGCCGGGGCGCCCGGTGATGCCGGCGGACGAGCGGGCGGAGCTGGTGGCCGCGCTCCGGGTCGTCGACCTCGTGGTGGTGTTCGAGGAGGACAGCGCGGACGCGCTCATCGCGCGCCTGCGGCCCGACGTGCACGCCAAGGGGACCGACTACACCGAGCAGAGCGTGCCCGAGCGCGCGACGGCGGCCGCGGCGGGCGCGCGGGTCGCGATCGCGGGCGACCCCAAGAGCCACTCCACGAGGGACCTGATCGCCACCATCCTGACCCGCTTCGGCCGGAACCACCGGTGAGGGGCCGGCGATGACGTCCCCCGTCGCGAGCCCGGAACGGACGCGCCGCCTCACCGGCCCCGGGCTGCAGAAGATCGCCATCGTGAAGCTCTCGTCGCTCGGCGACGTCATCCACGCGCTCCCGGTGGCCCACGCCCTGCGCCGCTCGCGTCCCGGCCTCCATCTGACCTGGATCGTGGAGGCCCGGGAGTGCGCGCTGCTCACGGGCCACCCCGACCTCGACGAGGTGGTGCCGGTCGACACGCGGCTCTGGCGCCGGCTCATCTGGCGACCGGCGGGCGCGCGGCAGGTGGCGGGCAAGGTGCGTCGCCTCCGTCATCGCGTCCGCTCCGCGGGCTTCGACGTCGCCATCGACCTGCAGGGGCTGATGAAGAGCGGGTTGCTCACCGCGTACACCGGGGCCCCGGTGCGGATCGGGTTCACCGCCGACCGCTGCCGTGAGCGGCTCAACTGTCTCTTCACCAACCTGCGGGTGCGGCCGCCCGACCGGGCGGTGCACGTGGTCGACCAGTACCTCTCGCTGCTCGGCCCGCTCGGGGTGCCGCCGGGGCCGGTGGAGTTCCACCTGCCGCTCGAGCCGGCGGCCGAGCGGCGCATGGAGGACTTTCTGGGCGAGCAGGGCGTGAAGCGCCACGAGAGCCTCATCGCGATCAACCCGGGGGCGGGCCGCGCCGACAAGCAGTGGCCGGTGGCCCACTTCCGCGCGCTGGCCGATCGCCTGGCCCAGGAGCCGAACGCGCGCATCCTCCTGCTGTGGGGACCGGACGAGGTCCACATGGCGCGACAGATCATGCACGGGCTGCAGGCGCGCGCGATCCTCGCGCCGCCCACCGACCTCCACGAGCTGGGCGCGCTGCTGCGCCGGGCCTCGCTGATGGTCGCGAACGACACCGGCCCGCTGCATCTGGCCGCCGCGCTGGGGACCCCGAGCCTCGGGCTCTACGGGCCCACGCGCGCGGAGCGCAACGGCCCCTACGGCCCCCGCTGCCGCGGCGTGCAGAGCCCGGACGGCACCATGGCCGGCCTCGCCCCCGACACGGTGGTGGAGGCGGCGCGCGCGCTGCTGGCCCGGGGGAGGAACGGATGAGCCGCCTCAGCGTCACGGTCATCGCGTGGAACGAGGAGGAGCGGCTGCGGGCCTGCCTCGAGAGCGTGGCGTGGGCGGACGAGATCGTGGTCGTGGACGCGGAGTCCTCCGACAAGACGGTGCAGATCGCGCGGGAGTTCACCGACAGGGTGTGGGTGCGGGTGTGGCCCGGCTTCGCGGCCCAGAAGAACTTCGCGATCGAGCAGGCCACCGGCGAGTGGATCCTCTCCCTCGACGCCGACGAGCGGGTCACCCCCGCGCTGCGCGACCGCATCCGGGCCGTGCTCGCCGCGGACGGGCCCGCCGACGGCTACGCGATCCCGCGCCGCAACATCTTCTGGGGGGCGTGGGTGCGGCACGGCGGCCTCTACCCGGACTACCAGCTCCGCCTGTTCCGCCGCCACGCGGGACGGTTCGTGGAGAACGCGGTCCACGAGTCGGTGACGGTGACCGGGCGCGTGGACACGCTCGCCGAGCCGCTCCTGCACCACTCCTACCGCGACCTCGAGGACTTCGTGCGCCGCTCCAACCGCTACTCGACCCTCTCCGCGCAGGACTGGGTGCGCCGCGGCAAGCGGGCGGGGCTGCTGGGGCTGGCGACTCGTCCCCTCGGCCGCTTCGTTTCCATGTACATTGTTCAGCGGGGCTTCCTGGACGGCTGGCGCGGGTTCGTGCTGGCCGTCCTGTACGCGGAGTACGTCTTCCTCCGGATGGCCAAGGTGTGGGAGGCGCAGAAGACGGCGGAGCCCGGAAGGAGCGACCACAGGAGATCATGACCTCGTCGCGGGAGCGCGTGCTGTCGGGGATGCGGCCCACCGGCCGCCTGCACCTGGGGAACTACCTGGGCGCGCTGGAGAACTGGGTGAGGCTCCAGGATCAGTTCGAGTGCTTCTACTTCGTCGCCAACTGGCACGTGCTGACCACCAATCCCGGCGGGACCGGCGAGGTGCCGAACGACACCGTGGAGATGGGGGCGGACTGGCTCGGCGCCGGCCTCGACCCGGAGCGCTCGACCCTGTTCATCCAGTCGCTGGTGCCGGAGCACGCGGAGCTGCACCTGCTGTTCTCCATGGCCACGCCGGTGGGCTGGCTCGAGCGGGTCCCGACCTACAAGGAGATGGTGGAGCAGCTCGGGCTCGAGTCGCCGTCCTACGGCCTGCTGGGCTACCCGCTGCTGCAGGCGGCCGACATCCTCATGTACAAGGCGCAGTGGGTCCCGGTGGGGGCCGACCAGGTGCCGCACATCGAGCTCACCCGCGAGGTGGCGCGCCGGTTCAACCACACCTGGAAGTCGGTCTTCCCGGAGCCCCAGGCCCGGCTGACCCAGATCCCGAAGGTGCCGGGGACCGACGGGCGCAAGATGTCCAAGTCGTACGGGAACGCGATCTACCTCGCCGACACGACCGAGGAGATCACGGCCAAGGTCAAGCCGATGGTGACCGACCCCGCGCGCAAGCGGCGGTCGGATCCCGGCAATCCCGACGTCTGCCCGGTGTTCGACCTGCACCGCATCTTCACCCCGGACGAGCCGCGCGAGCAGTGCGCGACCGGCTGCCGCACCGCCGGCATCGGCTGCCTGGACTGCAAGGGCGTGCTGCTGCAGCACATGCTGCCGCCACTGGCCCGGATCCGCGAGCGACGGCAGCGCTACGTCGAGAAGCCGGCCGAGATCGTGGAGATCCTCCGCGAGGGCTCCAAGCGCGCCCGCCGCATCGCGGTCCAGACCATGACCGAGGTCCGCGAGGCCATCAAGCTCGAGCCATGACCGCGACGCAAGCCGACTCCGGCATCACCGTCCGGGTCGAGTCGTTCGAGGGGCCGCTGGACCTGCTGCTCCATCTCTGCCGCACCAACGAGATGGACCTCTCCCGCCTGTCCCTCCGCACCATCACCGACCAGTACCTCGCGCATCTGGAGGCGGTGCGCTTCCAGGACCTCGAGACCGCGGGCTCGTTCATGGTGATGGCGGCGACGCTGATCTATCTCAAGTCCAAGATCCTCCTGCCCGCGAGCCCCGACGACCCCGAGGAGGCCCTCGACGAGGAGGGCGAGCTGCTCAAGCGCGAGCTGGAGGAGCGGCTGCGCGAGTACGCGCGGGTCAAGGCGCTGGGCGCCTGGCTCTCCGAGCGCGAGGCCGAGCAGAGCCTCATCTACGGACGGACCACCGCGGAGCTGCCGCCGCCGGAGGACATCCCGCTCGCGGACCTCTCGGTGCACCTGCTCCAGCGCGCCATGCAGCGGCTGATCGACGAGCAGAAGCGGCGTGCGCCCCGGCAGGTCGAGCCCAACCCGATCTCGGTGCTGGAGCGCATGGGGGAGATCACCGATCTCCTGCGCAGCACGTGGTCGCTGCTCTTCTCCTCGGTGGCGGGCGCCGAGCGCGTGCGGGCGGAGTGGGTGGTGACCCTGCTGGCCCTGCTCGAGCTGGTGCGCCTGGGACAGGCCCGCGCCCGCCAGGCGGAGCTCTTCGGCGAGATCGTGATCGAGCGCCACTCGGTCAGCGTGCGTGAGCCGGTCCGGCCCGAGGAGCCCATGGAGCCGCCGCCGCTGGACGGCGAGGCGTCGGACGCCGGCCTCGCGGCGCCCGCGGCCGACGCGCCCCCCGAGGCGGAGCGGATGGACGAGACCGAGATCCCGCACGCGGCCGCAGTGGAGCCGCCCGACGTGGCCCCGACGCACGACGAGGCCCGAACCGAGGAAGGGGAGTCCTGGAATGCCTGAGCCCATCGACGTGGTGGAAGCCCTGCTGTTCGCCTCCGACACCCCGGTGGAGGCCGAGCGCCTCGCCGAGGTGCTCGCTCTCGAGTCCGCCGCGGCGGCCCGCGAGATCGTCGACAGCCTGCGGACGCGACTCGATGCCGAGGGCCGCGCGCTCCAGGTGATGGAGGTGGGCGGCGGCTTCCGGCTCGTCACCCGACCCGAGGTGGCGCCGTGGCTCGTGAAGCTGGCCCGCAGCCGCACCCGCTCGCGCCTGTCACGCCCCGCGCTGGAGACGCTCGCCATCATCGGCTACCGGCAGCCGGTCTCGCGTCCCGAGGTGGACGCGGTGCGCGGCGTGAACTCGGAGGCGGTCCTGGACAACCTGCTCGAGCGCCGCATGATCCGCATCGCCGGGCGCAAGGACTCGCCCGGGCGGCCGTTCCTGTACGAGACCACGCGCGAGTTCCTGGTCGCGTTCGGCCTGCGCGATCTCGGCGACCTGCCCAAGGTCGAGGGTGAGCTGATCGTGCCCGAGCTCGCGGAGACCGCCGCCGCCGAGCTCCCCGAGCCCGGGCCGGAGCAGGAGGAGATCGCCGCTGCCCCCGATTCGCCTCAGCAAGATCCTGGCGCAGGCGGGGATCGCGTCCCGGCGGGCGGCTGAGTCGCTGCTCCGGGCGGGCCGCGTCGCCGTCAACGGGCAGGTCCGGCTGGAGCCGGGCGCCCAGGCGGATCCCGAGACCGATCGCATCACGCTCGACGGCCGCCCGCTGCCGTCCCGCGCGCCGCTCCTGCACCTGCTGCTGCACAAGCCGCGCGGCTACGTCACCAGCCGGCGCGATCCCGACGGGCGCCCGGTGGTGCTGGATCTCCTGCCGCCCGCGGCGGCCGCGGTGGTGTACCCGGTGGGGCGCCTCGACTTCGACGCCGAGGGTCTGCTTCTGCTCACCAACGACGGAGAGCTCGCGAACCGCCTCCTGCATCCCCGCTACGAGATCCCGCGCGTGTACGAGGTGGAGGTGGAGGGGCGGGTGGCGGAGGCGGACCTGCCGCGCTGGCGGCGCGGCGTCGCGCTCGACGACGGCCCCGCGGTGCCCCGGCGCGTCAGTCGCCTGTCGGGGGGGTCACGCTCCACCCGGCTCTCGTTGACGTTCGCGGAAGGACGCTATCGCGAGGTGAAACGGTACTGCCGGGCGCTCGGCCACCCGGTCCGCCGGCTCAAGCGCGTGCAGTTCGGGCCGCTGCGACTGGGCAACCTGGCCCCGGGCGCGCACCGCGCCCTCACCGCCGCGGAGCGCAAGGCCCTGGACAACTTGCGTGGGGGGTAGCGTTCGCCTATACTGCCCGGGGTCACAAGGATCGATGTGCTTCAGGAGCCCCAGATGAACCTGGACGATTGGCGATCCAGGATCAACGACCTCGACGAACAAATCCTCGAACTCCTCAACCAGCGCGGTACCGCCGCCCTCCGGATCGGCGAGCTCAAGAGGCAGCAGGATCTTCCGTACTTCATCCCCGAGCGCGAGGCGCAGGTCCTCGAGCGTCTCGTCGGGCTGAACCGCGGGCCGCTCGGGGCCCACGCGATCCGGGTCATCTGGCGCGAGATCCTGTCCGCGTCGCTGGCGCTCGAGCACCCGCTGCCGGTGGCGTACCTCGGCCCGCCCGGCACCTTCACGCACCAGGCGGCCACCCGGCGCTTCGGCTCCTCCGCGCAGCTTCGCCCGGTGCCGACCATCGCGGAGATCTTCGACGAGGTGGAGCGCCACCGCGCCGAGTTCGGCGTGGTGCCGGTGGAGAACTCCACCGAGGGCGCGGTGAACGTGACGCTCGACCGGCTGATCGAGTGCGACGTGACGATCAACGGCGAGATCCTCCTCGACATCTCGCAGCACCTGATCTCGCGCGCCACCGAGCTCGCGGCGGTGAAGGTGGTCTGCTCGCATCCGCAGGGCATCGCCCAGTGCCGGGCCTGGCTCGCCGCGCACCTGCCGGACGCGCAGACCGAGGAGACGCCGTCCACCGCGGCGGCGGTGGAGCGGGCCCGGGACGACGCGACGGTGGCCGCCATCGCCTCCGACATGGCGGCCGCGGTGCACGGGGTGCCGATCCTGCGCGCCCGCATCGAGGACAATCCGGCCAACTCCACCCGCTTCCTCGTCATCGGCCGCCGGCCGGTGCCGCCGACCGGGCGCGACAAGACGTCGATCCTGTTCTCGATGAAGAACGAGCCCGGCGTGCTGTACAGCATCCTCCAGCCGTTCGCCGCCCACCGGCTGAACCTGACCAAGATCGAATCCCGTCCCACCAAGCGCCGCCCCTGGGAGTACGTGAACTTCCTCGACTTCGAGGGGCACTGCGAGACCGAGAACGTGCGGGACGTGCTGGCCGAGGTGCGCGAGCGCTGTCAGTTCCTGAAGGTGCTCGGCTCCTACCCGGCGGCGTGAAGGAGCAATGCTCATGAGCGCGTCCTGGGAGTCCCTCGCCAACGATCACATCCTGGGGATCGCGCCCTACGAGCCTGGCAAGCCGATCGAGGAGCTGGAGCGCGAGCTGGGCATCCACGACGTCATCAAGCTCGCCTCCAACGAGAACCCGCTCCCCCCGTCGGACCGGGTCATGCAGGCGATGGTGGACGCGCTCCACCGGATCAACCGCTACCCCGACGGCAGCGGCCACTACCTCCGCCAGGCCATCGCGCGCCACCAGGGGCTGACCGGCGACCACATCATCCTGGGCAACGGCTCCAACGACCTCATCGAGCTGATGGCGCGCGCGTTCCTGCGCTCGGGGGAGGAGGCGGTGATCCCGCATCCCTCCTTCGTGGTGTACCCGATGATCGTGCAGGCGGTGGGCGGCATCCGGGTGGTGGTGACCCTCAAGGACCACCGCCTGGACCTGGAGGCGATGGCCCGCGCCATCACCCCCATGACCAAGATGGTCTTCATCGCCAACCCCAACAATCCCACCGCCACCATCGTGACCGCGGACGAGGTCGAGCACTTCATGGACCGGATGCCCGACCGGGTCATCGTGGTGTTCGACGAGGCCTATTTCGAGTTCGCCCAGGGGCCGGACTTCCCGGACACCCTGTCGTACCTCAAGCAGGGACGGAAGGTCGTGGTGCTCCGCACCTTCTCCAAGGCGGCGAGCCTGGCCGGCCTGCGGGTGGGCTACGCGGCGGCGGACCCCGACTGCATCGCGCTGCTCAACCGCATCCGCCAGCCGTTCAACGTCAACTCGGTGGCCCAGGCCGCCGCGCTCGCCGCGCTGGAGGACGACTCGCACGTGCGCGAGTGTCTCAGCATGATCGAGGCCGGCCGTCACTACCTGGTCGACGAGTTCAACGCGATGGGGCTCAAGTACACCCCCTCGCGCGCCAACTTCATCCTGGTCGACGTCGGCCGGAGCGCGAGCGAGGTCTTCCACTGGCTCCTGAAGGAAGGCGTGATCGTGCGGCCCATGACCAGCTTCGGCATGGAGAGCGCGCTCCGGGTGACGATCGGCACCCCGGAGGAGAACCGCCGATTCGTGAAGGCGCTCAAGAAGGTGCTGGCCGGAGCCAGGGGCGCGTGATCCGCCGACTCGGTCTGGTGGGTCTGGGTCTGCTGGGGGGATCCGTCGCGAAGGCGGCCCGGGCCCACGGCGTGGCCGACGAGATCGTGGCGGTGGGGCGCGACCGGGCCCGTCTCGAGCCCGCGCTGCGCGACGGGGCGATCGACCGGGCCGCGACCGACCTCGCGGAGGGCCTGCGCGACGTCGACTTCTGCGTGCTCGCCACCCCGGTGGCGACCCTCACCGCGCTGCTGCCCGACGTCTGGCGCGCGGTGCCCTCCGACGCGGTCGTCACCGACGTGGGCAGCACCAAGGCCGCCATCGTGGAGACCGCGGAGCGGCTGGCGGCGGGTCGGCCGCTCGGCTTCGTGGGCAGCCATCCCATGGCGGGCTCCGAGCAGGCGGGCTACCGCGTCTCGCGCGCCGATCTCTTCCGCGGGGCCACCGTCATCATCACCCCCACCGAGCGCAGCGACTGGCACGCGGTGAAGCGCGTGGGCGCGTTCTGGGAGGCGCTGGGCGGCCGGCTGGTGACCCTGGACCCGGTGACGCACGACCGCGCCACCGCGGCCATCAGCCACCTGCCGCACCTGGTCGCCGACGCGCTGGTGGACGCGGTGGTGCGGATGGACCCGCGCTTCCTCGAGGTGGCCGGCCGCGGCTTCAAGGACACCACCCGCATCGCGGCCTCCGATCCGCACATGTGGCGCGAGATCTTCCAGGAGAACCGGGCCGGCCTCGCCGAGGCCCTGGCCGCGTTTCGCGCCGCGCTCGATGCGCTCGAGCGGCTGATCGCGCAGGGCGACGCCGCCGCCATCGAGGCCGAGCTCGACCGTATCCGTCGCGTCCGCGAGGGGGCTGCTTGATCTTCCGCGTCACGTTCGTGACGCGCGACGGGAACGGACACGGCCGGGCCACCGGCGGCCCCTTCGCACGGAGGGCGGCCGCGTGAGCGGGGCCCGGCGCGAGATCGTGATCACCATCGACGGGCCGGCCGGCGCCGGCAAGTCCACGGTGGCCGCCGCGCTCGCGGCGCGCCTCGGCTACACCCTGATCGACACCGGCGCGCTCTACCGCGGGCTGGCGTGGGCCGCGCGGGAGGCCCGCGTCCCCCCCGAGGACGGCCCCGCCCTGCGCGCGCTGCTGGACCGGACCGAGGTGCGGCTGGAGCGCGGGCGCGTGCTGGTCGACGGGCGCGACGTGACCGCGGAGATCCGCACCCCCGCGGTGACCCAGCTCACGTCCCGGTTGACGATGCTGGCCCCGGTGCGCGATAAGATGACGCCCATTCAGCGGAGCCTGGCCGCCGCCGGCGGCGCGGTCCTCGAGGGACGCGACACCGGGAGCGTGGTGTGGCCGGAGGCCGAGGTGAAGTTCTACCTCGATGCCGATCTCGACACGCGAGCCCGGCGGCGCCGGGCGGACCTGGCGGCGCGCGGGATCGAGGCCGACCTGGCGACGGTGCGCGAGGACATCGCGCGGCGCGATCGGCAGGACACGGAGCGGGCGCTGGCGCCGCTGGTGAAGCCGGAAGGGGCGGTGGTGGTGGACACCACCGGGCAGGGGATCGCGGAGGTCGTGGACACGCTCATGCGTGTGGTGGAGCAGGCGAGATGCTGTACGCGATCCTGAAGCCGATCGCGGTGGCGCTCATGCGCCTCCTCTTCCGGCTCGAGGTCGTGCGGCCGGAGCTCGTGCCCGCGACGGGTCCGGTGCTCCTCGTCTCCAACCACGTGAGCGTGCTGGACCCGCCCTTCGTGGGAGCCGCCGCGCCCCGGCCCCTCTACTTCATGGCCAAGGAGGAGCTCTTCCGCATTCCGCTCTTCGGGCGGCTGATCCGGGCGCTGAACGCCCGACCGGTCCGGCGCGACGGCTCGGACACGCGGGCGCTCAAGGCGGCGCTGGCGCTGCTCGAGGAGGGCCGCGCGTTGCTCGTGTTCCCCGAGGGCACACGGGGCGAGGAGGGGCAGCCCCCGCGCGAGGGCAAGGCCGGGGTGGGCATGCTCGCGGTCCTGAGCGGCGCGCCGGTGGTGCCCGTGTTCGTGTCCGGCACCGGGGCCGCCCTGCCGCGGGGACGGAGCCTGCCGCGCCCGAGCCGGGTGCGGGTGACGTTCGGGCCGCCGTTGACGTTCAAGATGGCCGGCACGCCGGGGGGCAAAATGGCCGGCGCCGTGGAAGCGGAGCGGACAGGGCGGGGGGCCAAGAGAGCGGGTGACGACGGACGCAAGGAGGCGTATCGTGAAGCGGCTCAGGAGATGATGCGGGCGATCGGTCAGCTCCGGGAGCAGCAGCAGGTGCAGTCGGCAGCAAAGTCGGACAATAGATTCTAAGGAGAGGTGGAGTCATGGAGACCGAGAACCGAAAGGCACGGACCCTCGTCGGCGGATCGAAGGAGGTGGACGCCACCGAGGAGAGCATGGAGTACTGGTTCAACCGGGGCGTGAGCGACGTCGAGGAAGGAGAGGTCGTCCGCGGCCGGGTGGTGGAGGTGCGGGACAGCGAGGTCCTCGTGGACATCGGCTACAAGAGCGAGGGCACCATCCCCATCGAGGAGTTCCGGCACGCGGGCAGCCTGCCCAAGGTCGGCGAGGAGATCGAGGTCTACCTGGAGTCCAAGGAGGACAACGAAGGACTGATCGTCCTCTCCAAGGACAAGGCGGACAAGATCAAGGTGTGGGACCAGATCGGGAAAGCGCACGACAGCGGGACCCCGGTGGAGGGCCGCGTCGCGGAGGTCGTGAAGGGCGGCCTCTCGGTCGACGTGGGCGTGCGCGCCTTCCTGCCCGGCTCCCAGGTGGACCTCCGGCCGGTGAAGAACCTGGCCGCCATGGTCGGCCAGACCATCCGGGCCAAGGTCATCAAGCTGAACCGGCGGCGCGGCAACGTGGTGCTGTCGCGGCGCGCGGTGCTGGAGGAGGAGCGCGAGGAGAAGAAGAAGCACACCCTCTCGGTGCTGACGGAGGGCATGGTTCTCACCGGCACCGTCAAGAACCTCACCGACTACGGCGCGTTCATCGACCTGGGCGGCATCGACGGGCTGCTGCACGTGACCGACATGTCGTGGGGTCGGGTGGGGCATCCCTCCGAGATCTTCCAGATCGGCGACCAGGTCGAGGTGGTGGTGCTGCACTTCGACCGGGAGACCGGCCGGGTGTCCCTCGGCTACAAGCAGAAGTCGTCGGATCCCTGGGCCAACGTGGAGGAGCGCTATCCGGTGGGGGCCAAGGTCAGCGGCAAGATCGTGAGCCTCACCAACTACGGGGCCTTCGTGGAGCTCGAGCCCGGCGTCGAGGGCCTCGTGCACGTCTCGGAGATGTCCTGGACGCGCCGGGTGCGGCATCCCTCGAAGCTGGTCAACGTGGGGGATCCGGTGGAGGTGATGGTGCTGGAGGTCAACAAGGCCACCAAGCGGATCTCCCTCGGCATGAAGCAGGTGGAGAGCGATCCGTGGGCCACCATCCAGGAGCGCTACCAGCCCGGGATGCGGGTGCAGGGCAAGGTGCGCAACCTCACCGACTTCGGCGCCTTCGTGGAGCTGGAGCCGGGCGTGGACGGGCTCCTGCACATCTCCGACATGTCGTGGACGCGCAACATCGGGCACCCGTCCGAGCTGCTCAAGAAGGGGCAGGCGATCGACACCCAGATCCTCAACGTCGACCGCGAGAACAAGCGCATCTCGCTCGGGCTCAAGCAGATCCAGCCGGATCCGTGGGACAGCGTGGCGCAGCGCTACCCGATGGGCTCGCGGGTCACCGGCAAGGTCGTGCGCCTCACCGACTTCGGCGCCTTCGTCGAGCTCGAGCCGGGGGTCGACGGCCTGCTGCACATCTCGCAGATGTCCAACCGGCCCATCGCCGCGCCGTCCGACATCCTCAACGTGGGTGACGAGCTGACCCTCATGGTGATCCGGGTGGATCCCAACGAGCGGCGGATCGGCCTCTCGCTGAAGGAGCTGGCCGCGATGATCGAGGAGCCGGTGCACACGGAGGGCCGGGGTCGTCACAAGGGCCGCAAGCGGCGCGGCGGGGACGACTACGACGACGAGGAGTAACCGCGGGTGGCGTCACGCGGGCGAGTCGCCCTCATCGCGGTCGGCGTCGGGGCGGCCGTCCTCGTCATGTTCGTCGCCACCATCTGGCTGCTCATCGCGGTGACCGACGATGGCCTCCCCGGGGGGGCCAAGGTCGCGGTGGTGGAGATCGAGGGAGTCATCGGCACCGAGGTCGCGCGGGGCCTCGATACCGACGAGCTCGTCCGCATCCTCCACGAGTACCGCGACGATCCCGCGATCCGCGCGGTGGTCCTGCGCATCAACAGCCCCGGCGGGGTCGTGGCCCCCACCCAGGAGATCGTCTCCGCGGTGCGCCGGCTCCGCGAGGCCAAGAAGCCGGTCGTCGCCTCGCTCGGCTCCGTGGCCGCCTCCGGCGGCTACTACGTGGCGGTGGCCGCCGACCGCATCTTCGCAAGCCCCGGCACCCTGACCGGGTCCATCGGGGTGGTCATGCAGCTGGCCAACCTCGAGGGCCTCCTCAAGAAGGTCGGCGTCGAGTACGTGGTGGTCAAGGCGGGCTCCTTCAAGGACGTCGGCAACTTCGCGCGCCCCATGACCCCCGAGGAGCGACGCATCCTCCAGTCCCTGCTGGACGACGTCTACGAGCAGTTCATCGGGGCGGTGGCCGAAGGCCGCCATCTCGATCTCGAGACCGTCCGCGGCTTCGCGGAGGGCCGGATCTTCTCTGGCCGTCAGGCGCAGGCCTTGAAGATGGTCGACGAGCTGGGCGGGCTCGAGGACGCGGTGGAAGCGGCGGCCCGGATGGCGGGGCTGCCCGGCAAGCCGAAGGTCGTCTACCCGCGGCGGCGCTTCTCGCTGCGCGACCTGCTCCGCACCGAGCTCGGGCTCGGGTCGGTCGCGCGCGTCCTGCCGTCGCTCGAGACGCTCCGCACTCCGCTCTACCTCATGCCCTGACCGGGTGGGAGGCGGGAGTGCCCGCTAACTACCCCACTTGCTTGACAAACTTTCGGGTGCCGTGATACGGTCCCTCCGTTGGATCGGGCCGGACCGCCGATGGTCACGACGGCCCGGAATCAGGGTCGGCCCTCAAGAGGGAGTCGCCATGACGAAAGCGGAGCTGATCGAGGAAGTCGCCAAGGTCGCGAGCTTGACCAAGAAGGAAACCGAGCTCATCGTCAACACCGTGTTCGACAACATCACGGAAGCGCTGGGCAAGGGAGACAAGGTCGAGCTGCGGGGCTTCGGCAGCTTCCGCATCCGGCACCGGAACTCGCGCAAGGGGCGCAACCCCAAGACCGGTGACAGCGTGAGCGTGCCGGAGAAGCGCGTCCCGTTCTTCAAGGTCGGCAAGCGGCTCCGCGAGCTCGTCAACACCTAGTCGGTGGAGCGGCTCTGGGCGCCCTGGCGGATGGCGTACGTGTCTGCCGCCGGGTCTCCCGAGGCCGCCTGTATCTTCTGCGCCGCGCTGGCCGCCGGTGACGATCGCCGGGCCCTCATCCTCAAGCGCGGTCGTCTCGCCTTCCTCGTCCTGAACGCCTTCCCGTACGCCTCCGGTCACCTGATGTCCGTCATCACCCGGCACGTCGGCACCATCGAGGCCGCGACCACCGAGGAGCTGACCGAGGCGATGAGCCTGATCCAGGCCGCCACCCGCGCCCTCACCGCGGCCTATCATCCGGACGGCTTCAACATGGGCATCAACCAGGGGCGGATCGCGGGGGCGGGGGTGCTCGGGCACCTGCACGTGCACCTGGTCCCGCGGTGGACGGGGGACACGAACTTCATGCCGGTGACCGCCGACACGCGCGTGCTGCCCGAAGCCCTCGAGGCCACCTACGACCGCGTGGTCGCGGCGCTCGCTCCGTGAGGGAAGCCGCCGCCGAGACCACGCCCATGATGCGGCAGTACGGGGAGCTGAAGCGGCGCTTCCCGGACTACCTGCTGCTGTTCCGTCTGGGGGACTTCTACGAGCTGTTCAACGACGACGCCCACACCGCCTCCCGACTCCTGCAGCTCACCCTGACGTCGCGGCAGGGCGTCCCCATGGCCGGCGTGCCCCATCACGCCGCCGACACCTACATCGCCCGGCTCATCCGGGCCGGGCAGAAGGTCGCGGTGTGCGAGCAGCTGGAGGAGCCGGCCAAGGGCCGCAAGATCGTGCGGCGCGACGTGGTGCGGGTGATCACCCCGGGCACCATCACCGACACCCAGTTCCTCGACGGCTCCCGCAACAACTTCCTCCTCGCCGCGCACGCGACCTCGTCCGCGATCGGCGTGGCCCTGGTGGACGTCTCGACCGGCGAGTTCTGGGTGGGCGAGGAGGCGCTCCCCGGCGAGTCCCTGCTGGAGGCCGCGCTGCTGCGCCGGCCCGCCGAGATCCTGCTGGCCCAGGGCGCGGATCCGACGTGGGTGGCTCGATGGGTGCCGCCCGGCGTGCCGGTCACCCACGTCGACGGCGGCGCCTTCGGGGCGCGCGCCGCGCGCGACGTGCTCGAAGCGCACTTCCGCGGCGCGAGCCTCGACGGCCTCGGCGTCGCCGCGCTCACCGCCGGCCTGCAGGCCGCGGGGGCCGCGGTGGCCTACGTGCGCGAGACGCAGGGGGACTCGCTGGCCCACCTGAGCCGCATCCAGCGCCTGGTCACCGGCGAGGCGATGCTGCTCGACCCCACCGCGGTCGCCACGCTCGAGCTGTTCGAGACGACGCAGGAGCGGACCGCCCGCGGCTCGCTCCTCGCCACCCTCGACTCGACCGTCACTCCGATGGGCGCGCGGCTGCTGCGGCAGTGGATGCTGCGGCCCCTGCTCGACCGGGAGGCGATCCTCCGCCGGCAGGAGGCGGTGGCGGCCCTCGTCGACGCCCCCGCCGCCCGCGAGGCCCTCCGGCAGCGTTTGGCCGGGGTGGGCGATCTCGAGCGGCTCACCAGCCGGGCGGCCCTGGGCGTCGCGCACGCGCGCGACCTGGTCGCCCTCCGAGGGTTCCTGGCGCGGCTGCCGGGGCTCGCCGAGGAGCAGGGAGCCCTCGGGGCGCCGCTCCTCGCCACGCTCGGCGAGGAGATCACCCCGATGCCCGACCTTCAGAAACTCCTTGAAGAGGCCCTGGAGGACGAGCCGCCGCTGCCGCTGCGGGACGGCGGGCTCATCCGCGAGACCTGGAACGACGAGCTGCGCGAGCTCAAGCACGCGGCCCGCGAGGGCAAGGCGTGGATCGCCTCCCTCGAGCAGCGGGAGCGCACCCGCACCGGCATCCCGTCGCTCAAGGTCCGCTTCAACCGCGTGTTCGGCTACGCCATCGAGGTGAGCAACGCCCACGGGGCCCGGGTTCCCGCCGAGTACCTGCGCCGGCAGACCCTGGTGGGGGCGGAGCGCTACGTCACCACCGAGCTCAAGGAGTACGAGAGCCGGGTCCTGGGCGCCGAGGAGCGCATCGCCCGGCTCGAGTTCGAGCTCTTCGGCCAGGTGCGGGCGCAGGTCGCGGCCCGGTCCGGCCCGCTGCTGCGCACCGCGCGCGCGGTGGGCACCCTGGACGCCCTCGGGGCCCTCGCCGCGGTGGCCCACGAGCGCAACTACGTCCGCCCCGAGATCGACACCGGGCTCGCGCTCGAGATCGTCGACGGCCGCCATCCGGTGCTGGAGGCCTCCGGCGCGCCGTTCACGCCCAACGACGCGCGCCTCGATCCGGGCGACTGCCAGATCATGATCCTCACCGGCCCGAACATGAGCGGCAAGAGCGTGTTCATGCGCCAGGTCGCGCTGATCACCCTGATGGCCCAGATGGGCAGCTTCGTCCCCGCCCGCTCGGCCCGGATCGGGCTGGTGGACCGCATCCTCACCCGGGTGGGCGCGCAGGACAACATGGCGCGCGGCCAGAGCACGTTCCTGGTGGAGATGGTGGAGACCGCGGCCATCCTGCATCACGCCTCCGAGCGCAGTCTCATCCTCCTGGACGAGGTCGGCCGCGGCACCTCGACGTTCGACGGCCTCGCCATCGCGTGGGCGGTGACCGAGGAGCTGCACGAGCGCGGGCGGGGCGCCAAGGTGCTGTTCGCAACGCACTACCACGAGCTGACCGCGCTGGCCGACCGCCTGCCGCGGGTGCACAATTTCCACGTGGCGGTCCGGGAGTGGAACGACGAGATCATCTTTCTCCACAAGGTGCGGCCGGGGGGTACCGACCGCTCCTACGGCATCCAGGTGGCGCGGCTGGCCGGCCTGCCGCCCGCGGTGATCACGCGGGCCAAGGAGATCCTGGGGGAGCTCGAGCGCGAGCGGAGCGGCCTCGAGGCCGCGGTGGGCCCCCAGCCAGACCGGGGGGCGCCCGCCCAGCTCGGCCTCTTCCCGCCCGCCCACGATCCGCTGCTGCGCGAGCTCGCCGCGCTCGACACCGGCTCGATCACCCCGCTCCAGGCCCTCAACCTGCTGGCCGAGTGGCAGCAGCGGCTCAAGGCCCGCCCGTGATTGGCCCCCGCATCCGCCGGCTGCCCGATCACCTCGTGAACAAGATCGCGGCCGGCGAGGTGGTGGAGCGACCGGCCTCGGTGGCCAAGGAGCTGGTGGAGAACGCCCTCGACGCCCTCGCCACCCGGGTCACCGTGGATCTCAAGGACGCGGGCCGCGCGCTGATCCGCGTCGCCGACGACGGCATCGGCATGTCGAGCGACGAGGTGGACCTGGCCCTGCTGCGGCACGCCACCTCCAAGCTCGCCGCCGACGAGGACCTCGACGCGATCACCACGCTGGGCTTCCGCGGCGAGGCGCTGCCCGCCATCTGCGCGGTGACTCGCTTCTCGCTGCTCTCGTGTCCCCGGGGGACCGAGACCGGCACGCTGGTGCGCGGCGAGGGCGGCACGGTGAGCCAGAAGCTGCTGGTGCCCGCCACCCCGGGCACCACCGTGGAGGCGCAGGACCTCTTCTTCAACACCCCGGCGCGGCTCAAGTTTCTCAAGAGCGCGCCCAGCGAGGTGGCAGCGGCCTCGCGCCTGCTCGAGGCGATCGCCCTCGCGCACCTCGAGGTGCACTTCCGGATCTCGCACGACGGCCGCGCCCTGCTTTCCGCCCCGCGCGCCCGCACGCTGCGCGATCGGGTGGGGGCGCTCTGGGGCTTCGAGCGCGCCGCCCGACTCCTGGACGTGCATCGCCGGGATGGCCCGTTCGCGGTCTCGGGCCTCGTCGCGCCGCCGCAGCTGGCCCGCGGCAACCGCGACGAGATCGTGCTGATCGTCAACGGCCGCCCGGTGCGGGACACCCAGCTCACCCAGACCGTGATCGAGGCGTACCGCCCGCTGCTCGCGCGCGACCAGTTCCCGGTCGCGGTCCTGCACCTGGATTTGCCGCCGCACGAGGTCGACGTCAACGTGCACCCGACCAAGGCCTGGGTCCGCTTCCGGGCCCCCCGCCAGATCCAGGAGATGCTGTACCGCGCGGTGCAGGACGCGCTCCGGCAGGCGCAGGTGATGGCCGCGCAGCGGGGGCTTCGGACGCCGGGCGACGAGATGGTCGGGGCAACCCCGGAGCCGGCTGATGCGGGGAGCTTCTCGTTCGTACGCGGGGGCCCCGAAATGGCCCCCGCGCTCCCCCAGTCTGCGGACAGCCCGGCTCCTGGCGGCCAGTCGTCCCTGTTCCGCGAGCCCGAGGCTCTCTTCCGCTCGGTGGCGTTCGGAGCGGTGATCGGTCAGCTGCAGGAGACGTTCATCGTCTCGGCGAGCGAGGACGAGGTGTTCTTCATCGACCAGCACGTGGCCCACGAGCGCGTTCTCTTCGAGCGGCTGCTGAGCGAGCTGGACGCCGGGCCCCTGGCCTCGCAGGAAGTGCTGTTCCCGCAGCCGGTCGAGCTGGGGGCCGGGCAGGCGGAGCTCGTCCAGGAGTGGGCGGCCACGCTGGAGAGCCTGGGCTTCGGCCTCGAGGAATGGAGCGGCTCCACGGTGGTGCTGCGCGCGGTGCCCGCCCTGCTGCGCGGGCGCGAGCCCCAGCGGCTGATCGAGTCGCTGGTGGAGGACGTCAACCGGCCCCGCAAGGGGGAGCCGGCCCCGCTGCTCCACCGGGCGCTGTCGTTCGTGGCCTGCCACGCGGCCATCAAGGCGCACGCGCCGCTGCAGCGCGAGGAGATGACGCGCCTGATCGCGGACCTGGCGCAGACGCGCACGCCCTATTTCTGCCCGCACGGGCGGCCGATCGTGAGCCGGCTGTCTTTGCGCGACATCAAGCGGGACCTCGGGCGCACGTGGTGAGGGGCGGTCGCCGAGTGCGGTTGCGCGACATCAAGCGGGACCTCGGGCGCACGTGGTGAGGGGCGGTCG
>Ga0070741_10001606_pt1 | contig 67169 bp, 49 predicted proteins | sample Coa_R1_4_FD_66440 | JGI IMG/M metagenome (GOLD analysis project Ga0070741, IMG submission 66440) | Surface soil microbial communities from Centralia Pennsylvania, which are recovering from an underground coalmine fire - Coalmine... | ecosystem: Environmental > Terrestrial > Soil > Unclassified ...
TTACCACTTTCGACCACTTTTGACCACATATTACGCCTAAGTGGTTGCTTGTCAACAGCAAAGTTTCAGGTTGAGACAAGCCACCGGGACTCAAAGGAGAAAACGCGAGAACTTGTGGTTTACTCTCGGGGTGACCACAAGGGCTAGGGTTTAGTGCGGTGGTTCCGCAACCCGGCATGCTTGCACTTTTTGACTTGCGTTCCAGATTCCGTAGAAATATGTGTGGAAAACGCCGGGCTTAGGTTTGTGTTAGACGCCGTTCCGACAGATCTCCCGGTTCGTGACCTCTGAACCGTATCCATGATTTTCCAAACCAGCCATTGGATCCCGTTGCCGCTGGAAAGAGTCTTCCTTTTCTTTGCCGATCCGGCAAACTTGCCAAGGATCATGCCTCCGTGGATGGACTTGAAGCTCGAGCAGGTGAAGATAGAACCGGCGGTTGGCATGGCACAAACGTCTGGTCAGCCAATGGGCGTCGCGACGATTGCTGGTGCAGGCTCCGAACTGTCGGCGTCTTACCGCGTGATCCCAGGCCTCCCCTTCCGCATTGGATGGGTTGCGGTGATCACAGCTTTCGCGAGGAACCAGCATTTCGAAGATGTTCAGGCAAAGGGTCCCTTTAAGAGCTGGCATCATCGGCATGAATTTGGGTTCGAGGTTCGCAATGGTATCGCGGGCACGGTAATCGGGGACACGGTGAACTACGAAGTTGGCTTCGGTCCTCTCGGCAAACTTATAGACGCTCTCTTGATCTCGACACAACTCAAACGCACCTTCAAGTACCGCAAGCAGGCCATCGCCAGGCTGCTCACACCCTAGGAGCATCCCTGGCTGGCGGTCGTAGAAGAAAAAAGACCGCCTGCAACCCAGCTTAGGTGTACACTTCCCCAAACTTCTCGGGGTTGAGCACGTCCAACTTCTCAGCGGAGGCGCGTCATGACCGTGAACCGAGCAAGAGTTTGGCTGGGCGCAGTGGCTGGAGCGGTTGTCTGGTTCTTCTGGAGCTTCATCGCCGGGCAGGTCATCATCGGGAATGCCCGCTACCAGGCAGCGATGGATGCCGGCATGTTTCTCAAACAGCCGAGATATTCGTTCTTCGTGGGCCAGTGGTTCGTGATTCTGCTGATCGTCTCTGTAATTCTGGCGCATCTCTATGCCTGGGCGCGACCCACGCTCGGACCGGGTCCGAAAACCGCGTTCAAGATCGGCGCGCTCGTCGGCTTTTCGGCTGGCTTCCCGGACAACTTCGCTTTCGCGGCATGGTCCCCTTTGTCGCGCATGTTTCCTCTCGGCTGGATGCTGGATATGTGGGTAGGAGCCATTCTGGCGACGCTGACGGCGGGGTTCATTTACAGACAAGCCGACGAAAAGCGCGGTGCCGCCGGCGCGGGATTCTGAAGCGGTCGGCATGCCTGGATTCTCTGCCCTCCTGACCTTCATTTCGCTCTTGGCGCTGACCCTGCTCGGCACGCCGGCACGGGCTCAGTTCGAGACGCGCTCAAGCACGCCAGTTTCTCTATTTCCGACTTCCATTGCGGTGGGTGATTTTAATCGGGATGGCAAACTCGACGTTGCCGTCGGAGGAAATGTTTTGCAGGTCATGCTTGGTAATGGGGACGGCACATTTCGCGCACCAGTGACCTATATATCGGTCAGCTTCGCGCCCACGAAGACGGGCACGCGGACGGCGACCCTCAGCATCACCGACGACGGCGGCGGCAGCCCGCAAACCGTCCCGCTAAGTGGCAGCGGCGACTAGCGCAAGCGAGTTCTGGCCGTTTCGCTCTCAGGCTCGAACTCAGGGTCCGTTCATACTGTCAACAGAAGAAACCGGGATTTGTGAGCAGGAGACACACCAAAGGCGCGACGAGCACATGGATTGCTGAGATCAAGGCTTCACCGGCTCCACCACCACGGCTGTTCCATAGGCCAGGACTTCGGTAACGCCCTGCATGATTTCGGTGGCGTCATAGCGCGCTCCGACTACGGCATTGGCGCCGATTTCGGCAGCGTGCTGCAGCATCAGGTCGAAGGACTCGGCCCGCGTCTTCTCGCATAGATTTGTCAGCAAAGTGATATTGCCGCCGACTAGCGTCTGCAATCCTGCCCCAATGGTGCCGAAAATCGATCGCGAACGCACCGTGATGCCCCGGACGACGCCCAGCGTGCGCACCACCCGATATCCATCCAGTTCGAACTGCGTGGTCACCATGTTGTGCGAAACTGTGCGACCGACACCAGCATAAGTAACGCCCATTCCATGTCCTTCCCGATCGGTGTTTGTTGCCGCCTACTATAGCGCGTCAATGAGAGCGCCGCTATTCCAGTTCCGCGTCAATAAGGAATTTCTCAGTTTCAGGATCAAAATGGGCATGGAGCAGATTGGGCCTGCAGCAGATCTGGCAATCTTCCACGTAATGCCGACTGCGGCCGCCAGACTCGTCTACGCTCGTGTCATTCCACTCACCGCATCCTGGCGCACTGAAAGGCTGCTTGCATTAGAGAATGTTCGCGGTTTTCGCAGTTGCGAATGCCAGCTGACACGCTAAGTACTTAATTGAAGAGTAGGTGAAACCAGGCACAGGAAGAAAGGTCGAACTTGACACTCAGCTACTCCATGCTGGTGCCAACGGGCTGGTACTTGTATTTCTTGCCGTCCCAATACAGGGCGGAAACGGTTCCTTCACCTTCGCGCGACTCTTCCGCGTATATAGCCATGACAGTCTTCTTATGGACAGACATTTTCTTAATGCGCAACTGCTTGAAAGGCAAATTGATGACCAGGAATTTTGCCTTCGGTGTGGCACTATGCCAGGCATCCGCGCCCGCCCCGTGAATGATGAGCAGTGAAACTCCGCGCAAGTCGGGGTCTTCTGATGAAAACGCGCTGGTGATCTTCACGTCGCCGAAACCATAGAAGCTGTTGTAGGGGTCCACAACTTTAAAGTTGTAATCGGCTTGATCGGGCAGCGGATTCTTACAACGGGCCGCAATAACCAGGTCTTCCACCCCGTCGCCGTCGAGGTCAGCTTTGAGTGGGGCGGGGCCGGGCAGTACCGTGCAGGTTTCGCCGAAGGCTTTTTGGACGAACTCATTGTTGACCGCGGTGGTGGCAGACGGCGACTGCTGCGCAACTGCGCTACCAAGCAACAAGCATGCGAAAGAGAAGGCTGGAAAATTGCGGAACCGCATACAGGTACTCTAGTCGCCGTAGCCGTTCGAAGCTAGAGATAAGCTCGGTAACCAGAGGCCATGAACTCTGCTGATGTGGCGGGGACCGGCGCTCGTCAGCGCGAAAAATGTTGCCAACCCCCCGGTTTGAGCTGGCGGCGAGACTTGCCGTCGCTTCTCAGGAAAATGCGATTCCCGCGTGTCATCACTCCTACACAGGCCACGGGAACTCCCGCGATGCTCGGCGGAATTCGCTTTTTAGCCGGTGCCGTGAAGAGGAGTTCATAGTCATCGCCACCGTGAAGTGCGTCTTTGAGGTCCACCTGGGTGCGAGGATCCCTCCCGATTCTTGCTCGTGGAATCAGGTCGGCGTGAAGTTCCGCGCCTACGCCGGACTCCTCGCAAAGGTGCGCCAGGTCAGTGGAAAGCCCGTCACTGATATCGATCATGGCCGACGGTAGGCCGTGCTGCCTGAGATAGGTTCCAACTTCGATCCTGGGAGCGGGATGAAAGTACTGGGGAAAATCTTGCTCACGCAATTTCTTGCAAGTGTTTCGTAACATTTCAAGCGTGGCGGCCGACCCGCCAAGTTCGCCGGTGACATAGATACGGTCACCCGGCTTTGCGCCGGAGCGCAGAATGGCGGTGCCCTTAGGAAGCGAGCCCAAAACCATGATGTCGGCCAGAATCATCTGGGGCGATTGAGCTATGTCCCCGCCCGCCAGAGCTACCTTGAAATTGCCTGCCAGCCCGAGAAGGCCGTTAAAGAACCCATCCACCCAACTCTGCGAAATCCGCGCTGGCAGAGCGAGGGACAGAAAAACCGCAACCGGCTCCCCGCCCATGGCAGCGATATCGCTCAGTCCGCGGGTCAGACAACGGTGACCTACGACCTCGGCCGGGTGCCACTCGCGGCGGAAATGCACACCCTCGAGAGAGAAGTCGGTAGTGACTAGCACCTCGTGTTCCGGTGGAATTCGCAGTACCGCGCAATCGTCGCCGATACCCGCCACCACTCGCGTTGACGACACTCGGGATGTGCTCCGCGCGTGCTTTCGGATTCTCGCGATAAGCGCTTTTTCGGGTAGAGGCAACTTGCGATTACTTTAAAGTAAACGCCATCGTGCTAGCGAAGAATTCCGAACGCGAAGACGTTCGGTATTCCAGAGCACATTCCGATGTTAGATTCGAGCAGCCTGACCGCAACCGGGCGCATCTTACCCGAGCCGGTAAATGGACCAAATGGCCCGCCGGTAGCCGGATTCGGAGCTGGTACAGGAACACGGGTAATCTGTCCAGTTGGGCATGGAACGATTACCTCCCATTGGTAACCAGTCTAAGGTGTCATACGGCGTTGACAGGGCGGAACCGAGTTTGTTACGGTTTGTTGACGATCCAAACACCTTTGGCCGAACTAAGTGCTGTGTTCCGTGTAAATTGCAGCCAGTAGTTCGGCATCACCTGCTTTCCGGTAAGGTTACGGGTATACGTGAGCCTCAGCTCCCATTGCGGGCGTCACCCGGAGTCAGAAGGTTTCAAGGGCTCCTAAAAAGCAGAGCCGCCCTAAGGTGATCTCTGATTCCTAATGGGCAGGAAAAAGCTATTGCGTAAACGTTTTTACATTCTTTTTGTAGCGCGCGACGGAGACGGCCAGCTACGCAAGGTACCCATCCCCGTTCACTACCTTTATGTTTTCGTGGTGGGCGCGGCGATTGGATTCCTGAGTCTCACCGGGATCGCCAGCTCGTACGCCCGGATGCTGCTCAAGGTTTCTCGTTTCAACCAGCTACGCACCGAAAAAGAAGAGCTCAAAACGCGCTACTCCCGGCTGGAACAGGTGGCCAGAGAGCGTGACATTCAGGTCGCGTCTCTGGGATCCCTGGCGAGCGAGGTTTCCGCGCTATACGGTTTGAAATCGGAACCAGCGCTGGTGACTGCTTCGGCGGATCAGATCCAGGATGTCCAGGTCAGTTCATCTCTCAACCAGCTCTATGCTCTGCGAACCTCGGCTCTGAGCGGTGCTGCCGCGATCGGCATCTCGCTGGGGCTTAGCCGAAACGTGACTACGGCGGACTGGCTGCGGGCTTCAGCCGCACCGAATTTGTGGCCAGTGGAGGGTCCGGTTACGGGCTCGTTCGGAGAGCGCACCGATCCATTTAACGGTGAAGGCGCATTTCACTGCGGCGTAGATATTTCGGCGGCTTACGGTCAGCCGGTAATCGCGCCGGCCGATGGCGTGGTGAGCTTTGCCGATTTCCTGGGCGGATATGGCAAGGCGATCGAAATTGAACACGGACACGGCATCACGACTCGCTACGGTCACCTGGCTAACTTCGCCGTGTTCCCGGGCCAGCATATACAGCGCGGCGATACGATTGGCTATGTGGGATTGAGCGGTCGCAGCACTGGTCCCCACCTTCATTACGAAGTGCGCATCAACGATACCCCAGTAAATCCTTACAAGTACCTGCGCATCACCGTCGCCCACGCGGGCGGCTTCGCAGCCGGAAAGTAATCACCACGCTTCGGCTGACCGCCTTCGGCTTAGTGTCGCATGAGCCTGCATAGGTTCCGCTAATCTGCCCCTGTGAGAGGTCGTTTATTTGGAAGGCGGCAAGGAAAGCCGCTGCGAGAAGGAATCCGGGCCCTTGGCGTCCTATTGCCTGAGGCCTATCCAGTGTTCGGAGATAACCATTGAATTACCTGGATTGTGTGGATCGTAGCGCACCGAGGTGGGCAATCCCAAACGGCAGGATTGGAGGTTGATCCACTGGCGAAGATAAGTCACGTCTTGCGACGCTTCGTAGGACACGCCGGAAACGTCATACTTGAAAATCAGCATGATGGCGGGTCCGTGCCCGTTGGAGGCTAATTCTTGTACGTCGATCACGGTGCCGTCGGTAATGCGGCCGACCTGCTCGAGGAACTCCCGGCGCGTGCGTTCTATTTCCTCCGCAGACTTCGGTTTCCGGCGCAGAAACGCGTAAGCCGCGAGTGCAAGACCACTCCCACCAAGTACCAACGCGTACAGACGAAGGGCAATCATAAATCCTGGAAGGAGCTGAGCCGCCGGGAGCGACGGCCTCCTATTGCATCAGCATAAGCCCGAAAATCGAATGAGGGAAGAGCTGGCGAGGTTACCAACGTGGGGGCGAATTCCCTTTCGGAATTGGCATCGCTTCCTATCGCGCCTAAGTGCCGCTTTCCTCGTCGACGACGCTATTCCTTAATAAGCCCACTCCGTCCACGCTGACTTCGATGACATTCCCCGCGATCACCGGTCCCACTCCCTTGGGAGTTCCGGTTGCGATGAGATCGCCTGGGAGGAGAGTCATCACCCGCGTGATGTAGCGGATAATCACGTCCAAAGTAAAAATGAACTGTTTCGTGTTTCCTTTCTGCCGCACCTCGCCATCCACGCGAGTTTCGACGCCGATACCAGCCCAGGGATCGGGGTCGTTCGTCACCAGCGGGCCTACCGGACAGAAGGTGTCAAAACCTTTGGCGCGCGTCCACTGACCGTCTTTGTTCTGCAGGTCGCGGGCGGTGAAGTCGTTGACCGCGGTATAGCCCAGGATGCAAGGACGCACATCGTCATCCGGGCGCAATTTGTAACAGGGGCGTCCGATAACCACTCCCAGTTCGCCTTCGTAATCGGTGCGTTGCGAAATTCTTGGGCGGCGGATGTTTTCGCCATGGGCGAGTAGCGATGATGGAGGTTTGAAGAAAATCAAGGGCTCTTGCGGAACTTCGTTTCCCAGTTCCTCCGCATGCTCGCGGTAGTTCCTGCCAACACAAATAATCTTTGATGGGCGCACAGGGGCCAGCAGCTTGGCCTCGTCCAGCGCGATGCGAGAAATGCTTCTGCTCCGCAGGTCGTCCATGTCGCCGCCCACATCCTCCGGCGCAGTGGAGAGCACTCGCGTAATCTCGTCGCGACCCGCTACGGACTCAACCAGTCCATAGTGTGCGTCACCATTCAGTTGAAAACGGCAATATTTCATAAATCGTAGTTGTGCTTGGCCTCTAGCCAGAGGGTTACAGGGCCCGCGATGGTCCGCGAGCGCGATTCGAGCCCGGCGTTTAGTGTATCCGAACGCTCCGTGCGCCACGCTCAAGCGGACAGCCCGACCGCCCTCTAAGGTACTTTTTCGCTCGCAGGCTGAGAGCGGGTGCTCTCGTTTCCGCGTACATCCACGGCGGAAATGGAATACTCATATTCGCGTCCCGCGGACACGCCGCTGTCGCGGTAAGCCGGAGCTTTTACGAGTTCCTCATTCAACTTGGCCGGTTGACTGCCATTCTCGCTGCGGTAGACGTTGTATCCGGCCAGGTCCGCGTCAGTATCCGGAGCCCATATGAGATCCACGAATGGCTTCTGGCCGGGTCCCGAGAACACGGCCTGTAGTCCGGTTGGCACAGCAGGTGGAAACACATCCCGCGCGACTACCTGAACAGGGGCCGAATCATCTCCCTCCACCTCAGACGTGGGATTCGAGTCCGCTTTGACAACGCTAACAATGGCGAGCCGGTAGTCGTAGGTTTTTTCCCACTCGAAGCTGTGATCGACGAATCGCACGGTTCCCGGCGCTTCGAGCGGCAGGTCCGAGATGACGTACCAATTGACGCCTGAGGCGTCGCGCCGGTAGACGCGGTAGATGTGCGAAATCGAAGGAGAAGGATGAGCGTCCTCGACCCCTGTCCAGGTGAGCACTACGCCATCGGCTGTGACTTCCCCATGAAAATCGCTGGGTGGAGGCAGAGTGGGCGCAAGCGGAACATGCACCTGGTTAGAGAATCCCGCGCTTCGATTTCTCGTGTTGAAAACGGCGATTGCATAAGTAGCGTCCGCGGTCGGATTTTGCTGTTGCAGTTCCGCGGAGAGCGTATCTGTGTAGCTCGCAGCTAGATTTGGGGCGGGCCCGTTCTTCCTTTGCTCTATGGGCGCTGCGGCCGGGGGACTCACCTCGCCTACGGGAACATCGCACTGAACAATGACGATCTCGAGCCCACGACAGATCTCGCTTCGTCCGAGATGACGCAAGTTCTGGCGATCGGTGGTTCGACTGGGAACCGTCCAGGCCAAGGTCACTTGGCTTCCCTTTCGCGATGCGTGCAAGTCCCCGACCGGCTTCGGAAGTTCCAAAGAGGGCGGCTGAGGCGCGGCAGTCGAGGCGCAGCCGAGCTGAATAACACTCAACGCAAGCACAAACCAGATGCCATAAGCACGGCGGCAAAATTTCATGGAGCAGAGTGATGAGGTTAACACGAGCAGCCATCCTGAGCATTCGGCACTTCAGGGTGCCTGCGGACTCTATCCCGCCAGCTCTTTGACTGCTTCGCGAAACACGCGGGTGTGATGGTCCACATCGTCGCTGCCGGTGGCGGGCGACATCAAAGCCATGTTATGAAACGGAGTGAGCAGGATGCCGCGGTTCATAGCGTAAAGGTGCATGAAACGCTCCAACTCAAAATCCATAGCATCGTGCGCCTCGGTTCCATTGCGCGGCCGAGTGGGTGAGAAGAGATACTCCGCGCGGCAACCGAGCCGGCTTACATGCCAGGGAACACTGTATTCCACCAGCACCTTTTCGACTCCTGTCGTCCAGCGCTGCGCGAGAGGGATCATGCGGTCGAAGGCTTCTTTGGTTAGCACCTTTGTCAGCGTGGCACGCATCGCGGCCAGCGACAGAGAATTCCCGGCGAGGGTTCCACCGATACCGCCGGTGTCGCAGTCCTCCAGGTTTTGCGTGAAAGAGATCTGTTTGGCGACGTCCGGGGTGAAACCGTAGGCTGCGCCGGGAACTCCGCCGGCAATGGGTTTCCCGAAAACAAGAAAATCAGGGTCCAGATTTTCCGCCCGTGTATAGCCTCCCGGCCCTGCGCAGATGGTGTGTGTTTCATCAATGATCAGCAATGTGCCGTGCTTGCGCGTGAGCTCTCGCAATGCCTGGTGAAAGCCTGGCTCGGGATGAACGATGCCCACGTTGGTCAGGGCGGGCTCGGCCAGAACACAGGCAACATCTTCCGGAGCGAGCGCCTGCTCAAGTGACTGGACATCGTTGAACTCCACCACTTTTGTGGTGACAGCGGGATCGACCGGCGGTCCGATATTTCCGCGTCGGGCCTGAGCGATCCCTTCTCTGTTAAGCGTGATGAAGCTCTCGTCAACAGTCCCGTGGTAGCACCAATTGAAAACCAGAATTTTAGGACGCCCGGTAATCTGCCGAGCCAAACGGATACAGAAGCGATTGCCGTCAGTCGCGGTGAGGGCGAATTGCCAGTACTGCAGGCCAAAGCGCTTCTGCAGCTCTTCTCCCACCCAGATCCCATCTTCGCTGGGCAACATCAACGTGATCCCACGCTTAATCTGCTGTTCGACGGCGGAAACCGTGGCGGACGGTGAGTGGCCGGTCATCGCGCCGGTGTCGCCCAGGCAAAAATCAACGTAACGATGTCCGTCTACATCGTAAAAATGCGCACCTTGCGCCTCGCGCAGGAAGGGGGGAAACGCGCCCGCCCACTTCATCATCCAGTTCATGGGCACGCCGCCCCATAGCGACTTGCCCGCGCGTTCAAACAATGCCCTGGATTTCGGACGCTCGTCGACAAAGCGCTTCTGCTCGCGCTGCATCAAGGAGTTCAACCGTTGCCGGTCGATGCTCATTCGCCCCTCCGAAATGGTAAAGCGTGACTGGGTAATGGATGCACGAGCCAAAACGCAAAATAGCTGGTCATTTCTCGGCTGCTTTGATCCCTGGAAGCTTGCTTTACAGGCTCCCGTTGTAGAACGTTTAGCAGGACGTAATCGCGCAATCCGCGCTCTCGGCGTCTTTCCGGCTAAGCTGCGTCAGCTGAGTCTCCCGGACGCCTTCACCTGAGAGCCCCCTGCGTGAGCTTCACGGCACAGCGCGTGTTGGGACATGTGCCTACCGCCGAGTTCGTCAGCGTGCTGAAGTACACGCTGGAGGCCTGCGGCTGGCTGGAAATATTGTCGGTGATGATGCCGCTGATGCCTCCTGGGTAGTTGACGGCACGCAGGTTGCCGGTAATCGCTCCAGTGCTGATGTCATTGCTCACGATTAGGCCATTGACGCCACCGGCGGTCAGCCCACTTACTAGGAGATCGTGGTCGTTGGGATTGCCCCCCAGGTTCAGGGTGGGATTGTAAATTTCCGTGTAGGGGGTGCAAGGAATACCTGCGGTGGCCAGGCGCTGCAGTGATCCGGTCACCGCGGCATCCATGGTGGGATAATTCGCGAAACCGATCCAGTAATGAAACGGGCGAGTGTTGGCCGCACCCGTGCCACACATGAACAGGTGCCCCGCGGTGGGAGTCCCGCCAAAATACGCATCATCGAAGGCGCCATCGTGTAAATCTACATTGGTGGTCACATTTCCACGACTGCCTCGGCCAATGTGTACCCGCACGACTCCGCTGAGGTTTTCATTCATTTGCACTACGGCCGCGCTCGCACCCGCTGTGCCATCATTGCCGGTGAATACGTAAAGCTTGTGAACACTCACATCCAGCAAGGGGCTATCTGGGATTCCAAATGAGCGTCCATTCGCAGTACAGGGAGTCGGCGTTCCAATACGGCCCGGCGGATTCACCGTCGAGCATCCGCCGCCGCCGATCATTGCCGGGCCGGCAAAGACCGAAGGGACTATTCCGTCTTTAAGCACCCAGATTTCCCCTAGCTGGTCTCCCACGATAATGAGTCCGCTGCTGGAATCGAAGATAGGTCCATTGGGCACGGGCTGGGCGCCGCCTGTTCCCGCGACCGGCAAAGTGAATGCCCAATCCAGCGTCGGAGCGGTATTCAAGGGACAGGTGAAAGCGCAACTCAGACGGTAAATCTTGCCGTCATCACTAGCGAGGTAAACCTTATCATTACTGTAGTCAATCCAGGGAGAGGCCAGCGTAGTGGTCGAGGTTCCCGAGTATTGAAATGAAATCAGGCATGACGACGTTGCCGTGCAGCTCCCCATTGTCACGGGCGCCGCCGACGCGGTAGCTGACGTTCCTTCCCCCGCCTTCCAGGTCAACACGTGGAAAACCGCCCCTGCGGCCAGGCTCTCGACGTATGCAATACGGGTTCCGTCAAGTGATAACTGCGGTGAAGTCAGAACCGATCCGCCATTCGTGCTTCCGTTATAAGCCCAGTTCACAGTGGGCGTCGTGCCGCAAAGACCCGTGGGCGTCGTGCCGCTATACAAATTGTTGATGCCGACGAGATTGGCCTGTCCGCCTGTCACTCCCGCCACGTTGAGCGCGAACACGGCGTAATCACCGGTGCAATTGGGAGCTGAATTGAGATTGAAACTATACTTCGCGGGATACATGTTGGGGGCGATGTTGCCGCTGCCCAGCGACACAGCCCAATCCTGCGTGGGCAGCCCGCCCCACAGCGACGGGCGCTCGGCCTCCACTCCACGGAAACCGCCTGCAATCGCGAGTTGTTGCCGGGCTTCGGCATTAGCGGCGCTTTGCTGCAGCCGCATCATGACTCGGGGCTCTTGCCGCGCGGCGAAAACGCTGGTACTCATTAACCCGCCACTTACCAGTAAATGGTGGTAACTGGAGTCAAGCACTCGTCCGACATGCGGATTGTCGCGGCTCTGGGCCGCGAGATTTGCGGCCAATGCCAGGCATGTGAGGACTGCGCCAAGCGCACACTGCAGAACCGCAGAATGACGTTTACAAGTAGGCATAGGGCTGGTCCAAAATACGGTCGTTTGGGCTAGTGTAGGCCAGCGCCGTTCATGGACGATATGTCACAGTTGAGTCGACCCAAACATGCGTAACCGGGCTGAGATTACCGCTGGAATTTGCACATTTCGAAATACCTGAACGACGGCGAGACGGCGCAACTCAGAACGCAGCTATGGCTAGTTTCCCGATTGACAAGGCGCGAAAGTGAGCTTGCACAGGCAAGTACACGTTTCCGGCGTAGCAACCGAGAGAAGCCGGCGAGCGTAGGAATGCTTACGGAACATTCACGGCAAATGTCACAGTGTTGGAATTCATACCCGCACTGCGAACGAACACCGATGCCGGGCCGGCAAACTGCAGGTTAGTGGCACTCACCTGCGCGACCAATTGCTTCGAACTGATAAATCGCGTCGGCAGCGGTAAGCCATTCCAAAAGACGGTAGCGTCCGGGCCGAAGTTCGTTCCGTTCACCGTGATGACAAATGCCGCAGTGCCGACCAGGGCCGTGTCGGGACTGATGCTCGTTAGAGTAGGAAACACGATCGTACTACCAAATCTCGCTCCCAACGGCGGGCGGCCGTTACCGGCTCCGCAGCCAGACGCCATGAGAGTGACGAGCGCAAGCGTTGCGATCAGAATCAGAGTCGGGACTTCTACGCGTCGCATGGGGTGCCTCCTGGGAATGAAGCCGTATGAAATGAAGGCCGGAAGATCGGTCCTGAATCCCGCGACCGGCACCCGAACCAGAAATCTCTGGATCAGATTCCTTCTACTCTGAAAGCGGTTGTATTTTAACACGGCGAGTCGGCGAAAAGCCGCGCCCAGCAAGGAATACAGAGATTTACCTCCACCGCCTGAGTGGTGCGCTGACTGATTGGGGAGGAATTTCCAGGGCTAAAGATTGCGCGCGCACTACCTCCCGCGACGCGACTGCTTGCTCCGGGTCAATAGTGTAGAATTCAGAGGTCAACCCCACTCGGACGTCGGACATGGCGCCGGGTTTCCTGCTGTCGGGACGTGGCTCAGCCTGGTAGAGCACTCGCTTGGGGTGCGAGGGGTCGGCAGTTCAAATCTGCCCGTCCCGACCATTCAACCCAGGTTTCTCCCGTCGGGCTCTGGGAACTGTGCTTTGAGCAGCCCGCTCGCTGATTGGGGTTTGCGTCGAAATGCCGGATCTCATGCTCCCGGGGATATAGGGCTCGATGGCTCGTCCCACTGCCAATCCTTGAAGTCCTGCCGCAATTTCCCTTTGAGCAGCTTCCCCGTCGAGGTGTGTGGAAGTTCATTCACAAAGACAAAGGCGTCAGGAACCTGCCACCGCGCAAAACGCCTCTCCAGGAATAAGCGCAGTTCACGCGTATCCACGCGCAGTCCATCTTTGAGCACGACTACCGCGACGGGCCGCTCCTGCCACTTGGGATGGCGCACGGCGATAACAGCTGCCTCGCGCACGGCAGGATGCGCAACAAGTGCGTTCTCCAGGTCCACGGAACTGATCCATTCGCCGCCGGACTTGATCAGGTCTTTCAGACGATCGGTGATTTTGATGTAGCCTTCCGAGTCGATCGTGACCACGTCGCCCGTGCGGAACCAACCGTCCTCCGTCCATCGATCGCCAGGCTCGAGGTGATAGTAGCTGCTGGCTACCCAGGGGCCGCGCACTTGCAGTTCCCCGATATTCTCGCCATCACACGCACCCTCACCTGAATCGCTGATCGCGCGCGCCTCGAAAAAGGGAAGCGGCAAGCCTTGTTTCGCGCGCAAAGCGTAGCGCTCGTCCTCCGACAGGGTTTGTAAGGATGGTTTGAGTGTGCAGACCGTTCCCAGCGGAGTTGTTTCAGTCATGCCCCAGGGTTGAATCACGCGCACTCCTAGCTCGTCGAAACGGCGGAACATGGACTCCGGGGCTGCAGAGCCGGCCACAGCAATGCGTAATCCGGGAGCAAGTTTCCAACGACCCGGGTGCTGGTCAAGTGCGTTCAAAACGGCCAGCCAGATGGTAGGCACGCCACCCGTGAGGGTTACCTGCTCAGATTGCAGGAGATCGAGCAACGGTTCCGCTTGCAGATTTCGCCCAGGCAACACCTGCTTGCTGCCGTTCATGGTTGCCGCGTAGGGAAAGCCCCACGCGTTGGCGTGGAACATCGACATCGCGGGAAGAACGGTATCGTAGCAACTGAAGTTCAGTTGATCGGGCAGCGAGATGACCAGCGAGTGCAACGCAAGCGCGCGATGTGAATACAGGACACCCTTTGGACTGCCGGTTGTCCCGGAGGTGTAACACATGGCGGCGGCGTCATGCTCTGCAAGATCGCAGATGTCTGGCTCGCTGCTCTCTTGCTGGAGAAAACTCTCATAGGATTCGCATCCTGCTGGCAAACAACCGGTGCCGTGATCCACAGCAAAAATGCGTTGCAACTGGACCTTGGGCCGGATCTGCGCCAAGACATCGAGCAACACATCATCAACGATAAGGAAACGATCCTCGGCGTGATTGACGATGTATGCGAGCTCGTCGGGATGCAACCGCAGGTTCAGTGTGTGTAACACCGCCCCGCTGGCAGGCACTCCGAAGTAGCTTTCCAGATGCTCCTGCCCGTTCCACATCAAAGTGGCGACGCGGTCTTCCCGGGTGATGCCGGCTCGTTGAAGAGCGGCGGTCAATTGCCGCGAGCGGCGATGCAAATCGCGATAGGTAGACCGACGGCAGGAACCATCGGGCTGCGCCGATATAATTTCAACATCAGGAAAGAGTTTGCCAGCTCTATCCAGCATGGCGTTCAGTAAGAGCGGGTGGGACATCATGGTTGACTTCATGGAACCTCCATGAGCCGCGAGAGATGGTGACGGGGCTTGCTGCCGCTAGAGAGTCGTGGCCTGCGATGAGCGGCAAATTTGGCGCATTATAGCGTTGCTCCCCGGGCCTCGCTAGCCAAATCTACAGGGTGCAGGCGTAGCACGGCAGCCTCAGCCTTAATTGAGCTCAGGCGCAGTTGCATCGAGTTGCCAGTGGGCCGCTGGTTGCGAGCTCGATTAAAAAAAGAAAGCCGGAAGCTTCGCCTCCGGCTGATGACTGTTGCTGTGTTCAAGCCTATGAAATCTTCTCGCCCACGGCCTTTCCCTGGGTGAACAGGTACAAGTAGTCAGGGCCGCCCGATTTCGAATCGGTTCCCGACATGTTGAAACCGCCGAACGGATGCGCGCCTACGATTGCGCCTGTGCACTTGCGGTTGATATACAGGTTGCCAACGTGGAAATCTCTGACGGCGCGGTCTATTTTCTCGCGCGACGACGTGTAAATCGCACCAGTAAGACCGAATTCGGTGTCGTTGGCGATCTCCATCGCGTGATCGAAGTTCCGCGCCTTAATCACCGCCAGCACCGGCCCGAACACTTCTTCCTGCTCCAACCGGGACTTGGGGGGCACATCCGCGATAACGGTTGGCTGCAGGAAATAGCCCTCCCCTGCGTTGCTGGCGCGTTCGCCACCCGTGATCAGGCGGCCGTCTTTCTTCCCGATCTCGATGTAATTGAGAATGTCTTTCATGGAGCCTTCGTTGATGACCGCGCCCATGAACTTATTTTCCGCGGGATCTCCTACGGTAAATTTTTCCACGCGGGCTTTGAGCTTCTCCAGGAACTTGTCATAAATACGCTCGTCGATAATAGCGCGTGAACAGGCTGAGCATTTTTGTCCCTGGAACCCGAACGCCGCCACGGCGACGCCTTCGACCGCACTGTCAAGATCGGCGTCGGCATCGACGATGATCGCGTCCTTTCCGCCCATCTCCAGAATCGTGCGCTTAATCCAGATCTGGCCTGGCGCCTGCTGCGCGGCGCTCTTATTGATGTGCAGACCTACTTCGCGCGATCCGGTAAACGCGATGTAGCGCGTTTTGGGATGGGAGACGATTGCGTCGCCGAAGCTGCCACCCGCTCCCGGACAGAAGTTCACCACGCCTTCCGGCAGGCCCGCTTCCTCCAGCAGTTCCATGAATTTTGCGGCAATCGTCGGCGAGTCACTCGACGGCTTCAACACGACTGTGTTTCCGCTCACAATCGAAGCCAGGGTCATGCCGGCCATGATCGCGGCGGGGAAGTTCCAAGGCGGAATCACGGCGCCGACGCCCAGGGGAATGTAAAAGAGACGGTCACGCTCGCCAGGCAACTGCACTGGCGTTTCGGTACGCGAAAGGCGAAGTGCCTCGCGGCTATAGAATTCGCAAAAATCGATGGTCTCGGAAATGTCCCCATCCGCTTCCGCCCAGTTCTTGCTGACCTCAAACACCAGCCACGCCATAAATTCGAACTTGCGTTCGCGCAGCAGGTCGCCAACCCGGAACAGTAGGGCGGCACGCTCCTCTACCGAAGTGCGGCTCCAGCTTTCGAATGCTTTGAGCGCGGCATTCATCGCTGGTTCGACGTGCTCTTTCCCGGCTTTCTGGTGGATGCCCACTACCTGCGAGGGCTTGGCAGGGTTCAGCGATTTGATTTTGTCAGTAGTGCGGGTACGCTTGCCGCCGATGATCAGGTCGTACTCGCGCCCGAGTTGACCACGTACTTTCTCGATGGCGGCGCGCATCTTGCGCGCATTCTCTTCCTTCGAAAAGTCGACCATGGGCTCATTGACGAACGGTCCTTCGTGCAGTCGGCTGGAACTCTGGGGACGAATCGGAGCTTCAACAGTTGCCATAATTGCACCTCGTGGAGATATCTGGGACTTCCCGGGACGGCTTCAGAACTATCAATTGTAGCACCGGAAAACCGGGCCATCGTTCATCACAACACGCTGTGACACAGGCCCGTAAATCACTTCAATGCTCGGGTTAGCTTCCCCCAGTTGCAAAAAATTCCGCGCTGCGACCTCTACTTGGATGCCGGTCCTGCCGTTGAGGCTCCAGATGTTGGTTTGCCCTTAGAACACCAGTACTGGCACTTCCAACGGCTCGAGTCTTGCGGTGAAGTGGCGCAGGAAAGCAGCCTCATAGGTAAGCTTCATGCCACGGATTTGCTCGCGTTTTTTCCAGACTTCCAGAATGACTTCGACCACGTAGTCGATGTGGCTCTGGGTGTATACGCGTCGCGGAATCGCAAGCCGCACCAGGTCCATGGTGGCGGAATGTCCGAACATGAGCGTGCCGATCTCGACGGACCGAATACCGCCTTGGAGATAAAGCTCGGCGGCGAGCGCCACGCCGGGAAATTGTTCCGGAGGAATATGGGGCAGAAATTGCCGTGCATCGATGTAAACCGCGTGACCACCCGGCGGCTGCACAATGGGGACTCCCTGCTGGGCGATGTGGGTGCCCAAATAAGCGGTAGAGGCGATACGATAACGGAGGTAGTCCTCTTCAAGAGCTTCCTGCACTCCAATCGCGATTGCCTCCAGGTCACGGCCGGCCAAGCCTCCGTAAGTCGGGTAGCCTTCTGTCAGGATGAGCAGGTCTTTTTCCTGCTGCGCCAGCTTGTCGTTGTTGGTACAGAGAAATCCGCCGATGTTAGCCATGCCGTCTTTCTTTGCCGACATGGTGCAACCATCACCGTAGCGGAATAGCTCCTGCGCGATCTGCTTGGGAGTTTTATCGCCGTAACCTTTTTCACGCAGCTGGATGAAGTAGGCGTTCTCAGCAAAGCGGCAGGCGTCGAAATAAAGAGGTATGTTGTGCTTGCGGCAAACGGCGCTGACCTGGCGGACATTGTCCATCGAGACCGGCTGGCCACCGCCGGAATTGTTGGTGATGGTCAGCATCACAAGAGGAATGCGCTCCCGTCCTACATTGTTGATGAGGGTATCGAGCTTCTGCACATCCATGTTGCCCTTGAAGGGATGATCCAGGCTGGGCTGGCGGCCTTCTGCGATGGGCAAGTCCACAGCTTCAGCGCCCACGAATTCGACATTGGCGCGCGTGGTATCGAAATGGGTGTTATTGGGAACGATATCCCCCTTGCGGCACATGACGCTGAACAGAATGCGTTCCGCGGCACGCCCCTGGTGGGTGGGGATCACGTGCCAGTACCCGAAAATCTCCTGAATAGATCGGCAGAAGTGATCAAAGCTCTTGCTTCCGGCGTAGCTCTCATCTCCTTCCATGATGCCGGCCCATTGCCGCGTGGACATAGCGCCAGTTCCGGAGTCGGTCAACAAGTCGACAAGAACATCGTCAGCGGGAAGCAGAAATAGGTTGTAATGGGCAGAGCGGAGCAATTCTTCGCGCTCAGCGCGCGTGGTCCAACGAATAGGTTCGACGCTCTTGATGCGAAACGGCTCGATAATGGTTCGCGCCATGACGGAGGTCTCCTGTGTATCAGCAAACAGGAGGCGCACCGCCGGCGTCAGTGATGGAGATCACGAAGTAAAACAGCCAGCTGCTAACTAATGCGACGATCCACCGCCATGCCCCGATTCAGGCGCGGGCTGGAACTGATCCTTTCCTGCGTGACAACACCGGGAACAGTGTTCGCTGTGCGCGCTTGCGCTGCCGCCGTGGGCAGACCTGCGGTTTTGCGGGCCGCGTTGGCAGCTGCCGCAGGGATCGGCATGGCAATCTGTGCCTCTGACGTAGGCGGCAGGGTCACGCTAGCCACGGGCTTGCGGGCAGCGGCGGACTCACGTGATGCAAAAATCAAGGTATGAACCGAGTGGCGGGTCTTGATGATGCCTTTGCACAGCAGCATCACCATGGCATAGCTGAATCGATCAGAAACTTCTGCCAACCGCTTTAGGACTGGCATGCCAGAGTCTCCTGTGTCATTCGCTGCTTTCAGGGCAGCGCGGTATTTTTCAATCCACTCCTCTTCCTTGGCGGCTGGTGTTGATGTCTCCGTAGTTGTGTCCTGCAGGCCCAGCAGGCTGGGTGGAGTCACCGCATCCTGGACCGCGGGACCGCGCAACAGAGCGGCCGTCCAGCTTTCACGTTCGGCACCGGGGTTCGCGTGAGAGTTCTCCACAAAAAACCTCCCTCAAAGGCAATTGGATGGCGGATGAACGTGCGAACATCCGCCATCCAAGCGTTGCCCCGCAAACGAGGATCACCTCAAGGAGGACTCCATGGGTGAGGTCTGCTTCGTCGAGGACAACGAAGTGTTTAACTGCTGTTCGACCAGGTCGCGAAGCGAGTTGTACGTCATGGCTCCGCTCGCGAAATGGCCATTGATGAAGAAGCTAGGGGTACCGGTCAGCCCCAGGCGGCGGCCTTCGGCAGCGTCCTTTTCGATGCTCGCCGCTGTCTCGCCAGAGTCCAGACATTTGTCGAAGCGGGCGCTGTCCAGGTTCAGACTGCGCGCCTGCTCTTTCAGTTCGTTAACCTCGAGCTTCTTGTCGGTAAACAGGAGGTCGTGCATTTCCCAGAATTTTCCCTGCGCTCCGGCGCAGCGTGCTGCCTCAGCGGCCTTTTCCGCGTAGGGGTGCATGGGTAATGGGAAATCCTTGTAAGCAATGGCGACCTTGCCGGCATACTGCTTTTCCAGCTTCTCGATTTCGGGATGCACTTTCTGGCAGTACGGGCATTGATAGTCGGCAAACTCCACCAGTACCACCGGCGCATCTTTGTTGCCCTTAACGTAGGTGTTGGCTAAATCCACAGAGGCCGAAGGCGGCGCGAGGTCGATAAGGATCTTGGACTCGCTGCGCAGCTTCAGCAAATAAGCGGATTTCGCCTTGTTGGCGCGAGCGTCGTGGATGTGCTGCCGAATTTTGTCTTTCAATTCGTCAAAGCTCTTATCGGTTTCCATGCCTTCGTAATAGACGCGGACCTGATCATCGGTGGGATCGGCGGGCAGTTTGCCGTACACCTCGCGTTGCAGTAGCTGGTCGACGGTGATGTGGTCACGAGTTGCCTGTTCCTGCAGGAGGTGCTGGTCGATGAGATCGTCGAGAGCTTTGCGTTGGGCGCCGTAATACTCATAGCGCGATTGCAGAAGCTTGTTGCCTTCTTTTTCATTGAGTTCGGCAGCGGTCAGCTTCTCTCCGTTTACTACGGCGACTACCGAATCCGAAGAGCCAGTGTCGGAATCTTGAGCGAAGCTCAATGGAAGTGAACAGCTGATACTGAGGCCGAGAAGAATCCGCAAAAGGATTCGTGAAGCGATCATGATGGAGTCCTCCAAAGATTTGTGAAGAGAGAGCCCGCCAGGCAATGCCGAGGCAAAAGCCCGGCGGGTTAATTAGAGCGCGGGGGAGGTACGCTTCGTAAAGACAACAGCAACTAGTCGAGCCCGGTTCCGCAAGAGCAAACACCTCTGCCGGTTCCCGCGTTCTGCAAATTGAAGCAGGTCTCCTGCAACGTGTTCAGCTCAGCTGTGGTCAAGGTTGCATCCTGGAACTCCTCTTCAGTGAACACATACCCTTTGCGGGTGGTGTAAGGGTTCTGGATGTGAGTTGCCCAGGCGCGGATATCCGGAGCGGGCACAATGTTGTCCACATTGATGCCTTTTTTGTTGCCGCCCGTGGGATCGCAGAGCCTCGTGGCTGTGGGGTTCTGCTGGGCCGAGACGATCTTGAGCACACCGCTGTGTACGGTTTCTGTGGCGTTGCTGGTAAGGTCGCGGTTGATCGAGAAGACCTTTAGATCGTCCGGTGTCAGGTTGCAGCCGCAACATTCCACCATTTCCTCGGTATTGTCGAAGACGTAAATGTCAGCGCAAATGTCAGCGCCGTTATTTACGCCGGGGTTGTCGATGCGAACCCGGCCATCGGCATTGCCGGTGGTGTTCGCGCCCACATAGTAGTTAACAAAATAGACATCGTCGGGAAGCTGCGCCCACGCAGTTCCCACACAAAGCACCACGGCGACCAGCAGGGCCACCATGCTGTAAAGCTGCAAATTTCTTGTTCGTAGCATCGAGAATTCTCCTTTAAGGCGCCAATCTGGCGCTACTCCCCTTCAGTCATGAACCGGTTGCACTGCATACGAATCAGGCCCTAATGCTTTTCCCCTCTCAGCTAGAAGAGGAAGCATCCGGCAGCTTGGCCACAAATTCCGCGTCCGCTTTGGTTGGTCTTGATGAACGAGCAGGCCTGCGCTAGCTGGGCCTGTTCAGCGCCACTCAAAGGGGTTGGTTCAAGCTCTGATTCCGTGACGGTAGTGCTTTGCGGGTTTGTGATGTAGGAGCGCAATTCTGGTGTCGGCACCGGGGCGGCTGCCGAGCAAGCTACGTCCGAAATCACCTTAATCACACCAGTTGCTGAGAACTTGTTGGTGAAGGAGGGATTGTTGGTCAGATCGAAGATAGTGTCGGTGAACAGTCCGTCGATGGTAATCGGACAGCTGCAACACTCTTGCATTTCTTCGAACTGATCAAAGACGTAAACGTCGGCACACAGTGTGCCTCCAGAGGCTCCAGGATTGATGGAGTAGAGGGAGCCTACTGTAGCGGGTGGCGTTCTGCTGTTAGTTGCACCACCACTGTAATAACCAACCCAGAAAACATCGGAGGTCGTTTGCGCCACGGCGGTTCCCGAGCCAACCAGCATCATGCCCGTGAACACGACGAGGAGCAGGAACGCAATAAGCGTACTTGTTCGCAGCATTGAGTTTTCTCCTTATTTGCGCAGCCGTGGGGGAGGAGATCTCGGCTTTCTAGCGCGAGGATGAACTCTACTTTGATTTTGTATCTTTACAATTCCCCAGGTGGTCTAGCGCTACACAGTTACGTCGCGGGATTTAATACGTTGGCATTAGCCGCCCACGCTGGCGCGCGCGGCGGCCCCTGAAATGCGGCGTCAACTGCCGTTGGAGCCGACGATCTTGCCGATCACGCCCGATCGGGTCGAAACCCCCATCTTAACCATCACCAGGCGCAAAAACGCTTTTACGGTGTTTGGACTGATACTCATCCGCTCGGCAATTTCTTTGCTTGTGAGGCCTTGCACCAGGTACTGGATCACTTCTTGCTCGCGGGGGGTTAGTCCATAACGATTAAACGCCTCTGCCAAGGCGAGCGCATTCGAGGGTCGGCGTTCCATGACTACCACCAAGGGAGGACGATGCCCATTCGTCGCCAACTCCAACGCGAAAGACCTGCAGACGTAGGTGCGGCGACCAGAACGAAATTCGCGAATGATTGGACTGCCGTTAGGTACTTGCCCGTTAAACACCTGACTGCGAACCCGGTTGCTGATGGCCGCCGAGAGTTCGCCCATCTTGTCAGGACGATTAGGGAAAGCCAGAATATGAATGGCTTCCTGGTTCGAAGCAACCAGGTTCATGGCAGCGTCCAAAACGATAAGACCAGGGCGCGCATGTACGATGTGCAAAACTCACCCCTACTCTCAATAAGTTTTTGGGTCCCCACTACGGTAATCGGCTAATCCTCATCGACTCCCAGCAGCGCAGCAAGGAGTGCCGCAGCTCACCGTCCAACAGGGCTCATGGAGATGGAACAGGAAGAAATCGCGCGCGATGGCTCTCTTGGGCTGGCCTCTGCGGCGCTTCCTGGGGGGAAGGTGCAGGGATTTTGTTCTTTCATGCTCCGATTGTCAAGACAATTTCCACAGTTTTTCAGAATGCCGAAGTAACATCTTCACTGTAGAGCCTACATAGTAGCGCGTTAGCCGTAGCGCGTTGGAACTAACCAATTCGAACTAATCGCACGATCGGACACTCAAGACAGCGCTCTTTCGAACTAAGGAACTTTTACGGAATCGCGTTCGGCAGGTACATATCGAACAGCCGCTGTGCGCTCGAGTTTGTCCCATGCAAAGGGACGGCCTTCAATCGCACGCTTCAATGTCTTCAACAATACCACCGAGAACAACTGGCGATAGGCGAAGCGCTGCAACCAAACCTGGCTGAGTAACCATGCATCCTCTCGCGTCTCGGGCGTGCGGCGCTCCAGCGCGAACGCGATGCACGATGCCAGGAAATCTATGACCAGGAAAGCAAAGAAAAAGGCGACCAATTTGTTGAAGCTCGCGGGATCGGTAGATTCAGGATGGAAGTATTTCTGAATGAAATACCACAGCGTCCCCACCGCGAACATGATGTCGATGAACGGGGACACCAAGGGAAGCAGAATCTGGAAAATGAGAATGTTCGGCAACGCGATGAATCCCAGCACGCCCTTTCGCGCAAACACCGCACTGTGTTTCCAGACGGCCTGCAGAATGCCAAAGGACCACCGGAACCGCTGACGCATAAGTCCATTGGCATTGGTCGGGGCTTCCGTGTAGGCGAGCGCCAGGTCTTCATAGTCCACGCGGTAACCGTTGCGCAACAGTGACATCGTCAGATCGGCATCTTCGGCGACGGTGTCGTGGTGATAGCCGCCTGCCTGTTCAACCGCGGTCACTCTCCAAGCTCCAATCGCCCCGGGAACCACGCTGACTGCGCCCAAACTGTTCAAAGCGCGTCGCTCGAAGTTTTGGCTGGTGATGTACTCGAGAGCTTGCCAGCGGGTCCAGAGATTGACCCGATTGCCGACTTTGGCGTTTCCGGCCACCGCCCCCACCTGTGGATCCAGGAAATGCGGCACCATGCGCGAGATTGCGTCCGGAGCAATGATGGTATCAGCATCTATGCCGACGAAAATCTCTGCGTCACCAAGGTGCGTGAAGCCGAAATTGAGGGCGTCGGCTTTGCCAGAGTTGGGCTTGGTCAGGATCACTACCCGCCCGCTCGCTTCTTCGTCGTGGAACAGGTTGTGTGCGACCTCTAACGTCCGGTCACGGGAGCCGTCGTCGATGACGATAACGCGAAGACCCGGATAGTCCGAGTCCAGCACCGATTGCACGGTGCGCTCAATGACTTTTTCTTCGTTGTAAGCGGGGATAAGCACTGCCACGCGAGGCTTGTAAGCAGCAATTTGCGCCGGTGTGCCATACCGCTTCGAGCGTAAGCGGTCATAGATCGCCAGGGCGCCGATAGAAATCAATCGCCCCGTCATGAGCAAATCGCCCAAAAAGAAAATCCAGGTAATCGCCGTGATGCTGGCGTCGAACAGCCAAAAGCCTACGGAGTTGAGACGGGCAGCCCAGCGCTCGTTCGCCGGAAGCGGTGGCATGACATCGGCGCGAGTCCTGCCCAGCAGCTCGCTGACCGAGACGAACTGGTAACCGCGAGCGCGGGCGCCGTCAATGATCAGACCCAGCGCGCGCACTGTCTCGCTGCGGTTGCCGCCACCGTCGTGTAGCAGAATGATATTGCCGCAGCGCTGATCGTTGGGCGCACACGGCGGCAGATGTGCCAGTACATCGGCAGAGATCTGGTCAGCCGAGCGCCGGGGATCGTCGCGCCAATCATTGGGATCGATCTTGTCTCCCACGGTGATGTAACCCATGTCCTGCGTCAGCTCAAGGGGGCGCACCTGGTCTTCCGTATCGGGCTCCTGATCCACCGAGTACGGCGGCCGGAAAAGGATGGTGCGCACACCGAGGCGGCTGGCGAACAGGCGCTCGGTGAGGTTTAGTTCCAGCTTCATGAAGCGCGGAGAGATGTTGCTGATGTCGGGATGGGTAAAAGTGTGGTTTCCGATTTCATGGCCTTCGTCGTAGACGCGCTTCGTAATCCCGCCGAACTTGTCCGCCTGGATGCCGATCAGGAAGAACAGCGCCGGAGCGTGTTCCCGCTTGAGGACGTCGAGAATCTTCGGAGTCCACTCCGGATCCGGGCCGTCATCGAAAGTGATTGCCAGTTGCTTGGCACTCGATCCGTAGCGCGCGACCCGATAGGGCTCGGGCAGAGACTCAAAGGTCTGATCAACGATCAAGTTAGTCTTTTGATCGAATTTGATCTCGCGTTCACCATTGGCCGGCTTGGCCTCAATACGGAGAATCTCGCCATTGCCTTCCATGTCGACGTCCTGCCCGGGTGGAACATCGCGCAACTTGTCCACGGCGCCTTTCTCGCCGGGCGTGTCCCAGATGCGCCACAAAGAACGGTCCTCGGAACCTAATCGCCAGAGGGCGAAGGTTTTGATCCCGAGCGCCTGAGCGTCGCGCATTTCGTTCAACGCGGTGACTGCGTCGAGGAACCAGACGTCATGCGCCCAATTGTGCTCATCCAGATAACTGAAATGCGGGTTGAGCGAATCGCCGTCAAAGTCAACATCCTCCTCTGAATCGCGAGCCGCCAGCCACGCCCCCTGCACGGACACATTGCTATCCGCCATGTCAGGGGGAAGCTTGCCGTTCTTCTGGCGGTGCGGCCAGTCGTAGCCGTAATTCGCCAGCGCGCAGATTAATTTGTCTTGCGGAATTACTTTGAGCGCGGACCTGAGATTGTCGGTAAACCAATCTTCGGAAGCGACCGGGCCTGAATCTCCACCTGGATAGTGCTCGTCATAGTTCATGAGCACCGCACCGTCTACCCGGGAAGAAATCGCCGCATAGTCATAGTCTTCGTTGCGCGCCTGAACGCTCACATACAACTTCATGCCTTTTGCGTGAAGCTCTGAGGAGAGTTCGCTGAGCAAAGCCAGGTATCCAGGCTGGCCACTCTTGGGAAAACTCTCGAAGTCGATCATCAAACCACGGTATTTGTCACTCTGCAGAAACGCCAGGATCTGCTTGCGGAAATTGGCGCGACCTTCGGGGTTGTTGAGGAACGAGACAATGCCAGGATCAAAATCTGTTCCGTTGAAATTCTGCACCATGGGGAAGACTTCCATGCCCGTGTCTTCGGCTTTGAGAAACGGCATGACCTTGTCGTCGACGGTGCGAATTGTGCCGTCCTGAATGACGTCGTAAAACTTGTTGGTCTGCTCATCCACCGCCTGCAGATGTCCGTCGGCACTGAGCACTTGCAACCATGCAGGAAAGAGCAGGTCGATCTGATGCGCATATTCTCGCAGTGAAGAGAAACTGGCAGCATCATAGGGAACGTAGTAGGCCGCACGAATGCCTTCCTCCTCGTTCAGTTTCACCTGCGATGGAGCGGTTTTCGACTTGCGATGGGTGCGGCGGGCGAGCAGCCGGCGATGCTCCCGTGCTTTCTCCTTCTCTCTCTCTTTCAAAGCGTGGTACGAACGCTTCTGCTGCGGCAGCAGCAGTTCCGGCAGACGCTCATTTTTCAGAGCGCTGTAAGTGAAGAAAACTACCAGCAAAGTGATCGTCAGGGCGCCTACGTCAAAGAACCGACGGAGCCGTTTCCAGCGGGCGCGTTCGGGATCATAGAAAACAGGCTTTGCCATGAACGGATATCTACATCGTAAGATGCCGGTTATCCGCGGTCAAACAGGCAGATGAGAAGCGCGAAATCGGGCGATCAGGATGGACCATGCTGGGTTGATAAGCGGCGCTTTCGAAATGACAAGGCTGGTGCGGATGCGACAGGAGTTGAGGTAAACGCGCTATAGTCGCAGGGTGCGCGAATGGATGCGCAAACGAGCTCGCTTTGTGCTGTTCGTGGCCATCGCCGGACTGGCGCTCCGGCTCTTGTTCCTCTTCTCCTTCCCCGCTGTAACCGATGACTCCCGCCTCTACGCCGACATCGCGAAGAATTGGTTGCAACACGGCGTTTTCGGAATTACCGACAACGGGGTTATAAAGCCGACTTTCGCGCGTCTGCCTGGTTATCCGGCATTTCTAGCATTCGTGTTCGCGATTTTCGGCGCAGATAATTATCGCGCTGTATTGCTAGTGCAAGTCATTATTGATCTCGCGACCTGCGTGGTGGTTGCCGACATGGCGCGCCGCACTGTCTCGGAGCAGGCGGGAAAGGTCGCATTCCTGATTACGGCGCTCTGTCCATTTCTCGCGACTTACAGTGCGGCCGCGTTGACCGAGACCCTGGAAATCTTTTTTACCGCGGCGGCCCTCGATTTCGCTGTCGTAGGCCTAACGCAGCTCGACAAACGGAAAATACTGCCCTGGCTGGGATGCGGCGCAATGGTGGGAGCGACGATTCTGGTACGACCAGACGGCGGCATCCTCCTGGCGTCCGTCGGAGTGTATCTCGCATACTTGCTGTTCAACTGCATTCTCCGTAAGCGGCCGTATGCCGCGATGATTCGAGCCGGCCTGATTGTCGCTGCAGTGCCGCTCGCCGCTTTGATCCCGTGGACCATCCGGAACCTGCACACGCTACATCGTTTTCAACCACTCGCTCCCCGCTACGCCAATGAGGTCGGTGAATTCATTCCCAACGGTTTCAATCGTTGGACCAAAACCTGGATGGAAGACTACGTCTCGGTTCAGGAAATTTACTGGAATGTTCCTGGAGAGGCGGTCGATGCCAGTAAATTACCGGACCGAGCTTTCGATTCCGCCGAGCAGCGCGCGCGAACCTTTGAGCTGTTCGACGCGTATAACCTGGACCATGACATGACTCCGGAGCTGGATGCCGGCTTTGCGGAAATCGCGCGCGAACGCATTCGGGCGCATCCTCTGCGCTACTACCTGGGGCTGCCTGTACTGCGAATCGCCGATATGTGGCTGCGGCCGCGCACCGAATTGATGGGCGCCGATCCGCGCTGGTGGGAGTTCAATGAGGAGCCAAGGTGGTCCTTTCTGTCAGTGAGCTTCGGCATAATTAATCTTCTTTATGTGCTCGCTGCCATGGCTGGCGCTGTTCGCGGACGCATCTCCTGGGCAGGATTGTTCCTCGCCTTTATTTTGATTCGCTCCGCTTTTCTGGGAAGTCTGGAAAATCCCGAGCCGCGATATACGCTGGAATGCTTTCCCGCATTGCTCGTCTTAGCGTCCGCGGCGTGGAACACGCACGTGAGTGGCCGGCTATGACTCAAAGTCAGTATACGCAAATTGGAATGTATGCTTCCGAAGTTGCGGAGATATCCGACGAGTGAATCGTTTCAATCTTTATTTTCAGCTTGCAGCTTTGGGCTGGAGATTGCAAAATGACGACCCAAAGTCGCAAGCCTGTCTTTTGGCGCGAGGGGGTTTGCTCGACGCTACGATTGGTTGTTCTGTTTGCCTACCCAATGGGGGGTCAAATGAGAGATACGCGGTCTGTTCCACGGGTTGTGTCACTCTTTTCGTCATCGAAGTGGTTTCTGCAGTCGTTTTCAATCCTGCTACTGCTCCTCGCCGTACCTGCGTTCGGTCAAAAAATCACCGGAGATATCTCCGGAGATGTGACTGACAGTTCTGGTGCCGTGCTGCCTAATGTCAACGTGACCGTGGCCAATGTAGATACAGGCGTTTCACGCAGCGTGACGACGAATGCAACGGGCAACTATCGCGTTCCCGAGCTTCCCGTGGGCAGCTACAAAGTGACTGCTGCCGCGCCGGGATTCAAAACCCTGGTGCAGAACGCAAGTGTTGTTGCCGGCGGCGTAATTCACGCCGATTTCAAGCTCCCGGTTGGCGAACGCACCGAAGAAGTGGAAATTCAGGGGGAAGCTCCGCTCGTCGATCTTTCCCCGAACAACAACAACTACGTAGATAGCCAGAAGATCGAGAGCGTTCCGCTCAATGGACGAGACTTTAACTCCCTGCTGGCGATCACTCCCGGCGTTCAGCGAGCACCCGGAGGCGGCTTTTTAGCGATCAGCATTAACGGGTCTCGAACAACTTCGAACAATTACTTCATCGACGGTCTGTATAACAATGATCGCTACTATGGCGATTCAGCCATCAATGAAACCGGAATTGTCGGTATTCCGGCAGTCGAATTTCCCCCGGAAGCCATCGAGGAACTGAGCGTCCAGGGAACCCCTTCGTCAGAATTTGGCGTGAAGGGTGGAGCGCCCATCCTGCTGAACATGAAGAGTGGCACGAACAACTGGCATGGATCCGGGACTTGGGTGAATCACAGCGGATTCGGGGACGCAAACAACTACTTTGCCAATCACACGTTCGACAATTGCGGCTCCCCGGGAGAATGCCAGCCCACCAACATTCACAACAATCAGATGAACGGCACATTGGGTGGCCCCATCATCAAGGACAAGGCGTTCTTCTTCCTCTATTACGACGGGCAACGCTACAAGTCGCTCTCTGTGTCGGCACGCAAGGTCCCCACGCCCGCTGAGATATCCGCTGCCAGGGCCGATATTGCAGCGAATGGGCTTAGCATTGATCCAGTCGGTGACAAGCTGCTGAGCTATTTCCCGACTTCACCCACAGGACTCTTTACCGCCAACACGCCGACAACCGCCAGTTCGAACGGCTTTGGGGTGAAGTTTGATTACCACCTCAACTCGAGTAATTCCATCGCGGTCCGCTACATCTTTGGCGACAGCTTTCAAAGCGCGCCGCCGTTCGCGGGCTTGCCGGCGGGCGGGGGGCATGCTGCCGACTTGTTTAATTCCGTGGCGCCTTCACGCGCACAGATGGCAGGCGTGAGTTGGACGACAAACTTCGGCAACAACAAGATTCTGGAAAGCCGGCTGGGTTATACGCGGTTTGCTCAGTTGCTGGGCATTAACAACAAGATTGATCCCAAAGCGCTCGGAATCGATACCGGCCCTCTGAGCCCCGCTGATTTCGGTGTGCCTTACGTCTACATGTATCACCTGGGATACGGCGGCTACATCGGCGGCGTGCAAGGATACCCGCTGATCACCCGTCCGGATGCCACTTGGGACTGGTCGGAACACTTCTCCTGGGTGAAGGGTAATCACAATATCAAGTTCGGCGGCAATTTCCAGCGTGCCTATACGAACAGCACGCGCAATGACGCCCGCACTGGTATGACGCTGGGCTACTTCAGCTATTACGCGCCTATCAATGCAAGCGACCCGGTACAGGACGACGTCGAACAGCTGCTGCTGGGTAAGGCCGATGTCGCGGACCGCAGTTTTGGGGACACGCACCGGCACATTACTCAGAACTCCGTAGGCTTTTACCTGCAGGACGACTGGAAAATAAAATCGCGGCTGACCGTCAGTTACGGGCTCCGGTACGACATCAACGGAACCATGCGAGACACTAACAATCTCGAAGCCAATTTCATTCCCGGCCGCGGTCTGGTCCAGGTGGGCCAGGGAATCAGTGGCATCCACAACGTGGACTATCACGATGTCGGTCCACACGTAGGTTTCGCCTGGGATGTATACGGGAACGGCAAGATTGCCGTGCGCGGCGGCTACTCCCGCAGCTTTGATGTCGCCAACTTCGGGGCACTGGCATCGCCGTACTCGTTCGCGCATGCTCGTACGGGAGTATTCACGCAACCAAACCTGAACTTCTTTAATGTGTCCCCGACTTCCGACGTGGCGTCAGGAGGTGGTTCCCTGCTGCCGCCCAATGACCCAAGTACCACGTGCTACGATCCGGTAACCAAGACTGGCGACTACATCTGTTTCGACGCTGCCAAGAACGGGCCTCTTTTTGGCGCTGATCCATCGAGCACTCCACCCTTCAACGCATTCTCGGTCGTGCAGAATTTCAAGACGCCCCATTACGACAACTTCAACCTGAGCGTTCAGACGGAGTTGTTCCGCAACAATGTCTTGACGCTGGCGTATGTGGGACAGCGGGGAGGCGATCTGATCATCTACCACGATCTGAACGCGTCCCCCGTGGGCAGCGATTGCGTGGGCTCCGGTTGCGATCCATTGCGTCCGTTCGCGACTACCTTCCCTACCTTGGAGCACGTGATTCAGGCCACGAATCAGGGCAAATCGCAGTACGACAGTTTGCAGATTACCTACAACCAGCGCGCCTGGCACGGGTTGGACACGCAGTACAACCTGACCTGGGGCAAGTGTTTCGACATGAACTCGGTTAATCGCGGAGGCGCCGGCGATTACCCGCAGTTGAACAACATCAACCCAGTTGGCAGCACCGCGCCCGCGGTGGCGAACTTTGGCGACTCTTGGGGAAATTGCGACCACGATGTGCGGCTGAATTTCAATGCCGGCGGACTGTATGCGTTCCCGACGCTCCGGCCGCTCGGAGAGCGCCTGGGAGGCGGCTGGCAACTCAGCACCATATTCACAGCAATCGGAGGTCGTCCATTCACCGCTTTGCTGAGCGGCAGCGACAATTCCGGCCAGGGACTGAGCGGAGCCAGCATTCGCGCTTCTTATGACGGTACGCCGATCAAATACAACACACGTAATCCAGATCAATACGTCGTGGAAAGATACACGGCCGCGGGGCAGGCGGATCCCTGCGGAGACAATCTCGATTCCTCCGGAAACTTTCTTTCTGGATTCCCCTTGTCTCCATTTTATTTCCCATGCACGGGAACCGTGGGGAACTCGCCGCGTAACGTGCTACGCGGACCCGGTCTGATTCAGTGGGATTTGTCGTTGATCAAGGCGACGAAGATCACCGAGCGTCTGAACATGCAAATCCGTTGGGAGGTGTTCAACGTTCTGAATCGCGGGAATTTCTTTTACTTCCCCAATAACGTGCTGACCACCTGCGGAACGGTGATCGCGGGCAATCTTTGCTCACCGATCGGAGGCGGCAACTTCTCGCAAATTGACAAGACGTCCGATGTGGCTGCCGGCAATCCGGTGATCGCACAAGGCGGGCCGAGGAACATGAATTTTTCCCTCAAGTTCATTTTCTGAGGTGGCCAAGAGCTTGTGAGCGCCAGGGTAAATCCTGGCGCCACCAGGAATGCTGGTGTGGAGAATCATCGAGGGAGTCTGCCTGTGGTAGACTCCCCTTTTCTATGCGGTTTTCCCGGGCTTTGTTGATTGTTCCCCTGCTGCTCGGCTCGGCCCTGTCCGCGGACTCCCCTAAACGCTCAGCCCCTCATCGCACTCGACCCAACATAGTCCTGATTACGCTGGACACTACTCGCGCGGACCGCATGGGCTTCCTGGGATCCGCTCGCAAGCTCACGCCGAACCTTGATGCGCTCGCTGCTCACAGCCTCGTCTTCTCCCGCGCCTACGCGCACGTGCCACTGACGACGGCGTCGCACACTACGATCCTGACGGGCACGTATCCGCAGTTCAATCACGTCAATGATTTCGGAGTACCCCTCTCTCCCCGGCTGCCCTACTTGCCCGACATTCTGCATCAGCACGGGTACAACACTGCGGCTTTTGTGGGATCGCTGGTGCTTGATCCACTGGAAGGCACAGCACCGGGTTTTGATCGCGGATTCGATGTCTACAATGCAGGCTTTCGTCTGCGTCCCCGGGGTGCGGATCGATACAAGACCGTCGAGCGCCGGGGAGAGGAAGTCGTGCGTCGCGCTTTGGAATGGTTCAACAAACGTCCGGCTGGTCCGTTCTTCCTCTGGGTACACCTATATGACGCCCACGACCCCTACGATCCCCCAGCGCCGTATAAGGCTCGTTATGCGTCGCAGCCGTATGACGGCGAGATCGCGTACCTGGATTCCGTGGTGGGCAAGTTGCTTGACAACCTCCGGGTGCAATCTCTCTATAACAGTACGATGATCGCCATCATGGCGGATCACGGTGAGGCGCTCGGTGAACACGGCGAGAATACCCACGGTGTGTATCTGTACGATGAAACCATTCATGTCCCTCTGCTGATCAAGCTTGCGCAGCAGGGCGCGAGCCAAAAGCGAGTGGACACTCGGGTTGGGTTGGTGGACGTGGCGCCGACTGTACTTACCCAGGTTGGCATCGCCGTGCCGCACGAGATGCAAGGTGAGCCGCTACAAACGCTTGCATCAAAGACCGCGGGACCGGGAGCCGCGACGGAGGATCGGCCCGCCTACGCCGAAACTGACTATCCTCATCGCGCCTTCGGATGGAGCTCGCTGCGAGCACTGCGATCGGGAAAATATCTCTATATCCGTGCGCCGCAAGCCGAGCTTTACAACCAGGACAACGATCCGCAAGCGAAAAATAATCTGGCAAGTACCAGCAAAGCTGTCGCCGGCACCATTGCCGCGCAACTGGATGCGTTTCGCGCTCGGACCAGCCAATCGATTATCGATCTGGCCAAACCAAGTCCCGACGAGGTGGCAAAGCTGCAGGCTTTGGGCTATGTCGCGAGCACCTCGTCAGAGAAAGAGAGCAACGACAAAGACCTAGGTATCGATCCGAAATCTCGCATCGAGGTCTCAAACTTCTTGCACGATGCCATGCTGGACGTCGAGGATGGGCGCTACCAGGAAGCTGTACCGCTGCTCGAGCGCGTGCTCAAGGATCAGCCCGAAATGCCCATAGCCGAAATGCAGCTTGGGATTGCGCAGTCGCGCCTCAACCACTTCGAGCAGGCGATTGAGCCGTTACAGAAAGCAGTGAAGTTGGTCCCCGATGCCGGCATGGGTCACTACGAACTCGGCCTGGCGCTGTTTGAAACCGGAGACTGGAAGGCCGCCGCGCCTCAATTCGCAGCAGCCGTTACGCGTGCACCCCGCTGGACGGATGCCCACTTCTCATTGGCAGCAGTCTATGCGCGGATCGATCGCGTGCCCGACGCAATGAAGGAACTGGACACTGCCCTGGAGCTCGATCCTGATCACTATCGCGCAAATCTTCTGCGCGGCCGCATTCTTTCTTTGCAGCAGAATCCCACGGAAGCGGTCCCCAACCTGAAAAAAGCAGTGAAGGTGCAGCCTAACTCTGTTGAAGCGCACGCGTTTCTGGCTCAGGCCTACGCACAGTTAGGTAGACAAGATGAGGCGATGCGCGAGCAGAACGAAGCGGATCGCTTGCGAAAATCCAACCCGTAGTTGGCGAAGCATCAGTCGCTTTGCGGTGCGCCGCCGGCCAGCCACTCCGCTCCGCGCGCGTTGCCGTGATTCATGGCATATAAGACCAGCTCTACGCGGCTGGAAGTGCCCAGCTTGTCGAAAATCCGGAAGAGATATTTCTTTATGGTGTGCTCGCTAAGGCGTAATTCATCCGCAATCTCACGATTGCTAAGCCCTTCCGCAACCAAGGCAACTACTTGCTCTTCGCGCGCGGTAAGCAGCGTGTCCCCCTGAGAATTGACCACTCGGAGCGATGGCACCTGTGCGATCACTTCGATGAGGTATTGCATCTGCTCGGAGTTGATCCACAATTGCCCTGAGCGGACCCGGTGAATGCACCTGCACAGCATGCGAAAAGGAGACTGCGTAAAGCAAAAAATGCCCCGGGCGCCGGACCGGAACGCATTCACCACCAGGTCACGATCATAACGTTCCACAAGAAGAACTTTGGCTACGGCGGGGGATGCGAGGTGCAGCCGGCGAATGAGCGTGAAATCCTGCCAACTTTCTTCGCCGTACTCGGCGGAAAGAAGCAGCACGTCAGCAGCGGAGTTACCGATAGTCGCAAGGATGTCGTCGAGATTCCGGGAGCAGGAAGCAACGTGGAACTCTGGGCGTCGACGCAGAGCGCTTACCAGCAATTGCGATTGCAACTGGCTGGCGTCAGCCACGAGCACGTTAATTCTTGCGATGCTGGGATCCATACGTCCTCGCCATGCCGAAATGGCCCAAAACCGATTGTAGACACGCAAGGCTGTTCATTCATGTACAGCGATCACCGCGAGTGGTGACGGATTAGAAATCTAGCTCCGAGATTTTTGGGTGCAAAAACCATCGCACTTGTGGAATTTTCAGAATTCGTTCCATCCAAAACACGAAAAAGAGGGCACATTTTGGGCGGATTTCCTAACGGCTCACGCGCCCCGGTGGGTTACTTGACGTTTCCACAAGTCTACTTTCGTGTATACGCCTTTCGTATCTATTGCGGACACCGAAAGCTCGCGGCCCGCAGCCATCTTTTCGGTCACATTACCGCCTCTGTGCACAGGAAATGCTCCACAAACGCATTGCAAGAACGTTTGAATTTGATTGACCACTAAAGTGGACAGAACTTCTCAAGTCTTGTCGCGCTGAGGTCCAGAGACTAACTTGCGATTACCCGAACGATGAAAGTTCGGTGTGCGATTCGCGGACCAGCCGCAAGGTGTAATGAAATACAAGTGGTTAAAAGCGTGGCTCGTGGCTGCTGCGTTCCTGACGCAGCAGTCGTGGATGATCGGCGTGGCCCAGGTACATATGCCGGATGTGGCGAGTGGACGCGTGCCTGGATCCCTAGCTGCATCGAGCAGCTCGGGAACACCGGCGAATGATGCCCAGGAAGAGGTCTGGGATCGCTTGGGGAAGTCTGGGACGACGATCATGCAACCCGGTAGAGCGGACGGTATGGGAAAGCCTGCACTCGGAGGGGAGCGCCGGCCGCTTTACCGGCTTAATAAAAGTGACGTGGTAGAAATTACCTTCAATTTCGCCACTGAATTCAATCAGACCGCCACTGTGCAGCCCGACGGATTCATACGTCTGAAACAAGCTGGCAGCATCTATGCCGAAGGTTGCACACTGCCGGAACTGGAGCAAGCTGTTCGCCAGGCATATGCGGTGGATCTGCACGAACCGCGCGTGAGCATCAGCTTGAAGGAGTTCGACAAGCCATTCTTCATTGCGGGCGGGGAAGTGGCGCGCCCGGGCAAATACGAGATACGAAGCAGCACCACCATCTCTGAGGCACTGGCAATCGCGGGTGGGTTCACTCATGATGGCAAGCATTCGCAGGTGCTGCTGCTGCGCAGAGTAGACGATAACTCGGTGGAAGCACGAGTCGTGAACGTAAAGAAAATGCTGAGCAAGGGACAGCTCTCGGAAGATTGGCATCTGCACCCGGGAGACATGTTGTATGTCCCGCAAAACACGATGTCAAAGGTGCGCCGCTATCTGCCTGTGCCGAGCCTGGGAACCTACTTCAATCCGAGCCAGTTTTGAATTGCACGAGCAGGGCTTCGGGATCACCAAGCACGGCTGTTGAGCGCGACGCATTTCGATGCGGGGCCCGAGAGCACGCGTTAGGACTGGCATTTGCGGCCAGGTAAAAAACAATCAAGGCTCAATACGCACGCTCAGGCCCCGCGCCAATGACGTCGACATTCGCTGTCCAGTGGCGTTGATATGCCGGAAGAACTCGAGATGCCGGAACAGGCGTCGGGCTTGCCCTCTCCCACCGCAAGAGACGTCATGGCCGTGTTCTTCCGGCAACGCCGTCCTCTACTGATCTCGTTCGGACTGATCTTTGCTCTCTTACTGAGTTACGGCTTATTCCATCCGGTTTACGAAGCACATATGAAGCTGCTGCTTCGGCGGGGGCGCATGGATCCAGTCATTTCACCCCAGGCGTCTCCCAGTCTTGACGGTCACGAGGGGATCAGCGAAGAAGAGCTGAATTCAGAGGCAGAACTGATACGGGATGAAGACCTGCTTCGAGAGATTGCTGAATCGAGCGGTGTCGCGAACCAATCACCCTGGCATCGCCGGCTCATGGGTGAGGGTCCGGAACAAACCCTGGCTCGCACCGTTCGCGGCCTGGCCCGAAGCCTAAGTGTCCAACCCATTCGCAAGGCCAACCTGATCGAAGTGAAATACCAGGCCGGCGATCCCCAAACTGGTGCCCGCGTGCTGAAGACGCTGGCACGTCTTTACATTGAAAAACACGCGCGCATACATAGGCCCAACGAAGAATCCGGCTTCTTCGACCAACAGGCGCTGCTGTCCGGGGAGCGCCTGCGCGATGCCGAGCTGCAGCTCATGAATTTCACCCGGGACAGAGGAGTCGTTTCCGCAGCGTTAGAACGGGACATCGCATTGCAGAAGCTGAGCGAGGCGGACGCGAATTTTCGGCAAGTCTGCTTGCAGAGCGCGGAAACCGGACAACGAATCGCTGCCCTGGAAGCGACGCTTCCCTCATTGCCGAGTCGGACTACGACCCAGATTAGAACTTCAGACAATCCGCTCCTGCTGGAAAAATTGAAGTCTCGCTTGCTGGAGCTGCGGCTTAAGCGCACAGAACTTCTCACGAAATACGAGCCCTCGTACCGCCTGGTTCAGGAAGTCGATCAGCAAATTGCCGAAGCGAGCGACGCGATCGCATCCGAGATGAAGGAGCCGGTTCGCGAAGAAATTACTGAGCAGGATCCGAATCACGAATGGGCGCGCTCAGAGTTGGAGAAGGCGCGAGTCGAACTGAGCGGCTTGCAGATACGGGCTGATGCGGCAGCCACGCAATTGCAAGAGTCCCGAAGCAAAGCGCGTCAGCTTGCACTCGATGCAATCACACAACAGGATTTGCTGCGCAGTATGAAGACCGCCGAGGAAAGCTATCTACTCTATTTGCGCAAGCGCGAGGAATCGCGAATCGGAGACGCTCTCGATGACCAGAAGATCCTGAACGTGACCCTGGCGGAAGCGCCGGTTGCCCCCGCATTGCCCAAGTGGTCGATCACAACCGTCACGCTCTTGAGCGCTGGTATCGCCAGCCTGTGCAGCACCACGATGGCATTTCTGTGGGACTACCTCGACCCGGCGTTTCGGCGCCCGGAAGAGGTGGTTGCGGAGTTGGGCATTCCAGTTCTCGCTTCCATTCCACGTCAAGCTGCTTGAAAGGAAACGAGAATGAGCTGCGCGGCTGAGATCGTTCGCCCGATGGACGAGCCGCCCAAGCTGCTTCGGGCCCTGGTACCGCAATTATTACGCCCGGAAACTACCGATGCAGCTTGGGACCCGCAGCGGTTTGCGACTGAGCAAATACGTGGCCTCGTGCGCCAGGTATTTTTCCCCGGCTGGCCTCGTCCGGCCCGCCAGGTCGTCATCAGCGGCATTCACGATGCTGGACGAGTGGCGGAAGTTTGCGCCAGGGTGGCAATAGAATTGGCGGCTCAGGTGCGCTCCCGGGTGTGCGCGGTAGAGACGGAGATGATCCGGCCCGCGCTGCTTGACTGCCTCATGGCTCAGTTCGGCGCGAATTCCAGCTCGAACCACGCGACATCTACACCGGAGCATCGGCAGTTCGGAGACAACCTATTTTTCGTTTCGGGCGAAGCGCTCTGGGCCAGCAAGTCTGGATGTTATTCCGCGGAAGGGATCGGATGCGCGTTGAGCGAGTTGCGCCGCCGATTCGAGTACACCGTGCTGCATGCGCCGCCCGCGGGTATTTATAACCAGACTGCCCTGATGGCACGCGCGTCGGACGGCATTATTCTCGTATTGGAGGCCGGCCGCACCCGGCGGCTCGCGGCTCGACAAGCTGCGCAATTATTGCGTCGCGCAAACGCCCGGCTGATTGGAACGGTGTTGAACCACCGCATGTTTCCGGTGCCGGAGGCTATCTATCGCAGGCTATAGAGCCGTCCGCCCTCGACTATGATTTCAAGCCCACGCAGTTTTCCCTTCCCCGCTGCGTGGTCTCACGCTACACATGACTTGCTGGCTGCGGTTGAGGGCCAGAGCACACATAACTTGAAAAAACATCCGGTCACGAACGTGGGACTCTTGTAGCGGAGCTATGGCTTCCTGCAGCACAGCGTGCGCACCACAGATAATGGGTCTACCTGAACGGACGGCCGAATCGCCGCGCTGGTATGCGCTGCAGACACGTTACCGCTTTGAAAAGAGGGTGGCGCAACAACTTCACGAGAAACAGATCGAGAGCTTTGTGCCCTTGCGCGCCGAGGTACATGGCTGGAGCGATCGAAGAAAAGAAATCGACGTCCCACTTTTCCCGGGATATGCGTTCGTACACACGGTGCAATCGCACAATTGCCGCCTTCATGTGCTGCGGACAGCAGGAGTGATTGGTTTCGTTGAGAGCAGCGGGGAGCCGGTTCCCGTCTCGGCACAGGAAATTGAACATCTGCGCATGATTCTCGCACAAAAGGTGCCGTGCTCACTGCATCCCTTCTTGAAAGTCGGACAGCGTGTTCGCATCCGCGGAGGATGTCTGAACGGACTGCAGGGTGTCCTATGCCACACTGGACGAAAGAGCTTGATCGTGAGCATTGATGCGATCCAGCAGTCGGTCGCGGTCGAGATTCAGGGATACGAGCTAGAACTTGTGTAGCATGGCGCAATCTGCCATCTTCGCACGTCCGCAGCGGCAACCGGCCCCCGTTTTTTCCCGCGTAGTCCCGGGATGTGCGGCCAATGTGTCTCGCCTTCGAAAGCCGCCCTCTTCGGTGGGTCTCGACGGCACTCAGCCGGGGCCGCTTCCATTCTCAGCGCCGCAGGCCCACGCGCATCGCGAACTCGCGCGGGCGGCTTTTGAGTTGATCCTTCCTCATCCGCTGGTGCAGGGCAGACCCGGGCACCTGTGGAATGAGGTCGCAATCGATTTCTTCGTGAGCTTCTTCACCATTACAGCGGTGAGTTGGTTATTCAGCACTCGGGCACCGCAATATTTGGCAGATATCCCATGGGTCGCGGTACCCGAACTCCGCAACCGGATCGGGTTGGGACTGATCTATTCCAGCCTCATAACTTTGCTGGCGTACTCCGAAGGCGTGTATAGCGAGGGCAGCAAGTCCCGCGACACACGCATTTCCTTGCTGAGAGCAATCTGCACGAGTTCCGCCGTGCTTTGGCTCGCACTTCCCAGTTGGCAGTTCTCAGTCACCTCTGGTATTGCGATGATCTGGAGTGCGGTCGCAAGTATCGCAGCATTACAAGCGGCGCGCACTTGGCGATCCTGCCTGGCCGCGGCCGACCTCAGGTCAGGGCGCCGCGTGCGCAACGTTCTCATAGCCGGACCGGGTAAACGCGGCCGCGACTTGGCACGATATTTTCAGGAACATCCCGAGCTGCGTACCTCAGTAAAAGGCTTCCTCGGCCACTCGCGAGGGAATGGCGATAATGTCTTGGGAGAGGTTTGGGACCTGCCGCGGATTGCGCGCACGAAGTTTGTAGACGAAGTGATAATGACCGACGTCGAAGATGCCCAGGAGCGCCAGGAACTCGTGCGGCTCGCTCATCAAAACCGCTTGGACGTGGCCGTAGTGCCAGAGTTTTTCGGGCTCCAGCCTTCTAACCCGCGCCTCGAGCAATTCGGCGGGACCGCCATCATGCCTCTGTTTGAGCAGCCATTGCCTTCATTCCAACTCGCTGCCAAGCGCGCCATCGACCTAGTTGTTGCATTCACTGTTTTGCTGGTGCTAGCTCCCGCTCTCGTCATGGTCGCATGCATGATCAAGATTGATTCCGCCGGCCCGGTGTTGTACTCCGCCGAGCGAGTCGGCTGCAAAGGGTGCCGCTTCCGTTGTCACAAGTTCAGGACCATGGTAAACGGTGCGGATTCTGAAAAGGAAACACTCCGTGCATTGAATCAGAGACAAGGACCATTCTTCAAAATTGAAAACGATCCAAGGGTCACAAGGATCGGAGCTTTTCTGCGCCGATATAGCATTGACGAGTGGCCGCAGCTATTCAACGTTCTGAAGGGCGAACTAAGCCTGGTTGGTCCACGACCCCATCCCGTGGATGACGTTAGGCGCTACGAGCTCGGGCATTTGCGCAGGTTAGACGTCAGTCCCGGAATCACCGGCCTTTGGCAAATCACCTCGCGGCAAGACCCTTCTTTCCAGAAAAGCCTTGCACTTGACCTGCACTACATCGAGAACTGGAGTTTGTGGCTCGATTTCAAGATTCTGATGAAAACCTTGCCGGTCGTTCTCGCCGGGACCGGCAGCTAACACGTTTTCCCTCGGCATAAACGCGTGAGTTCGACCGCGCAGCTCCCACTTCGAAGTGCATTGCAGTCCGCTGCGTGCTCCGTTCTGGCTGCACCAGTCCGAGGATTGTATGCCTTGATCCAATCGACCCCCACATTGTTTCTGCTCTGTCTCCTGGCCATGCTGTTCCGGCCGCCGGATTTTCAGTTCTACTCCGTAGACAGGATGGCGTTTGCAGTGCTTGCTTTTATTGTCCTCCTGCAAGTGGTCACAGAACGGGGGGCTTTCCAATTAACTGGTTCAGTGTCATGGGCAATGCTAGCCTTGCTGATCCTGGCCACCTGCAGCATCCTCACACAGCCGTACGACAGGCAAGCCTGGTGCCTGATCGCAGCAAAGTTCATCGTCCCTTATTTGCTTTTTCACCTTTCAGCTTTCGTCTTTAACAATCCTTCCACTTGGGAAAAAATAGAACTCTTCTCTTTGTTAGTACTTGGTTATCTCATTTTCACGGCTATCGCTTTTCTGACAGACACAAAATGGTTGATCTTTCCCCGATTCATCCTGGACGAGACTCTCGGGATTCATGCCGACAGGGCACGAGGGCCATTCCTGCAGGCAGTCGCCAATGGCGTGACGCTGAACATCCTGGGACTGATTGCGATCGATTCTTACCAGCGAGGCCGGCTACGCGGCGCATGGGCGTTCCTGATGTTGACGACACTTCCGCTGGCAATCATCGCGACGATGACGAGAGCCGTCTGGATTTCATTCTTCGCATCGGTCGCATTTCTCTGTTATCGAAGTAACAGCGGGCGCCTGCGCCGGGCCTGCTTTAGCATCGCCATCTGCGCGATCGCCCTGCTCGCCGTGGCCGTGACCTCTGAACGAGTCGGCGCAACTCTCGGGGATCGCGCCGAAGAGAGCGGGCCGGTCGAACTTCGGCTCGGAGTCTACGAAGCAGGATGGAACATGTTTCTGGAACATCCTGTATTCGGATGGGGGCTCAACCAGATGCCTTCAGAGCTAGCCCGACGGGTGAGCGACCGCAATGTTGCGGCACTCTGGGCGCACAACTCTTACCTGGAAGTTCTGACAGAACACGGCATTGTGGGTTTCACGCTTTATGCGTGGTTACTTATAGGAATTTTTCGCCTCCCCCGGAGGCGACCTCACAATTCACAGACTGGTCCCCGCGGTACGGGCGAACCGTTTCGTAGAATTTGGCCGATCGTAGTGTTCGTGTATCTGTTCAACGCCTTTTTTGTCGTCATGAATTATCAGTTCGTCAACGCGCTCTTTTTCACGCTGGCAGGAATTATCGAAGCCGAGAATCAGGGAGCCAAACGAATGCTCCGAAGGCAATCATGAATACGACGTTGTGGACCTGCATTTTCTGGGTCGCTGCTACCATCATTTGCTACACGTATTTTGGCTATCCGCTCTGGCTTTGGTTACGGAGCCAATGGCGTCCACTGCCTGTGCATCGAGATTCTTTCCTGCCTTTCATCTCTATCGTCCTTGTGGTCCGTAACGAGCAGGATGTCCTCGACAAAAAGTTGCAATCCCTCCTGTCCCTTCCCTATGGAACCGACCAGATGGAAATTGTCGTTGTCTCAGACGCCTCCAGCGATGGAACCGTGGGTATTCTCAAGAAATATTGCAGTGAACCAAAGATTCGATACTTGCTGACTCCCGATCGCCGGGGCAAAGCCGGTGGGCTCAATGACGCGATCGCGCTCGCCCGCGGAGAAATCGTAATCTTCACAGATGCTCGCCAGGTAGTCGAAGCGAATACCGTGCGCTATCTGCTCGAGAACTTCGCCGATCCTAGCGTCGGTTGCGTGACCGGGGACCTGTTGCTCGGAGATCCCGCCTGCTCAGATCCAAGCCGCGGCCTTGGTATTTACTGGCGGCTTGAAAAGAAAATGTGGGAACTGGAATCACTTTCCGGCTCGGCTGTCGGGGTGACCGGCGCTTTCTATGCCGCACGACGCGAATGCCTGCCGGTCTTGCCGGCAGAAACGGTACTCGATGATGTCTACATTCCAATGGCAATCGCGCGGCAGGGCAAGCGCGTCGTCCTGGAGAGCAGGGCCAAGGCATGGGACGCAGCCCTTTTTGCTCCGGCGCAGGAATGGACGCGTAAGGTGCGTACATTAAGCGGAAATTATCAACTCCTCAGGCTGCAACCCTGGCTGCTGAGCCACAGCAACCCACTGCGTTTCGAATTCATCAGCCATCGACTGTTGAGACTTGCGGTCCCGTTTCTACTGATGGCAACTCTCATTGCAACCATCATCTTGCCCGGACCTTTGTACCGCCTCGCGTTAGGCCTGCAGCTGGGATTTTATGTGCTTAGTGCTGCGAACTTTGCACCATTGAAGAACAACCGCGTCGCCAGGCTTGCGCACTCGGCATTTATCTTCGTGTTAATGAATGCCGCGGCTGCCGCGGCCCTTGCCAAGCTGCTCACACGTCGCCAGATCGCTTGGAAGAACTGAACACACTTCAATTCAGATCGTGATTAGCCGATGTCTTCGCAAGCCGACGTCGTCGAACTGAATATGACTCCCCTCGCTGTGAAGAGTTCGCTTTCTGCGAGCGAGTGCGACCGCGAATCGCCAGAGCGCAATGCCAACTTCGGGACAGGATTTCGCTACTTCAGAATCCACCAGGGAGGAATTTATCTTGGCCTGCGCTACGGCCTCGGAGTCTTGATCAGCATTGGCAACATGTTTGTCCTGACCTGGTGGATCGGACCGCGCGCCTACGGAGTGTTCGTGACGGCGATCGGCTTGACTACTTTTTTGGTCGGCCTTACGCGCAATGGTATCGACACATACCTGGTCCGGCGTGTGGAGAAGCCAGACCGTTCTCTCTATGACGTTGCCAGCACACTGATTCTGGCTTTTTCCGTCGCTCTGCTGGCCTTCGGAGTTGCCGCAGTTCCGCTTCTGAGGCGTTGGTATGGCAATTCAGAGTTCGTCGGTCCATATCTGGCACTGCTTGTCACGAGTCCATTGGTGGGGCTCGCGGGACCGGCCACCGCAAAGCTCGACCGTGAACTCAAGTTCACTCTTGTAGCTCAAATTGAGCTATCCGGACAATTCCTGGCGCTGATCGTCAGCTTGCTCTTAGCGTGGCGCGGCTTCGGCGTGTGGGCGCCCGTTGCGGGGCAACTGGCATGGCAGATCTCGGGCACGATCGCCGCATTGGCCGCAGCAGGGTTCGTGCCGCGACTCCGATTTGACCGGGCAGTCAGCAGAGAAATGCTGACGTTCGGTGCCGGCTACACCGCCTCCATCAGAACTTGGCAGCTTCGGACGTTGGTCAATCCTCTGCTGGTGGGCCGATTGGTTGGGGCTGAGGGCGTCGCGTACGTGGGCTTCGCAATCCGGGTGGCGGAAGGACTGGGATTCATTCGCGTTGCTGCCGCGAGGCTGGCCATTGCCGGATTGGCAGCCCTGCAGAAAGACCGCAAACAGATTCGTGCCGCACTCGAAAGTGCTCAGACCATTCAAGTGATCGTGCTGGGGCCATTACTTTGTGCGTTCGCGCTGACGAGTCCCTACGTGGTCCCTGCGCTTCTGGGCGCTCGGTGGACCCCAAGCCTGCAAGTTTTTCCGTTTGTCGCGCTCGGTGTCCTGGTGAATTCGATCTTTAACCTGCAGGCATCGGCCTTGTTCGTGATCGGCAAGCAATGGCTCGTGCTGAAAGCTTTCGCGCTGCACGCCGGACTGCTCGTAGTCTCTACCGTTCTGCTCGTGCCCCTTTTGGGCATTGTGGGATACGGCTGGGCCGATCTAATCGCATGCGGCGGATACCTCTTTCTGCAGGACGGCATATCCCGCACAATCGGCATTTCGTATCGAAAGCTGCTGCCCTGGGCGGTTGCATTCGCGGCACCTCTTTTCGCTCCTCTGCTTCGCCCACGATGGAGTGTGACTCTGTTGCTTCCTTTTCTTGCTGCGGTGGCGATATGGCAATGGGGCCGCATCCGCTACCGGATTGGGAGTGGAGAGGGGCAGATTGGCCGCGAAATCGCCCGACAGATGCGGCACGTCCTGACCTTCGTATTAAAGGCCCGGCAGCGGGGGCCCACGTACGTGCTCGCAGTCGCCACATACGTCTTGCGTAGCTTTGCCTATTCCGTCGGAATGGCAGTCCTGCCACGAATTAAGAGGATTCTGAAAACGAGAACTCGTGATGCAAATGGGCGGCAGTTGCAACCCAGCCGGTTTCACTTCCTCGCGGAGGAAATACCGAGGATCACAGATTCTGTTCCGGACAGTTTAAAAGAACGAACGCTGGCAGAGGCAACCCACATCCTTGATGATTGCTTCACATTTCGCGGGATCACGCATCGATTTCCCGGTGCAATCAACTGGAGAACACGCCCTCAAGGGAACCGGTCCTGGGAGTGGGATCTGAATCGGCATCGTTATTTCCTGACTCTCGGCACTGCGTACTACTACAGTGGCCGCGAGCAGTGTCTCGATAAGCTGATCGAACTATGGGACGAGTGGATCGCTGCTAACCCGGTCGCCGCTTCTCCTGCCTGGGGTGAGCCATTCGAGGTTGCAACCCGGCTCCGAAATTGGATATTTGCTTTTTGTCTACTGGAGCGCTCCGGGAAAGCTTCACAAGTGCGCCTCGACTCCCTGGTGCACGCCATCTGCACGCATGCACATTTCCTCTACTCGCACCTGGAATATCACTGGCCAAACAACCACCTGCTACTCGAAGCAAAGGCGCTGTATGAGGCTGCCCTGGTCTTTCCTGATCACGACAGAAGCCGCGCCTGGAGCAGACGGGGAGCCGAAACGGTAGAGCGCGAAATAGTGCGGCAAATTTCTTCAGACGGCGCGCACGTCGAGAATTGCTCCATGTATCACCGCATCATCAGCGGCGAACTGCATCAACTGGCAATGTTGTGCAGACGCCTGGGGCGACCTCTCTCGCCGCAAGCGGAGGACCGCATCCAGAAATCGATTGAGTTCTCGGCAGCGATGTTGCGCCGCGACGGGACCGCGGCGCTACTCGGCGACTCAGCTATGGACGACACCAACTTACGTTTTGAGTTCGCCCAGCCGGCGTCGAGAGACCTGAATTACTGGGTTCAACCTGCTACAGCGAGCGCCTCAGCGCCACCACATGGCTCTGCCCACTTGCAGTCGCAAATTTCCCGCGACAGTGGTTACGCGTTCATCACGAGCCGCGATAGCGAGCGGCAATTCCACCTCAGCTTCGACTTCGGACCGTTTAGCCGATGCCCCGCAGCGAATCACGCTCACGCAGACGCTCTGAGTTTCGAGCTGTACGCGCACCGCCGTCCTCTCATCGTGGATCCCGGTGTTTATTTGCCGTGGGGTGACGATGGCGCCTGGGCTCGCTATTTTCGCAGCACGGCCGCACACAATACTTTAGTGATCGATGGCAAGGATCAATCGCGCTTATGCGAGTATGCCGACGTGGGTGGCACGGCAGAGACGAATCTTGTTTACCATGAAGCTAGCGCGCATCGCGTAACCATCGTCGCAGAATGTACTCCGTATTGGGCCAAGCGAACCGAGATTCGGCACATACGTCACCTGACGTGTGAAGATGACGGAGCAATCGCCATCGTCGACGAAGTCACGGGGTCAGGCGTGCATAGGCTGGAGTGGTTTTTTCATTTCGCTTCTACCCTGCATGCCGGACAGGAATTGGATGGCAGCATTTCCCTACGCGCGGCTCCCGATGGCCTCAATATCCTGCGCCTGCGCCCGAATTCGCCAGAGGCGCTCAATGTTTGTTTGAAAGGCGGAGAAACAGACCCGCTGTGTGGCTGGGTTTCGTCAAATTCCGCTCAGGTTCAACCTGCGTACGTGGCTCTCTTTAGCGCGGACGTGCAACTTCCCTTCTCTACCAGCTTTAACCTCCACCTCGGCGCATAAACCCCGAAGTCCTTGCCGACGATTGCCTACATTGCGAACCAATTTCCCTCCCCGGTCGAACCGTACGTGATCGATGAGGTTTGCGAACTACGCAGGCGAGGCATCAACGTGATTACGGTCAGCGCGCAGCACATCGACACTCGCCAGCTTAACGATGGCTTAAGAGACTTCTGTTCCAGCTCGATCGTTCTCGACAGACCGCCCGTACTTCTCCTGATCTCCGCCCTGTGGCTATGCATCCGAAAGCTAAGGTTGATTTCTGACGTCTGCTGGCGAATCCTGACCGGGCGCGAGACATTCAGACGAAAGATCGGGGCTGTCGCTCACACCTGCCTGGGCGCATGCCTGGCATTGCAATTAAGCGGCTATGATGTGGAGCACATCCATACACATCATGGCTACTTTGCCTCATGGGTCGCCATGGTGGCTGCGCGCCTCCTGAATATCAGCTTCAGCATGACTCTGCATGGCTCCGATCTGCTTCTGCATGGGGCATATCTGGACCTGAAGCTTGCAAGTTGCAGCACGTGTTATACGATTTCCGAGTACAACCTGCGATTTATTCGGGCGCACTATCCACGTGCTCACCGCGGAAAAGTTGTCCTGCAGCGAATGGGGGTAGACAGCGTCTCTCCCTCTGCGGCACTGGCTGTAATCAACCCAGCGCAGTTTACTTTTGTGGCGGTCGGCCGCCTCCATCCGGTTAAGAACTTTGAATTTCTGATTGAGTGTTGCCGAGCTTTGCGAGCCGAGAATTTTGAATTCTGCTGTCGCATTGCGGGGGAGGGCCCGGAACGGAGCAAGCTCGAGCGCCTGTGCCGGCAGTCCGGTCTGGAAAACCACGTGCTTTTCCTCGGCCATGTCGCCCAGCAAGATCTTGCCGGCGTTTACGCCGATAGCGATATCGTTCTTTGCACCAGCCGGAGCGAAGGCATTCCGCTGAGTTTGATGGAGGCGATGGTCCGCAGCAAGGTCGTACTCGCGCCTCGGATCACTGGAATCCCCGAGCTTGTTATTCAGGGTCAAACCGGCTTCCTGTACACGCCGGGATCGACTCAGGACTTTCTAACCAAGCTGCACTTTATTTGCGATTCATGGCAACAGCTAGGTGACGTGCGCTGTGCTGCGCGCGCGCACGTCTTGGCACACTTCAATCGCGAAACAAACCTGGACCGCTTCTGCACTCTTCTACTTTCGAATCTCATGACCACCGAAGGACGTATCAGCCATGCGAATCCTGTTTTGCAACAAATATAACTTTCCTTTTAGCGGGACCGAGGTCTACCTCTCCGAACTCACGTCACTACTGCGGTCGGAGGGCCATCAGACCGCCAGTTTCGGAATGTCCGATATGCGGGGCGCAACTTCCGAATACTCCCGCTTCCTTGTGCCTCATCTCGACTTCAAGGATCCCCAACACGGTCCAGTAAGCCGCGCGAGGCTCGCCGCTCATGCCATCTACTCACTCAGTGCGCGCAAACGCCTTCGCTCTTTAATCCGCGAATTCAAACCGGACGTCGCTCACGTGCGAAACATATATCACCACCTGTCGCCGTCAATTCTGTGGGAGCTAAACGCGCATGGAATTCCTGTGATCTACCACCTGAATGATTTCAAGCTGCTGTGCCCGAGCTACAACTGTGTCGCAGATGGCAGTGCCTGCGAACTCTGCAATCGCGGCAAGTTCTGGCATGTATTGACGGCCGGATGTTATCCGGGCGCCGGTGCGCGGGGGATACTCGCGATGGAGGCTTACGTTCATCAGTGGCTGCGTACGTACCAGCACTGCGTGAGCCGCTTCCTGGCGCCCAGCTATTTTGTTCGTGAAAAGCTGGCCGCAAACGGATGGGACGAAAAGCGGATTCAGGTGCTTTACCACTTCCAGAAATTGCCCCGGTGGGATACACAGCCAGTTTCCAATAACGCCGCGGTGCTCTACTTTGGCAGGTTGTCGCGTGAGAAAGGATTGCGCGACCTTCTTCTGGCTATGCAGCGCCTGCCGGAGATTAACCTGCTTGTCGTCGGCGATGGACCACAGCGGACAGAACTGCAAACCACTGCAGCGTCTTTGTCATTGCGGAACGTGCAGTTTGCGGGGCATCTCGAAGGAGCCGAGCTTTACGAAAGAATCGGGGCGTCATGTTTTACGCTCATGCCGTCGCACGCCTACGAGACCTTCGGCAAGACGATCTTGGAGTCGTATGCACACGGTCGCGCGGTAATCGCCTCCGACCTGGGGCCGCGGCGAGAACTGATCGTGCACGGCAGAACCGGCCTGTTGTTCGAAGCGGGAAAAGTTGAGCAGCTGGCGGCCGCAATTTCGTTGCTCCATAGCAATCCCGAAGCTGCTACAAAAATGGGTTCTGCCGGCCGTGAATTGGTGCGATTGCGCCACACCCCGGAGCATCACTACAACACATTGGTGCAACTTTACGAAGAGCTGTCGCACAAAAACCAACCGCAATTTGCTGTGCCCGGACCAGCCAAGCCCCGCCTCCGCATCGCCTTCGTCGGAGGGCGCGGAGTTGTTTCCAAATACAGCGGCATCGAAGCCTGCTACGAAGAGGTCGGCAAACGCCTGGTAGCAATGGGACACGAAGTCACGATCTATTGCCGGACGTACTTCACTCCGAACACCGATGAATACGAAGGTATGCGCCTGGTCCGGCTCCCCACCATCCGGTCCAAGCATCTTGAAACCGCCGTGCACACCTTGCTGAGCAGTGTGCACTCAATGTTCAGCCGAAACCAGATCGTGCACTACCACGCCCTCGGGCCTGCATTGTTTTCGTTTCTGCCGCGTCTCACTGGCAAGAAGACAGCAGTCACCGTGCAGGGACTGGATTGGCAGCGAAAGAAATGGGGACCGATTGCGCGCGCAGTATTGCAACTCGGCGAGAAGGCGGCGATCAGCTTTCCGAACCTGACGGTGGTTGTCTCAAAGACCCTGCACGCTTATTATGCGAGCCGCTACAGGGCCGTGCCTTCATTCATACCCAACGGCACTGACGTGTATCCTCGGATCACCGCCAAGCAAATCTTGAAATGGGAACTACAGCCCGGCAAGTACATCTTGTTTCTGGGCCGTTTTTCACCAGAGAAAAACTGCGAGCTTCTAATTGATGCCTACGAGAAGCTGGACACGCCCGTGAAACTGGTGTTGGCCGGGGGATCAAGCCATTGCGACGATTACGCGTGGAACCTGCGAAAACGAGAGAACGAGCGCATACGGATCCTCGACTGGGTCTTCGGCGAGAGCCTGCTGGAGCTGCTGACAAATGCCATGTTATTTGTGCTGCCATCCGATCTGGAAGGCTTATCGCTTGCTTTGCTGGACGCCATGGGAGCGGGTATCTGCGTGTTAACCAGCGACATAGCGGAAAATCGAGAACTCGTGGACGACGGTGCAGGATTTACCTTCCGCCGCGGAGATCGCGATGACCTGGCCCGCATGCTTCGCCTGCTCATTTGCGATCCACAGGTTCGAATGGCCGCAGGCCAGCGCGCGCAGGAAAGAGTCCGCACTGGATACTTGTGGAGGAAGATTACGCAAGAACACGAGCGTGCTTACTTGCGTCTGATTGGCCAGAACGAAGATGCGGGTGCGCAGGCGGTACCCAGTTATGAAGTTTGCAAACGCATGCCGCAGGAGGAAGAACAAATCGCGTAACGGTTCCGACAAGCTTCCGTTTTGCTTCACCGTGCGCTCCGCGGTAGCGCTGATCGTGAGCATGGGCCTTTGCTGCCCGGCTCTAGCGACAACCTATTATGTGAGCGCCCGCGGCGGCGACGACGCGAAGTCCGGGCTGAGTACCGGTGAGGCATGGAAGAGTATCGCACGTGTAAACCGTACGGCATTCCGGCCGGGGGACAAAATTCGCCTTCGTCGAGGGGAAATCTGGCCCGAGACTTTGCGGCCTTCATCCTCAGGCAGCCCTGGAAACGTGATCACGTTCGGCGCCTACGCGACTGGGCCAAAACCAATTATTACGGGAAGTGATCCGTCGCAGGACAACGCCGGCAATGGCAGCAAGATTCCTGCGCGTGACTATAACATTGACAACAACGAGCAGAGTCACATTCTCTACGAAGACCTGGACCTTCAGCACGCGCGCCAAGGCCTGCGCATTTATGCATGGACGAAGGGAATCTGCGATATCACGTTACGCAACAGCATAGTGACGCCAGAACAACGCGTGGGGAAGGGAACCGCCGGAGTCTATGCCAGCGCCCACAGCAGCACAATTTCCGATATTACGGTCGCGAACAGCGTTTTTCGGCCGAATCCCACCGGCCTCGAGAATTGGGGTGTCTATTTGGTGCAGGGAGTGTCGGGGTTTCGCATCGTCGATAACGAGTTGGGTTCCGCGGGCGAGGACGCGATCACCATCTGGCACAGTCAAGATGGCCTGATCGCCCACAACCGTGGAGGCGGTAATGGGGAGAACACCATTGATGTCAAAGATAGCCACGACATCGTCATTCGCGACAATTCGGGCGATGGCGACGGCGAGTACAACATTGTCGTGCACAGCGTGGACTCCGATCAGCTTACTTACAATGTCACTCTCAAAGAGAACGTTTGCCGGCGCGGCGGGCAACAGGGCGAACTCACAGCAGGCATTGCCCTGCTATGCACCCGTCGTGTGCGAGTCATCGGCAATGTCGTCGAACAAGCCTATGGTCCCGGCATTTTCGACAATGACCGCGGCCAACCCTCAAGAAATGAGATCTTGCAGAACCGGTTAGCCGGCAATGGCACCAACCAGACAACGGGGAGCATTACGCTGGAAGATGTTGCCGATGTTCGCGTCACAGGGAACACTGTTCGAGCACAAGGATCGAACGGTTTTGCGCTAGTCGTCCAGGGGACACGACGCGCAGCTCCTGTCATTTTGAGCGGGAATACCTTCTTCCCGGGAACTAATCGCGTCATCTTTCTCGCGCCTCCGGGCGAACACGCCGTTCTTGCGGATAAAAACTTGTATTACTCCTCGCTCGGGACCGCTGTCTTTCGGGTGGACCAGCAAGAGTTTAGCTTCGAAGCGTGGCAGATCAGAACTGGCCAAGATGCGCGCTCCCGCCTTCTACCGCCCGAAGCAATTCCTGCCCCTTTTTCCCTTTCACAGCCACACTGAACAGTGGCACGTGCACCCCCGCGTTCTCATGCTGGACGAACCTTCGCGGTCGTCTGCCCATCCATTACAATGAATTAACTCTGGCGGGTGATGTTTCTTTGCCGAGCTAGCAGCCATCTTTTCATGAACAATACAATTCTGGTAACAGGCGGCGCCGGGTTTATCGGCTCCAACTTCATTTTGCAGTGGATTGCTACAGAGGGCACCCCGGTCGTCAATCTCGACAAGCTTACTTACGCGGGCAACATTCGCAACCTGCTTTCTGTGTCCTCGGATTCCCGATATACGCTAGTTCAGGGAGACATCGTAGACCGTGAGCTGGTGCGCAGTCTCCTGCAGCATCACAAGCCCCGGGCAATAGTTCACTTCGCTGCCGAAAGCCATGTGGATCGCTCCATCCGCGGTCCGGATGATTTCATTCGCACCAACCTGCAGGGCACTTTCAGCCTCCTGGAAGAGGCCCGCGCGTACTGCTCAAATCTGCAGGGCTCAGAGCGTTCGCGCTTTCGTTTTCTGCACGTCTCGACGGATGAGGTCTTCGGCTCCCTCGGGCCGGACGACCCTGCCTTCAACGAGCAGACGCCGTACGCGCCCAACAGCCCGTATTCCGCTTCCAAGGCGGGATCTGACCACTTGGTGCGAGCTTACTATCACACCTATGGACTGCCCACACTGACCACCAACTGCTCCAACAACTACGGCCCTTATCAGTTTCCGGAGAAGCTGATCCCGCTGACGATCTTGAACGCGTGTACTGGGAAGCCACTCCCAGTCTACGGAGATGGTCAGAACGTACGCGACTGGTTGTACGTGGAAGACCATTGCGAAGCCATTCGCACGGTACTGGCTCGCGGCGGCGTGGCCGAAACCTATAATATCGGCGGCTGTAACCAGATGCGGAACATCGACGTGGTTGAGACCATCTGTTCAATCCTGGATGAATTGCGCCCCGCGGATCCAGCGACCCCGCACAAGACATTAATCACAATGGTGAGGGATCGCCCGGGACACGACCGTCGATATGCGATGAACGCCGACAAAATTCAGCGCGAACTCGGCTGGAAACCGCGCGAGACGTTTTCCAGCGGCATCCGCAAGACCATTCAATGGTATCTCGCGAACCAGGCATGGATCGCTGAAGTGACTAGCGGCACCTACCGGCAGTGGATCGAGACTCACTACGCCGAGAGTTCCGGCGCCTGAACAATATTCATGTCCAACACACAAGAGACAAACAAATATAAGGGAATCATTCTGGCGGGTGGGTCGGGGACGCGACTGTACCCGGTTACCCACGCTGTCTGCAAAAGCTTGCTGCCGGTGTACGACAAGCCCCTCGTCTACTACCCGCTTTCCGCTTTGATGCTGGCCGGAATCCGCGACATCCTGGTGATCTCCACGCCGCATGATTGCCCAAAATTTGAGCAACTGCTGGGCGATGGTGCGCGTTACGGTCTGTCTATTCAATACGCTTCGCAACCGTGTCCGGAAGGCATTGCGCAGGCATTCGTGATCGGAAAAGACTTTATTGGTTCAAGTTGCTGCGCGCTGGTTTTGGGCGACAATATTTTCCATGGTCACGATTTGTCAAAAATGCTGCGGGATGCCAGCCAGCGGCCGAGCGGGGCCAGCGTTTTCGCTTATGCAGTAAACGATCCTGAGCGCTACGGGGTTGTGGAATTTGATGACACTGGCAGGGCGCTTAGTCTCGAAGAGAAGCCGAAGCAGCCGAAATCGCGTTATGCCGTAACCGGTCTCTACTTTTACGACAATCATGTAGTCGACATCGCGGGTTCCTTGCGGCCCTCCGCCCGAGGCGAACTGGAAATCACCGATGTGAATCGGGTCTATCTCGAACGGGGACAACTCAACGTGATGGTAATGGGGCGCGGCATGGCTTGGCTGGATACTGGCACTCACGAGGCTCTGATGGAAGCCTCGCTGTTCATTCAAACTATTGAACGTAGGCAAGGACTCATGGTCGCGTGCCCGGAAGAGATCGCATTACGCTCGGGGTATATTAGTGAGAGCGACGTGGAAGCCATCGCCCAACCGATGAAAAACAACAGCTACGGACAATACTTGCTGCAGATGCTTCGGAGCAAAGTCTTTTAAGGACCACGCCGGCATGCGAGTCACGATATTTGGCGGCACCGGATTGCTGGGCAAGGCGCTCGTGAAGGGATGGACCGGGGATGAAGTTACCGCACTTTCGTCGAAAGATGCCGACATACGCGACCCACAGGCGGTAACAGACGCCGTAACCCGATCGCGTCCTGACTGGATCGTATTAGCCGCGGCGTATACCGACGTGGACGGTTGCGAATCCAGGCGCGATTTGGCCTTTGATGTAAACGCGGTCGGCGCCGCGAACGTAGCTGGGGCCGCCAAGCAAGTAGGCGCGCGCCTGCTGTTCGTGAGCACCGACTACGTTTTTGACGGTCGGAGTTCCGTCCCCTACCAAGCGTTCGACGAACGCGGTCCTATGAGTGTTTATGGTGCGTCCAAAGCTACTGCCGAGGTCGCCCTCCAGCAGGTTCTTCCCCAATGCTGCATTGCCCGCACATCATGGCTGTTTGGGGTGGGAGGAAAGTGCTTTCCCGATACAATCTTGAGGCTGGCGGCAACCCGGCCGCAGATCGATGTGGTTGACGATCAGCGTGGATGTCCGACGTATACCATCGATCTCGCGCGGGCGATCATGCAATTGTGCAGGGTCAACGCCGAGGGCATCGTTCACGCCACCAATTGGGGTGACTGCACCTGGTTCGAGTTCGCGAGCCAGATCGTTAAAATCGCCGGACTCACAACCGCCGTAGTGCCTACCATCACGGAAAAGATGAAGCGCCCGGCGCCGCGCCCGGCGTACTCGGTTCTATCGCCCGACAGCCTGCGTAAATATCAGATCACTATGCCATCGTGGCAGGACGCTCTCGAACGCTATCTATCGGAAAGAGAACTCCAGGCGACCGCAACCCAGGCAGTTTCTTAAGTTGAGAAGGTTCTGTTTAATCGTAACTGGGGCCCCGCTACGGTTCGGAGCTCGCGGTCTCGTGGCCTACTCCCGCACCAGCGTTTCGTCGATGGCCACTTTGCTTCCCTTCTCGACGCTTATGATCTTCTCGACCGACTTGTACCCCGGGAAAGTGATATCCACTACATAGTGGCCGGGCGGCAGCAAGAATTCTGTCGGACTGGTCTTGTCCAGCATTCGCTGATTGACGGCAATCTGGGCGCCTTTGGGCTGAGTCTTAATATTGACAGCTCCCATTGTGGCAGCATCGCCGCCGCCAAACATCTTCTTGAACCGGCCCACGCTCTTCATATCATCTACGTTGCCAAGCTGCTTCAAATTCGGCGAGAACCGAAACACCTGTCCCGGCTGGAGATCCGCGCTGGTGCTTTCATCCAGGTAGCCGGCTTTTTTGACCGCGAAGCTGTGCGTGCCTTTTTCTACCGTTATCTGCGTTGGGGTAATCCGCCCACTGTCTTTGCCATCGACCCACACCGAGGCTCCGGCCGGCTCGCTGCCAACCCAAATTGTGGCAGCCACCTGTGCAAGGTGGATGACCAGGAATGACTTGCTTCCCGCCGCCACTTCAACGCTTCTGCTCTCTGATGTAAAACCCGCTTTGCTGACGCTGACCGTGTGCTGCCCCGGCAGCAGCCCGGGGACGTTGTACGGCGTGACCCAGGAGGGGTCGCTGTGGCCGTCGATCACTAACTGGGCTCCCTGCGGAGTGGAATCCACTGAAAGCTGGCCGGGAACGACTGCTACCGCCTTCTGAACCGGCGCCTGGGCGACCTTCTTCTTCCCCCGCGCCTTCACGACAGGCGCGACTTCTACCTGGGGCTGAACTTCCTGAGGAGCTTCGATCGTGGTTGTCTGGGGCGGTTGATGTGCCGGCGTTGTGGCCGGGACGGGTGCTTGTACTGGAGCGGCTGCCGCCGGCGCCGGACCGCTGTCGTCATCCGGGTTTTGCGAGTGAATGTGATATGCGATACCGCCGACAATCAACAAAATGAAGACCACCGCGCCCGCGATGGAGTAACCCACCAATTTAGGTGGAACGCTCTTGATCTCTTTGATCGCCTTCTGAGCGACTTCGCGGGGAGGAACCCTGGGCTTTTCCGGCTTGCTACTACGCAAGGCGGCCAACGCAGTCGGCTCGGGCATGGTCTCGGGCTCGGTGGGGGTAGGCGGCGGGGGCGGAACGTAGGCTTCTTTCAAAGGAGGCAGTTCGGTGAGTTCGGAGAAACTCACTGGCTTGGGTCCTCCTATCGTTTCTCCCGCCATCATCGGGTCGACCGCGATCTTGGGTGCTGCAGGCGGTTCAGCCACCGGGGCCGCCGACATTGTCTCTGGTTCGGCGCTAAGCGCTTCAACCGACGCCTTGATGCAAGATGTAACGAACTGCGAACTTGGGGCAGCGCTCGAACTGGCAGATGTATATGAGCCCCCGGCCCATCCCGCCGCGGCGGCCGCTGTTTTCTTGCCCGGAACTTGTTTCTGAGTGAAGAAGTCGTGCTTCACTTCTTCGGAGCCGGTGTCGTGATTTGCTGCTTCGCTGTCCCGCTTTGCCACAGACGGGAGACTCGGAGCCTGCATCTCTTGCGGAGCTTGGACCTCAAATGTTTTCTGCGGCTCCGGTTGCGTCTTCGCAGCAAGTGCGGATTTCGCTGCAGGCGCCGGCTTGCTTTCTGGCCCTTGGCCCGCGAACTTCCCTGCCACTGCGGCGGGGCGAATGACGGGCGCGGCTTTCGGCGCATCCGGCTTTTTTGCCGGAGCGGTGCTCGCTTGCTTGCACTTCTCCAACTCGGTAATCAATTCCTGGCCATTCTGAAAGCGTTCCTCAGGAGATTTTTGCAGCGCCTTCATGATCAGCGCACTGACGGCCGGATGGATCTTCCGGTTGATCTGCACAGGCGGCACCGGCATTTCGTGCGCTATTTTGTGGCAGACCGCCTCCCGGTCTTCACCGCTGAACGCCTGCTGATCGGTTACCATTTCGTACAGGATCGCCCCCCACGTGAACAAGTTAGAGCGTTCATCCAGGGGTTTGCCGGATATTTGTTCCGGAGAAGCATAGGAAAGCGCAGCCGGCACTTTTGCTGTCCCGCTCTCCATTGAACTCATCTGGGAGACGCCGAAACCGAGGATCTTTACCGTGCCGTCCCACTGCACCATGATCTTGGCTGGCTCCAGGCTGTAGTGCACAACGCCACACGATTGCACGTGGTCCAGGGCCTGACAGACTTGCCGCCCGATGTCGAGCAAATCCCAGATCGAAAATCCTTCTTTGCGGGCCAGCATGGTTGCGATGCTGTTACCCTGCACGTATTCCATGGCCGCGCAGAAAACTCCGTCGAACTCGCCCGCCCCATAAAGCAATGCGACGTTCTGGCTGTTGAGAGATTTGGTGGTATCTGCTTCCGCAAGCACGCGCTCCACCAGAGCCTTTGCCTGATCTTCTGGCATTTCCAGGCGGATCGCCTTCAAGGCTACTGTCTGGTTGGTCTCCGGATCATTTGCTTTATACACGGAGCCTTGCTCCGACTTGGCGATCTCGCTCAAGATTTCAAAACGGCCAATTTTAGTAGGCATCGCAGCGGTCCTCGCGCAAACACAGACGCTTCTTCGGCAATCCATGGGGAATTGCCAGTCCCTGGGGGGGAGAGTCCGACGTAAGCATAACGCGCTGTTACCTGAGGTTCAGAGTTACGAAGGTACTCACGGCGCACCTCAGGATTGGGCGGCGGCGCGGGAAAAATGGTGACGGGAATGCCTGGGCCACTAACCCAGCACTGCATCACAGCATGGGGGTGATGCGTGTATTTGGTAGCAAACCACGAGTTGCTCTATGCTTAAGTGGTTTACTGCTCGCCCAGAGCACGGCTCCGACCCGGAGTGTTCATGACTCACCGGCTTTATCGCCAAGAGCGCGTTGCGCAACAAGCGGCGCAGCCTCTTAACCGTCGCCAAGCATCGCTTTTTCGCTGCTGTTGCTCACCGTCATGATGACGATCTGGCGGTCTTTCTACCTGAATGAGGGCAGTTCGCAGTCGGCGCAACGCTTGATTACTCGTCATAAAGTCTCGCTCGTGTTCTTTCTGCCTGCTTTTTACCGCGAAAAGATCCGCGCGCTTCCTGGTGTGCAGCATGTTGTCAACGAGACTTGGTCGCCACGACCGACGAAAACTGAAAGCGAGCACGCATTTCAACTGAATTGGATCGCCATGCTCGGCAATGTAAAAGCTTTTATCCTGAGCATCTGCGTGGCCGTTGTATTCGCAACCCTTGTGGTCTCGGCGACGACGATGGCGATGTCGATCCGTGAACGGACACGGGAAGTCGCACTGCTGAAGACGCTTGGTTTTACTCTCGCCGGGGTCCTGACTCTTTTTGTCTGCGAAGGTATAGCACTGGCATTATCAGGAGGGCTGCTCGGGGCTTTGGTAGCGAATGGGATTGTTGCCCTGATGGCACGGTCTCCGCAAGCTGGCTTGTTCCTTGCGGGCATTAAGGTTACTCCTGGGACGATGCTCGTCGCCCTCTCAGTGGCCGCGTTCGTGGGCTTTCTGAGCACCTTTCTGCCCTCCTATCGCGCGTCGCAAACCAACATCGTAGACGGACTCCGGCATGTTGGCTAAAACAAGACACTGCACACCAGTCGATTCGTCTTGCGTCATCTTTCCGCACCTGTCGTAACATTTATTGCGATTGGCCCGTTATAAAGCATGGGCAAATGTACCGTTTACCTCTGGCGCTTGATCATTAGCCGCGGAAACGCTGAGCCGGGCGCAACGGTTGTCGGTTGTTTGCCTATGTTTTATGCTGAATTGAGCTCGGTATTAGTGGAGCATGCGCGGTTTATCCTTTTCAATCTGCCTGCTGTAGTGCGGAGTCCTCATCATGACCCTGACCCGGTTCGTCACCAAGAACGCATTCCGGAACAAGCGGCGAAGCACACTGACCATTCTTAGCATCGGCTTCTCCCTCCTTCTGCTCACGCTGATGATGACGATCTGGCGCGGATTTTATATCGACAAGGGCAGCGCGCAATCGGCCCAGCGGGTAGTGGTGCGCCACAAGGTTTCGCTGGTTTTCTCCCTGCCTTCGTTTTACCGGGAAAAGATTCGCGCCATTCCCGGCGTAGTCTCGGTGGTGAACTCGCAATGGTTCGGCGGGCAGTACAAAGACGATAAGCCGGAAAACTTTTTCGCGCAGTTCGGTACTGATCCGACTGAACTCTTGAAGGTGTATCCGGAGTTTCAGATTCCTGCCGACCAAGTGGAGGCATGGCAGAAGGATAGGGCCGGTGCAATCGTCGATTCCGAACTGGCGAAGAAGTTCAACTGGAAAGTCGGCGACCGGCTCAACATCAAGGGAGTCATTTTCCCGGTGGATCTCGAACTGACTATTCGAGGAATTTTCACCGCGCCCACACCCACCCAGGCAATTTATTTCAACAAGACTTACATCGATGAGGCCTATCCACGGGTAAAAGGCAAAGATGGAGTTTTTGCAGTGCTCACCGCGACACCCCAGGACGTCACCCGAGTGGCGCAAACCATCGACGAAGATTTTCGCAATGCGCCGGAACCCACGAAGACAGAAACCGAGCGAGCGTTCCAACTCAGTTTTGTCGCCATGTTGGGCAATGTAAAGGCCTTTATTCTCAGCATCTGTGGAGCTGTGGTATTTGCCATCTTGCTGGTTTCGGCTAACACTATGGCCATGTCGATACGCGAACGCACGCGCGAGGTGGCCCTGCTGAAGACCTTAGGTTTCACGCAACGCAGCATCCTGGGACTTTTCGTAGGCGAGGCAATTTCGCTGGCTCTGATGGGCGGGCTGCTTGGTTCTTTGATCGCTTTCGTGCTGGGCAATATGGCGGCACACCAGGGCGGTTTTTTGGCCACCATGCGAGTAGAACCGAGCACGGTTCTCGTCTCCTTGGTGGTTGCAGCAGCGATGGGCTTTCTCAGCGCGGCGCTCCCCTCTTACCATGCTGCCCGGGGCAACATTGTCGAAGGCTTGCGGCACATTGGCTAACACCAGAGTCTTGGAGAGAAGAGATCGATGGCTATACCGCTGAGCTACAACGTTCGCAACCTGCGACTCCGCAAGGGTCTGACCATCATGACGGCTCTCGGTATTGCCCTTACTGTTGCAACGGCTGTGTTCATCATGGCTCTGCTCGCCGGGTTGAATAGGGCGTTTGGCACGACCGGCGATCCGCTGAACGTGCTGGTGCTTCGAAAAGGGTCCACCTCGGAACTAGCGGCCGGTGGAGTTTCCCGCGACGCCATGCAGGTGTTCAAGGATCTTCCCGGAATCGCGAAGAACAATCGTGGCGAACCGATGGCCTCTGGCGAAGATATTCTGGTGATTGTGCTGCCTAGAAAAGACGGCACCGGCGAAGTGAATGTCACTACCCGTTTTCTGACACCCCTGGGGATTGAAATGCGGCCAAAAGTTCACCTGGTCGCCGGACGGTGGTTTACGCCCGGCCAGCGCGAGGTGGTGGTGAGCAAATCGATCAACCAGCGCTTTGCCAAAGCCAATATCGGCGATACCATGCGCATCGGGAATGGCGAGTGGAACGTAGTCGGCATTTTCGACGCGGAGGGCACGGCGCATGAATCCGAAATTTGGGGCGACATCAACCAGCTCGCGACGGATTTCGAACGCACTGTGTATTCTTCGGTCCTGCTTCGCGCCACCGATCCAGTATCCGCGGCGGCGCTCAAGAATCGCGCCAATGACGACCAGCGCCTGGAACTTAATGGAATGCTGGAGCCGGACTATTACGCATCGCAGACCAAGTCCGGCGCGCCCATCAAGTTCGTAGGAGTCATCGTGGCCATCATTATGGCGATCGGATCCAGTTTCGCCGCCATGAATACGATGTATGCGGCGGTCGCGTATCGCGGACGCGAGATTGCCACCCTGCGGGTGATCGGTTTCTCGCGGCCCAGTATTCTCACGTCGTTCGTAATCGAGTCATTGTTGATGTCCATACTGGGTGCATTGGTTGGTCTGGTGTTGATGCTGCCGTTCAACAACATGACAACGGGGACGCAGAATCAGGTCACGTTCAGCGAAGTGGTGTTCCGCCTGCAAATGACGCCACCGGTGGTCATTACGGCAGTGCTTTTCGCCATGGTCATGGGATTGTTCGGCGGACTCGCTCCCGCCTGGCACGCGGCCAAGCAGGACATCCTGGCAGCATTAAGGGGCTAGAAGCAGAAAAATGGCAGCGCGTCAGTGATATGCCAATTGATACCAAACATCAAGATCTGCAAGGCCTGCGCATCGACCGCTCGCATCGAGCGGGTGCCGAAGGTGAGCCACCGCTCTGGGCTAAACGCTGGATCGTAGTCGGTATTACGATATTGGTTCTCCTTAGCGTCGCTACACTCGCCTACAAGCTCTTGTCGTCTGACGCCCCGGAAGTGGAAGTCACGCGCGCGCAAGTCGAGAGCAGCGATATCGGTGGTGTAATTCTCTCCGCCAGCGGCTATATCGTCGCCCACCACAAGATCAACGTGAACTCGAAAGTTACCGGACGCGTCGCCTGGATCGGCGTGGAAAAGGGCGATAAGGTCAAAGAGGGACAGGTACTGGTCCGCCTGGAAGACGAGGAATTCCGCGCGCAGGTCAAACAGAGCGAAGGCAACGTGGCCAATGCCAGGGCATATCTCGACGAACTGGAACACGGCTCGCGGCCCGAGGAGATTCTGCAGGCGCAGCATAACCTGGACGAAGCTCGCGCCACGGCTGCGAACGACCGGATCACATTCGATCGCACCAAGCAGTTGGTGGCAGAGGGTGTGTTGTCGAAACAGGCGCTCGATGATGCAACCGCCAAGCTGGACGCCGACCAGCAGCGCGTGAATTCTCTTCAGCAGTTGTTCACGCTGGCGAAGATCGGTCCCCGACCCGAAGAGCTCGCGCGCGCCCGGGGCGCATTGCTGCAGGCCGAAGGTCAGCTCGCGTACGCCAAGTCGCAGCTAGATGCTACGGTGATACGCGCGCCCGTCACTGGAACCATTCTCGAACGCACCGCGGAACGTGGGGAGCTGATCACGTCACAATTCGCGAGCCAAGCGGAAGGCGGTCCTGTCGGGTCGGTGGTCGCACTCGCTGATCTCAACGACCTGCAGGTTGAACTCGACATTGCACAGGACGATTTCGCCAAACTCTCTGCCAGGCAGAAGGGCGTTGTCACCGTGGACGCGTATCCCGATCGGAAGTACGACGGCCTGATCGCTGAGATTTCTCCCGAAGCCAACCGCCAAAAAGCCACGGTCCAGGTTAAGGTGCAGATTCTCAACCCTGACCAGTATCTGCGTCCGGAAATGAATTCGACCGTGAAATTCCTGGCCGATCAAGAAAAGCAATCCAACCAGGCGTCCGGCGTCTTTGTGCCTGCAGCAGCGGTACGCGACGTGAACGGCAAGAAGATGGTGATGCTGGCTTTTGAAGGCAAAGCAGTAGCCCGTGAAGTCCACATCGTGGGCCAGCGTAGCGGTGGGTTCCTGGTGAGCGGCCTGGTCGGGGGCGAAGATCTCATTACCTCCGCTCCGGCAAGCCTCAAAGATGGGCAGAAAATAAAGATCAAAGGACAATCATGAGTACTGCGACAGCCCCTAACACTGCCACGGACACCAAGGTCGTCCAGGTCCGTAATGTCAGCAAGATCTTCAAGCGCGATGCCTTCGAGGTGAAAGCGCTGGAGGATGTTTCCATCGATATCGCAAAGGGCGAGTTTCTTGCTCTGATGGGCCCGTCAGGTTCGGGCAAGACTACGCTCCTGAATATGATCGCGGCCATTGACCGGCCCACCGCGGGAGAACTGCTCGTCATGGGCGAAAACATTTTTCGTTTCGGCGATCGGCAATCCGCGCATTGGCGCAATGAGCACATCGGATACGTCTTTCAGACTTTCAATCTGATCCCTGTGCTCACCGCATTCGAAAACGTGGAATTACCGCTGCTCCTCACCAAGCTGAGCCAGCAGCAGCGCCGCGATCACGTCATGACGGCGCTCAAACTGGTTGGACTCGAGGAACGAGTCGGGCATCTTCCCAAGCAGCTCTCCGGCGGGCAGGAACAGCGCGTAGCCATTGCGCGCGCCATCGTGAGCGATCCCACCCTGCTCCTGGCGGACGAGCCGACGGGAGATCTCGACAGTCATGCTGCGACGGAGATTTTAGAAATTTTGAAGCGGCTGAACGAGGACTTCCACAAGACGATCGTCATGGTAACGCACGATCCGCACGCCGCGAGCTACGCGCACGTTACCCGCCACCTGGAGAAAGGAATGCTTCTACCGCCGTCGTAGCGCGTCGGCGAGCATATACAAAGCGAGGCTCCCGCGCTTTGCCACGTTCCGACGCGGGAACCTCAACCGCAGACCTCAGTTGTCGTAGCCACTGTCTTAGGCAATGCGGGTCTCATTAGGACTACCCGCGGGCAGACTGTCGCTCGGGTCCGCCACCCACTCCCAGGCTCGCCGCCCATTTTCCTTGATGACCGTCCGCGCCTCGCCGTATTCGACCAGGCGGTTCAACACGGTCGTAACTGAGGCAAGAGGATCTTTATGCCGTAGCAGCACCGGCGGCAGTCGCTTCTGAATCTGCTCACAGACGTCACGTGCGCCGAGAGGCCGGGTCGACTCCATAAGAACCATGCGACAGGCTTTCGTAAACCCCGGCTGACGTCCGCTGGTCTTGCGATCTACCAACTCCAGCAGTTCGTCATTTAAAACCTCGTCGCCAAACAGATTCGCCAATCCGACGATGGTCTGCTTCACGGTGCCGATGCGTTTCATAATCTCGGCCCGTTGCCGGATCAATTGCCGTAATTCTTCGTGCGCGGTCTTTACAACTTCCTGGACGTGCGCATCGCCGTTCCCGGAAAGATTCCTGCCCACGGCAGGGTTTAGGCTGCTTCCGTTTCCATTCGTTCCGTTTCCCAGACTTGGCATATTTGCCACCCCCACTGCTATCTCACCCCTGCTCTCCGCTCCACGAAGCGATGCTTGGGAAAAGATACGAGGCTGTCCCCGCTCTTCGGATACGCATGAAACGTTCCGCTGGTTCCCCATTTTTGACGTCGTACCCGACTTTGCCTGCACCCGTTCCATAAATCTGTAGGTCCTGTGTGCGTGGTCCGGGTAATTGACTAGTTAGACGGAGGCAAGGGAAAACCGTTAGCTGCCTGGGCAAAGGAGAATCGCGAGCGGAAGCGCAATTGCAAGATGTCGGCGGACTGCATTGAGGCCACTGGAGAGTCCGGGATTACTGCCGCCCAGCTTGGCTCCCCAACAGCAGCTTGGCTGGATCAGTATGCAAAACCATCGGGCTGGGTCACCGCTCCCACACGGGTCTGGTCATCGATAAAATGCTGGCCCGCGGCCAGCGCCTGTCGATTTGTTTCCAGTAACTCTGTTCTTCGAACCTTGGTCTCCAAGACGCCTAAAGCTGTGTCCGGGGAAAGACACTCCGTTTCTTCCAGAAGCGCCCCCAGCAGCACCACATTCGTTGCCTTCGTGGAGCCCAGTTTATCGGCAATTTCAGAGGCGGAAATGCAAATGACGCGCGCTTGCGGCGGGGCAAAGTCGTCGGGCAGGCTCTCGCGATTGTAGAGAATCAATCCACCGGGGGACACCTGGGGGGCGAACTTGCGCAGAGAAATTTCGTTCATGGCGATCAGCACGTCGGGATGAGAAATCAGCGGCGAGCCAATGCGTTCCTTCGAGAAACAAACATGGCAATGAGCGCTGCCCGACCGCATTTCCGGACCGTAAGATGGCAGCCAACTTACCTGCAGCCCTTCGCGCATGCCCATTTCCGTCAGAAGCTGGCCCAGGAGCAATACGCCTTGTCCTCCGAAGCCGGCCACCTTGATCGAAAATTCACGAAAGTGGTGCGCGTGCGCCTTGCCATTCTTGCTGTCGATGTCATGCTTGGGAGACAGTTCGAGGACCTCCCAAACAGTGCGCTGCGGGGCTGCGGTTTGCAGCACTTCGGGCTTGCGGTCGCGAAATACGTTGAGCGGAAAGTTGGGAATCATGGTTTCCGCCACCCACCTGCGGGCATCCACAGGATCCTTGCCCCAGATTGTCGGACACGGCGACAGGATTTCTACAAAGGTGAACCCTACTCCGTCGCGCTGCAATTCCAGCGCTTTCCGGATCGCCCGGCGTGCCTTCATCACATTCTTATTGTCGGAAAGCGCGACCCGTTCGACGTAAACCGGCGCCTCCAGTGTCGAAATAAGTTCCGCCATGTGCATGGGAAAGCCTTCGTTCACCGGCCTGCGTCCCCATGGCGAAGTTGTACTCTTCTGGCCTACCAGCGTCGTTGGAGCCATCTGCCCGCCCGTCATGCCATAGATGGCGTTATTCATGAAGAACACGGCTATCTTCTCACCGCGATTAGCCGCATGAATGATTTCCGCGGTTCCAATGGCCGCGAGATCACCGTCGCCTTGATACGAAATTACGATCTTGTCAGGACAGGTTCGCTTGATGCCAGTGGCGGCCGCGGGAGCTCGTCCGTGCGCCACCTGAACGTTGCCCACATCGAAGTAGTAGTAGGCGAATACAGAGCAACCGACTGGGCTCACGAATATGGCTTTGTCCTGCAGGCCGAGATCCTCGAGCGCCTCTGCGATCAGCTTGTGGGCGACCCCGTGGCCGCATCCCGGGCAATAATGCGTCTGGTGCTGCAGGTCGGCTTTGCGCTCGTAATGATCGTAAAAGACCTCCGACTTCGAATGAATCAGCTCGTAGCCGTTCCTGCCCGGCTGCACCTGTGCCACGCCGGGTTTTGTATTGTCCGCCATATTCATCCTCTTTCCAGCCTTACGTGAGCGACCCCATGCGCGCCAGCAACTCGGCATGGACTTCCTCGACGGACGGCACATTCCCGCCCACCCGGCCGTAAAATTCCACCGGCACGCTTCCATTTAGCGCAAGGCGCACGTCTTCCACCATCTGGCCGTTACTGAGCTCCACCACCAGCACTTTCTGCACATGGGCGGCAGCCTGAGCCAACGCTTTCGAGGGAAACGGCCATAAAGTGATGGGACGAAATAAAGCAGCACGCAACCCGTCCTGGCGGGCTTCTTCCACCGCCGACCGCAGCACGCGGGAAGTAATGCCGTATCCCACCAGCAGGATTTCCGCGTCATCCGTCAGATAGGTTTCGTTACGCGTCTCAGTTTCTTGTGCAGCCTTGTACTTGGCTTCCAGCTTGCGTTGATGTGCTTCCAGATCGTCGGTTTCGAGATAAATCGAGCTAACCAGGTTTTTCCGAGTCTCGGCGGTTCCCTTCACGGCCCAGGGTTTCTCCGGAATTGTCACATCCTGGTATTCAAGATCGAGCGCTTCCATCATCTGGCCGATAAAACCATCTGCCAGAACAATTGCCGGGTTGCGATACTTGTCGGCCAGCTCAAAGGCCAGCACAGTCAGCTCTGCCATCTCCTGCACCGAGGCCGGCGCCAGCACGAAGTTGCGATAGTTGCCATGACCCCCGCCTTTGACCATGGCGAAATAGTCGCTCTGTTCGGGAGCGATATTGCCTAAACCCGGCCCTCCTCGCACGACATCGACGATGACGCACGGCAGTTCCGAGCCCGCCATGTAGGAAATGCCTTCCTGCATCAAGCTGAGACCAGGGCCGGAGGATGCGGTCATGACGCGGGCCCCGGCCGCAGCTGCGCCGTACACCATGTTGATGGCGGCGACTTCGCTTTCCGCCTGCAAGAAAGTTCCACCGACTTGCGGTATGTACAACGCTGCCGCTTCGGTGATCTCGCTGGCAGGAGTAATCGGGTATCCATAAAAGGAGCGGCAACCTGCCAGAATGGCTCCCTTGATGACCGCTACATTGCCCTTACAGAGCTGCCGCATTGTGACCTCCCTGGGTGGATAGCGGCTTGGCCGGCGCTGCCACACGGTAGACCTCGATCGCCCCCGGCTCAGGGCAACAATAGAAGCAGATACCGCAGCCGGTGCAATCGTGGCCGGTGTAGCGCGCGGGATGCACGCCGTAGGCGCTCAGTTCCGGCGCCAGCTCCAGGCACTTCGGCGGGCAAGACTCTACGCACAGCCCGCATCCCTTGCACTCTTCCACGCTGATGGTGACTTTTCCACGCGCTTGTCCTGCCATAGATCACCTCGCCGCGACCGCTTGTGGCACCTGCGGACGCTGCAACCACTTTGTCTTTTCGCAGTACTGGTAAAGCTCTTCCCGGAACTTGGGATGGGCGATTTCAATCAACGCCTTAGCACGCTCGCGGATTGACTTCCCGTGCAGATAAGCGATGCCGTACTCTGTGACCACAAAGCGGATCAACCCGCGCGAGGTGACGACGCCGGCGCCGGGATCAAGCATCGGGACGATTCTGGAAAGTGTTCCCCCCTTCGCCGTCGACGATAGGGCAATGATCGGCTTGCCGCCCTTCGACTTGGAAGCTCCGCGCAGGAAATCTACTTGTCCGCCGATGCCACTGTAGAAACGCGTTCCGATCGAGTCAGAACACACTTGGCCGGTGAGATCCACCTGCAGAGCCGAGTTGATTGCTACCATGTTGTCGTTACGGGCGATGAACACCGGGTCATTGGTGTATGCCGTCGGATGAAACTCAAAAATCGGATTGTCGTCGACGTAATCAAAGAGTTTTTTGCTGCCTAGAGCGAACCCGAGAATGATCTTGCGCGGCTTGAAGTTCTTTCGCGCCCCGGTGATTACCCCGGCATCGATCAGCGGAATTACGCCATCCGAGACCAGTTCGCTGTGAATTCCCAGGTCCTTGCGGTCCAACAGAAAAGGCAATACCGCATCGGGTATTCCGCCAATGCCGGTCTGCAGCACTGCGCCGTCCT
>Ga0070741_10001607_pt1 | contig 67168 bp, 107 predicted proteins | sample Coa_R1_4_FD_66440 | JGI IMG/M metagenome (GOLD analysis project Ga0070741, IMG submission 66440) | Surface soil microbial communities from Centralia Pennsylvania, which are recovering from an underground coalmine fire - Coalmine... | ecosystem: Environmental > Terrestrial > Soil > Unclassified...
CCCATCGACATCTGGCTCATTGATCCCAAATGGGGCAGCCAGCGGAACAACGAGACTCACAAGACAGGAGCCCAGCTCTATCGGGAAAACAACATCCCCGTTCGCCTGGCGGAAGTCAACTTCGAGGATTACGGCCTCAATGCCAGCCGTGAGTACATTGCTGCTACTGGCGACCCTAACGCTCGGCATCCTAAAGTTTTTGTATTCCGCACACTGAATCACTTCCGATTCGAGATCTCACACTACGTGTGGGATTTTTTCCAGCGTGGCGAACAGAAGGGCCTGAGCAAAGACAAGCCCCTCAAGCGCAACGACCACCTGATGAATGCTTTTCAATATCTCTGCTGCCTCAAGCCCCGAGCCCATAAGACCCGCTCCATGCCCCTGAATGACGCAGAAAAGAGAGATTTCGCGCAAATCAACTCTTACACCTAGAAGGCAAATTGTTCTGCAAACTAATTCCACTCTTGGAGAAACTATTGGCTGCAATCGACACACTCACCGCTAACGTTCAGAAGCTCTCTGCTGATGTAGACGCCCTTATCGCTGCGAAGCAGGCGGCTCCTTCGGAAGCTGCCGTCCAGGCTCAGGCTGATGCCGTGGCCGCAATCGACGCGAAAGTCACTGCTGCACTGCCGTAATGAACGTCACTACAGATTTCCTGCCTAAGGTACAAGTCACCGAGACCAAAGATTCCTCGTACTCGTACTCAGGCACCAAGGATTTCGAGAAACCGGAGGGAGATGTTAAGACCATCTCCCCTTCGGGGTCCCGGACAAGGCTACGTACTAGGGCCTCTCTAAATAACTCGTACACCTAAATAGGAGAAACAAATGGCAATTACCACACAAAACCTCTCATACACTGGGCAGGGCCCGGTAGGCGGAGGTTCTACAATTCTCGCCTTTGGCGGAAGTTCCATGCAGGAGCTTTCGTACCTGGGCACCGTTACCTTTACGGGTGACGCTGGCAACAGCACTACTGCAATTCTGAACTACATCGACGGAGTGAATGCTCTGGCGTTCGTTCCCACGGCCTTCCTGGCCCTGCGAGTAGGTGGAAACGGCACTGCGACCGTCTCGGTCGTGTCCATTACCGATAACGCCGATGGTGGCAAGACCGCTACCGTTCAGTTCTCGGCTGCTATCGGCAACGGCAACACGTTGAAGATGGCCGTCTTCGTGTTGAAATAACCAACCCCTGAGGGCATTCATGGAAAACAAATGCTATGGGGAACATGAAATCTACGTGGCCGAAGTCGTGGGCGTCCAGGCGGAAGGCAAAGTGGTAGTCATTACCGTTTGCAGGCACTGTGACTCTGTTCAATTCCACGAACACCAGGTTGCGAAAGCGCATGTTCCCTTCACGTTAATTAAAGGAAACGAAAATGTCATTTAACTTCAGGGACATCACCCCGGTACTCAGTGGGGATTCTCTCATTGAGGTATCTAACGGGGCAGGTCCATCTACCCTGGTCAAGCCCCAGCTCGTGGAAGTCTATCAGTACTTCGCGGCTGGCGTACCTAGTCCTACAAGCCAGGTTGTCTTCATTGCACCTCCGATAGCTTCGGTGGCTACAGGAGCCACACCGCTGGGCAATTATCGCCTGGTGGGTGTGTCGGCTACTTTTACCACTGCCAGCACCTCGGGCACTTTGCAGATCACGCACGATACTGGCGTGTCCGCGCCTGGATCGGGCACCGCCCTTCTGGGTTCGACCGTTTCGCTATCGGGAACTGCCAATACCGTTGTCAGTGGCGTGCCCTCTGCGAGCGTCTCGTTGGCCAATCAGACCATCTCCCCTGGAGATCGCTTGAGCCTGGTCTTCGCTGGCACCCTGACCAACCTGGTCAACCTGTCGGTGTCTCTCTACGTAGCGAGGGTCTAATGGCTAATCCCTATCCCTTACAACCAGGAGATCGCTCCTCGAACTACAGCGGGAGTGATTCCTCGACATCTGCGGATCGGCGGCCAGCTTCAGACAATCCCGTCCGTCCTGAGGGGGGCACACATAGTGCCCCCCAGGCGGAAGCACCCATGGGAGATCTGTGGCGAGCTGGATCTCTGGCCCCGACATATCGTCTCCCAGAGCCTGTGCATTGCGTTGGAGACAACGCTGGTGCGCCGGATGAAGTCCACGAGATCAACATCAACGTGTACGGAGACTGCTACGACCCCGAGGCGCCTATGCGCGTGCGTGTAGTGCGCGACTGGACCTTCGATCCCGACAACGACGGGAAGGTTTCGTAAATTGTGGGCGTTACTCTGTCTACCTCTCATCGGTCTGGACATGTATGTAACGCACAAGCGGATCAAGGCGTTCGGGCCCCAAGTGGAACTGAATCCCCTTATTCGCCATGTAGCCTCGGAAGACGGTCCGTCGGCAGCAACCGCAATGCTGCTTATGAGCAACTTGTTGCTCTTGGGATTGATTTCCCAGAGTTCAACACTTTTACACATATTCTTCGGGGCGAAGCTAAGCCTGGCAGCACTTCAGATAAGGAGCTTATATGGTAGCTAGAGCTACTGGAAGTCCGGGAAGTATCCCGAACAATGTGACGTTGAGCGTCCAGAAGGATTCTCGACAGCAAGCAATAAGAATCGTAGGCACAGCCCGAGCCCCGGAGATTGACGCCGATGGCGGCATGTGGGACCCCCTAAACAACGTGTTCGTACTCCCGGAGAACACGACCCTAAACGCACAATGAGCAACTGGCAAAAACAAAATAGCGAGCAGAACAATAACTACAGTACCCACCAGCCGCAAGTCGCTGGCAAGCCCGTGACTGTCAACAGTCCGGCAGGTAATCCCGTGCAAGTTCGCGGGGACTTTGGGGTGTGGGACACGGTCGCCAATAAGTACGTCAATGTAGATCAGACGCAGTTCGGCACCACCCTTGCACCTAAGAATCAGTAAAGGAAACTAAATGGCCGCACGCCCAACTATTGCGAATGTAAGTCTCTCCACATGGGGTCAACCCTTCGTGGGGCAGAAGACCAAGAACGTAACCATCCAAGGCCCGTACAACGGCCAGCAAGGTTCGGCTGGTAGCAACGACCAGACCACGGATACCTTGTCGGTCAGTGCTGACTATGGAGTTTACGACACGACCACGAGCTCCAATGTGGACTCGAACTCAACCAACTTCAAGGACCCCGCCTAAGTGGCTGCACGCACAGACCCAACTAATACGAACATTGGGATCTACACGAAGGTCCCAAGCATTACCGTAACCAAGGCCACCGCCCAGGGAGCCGCCGTCAGTGATCCCGTCGAACGAGACGCTGACATGGCTCTGTGGGACACCACGGCCAACTGCTACGTCGCCCCGGAAAATACCTCCGTGGGCGTCAACCAGTAACCTTGACCTTGGGTAGACACGACGCGAGTCCCGCCCTCTTACTCGCCAGCAGCTCCGCTCTCTTCCTGCCTTGCGTTGAGTTGACTAAGGTCTACCCTAGCCCCTTCTAAATGGAAATTATCGGTATCACGCGCCTGGATGCAGACGGCAACCCCACAGATCAGTTCGTGGTTCGTTGCGAGATTCACAACTGGTACTTCAAGGGAATGCCCCCAATTACTACAGGGTGCCGGGAATGCTGGCAAGCCTACTACTTCGCCCAGGTCGCACGCGCCGGAATGGACAAGAAGGAGTGCGTAGATCAACTAGAGAGTGCCATTCGGCACACTACGGAGTTGGTTGAAAAAGGCGGCTGGGATTTCGAGCCCTTAGAACATCCTGAAATCAAAATAGAAGAAGAAAACTAATGGCAACATATTCAAGTATTTTCATCCCCGCTTGCAGTGGATCTGCCTCCACACAGGACATTAGCGGTTCTGTGGGAGCGGCCTCGGCATCGGGCGAGATCGTCCTGGGTAAGTATCGCCTCTTTGCGATCAATGCCTCGGGAGATCTGAACATCATCGTGGGGCAGGCAGGTGTGCAAGCGCCTACGGCTGCCAACTTCCGCATTCCCTCCGGGGTTGTGGCGGTCTACGACCTGGGTTCTCACGCCGACAGGATTCGCCTCTTCAACAACGGTGCTGGTTCGGTCACGTACTGGATTCAGCCCCTGGAGCGCACCTAATGAAAAAACTCCTCTTAACGTGCCTTCTCCTAGTGGGCAGCGCCTTCGGGCAGCTCGGGCAGTTCGGGGGAGGGACGAGCAACGGCTCAGGGAGCTCCGGGACGCTCAGTGCAGGCACACCGCTCTGCATTGGAGGTGACACTGGATGGTCCAGGTCGGCGGCAGCTATTTGGAACGCGGGAACGTGCGCCAATGGCAACGCCACAGGGACTATCAACGCAGCCACGATCAATGCTGGCTCGGGTGTATTCTCCACTGGAACAGGCGCAGGGCAACTTACGCTTGGCCAGGGTGCAGCTCCGGGAGCGCTCACGGCGAATACTTGGAACCTCTATGCCCCTGCGACGCTCACAACTTCCTATGGCTGGACCCTACCTGCGGCGGGCAACACTGGCGCAGCCCAGGGACTCCTGGTAAGCCAAGCTACAGGCTCTCCTCTCAATTCCAATCTTAGTTTCTTGACGCTGTCTAACCCCACTACGACTGGTGGGTATGCGACCTTCACGGGCACGCTGACTAATAACAACGTAGCTTGTATCCTCGGGACCTCCCCCAACCAGGACATCGGCAACTGTGGCGCTTCTGCCTCGTTGAACGGCCTGAACTTCACCAAGCTCAACGCCAATACCAACGGCACGCACTTCACGGCCACTACTGCCAACAAGGACATCTACGGCGTCTGTGCCTTCGCTGCCGCAACAACCTGCTCAATCGTTTTCACCACGAACTATTCATCGACTCCTGGCGTGCTAATCACGCCCCTGATTCCTGGCTCCACCACCTTCACCGTTACTGCCGTGGCCACGACTGGCTTCACGATCACAGCCAGCGCCTCCTTCACCGGGAACGTGGCCTACCTAACGTTCGGTGACCCGAACTAATGTTCCGTAAGCTCATCGCAGTCTTAGCGCTGTGTGCTTCTAGCTTCGCTGTTACAGCGGGGCATGGCTGGAAAGGGATTACCCTCACGGCTACGCCAGGACTTCCTGGTTGCGTTGGGGGCTCTCTCGTCTGCGGGAACCTGGGCACCTCTGCCACGATCCAAACCGACATCGTCAATGACACCACCATCATGACGAACATCAAGCCTGCCTTTCAGCCGAACGTGGCCTGGGCAGCTTGGGACGGCGATCAGAATGGCAATGGTACTTGTGCAACCAACCACACATCTGCCTGTGTGGACTGGACGCAAGTAGACAACATGTTGATGCAGTACGTGAGCGCAGGTGTGGTTGTCAACCCCATGATGGTCCCTACCCAGGGCATCCAGGCGGCGATTGAGAACTACTTGCCGACGTATGTGACAAGTCCTACGTATGCCACGACCCTCGGGGCCCTGCCGAATACCCTCACTTGTTGCAATAACTTCTCAGCTAGTCTCTGGACTGGCACCAGTGTAAACACCGGAACGAACTGCGCAGGAGGGGATGCAAACACCGTCTGCGTGAACGTGGGTCCGAATTTCACCACGGGTAGTTCCTGGGTGGGAATGGGAGTAGTTGTGGGGACTTCGGTCTTTACGATAGCTTCTGTTACCAACACCACCAACCTAGAGCTTACTACCAGCCCTGGGAATCAATCAGCAGTCTTCTTTGGGGTAGGTAGTCCGTTTGGTTCTGGTGCGAACTGCGGAACTCCGCCGTGCACCTATCCCCAGTGCGGCGGCACAAACGGCTGCCTCTGGACACAGAGCCAATTCAACGGCAACCAGGGCGAGCCCGTGCAATACGAGATCCCCTTCCAGACTGCCTGGCAAGTCGCCATTGGCAAGATCCTCCGACATTTTTCAGGGAATACCTCCCTCTGCCAGTCCGACCAGGCCACGGGAGATGTGACCGATTGCACCCAGGCGAATCAGATCGCGGCTGCTATTGGCTATGTCCGCTTCGGCTTCGGCGGCAACTCCGAGAACTTCGGCATTTGCTTCAACCACTGGACGTTTAACGTAAACAGTTTCCTGGGGACAGGCTTTACAAATGCCGAGGATGAATACATCCTCCACGCCTCCACGAACTACATCCAGACGATGTTCAACTATACCCAGAGCCTGGCCACGACCTACAACGTGCCCTTTGATCTGGTGGCTGACACGCATGGCTGGGGCGCTGGCGCAGGCGATGTCAACGCCGCGAATGCGGAATTTAAGTACGCAGTGGCCGTGGGCTGGGGCTCCGGCAACCACGGAATGCAGAAGTCCGACCTTACGAACTTCGCCACGGGCGTAGCTACGAATGCTAACTGGCTAGGGAATCATCTCCTCTACGCTGGCCAGACCTTGGACTACATGCAGCTCTTTGCTGCGGACGATCCAAGTTGCATGTTGGGCGCGTGCGCGAGCACCAATCCAAATGCCGTCCAGGTCGGTGCCCTTCCTCCGCTTCTAGTGTTCGCCTCCGAGCATGGGATTCGTCGAATCGAATTCACCATTTGCCCGGTTGTGGGACTCCACTTCACCGTAGGCAACTACGCCTCACTGCCGACGAACGGCCTGGCTTCTGGGAACAACTTGAATTGCTCCTCGGGCTGGGTCAGCTCTGCCACCTTCAATGCCCTGGGAGGCCCCACCGGGGTCTACTTCCAGGCCATGCAGAACTTCGTCAACGGCACCCCTGTGTCAGCCTCCGCCCTCTCGGGCAGCGTTGCCATCAAGGGGAACAACGCCATACTTCACTGATGGGCAGAATATATATCTATAAAAATCCCCGCACCCCCTTTAGGAAGCTCCCTAAGGGCGTGAACCTCCACCTCGTGGAGCCGCCACAGTACGTCTGTGCGAAGTGCCGAGAGTACGCCAAGGAATACTCCGATGGCGTCATCTGGTGCGACAAGTGCGGTGGGCCCAAAGAACAATCCGACCTCGTCAATCTCCGTCGCGGAAGATCGCGTGTGACGCCAACCCCTGAATGGAAACGCATCAACGTTGATTAAGAAACTTCTTCTTAGCTTAGTCCTGCTAGGTTCTGCCTTCGCCCAGGTGAACACGGCCAACATTGGCTTGATTCAGATCCCAGATGGCACGCTCAACTGGGGCGGATCAATGCGCACCAACTTCAACATCCTGGATAACCTGTTCTCTGCGTCGAATCCAACCGTTGTCCCAGGCTTCAAGGTTACGAATCTTTATCTCCCTGCGGTCTCTGTCGGGAGCTGTCTCAACGTCGGGGCGCTTAACGTCGTCACCGGATACAACTGCCTGAACTTGGTATCTGGTCCGGGCATGAACTGCACGGGCTTCTCGGGCACGGTTACCTGTGGTATGACCAACACGGGTGTGACTGCGGGAAGCTACTCGAATGTCAACGTGACGGTGGATGCTCAGGGAAGAATCCTTGGTATCTCCAGCAGCACTGGCGGGACAGGCCTTCCAGCGACAGTCAACTATCTCCCCTCTGGGTCGAACCAAGCCACCATCCAAGCTGCCCTGACGGGCGCGATCAGCGGAGAGACCATCTGGTTCTCAGGGTCCTATACCGCGTGCGGACTTACTTTGTCCGTGCCGGATGTGCACCTCCTTGGAATGGACGAAGACGGTTCAGTAATTTCCTGCGCAACCGCCAGTTCACCCATCTTGACAGTCAGCGGCGCAGGCGACCAGGTAGACAACCTGAACCTGAAGCACGTGACCAACTCCCCTACTTGTCCTGGAGGCAATGGAACTGCAACCTGCGGAGACGGCATTCAAGTCTTCCCCTCAGGCTCTCGGGTCAGGATCTCGAACGTCCACACGAATTTCAACTACAACGGTATCGCCCTGGGCTGGACGGCCTACGCGGTTCTCGACAACTTCATCTCCGAGTTCAATAACAACCACGGAGTAGCGTTCATCCTGGACGCCAGCAACCCCCACATGCAGTGGGAGGTGGGACGCGGACTCTCTGAGCAGAACCTGGGCAATGGCTTCGATGTCACCTGTCCAGCGTCGTTCACCAATGTCCACACTCCTGGCCCGCACTTCTCGGGCAAGACCCAGACCTTCGGCAACAACGGCTACGGCTTCAACTTCGACTGCACGGCAGCGACCTCGTCCGGGATCTCGGACATCTGGATAGACGGAGCATTCTCCTCCCAGAACAACAAGTCAGGCTTCCACTTCAGCAACGGTGGGCGGAACGTCATCATGACGGGAACCTATTCCGAGCAAGCTGGAAGCTACGCGGGTGGCGCAGGATTTCCAAACTGTAGCGGCAATCCTTGTTCGCAAACCCCCTCGGGCTCGGGCTACGGAATCGAAGTAACCTCCGCTTGCGACAACACCTTTCCCCCGGATATTACGGGCGGCGGCATATGGCAGAACGACTACAGCGGAATCTTTGCTGGATGCCCTGGCATGTCGATCACTGGCGTCAATACGTTTGACAACGGCTTCGCCTCTGCCTCGGCCCAGACCGAAGCAGGCATCACCATCGCGGCAGACAACGTGAACGTCACGGGTGGGTACAACCAGAAGGGCTCGCATGAGACTTCCGGTATCTACATCCAGTCTGGGGACAAGCCGAACATCATGGGCTACCAGTGCGATTCCAACGTGAACAACTGCATCAACGTGGCCTCGATCCCCGCTAGTGGCTTCATCGAGCGCATTGGCAACTCCCGCTGGACACAGTCGGACTCGGTAGCCTCCGGTTCCTGCCAGAACGGCGACAAGTGGACGCGGACGAATGCTGCCAACACTGGCACCTCCGAATGGACGTGCAAGAACGGCGCATACGTGGCCATTAACTAATGCCAGGCTTTGGTTCAAATCCGTTCGGACAGACAGCCTTTGGTGATCCCCCTGTACCGACTTTAACGGTCTCAGGTTGCATCCCGCTGATTCCTTCTCCGAATGGACAGAACTGGACCCTGGGCATCACCGACAACGGAGAACTCACCACCACCCCAGCGCGGCAGGCAGGCATTCCTTCTCCTATGAAGATCGCCTCCCCGAGCTTTAGTTGGCTCATCACTGCCGACAACAACGGGGCAATCGTAACTACCCAGTTCTCCCTGGACTCCTCGCCCTTCTACTGGACGTTGAGATCCCTCCCTAGCTTCCTGCGCTATGCCATCTCAGCCGACGATCTCGGGGAACTTCAAACGCAACTGTTCAATGTTGCGGCGAATATCTCGGCTACTGTTCCTTATCCCCAAGATGTAACCATGTCCCGCTGGCCTGACACCATTGGCCTGATCTGCTACTCCTGTGGCAACGCCACGGTCAGCCTCTCAGCGGACATGAGCTGCTGGTGCTGTTCCTGCAACTCCTTCGTAGACGTAGAAGACACCAACGAGCTGGTCATCATAGACGAGTAATGTTTAAGAAATTTATAGCAATCCTCACCCTGGCTGCTACGTGCTTCGCACAGACGCACACTACCGTGATGAAGGATCTGAATAGCACCATCACTGGCGCAGTCTCCACCAGGCAGTGGATCGACGCCTCGGACACCTCCCGGTTCACGGGCGATGCCTGCCAGATGATTCTCGCGGCCCAGCAAAGCACAGCCGTGGGAGTGGTGATTGATGCCCGTGGCTTCACGGGCGACCAGGCATGTTCGGTTAATCCGTTCTCCTTTAGCTACCAGGGGACCATTCTCCTGGGGCCTACGTTCTACCACATTGCCACGCCCTGGATGCTGCCTCACAAGGTCAATCTTCTCGGAGCTGGCTGGGAGACGGGCCTGGGCAATAACTCCATTGGCTCGACGGTTATTCAGGCTTGCAGCGGGGCTGGACAGTATTGTGCCGGAGCATTTCCCTCGAATGGGATCATGTTCTGCTACACGGACGATGGCACTACGTGCAACCACACTAGCGGACCAGTCTTTGACTCGCCTTTATATAACTTAACCTTCGACGGGAACAACGTCCTAGGCATCACTCTCTTGGCGAACTTCGTAGGCCAAGAGGGAACGGGCTTCTTCCGCATCAACGGCTTCGGCTACGGCAACCATGGCGTGGGTATCAACCTCGGTGGGATTGGCAAGGACCCCGTAGACAATGGTCCTGGCTCCCAGAACACCACCCTCGACGAGATCTCCCTCTCGCTCATCACAGGCAATACCTGCACCGTAGATTCGATTGGCATCCTGGTGGACACTGGCGGTCCGGCTTTCCCGAGCGCCCGCTCGATCAGCAATGTGACCATCACCAACCAGGGATGCGCCTCGAACCTCTACCCGGATGTAAACATCCAGATCAGCACAGGCTCCATGAAGCTGGACTCGATTCACTGCGAGAGCTTTCAGCGAGCGTGTGTCACCCTGGGGTATAGCCCAGTTGGCTTAGCAGGCGGCGCTTCCGGCATCTCCATCGACGAGATCAACTGCGGGAACTGTGCGCCACAGCCTTCGACCAACCTGGCCACCACCACTTCCATTAGCGGCAACACCGTCACCGTCACAGGCCTGGGCACGAACACCAACATCCGCGTGGGCGACCTGGTCATCATGTCGGGTTGCGCCCCGGCTGGCTACAACAACGCCTACGTAGTTCTTACTACGACCGCCACGACTTTCACAGGCGTCATCGGCGGGAACACCCCTCCTGTCGGGAACGGCACCTGTAGTGCCTACCAGCCAGAGAACACGGTTGTTCTGATCTCCAATCAATATGCGGCAGGCACGGCCTCTATCTCTCTTTCCAACGTTAGGGCTGTCGGGCCTAATCTCCCCTTCGACACGATTGTCGATGAAATCAACGCCACGGCCAGCACCGGAGCCACGGTCAATACCACCAACGCGAACGTGCTAAATGCTGCGGTTGAAAATCAAGTCTCCCTCTACATCCTGGGCGATGCCAGCTCCTTCCCCGCATTCGGCACGAACGTCTTCACGACTTCCTGGCAGATCCCGCAAACGCAGCTTTCGGTGATGTCCACACAGGAAATTGTCACCTCGTATAACTGCGCTGCCCAAGGCGGCAACTGTCAGAACGGCGGTCCCTCACAGCCAGCGGTCATTGCGGGCCTGGTCGCCATCGGCACCGGACAGACCACCGTCACAGTGACGACGAAGGCTGTCACATCGAACTCCGAAATCTTCATTCAAGAAGATCCCTCTGCCGGGAGCAGGTTCCTGGCCACGTGCAGCACCTCTCAATTCGTCAACGCCATGGTCACCTCTCGCAGCGCTGGAGTCAGTTTCACGATCACGATCTCTGCCCCGGTTACAAGCAATCCCCTCTGTTTTGACTTCTGGATAGTCAACTAAGTGCCTCTAGAGTACAACAACCCATCCGTTGCTCCCATGGTCTCGGTCTCCGAAGACCCTAACGAGCAGATTACCAACAAGGCTATTACCAGCCTGCGTCGTATGCGGTACTTCCGCAAGCAATACGACCAGCGCCGGGCCTACTTCTATCGGCAATACATTGGGCAGCGGGACCAGAGATTCTACCCGGATAACATCACCCCCAGGGCGAACTCCTTTGTTCCATATCCTCTCTCCAACGTAGAGACCATCGTCTCCCGTGTTCTGGATGCCTTCTTTTCATATGAGGACTTCTTTGATTCGCGTGGCCGCTCTGCGCAAGATGAGCCCTCTGCCGAGAAGATGAAGCACGTCCTGCTCAAGATGTTCCACGAGGCCAAGCTCATCCAGTCCTTCGAGACCCTGGTGCGGAACATCGCCATCTACGGCCACGCAGGAATGAAGATCGACTGGGATTGGGACTTCGATTGGGTGACATACGCCAAGCCCATCTTTGCCATGAGCGACGATGGCATGACGCCGCTGATGCAGCCGACCCTGGACCCCAATACGATGCAACCTGTCATGCAGCCTGTCATCCTGGGGTATCAGCCAGATCGCAAGCCAGTGGCGCGGAACAGGCCGCGCTTCATCCCCATCGACGTGTATGACCTGATGGTCGATCCCGATGGCGGAATCATTGCCCATCTCACCGAACGCACCCTTGGACAAATGAAGCGCGAGCAAGCCATGAGTCTCATGGCAGCGCAGCAGGACCCCAGCAAGAAGCCGCTCTATCTCCCAGAGGCAATGGAGACCTTGGAGCGCCGCGTCAGGGAAAGCGTCAAGGCTCCCGACAACCCGGATGATACTGTCATCCGCCTAGCAGAGCTCTGGGATGAATATGCCCAGACTCAAACCATCATGACCTACGGCGAAGATGCCGAGGCCATAAGCTGGAAAGATCTCCGCGCATCCTACAGGGCCGCAGGCTACAGCCCCTTCAAGCGCAAAGTTTACGCAGGCACGCCTCTCCTTCTCTACCACGGAGAGAGCCCCTTCATGCACAAGAAGTGCCCGATTGTGCACACGAGCTTCATCAAGATTCCGAATGAAATCTTCGGCCTGGGTGCCATCGAGATCATCTCGGACTTGACCGAGTCCCTGAACAAGTTCGTCAACATGGTTACGGACAACTGGAACCTGGGCATCAATCGGCGGTTTGCCTTCGACGTGAACGCCGACATCGACCATGAAGCACTGAACAGTTTCAACGTCCCAGGCGGACGAGTGGGCGTCTCCGGCGATCCCACCAAGGTCATCATGCCCCTGCCCTTCTTCACCCCCCAGGCAGGCGACTACCAGGTCCTCGATCTCTACAAGGGCATGATCGAAATGACCTCCGGGGTGAGTGACTTCTACTCCAAGGCAGTGGGTTCCCCGACTGGGAATCGCACCGCCACAGGCATCAGCAATGTCATGCAGGAGTCCAACTACAGGTTCAAGATGTTCATCCGCAACCTGGAACTGGATGTCCTACAGCCTCTCCTTGAAATGTGCGCCTCGATGGTCCAGCAGTACTTGACGGATGACATTGAAGTGCAGATCACCGGGGAGAACCCCACCATCAAGAAGTGGATCACCCTGCGCCCCGAGGAACTCATCGGGACTTTGCAGTTCGATCTCATTGCCGCCAACTACGCCAGCAATCGGATGATTCGCCAGAGAAACCTGCTGGCCTTGTTCAACCTGGCTGCACAGAGCCCGTACCTCAACCAGTACGAGGCCCTTAAAGAACTCTTCGTGGCCTTCGAGGTGCGCAACGTCAACAAGCTGTTGTACGCCCCGCCTCAAGTTCAGATGATGCAGCTCCAAGAACAAGAGCAGCAGATCAAGATGATGGCCTTGCAGAGCATGATGGACACCGAAGGGAAGGCCCGGTTAAGCCAGGCCAAACCGCAAATGGGCAAGGGCCCAGACGGGCGTCCGCGCAAGATGCAGTTCGAGGGCAAGATCCCAGGCGCAGGCCTGATGGGTCCGATCCGCGAGCTCGCGCAAAGCATGGGAGCCAACGGCCTCGGCCTTGAAGGCATGGGTCAGGTTCCTGAGGGAGAGTAATGTTCCACCACTGGGATTATGTCGCGCTGTGTGTCGCCATGGCAGTTGTCTTCGCCCTGGAGATGCTGGGCGTGTTCGGCAAGCATTACGTCACGATCACTTACATCATCCGCACCTACATGCCCTGGGCGGCACGGGTAGCCGTGTGGCTCTGGCTAGGGCACCACTTCCTTAAGCCATTGCCTGAATGGCTCCAGAAGTATCTGGGGAAATAAATTACCACTACCCCCAAAACGGGTCGCATAGACACAAACAAACATATGTTCAAGAGGGATATTCACCACTACCACGTTGTAGAAGTCGAGAAAGGGAGCAAGCTCCCCGAGATGAACGGAGACCTCCGCGAATCTCTCAAGACTCTTCAACATCACCCCGGTTTCCAATACCTGATCCAGCGCTGGCGTTTTCACAAGGCAGCCCTTGAGACTACTCTCAAGGAAGGTTTGAATCTTACTGAGGTTCAACTCCGCTACCTGCAAGCTGGCATCTACTGGGCAGGTAAGATCGAAGACGAGATCAATCTTCTCACCAAGGCAACTCCCAAGTCCCGCCCTGCCGAAGACGACGAACATGCGGCCTTCGCCGCCATGGCGTCCAATCTCGAACTCGTTAAATAAGCTCGGACCCACAAGGTCCATATCTCCCACAAGGAACTGTAATGCCCAATCAAGTGTCCCCTGGTTTCGACCGTGGCTTTGTCAGCATGAGCGATGCCCCTGGGGCAGACATTGGTTTCGACGATTTGTTCCCACCCGAAACCAACAATCTCGGTGCGCCACAAGCGCCACCTCAGGGAACTAACCCTCAAGAGCCGCCACAAGCTACACCTCCTACCGAAGCGGATTTCATCCGCGCTGGTCAGACGGTCTACAGAACTCGTGAGGATGCAGAAAAGGGAATCGAACATAAAGACTCCCTGATCTCGCGCTACCGGACATTCCTTGCAGACCAAGGAATCGACCCTGACGAACTCAAACCTCGCCCCAAAGCTCCCGAGCCCACAACGACTCCCGAGCCTCCTTCCCAGTTCAAGTACTACCAGAATCCCAAGATGTTCGATGAATTGTCCGAGGCTGTCAAAGCCCAGGACAAGGTTCGTTATCAGCAGATCCTGGAACAGCACAACCTGGAGCAGATGAACGCTGTCTTCGCTCCTGTTGCGCCGTACATCGCTGAAGTCGCCCGGCAACGGGCCGTCCGTCAAGTTGCGGACGAAGTCCCAGACTTCACACAGTTCATCAATAGCCAAGGCTACCGAGAAACCCTCAAGAGCCTGCCCAGCTTAGAGATGGCTGTCAAGAACGCGGAAAGCAACTTTGCGATGGCAGAGAACCTAGGCGAACTCTACAAGATCGCCTACCTGGTCAATCAGGGGCGGAACCGAAGCGCAAATCCGGCACCGATTCAACAGTCTGTGCCTCCCCCGGCTGTGAGACCGACAACCGCACCCTCTACCATGACTCCCCCCGCCCCCGCTCCCCCGACTAGCGACTGGACCACTAATCGTGATTCACGTCGCCAGCTCATCAAGGACATGGAGGGCAGAGGCATAAAAGACGTTGCGTTTTAACTACTCACAGCAGGGTCCAATTCACGAGGAAAACCATGTTTAAGAAGTTTCTTTCCCTTCTCTTCATTGTCCTCGGTTTCGGACCTGATGTCGTAACTGTCACAGCAGGTACGGCAGGCAATGCGGGGTCAACAGCCGCCGAGCTGATTACCTACATGTCTGCCCGTCTCTTGGAAGTGGCCGAGTTCAATACCATCCTCGACCAGTTCGGAGACAAGCATCCCCTCCCCAGCAACTCCTCGAAGACGATTCGTTTCGTCCGTGAAGAGAAGCTGACGGTTGCTGCTACGCCTACTCAGTTGACAGAAGGCATCCCGCCCGATGCTGTGGGCCTGACCCTTAACCAGATTGAGGCCACGATTGAGCAGTATGGTTCCGTGGTTCGTTTGTCAGATCTTGCTGAGATCACCGCTCGTCATTCCATTACCGAGCGCACGATCTACATCCTAGGTCTGCAAGCGGCTGAAACCTACGACCAGCTCATCTTCAACGTCCTCAACGCTGCAACTAACACCTACTACCCCAACAACAGAGCGGGTGATACCTCTCTGCTTGGCTCTGACTTGGTCGGCTTCCCTGACCTGGTCGAACTGGATGCTGCCCTGCAAGATCAGGGTGCGCGGCCCTTTGAAGGGGGCGAATACGTTTTCGTCACCCCGCCTCAGGTCTATGCAGGCATCCTGAAAGACCCGGACTACAAGGCCTCCAATCAGTTCCGCGCCCCTGAAAAGATCTGGCGTGGTGAAGTCGGCGCTCTCGGTGGATTCCGCGTAATCCGCTCGAACAGCGCTGCATTCGCTGCCACCTCTCAGGCGGGTGCGGGCCAGGCGAGCAAGGTGTTTAGCTCGTTTGCCATTGCTCGTTTTGCTTATCAGATTACTGATTTGCAGAACCTGCGCGTCTATGTCGTGGCCCCTGGTGGCCAGACTGACCCGTTGCAACAGAGCCGGAAGATCGGCTGGAAGTTCGCTTTCAAGTCGCTGATAACCAATCAGAATTGGGTGCGGCGAGTTCGTTCAGCGGGTGCAAACTCCATCACTAACTAATAGTGCCTAAGACCGCAAAGCAAAAGTCCCAGAACAGAATTTGGTACCACCGTCATCGTGATGAACAAATCATCAAGATGAAAGAGTACCGGAACAAACTCAAAGACCGCTGCTTTGCGGCTTACGGTGGCTATGTGTGCGCTTGTTGCAAAGAGACTGAACAGTCTTTCCTTTGCATCGACCACATCAACAACGACGGTTATCAACATAGAAAGGAAATCGGGTTCAGGGGAGGAATTGGAATTTACCTTTGGTTAATTCGCAATAACTTCCCTCCCGGTTTCCAAGTTCTCTGTTTCAACTGTAACCAAAGCAAGCGTCTAAACAAAGGCGTTTGCGCACACAAAGGAACAAAGATGAGTCATTCATTTGAGCAACCTGGTCCTGGAGATGGCATCCACGAAATGCGGAGGCCGGAAGGTCACGCCCATCTCGACCAGAAACTCGACAAAGGGATGCGGTCTCCAATGATTGGTCAGCTTCCCATGAACGCTGGCCTAGAGAGCCCCTCTGAATCTGCCCAGAATGGTAGTGGCCACGGTGATAGTGGCTACACCGGGAGCGGCTTCTAGTGGCTGAGACCAAACCCAAAGTAGAGACCAAGGACCCTTGGCAGACGCCAAAGGAAACCTGGCAGTACGTCACCGTCCCGGACGAAGATCCGCTAGGTCATGCTCACCCCACGGTCAGCTTGAACAAGCATGTCTTCGAGCCGGGGAAAACGTATCTGCTTCCCCCACAGGTCGCGGAGTATGTAACTGATCGCGTGCGCGTGTATGCGCGTTCGTGCGTCCGCCAGCTCCAGCCCAACGTGGATCTCAAGTCTCTGAGAGAAGTTGCTGTAGGTACAGCCAACTCAACTGCCAGCCAATATACCAGTGGTGCGCAGCTTGTAGATGGCTCCACCCTTCCGTGACCTGGGACGACTACAACAAAGCACTCTTGGCCTTAACCATGTGGCGTGAAGCCCGTGGGGAGGGCCGAGAGGGCATGTACGCAGTGGGATGCGTCGTGCGTAACAGGGTCGTTGCGAACGACTGGGAACTGGTCATGGCGAAGAAACGGCAGTTCTCATCCCTTACTGCGCCAGGAGATGCCATGCTTGTGCAGTGGCCCCTCCAAGGCGATCTCCCCTTTGAGACGGCAATGGAACTTGCCGAGGCCATTTACTCCGGTTCCCTGCCGGACATTACCGAAGGCGCAACTCACTACTTCAACCCAAACGTAGTTCTTCCAACCTGGGCGAAGGACATGACCAAGATCAAGTCCATTGGCCATCATGACTTCTATAAGTGAACCCAACTGTCCTTCTTGTTCGGCACGCAGAAACAGAACTAAACGATCCTAAGAATGAGAAGATCCGGGGATACTCGGATATTCCCATCTCCTACAAGGGCAAAGACGGCTTGCGGAATACCGCGAGCTTTCTCAAAGAGCAAGCGTTTCCGATTGCCTTTGTACTCAGCTCCCCTCTCCAGCGGGCAATGATGTCCGCGAACGAAGTGGCGCAGCCCTTCGGAGCCAAGGTCATTCCCAACAATTCCCTTCTCCCTTGGAGCCTGGGCAAGTTGACAGGCGAGCCCGTGGCCATGGCTGCCAAGGAGATGAATTACTACCAAGAGTATCCCGACATCAAGGTGCCTGAAGGTGAAAGCTACCGCGACTTCTACAACCGCTGGGCCGTTGGCCTGGACAAGATGTTGCTCTATGCCGAGCAGCATCCTGAGGAGGTTCTAGTTGGAGTGGTTCATTCGCGTAACCTACTGGCTCTACCTAGTATTTTGGGCTCACGTGATATTGGGGACGTGCCTGTCAAAGGGGGCCCACCTCCCGAAAGCGTCACGCAAATCTCGCAAGACGAAAACGGAAACTGGCACATGAAAGTAATCCACCAGGAGCCAGCGTAATGTCCTTCCTAGACATCATTAAAAAAGCCTTTCCCTTTATATCTGCTGCGGCCTCCCTCGGTGGTCCGCTGGGCACGATGGCAGCGAATGCCGTAGGGAAAGCTCTCAACGTAGACGCCAGCAAGGCGGTTACTCCTGAGAACATTGAAAGCATAATCACCCAGGCCTTTGCCGATCCCGCACAGCGTGCGGCCCTCCTACAAGCGGAGCAAAACTTCCAAGCCCAGATGGCTGAGCTCGGCTACAAAGACGCCGAGACCATGGTGGAAGATGCGAATGCTGATCGAGCCAATGCCCGCGCCAGGGAGATTGCAGTAAGGGACTGGACTCCGAAAGTCCTAGCCGCCTGCGTCACCATCGGCTTCTTTGGTGTGTTGATGCTGATGGGATTCCACAAGACGCCCGACTCAGCCCACGACGCTTGGATGCTAATGCTCGGTGCCCTCAGCACAGCCTGGGGCGGAATCATCCAGTACTACTTCGGCAGCTCGGCAGGCAGCGCACGCAAGACTGAACTCATGGCCCAGAATGGCTAATCTATATTCCGCAACTACAACTTGCCAGAACGTAATTAGCGCAACCGCGCAAGACGTTCGCAACACCCTCGATACTACGCAGAACCAAGCTCTGCTCATTGACTACACCAACCGTGTGCAGCTAGAGATGCTGCGCTGGAGTAGGTGGATCTTCTTGCTTAGTGCACCGCAGAGGTTCATCACCCAACTTGGCGTGACTGACTACTGGCTTGGGGCCACGGCAGGAAACTCCCAGGGGCAGTACGACACGGGCCTCAACCTTACGGACATCCGTACCATCAAGCCTGGCACGGTCTTTGACAGGACAAACTTCACCCCTCTCCAAAAGGTAGACGAGCCACCTCTGGTTGCGAAGGTCGCATACCCGGATGCTACATCTCGTCCCGCTCGGCCCTCGCAATGGCGGCAAGCCATCGACACGCCGAACGTAATGAACATCTATCCGGCCCCGGATAACCAGACGCTTTACTCTCCCCAGCCGGAGCCGCCGATCTGCACGACAGCTACTTCAGGAGCTCTGGCCAATCGCCTCTACTGGGTCACGGTGACATTTGTGGACTCGACTGGGGCAGAATCTACTGCTCCCCGCGCCACCAAGATCTTCGTCCCCGCAGGCAAGGTGCTGGTTGTCAATCCCCCGAAGGAGCCGCTCATCGCTGGCACCACGGGCATCAAGTACGACCGCTACAACGTCTACGCAGTCTCGTCGCCGTTCGGCACGACCCTAACTGCCAACCAAGCTACCCAACAAGCAACTCTCATTTCCACCAGCTCCAACTGGCAGGAGCCCAACTCCGGCCTCACCACAACTGGTCTCAATCCTCCGACCAACAATGCCGTGGAGCCCATCGACGGCTACATCATCGAGTTCCGTTACTGGAAGCAGCGCAAGCAGGTTGCTGCCACAAGCGATGTCCTCCAGATCCCGGACGACTACAAAGACATCGTCATCGCGGGAGTCAATGCGCTTTCATTTCAATTCCTCAACCGTATGCCCGACGCCAGTGCCTGGATGCAGCGCTACCGCGAAGGCCTCACGGGAATCATCCGAGATATAAACCTGTTCCCACGCGGAAGCGAATTCATTCGCCCCGACTCCGCAGGAATTGGTGGCCAGCTCCCGGCTATCGAATCCATCGACCTCTCGGTCTTGCAGAACTAAATGTCCTGGTACAAATCCCCCATACGCCCCATTGATCCGATTGTCTCGGACGTACAGCCGGAATATCCCGAGCGGTATATACGAGACAACTTCGAGGGCACGGGGCTGGACCTCTATACCCAGCCTCCTGCCCAGGATCAATCCATGTGGACGCTGCTGACCAATGTGATGCCCATCACAGATGGGACACTCCATCGGCGCTGGGGAGCGCAGTTCTTTACCACGAACGCACAGTTCGGTGGGAATACATATGGTCCCTACACGCGAGCCTATCAGTATCGCAATGATCTAAACGGCAGCACAGGCACGCGGCGGCTCATCTTCATGGGTGGGTCCTTCGATGTCTTCAACGAAGACGGCACGGTCTACACCGCCAGCGCCTTCGGCACCAGACCCAATCCCATGTTCCGTGGCGTCCTCTCCCGGAACTGGTTCTACATGTGCAACACCCAAAGCGCCTTCAAGTGGGCGGACATGTGGAACGGGGTCAACTTCCCTAACTGGGGAATCGCTGCCCCGGTGGGAGCCACGTCGTCAGTCATCACCTCTGGGCCGAATCCCCCCACCACCGCCACCAACATCGGCTCCTGGTCAAACCCGAACAACATCCTCGTTTCAGATAACACCTACGCTGTCGAGAGCCTGGCCACAGGCATCACCGATGGCGGCGACATCCAGGCGACGGGGTTTGGTTTCGCCATCCCCAGCAACGCAACCATCACAGGCTTTCGGGTAGAAGTTCAAGCTAAGGCAACCACCTCCGGCTCCGATGTCCCTGAGTTGTCCATTCTCCTCCTCAAGGCAGGTGTGATCTACGGAGGAACTTCCCAACTAAGCGGCTTCCAATCGCTCGTGAGCGGCGCACCGGAGACGTTCATCTCCTTCGGTGGCAACGGCGATCTGTTCTACGGAGCTCTGTGGACACCCGCTGATGTGAATGCGTCGAACTTCGGCGTGCAGATTCATCCCATGGTGCGGCCCACGTCCTCCGGCCCCGCCACCTTTAACATCGACTTCGTAAGAGTCACAGTCTTCTACACGACCGTCACGGGCGCGATCAATGCCACTCCTGGCGGCGGCGCAGGCATCACCCTCTCCCTCGGGCGCGTTTACTACTGCGTCTTTGAGAACAGCAGGACCGGGCACTTCTCCGATCTCAACCCGAGCAGCGGCTCGACTGGTCCCCTCAACAACCAGAACGTCAACCTGACGAACATTCCCGTCTCGGGCGATAACCAGGTGGACAAGAAGGTAATCCTCGCCACGGCAGATGGAGGAGATCCCAGTACGTTGTACCTCGTGGCGGAAATCCCCAACAGCTCCACGACCTACACCGACAGCACGCCTGAGCTCACGCTGCTGAACAATCAGATATACGTCTACACCGACCAGTTCGGAACTGAGTTTGGGGTGGCGAACAATACTCCTCCCCCTCTTGGCCAGATCATGTGCAAGCACAAGGGCCGCTTGTGGATGGCAGTGCAGGAGAATCTCTTCTTCTCCAAGAGCGTGGACGAGCTCACGCTTCCCGATGGCTTCATTGCCGGGAAGTACGAAGAAGCCTGGCCAGCCGATAGTTACTTTGATGTTTCCAACGGCGCAGAGACCATCACAGGTCTTCTCTCTGATGGCAACGTGCTTTACATCGGGACCACGCAGCATGTCCGCCGTCTCTTCGGAGATAGCCCCTCCAACTTCCAGCAGCCCGAGATTGTCCACACCAATGTAGGCGTGGTCAATCAAGAGGTCTGGCAGATGGTCTATATGGAAGGCACACCCGCAGGAGCCATCTGGCTTACGCCCGATGGACGTGTCATCCAGTCAGATGGGAACACTTACGTTGATATTGGCAAGCCTGTTCAGCCTCTCCTGAACGGCATCTCCCCTGGCGTCATGGCCAACTCCCACGCAGCCTTCATGAGCGACGGGGAGTTTGATCTTTACTTCCTCTGCATCCCGAGCGGCTCCAACTACGGGGACGTGCACCTGGTCTACGATCTCCGCTCCCAGCGCTGGTTCGAGTGGGTTCCCCCGGTAGCCAGTGCAAGCATTCTCTACAACGTCAAAGCTGATGGCACACCGCAATGGCTATTCTGCGATGACACGGCCCAGGGCGTCGTCTATCGCTACACCCCAGGATTCGTAACCGACAACGGGGGCGCGAACATCTTCGTGACTGCCACGACTGCTTGGTTGCACATGGGCGATCCTACTTATCGCAAGGTCCTCGATGAGCTAGAAGTCACGACCCAAGACCCCGGACTCACGGTCTCCGTGTCTGGCTCCAGTGGGGACGATGGCTTCTCCGGCACTTCCATCGTGGCCAATGCCGCTCTCAAGACGAGCCCATTTGGACAAAAGAAAATCTACTTCCCCGGCACAGGCAGCAAGCACCGCTACTACAAAGTAACCTTCAGCACATCCACCGCCACGGACCAAGTGATCCTTGGCTACAGCTTCCGCTTCACCCCCTGGAACACTCTCTAAATGCCCCGCGTAGCACAAGTACAAAACACATCCGAGCTGAACAAGCTCCTGTCGCGCATTGACAAATTAGAAAAGCGCATGGTCTCCGTGCAGGACACCGTTGATGTCCATGCCTCTCAACTGGCGCGGATAGATGTGGCGCACGCGCAGCCGACAACGAATAATCTTGTCTTCACCTGGACGGGAGGAAGTACCAGCCTCTCCTGGGCCACAGGTTGGATCAAAGACAAGAACGCCAGCAGCTCTAAGACGATCTCCCCGCCAACCTTCTCGTCGGCTCCTGGCACCTCTCATTCCAGCACGGTGATCGCCGGGTCCCTGACCCTGTCACCGTCAACTCACTACTGGCTCGGCTGGGACAAGGTCCACCAGAAGATGGTGGCCAATACGGACGCCAGTGTCTTGTTTCAAAACTACAACGTGCAAATCGTCTGCCGCCTGTTCACCGGAACAGCGGGCCAGACGGGAACTGCCGGGGGAGGCGGAAGTGCAGCAAGCAGCGACCTCTCAGGGCAGACATACAAATTGTTCTAAACGCAAATGCAAATCTCAACAATTTACTACGGCGTTGGAATCGTTGGCGCAGGGGGAACGGTCCTTTACAAAGTGGCGAAGTTCTTCCTGGGTATGGATTTCAACATCAAGACAATCTTAACCAACCACCTGCCTCACATTGATGCGCGGTTGAACTTAATAGAGGAGCACCTTTTTGAGAGAACGAATCCGTCCAGCAACGCCCGAAGAGATCGAGAAGATCGCAGCGAAGGCTGACTTAACGCCACGCAGTGCCGTATGGGCCTTGGGCGAGAGCATAGCAGTAACAAGATTAGCAGCAGAGATTGACCCCGTCTTCTATGGAGAAGGCACCCCGACCATCCGCAAGGCATGGTTCATCTGGGGGCTGGAGAACATGCTGAAGGGTAATGGCTACACCGAGTACTACTTCAATGTGCCAGTTCGTGACGAGGAATACGTAAAGATCGTCAAGGGCTTTGGCGCGGAGCAGACCTCCTTGGAGCCGGAGTTCCGATTCAAGAAAGTTCTTTAATGAGCACTAAGACCACCACCTCAAGCGACAATCAAAGTAATCTGAACTTTGATCCAGGTTCGATGAGTCTCTACAAGAACCTGACTGGCAATGCTGGCAATGTACTGAACCAGTACATGAACAACCCCTTTACGAATGCCTTTTATCAAATGGGCCTTCAGACCAGTCAAAAGGGAGCCATGCAGCAGGGCCAGAACAACATCCAGGCCATGCTCCAGAACATGAAAGTATCTGGGCTGGGCGGAGCCTCTGGCGCTGGCTTCCAGCAAGCGCAGCTTGGCAAGATCGGACGTAGCAATGCGTCCATGTTGTCGCAAGCGAACTTGGGGAACGTGATGAACGCTTTCCAACGGCAGCTTGGCGCGACGGGCATGGGCATGGCCTTCCAGCCACTCATGACTGGCGAGAAGTCTCACGGTCAGCAGACGCAGCAGACGGGTGGGCTGGGCACATGGTTGCCACAGCTTGCTGGCGCGGCGTTTGGCGGACTCACTGGCGGCTTAGGTGGCCTCTTTGGAGGTGGCGGGGGAGCTGGCTCAGGGTTAATTAGTCCCACGATGAGCAGCATGGCTGGCGGAGCGCCGACCATGATCCCTGGCATGATGGGAGGAATCAATTCCATGGCCATCAATCCCTTCAGCGCTGGCATGGACCCGAGCTCCTTGTTCAGTGGCTACAGCCCCACAATGCCTAGCTTCGGAGGTTAATCAATGGGATTACTAGACGACGTTTCTTTCATGGGGGGCGGCTTCAACTCAATGGGTATGCCCTCTGCCCAGATGATGCGCCAGTATCAACAGATGCGGAACATCCGCCTGCTCGATCCTGAACGACAACTCCGAGAGATGGGACCCATGCGCGGCATGGGTAATCGTGGCGCGGCCAACCCCTGGTTCGCGCAGATGGGGCAGCTCGGGAACACACCGGACTATAGTGGATTTACGTATGACCCTGGCGCGAATGCTGCGGCCAGTGCGGCCCTGCGGCCCTATGGACTCAGCCCGCTTAATCCCAATCAAGTTAACCCCAATGCGATCTTTCCCAACAGCGGATTCTTCGGACGCCATCCTGGACTGACGAGTCGGCTGGAAGGTGGGATCTTTGGAGCGGCTGCGACACGGGGAGCAAATACCTGGGGCGAGGGAATCTCTAACGTCGCTCAGTCCATGATCGAAGGGCCACGCGCCAAGGCAGGGATTGTCAACCAGCAATTCGCCAGGCCATTCCAGCAAGCCCAGATGCTTGAGAGCTTGCAGGACATGCAGCAGAAGCGAGAGCTTACTGAGGCAGACATTCAATGGCGCAGAGCCGAAGCGCAGAAGGCCGGGCAGTCTCCCTTTCCGAAATACGGCGAAGCCAAGATCGGCGCAAAGGGCGAAGCGTATATGTTCCCGAACGATGGAGGTGAGCCCAAGCAAGTACTTCCTCCTGGGACATTCAACACCAAGGACGACAAGGTGCTATCTCCAGAGGAACAAGCCATCGACGCCTTCAGGCGTGAGCAAAAACGAGAGCCCACTTCTCAAGAACTCGTCACGTTACATAACGAGTGGACCGAGAAAGAGCGCAAGGCTGCGAATGCTGCGAACGGAGCCAAGATGGCCGTGCCAAACGGCAAGGGTGGATTTACCTTTCAAGTTATCCAACCTGGTTCCCCTATCCCCGCAGGCTCCCGAACCATTAACGACATTGGAACCGAGCAGCACAAAGAGACAGCCTCACGGGAGAAGTTCCTGGCCAGCTCCGCCAGTTGGCCCGCCTCACGCTGGGCAAGGCTCAAGGCCTTCGGCGTGAAGCGCGGCGACATGCAATCGCTGGGTCAGTTCTACGATCAGAACATTTCCTCCGGCGCGTACACCATGGACGAGAGCGGTGCGCCTCGTGCTAACGGCGACGCCCCCAGTCCCACCCCTTCTTTATCCAACCCCTTTAGGAAATAGTGGCCGACCAAGTAGCAGATTACCTTCGTTCACAGCAAATTCCTGACAGTGTTCGAGCGGACGCTTGGGATGCGTACCATCAGGCAACTGATGCGAACGACTTCCAGTCTCGCTTTACCAAGCTGCAAGTCCCGGACAACGTCAAGGCTGACTTGTGGGATATGCGCTTTGCTGCCCAGCCGCAACGTCGTGTTACGAATGTCCCCACCGGGGAGATCCGCGCTGACGATAGCTGGATGTCTGGCGCTCGTCGCATGGTTGCGAACACAGCCCTGGGACATGCTCTGCAATCTTCCATGCCGAAGGTCGCGGACTTCTTCGGGCTTACGCCTTCGCATACCGTGTACGACCCGGAGTACGAAGCTACCAAAGGCCAGCTCCTTGCTCCACAAGAACTGATCGCCGCCTCGCAACCAGACAGTGTCATGGGCTACGTCAAGGACGCAGCCAGGGCAGGCCTGGGAGGTGTCGGATCTCTAACCTCTGGCGAGAACATGGCCACCATGGCCGGGATCGCCACGGGTGGAGGTGCGCTGGCTGAAGTTTACTTCGGTTCGGAGATGTTGATCGGGGCCGACCAAGGACTGAAGCGCAGTTACCAGGCCGCGAGCCGAGGTGATTACCACACAGCGGCGGCTGAGTTTGGCGCAGCGGCAACTAACTTAGAACTTGGCAGACGTACTCTCCGGCACTTGGCTGGCGCGGAAACTCACAGCCCGATGCCCGGCACGAATCTTGTTGCTCCAGAAAATGGCAACGGAGTATCATCCCCGGCATCTGTACCAGCAGCACCTGAAGTTTTAGCACCCAAACCAAAAGTACCCGAGCCGCCACTCGTGCCTGAAGGGTCCGAACAACCCGCGCCCCAAGTGTCTGCCCCGCCCCCTGCGCCTGAAGTGTCTGCGCGACCCGTTTTTAAGGGGAGTGACATCGCTTCGCGCTTGGACACGATTGAACGGAGCCTGCCTGGAGAGGTACCCGAGGCGAAGCCGAAGGCACTACCCCAAAACGGGTCCCTAGAAGATGAGCCCAACTATCTCAAGCGGCCCTTGAGCGTGGACCCTGCAACAGGCGAGCGCAAGGTTATCCGGGATTCTTATCCCGAGGACATGGCAGCCCGTGGCAAGAAGAAGTTCGACTTCTACACGGATGCCAACAAGCAGATCGAGAATGCCGCCAAGTACAACCCTCAAGGCGAGCAGATCGGGGATGCGAAGATCCTGGCAGCCTACCGGGAGAACCAGGCGAATGCCGTTGCTGGCTTCCGCACCTGGGCTCAGTATGCCGACATCGAGGATGTCAAGGGAGCTGTAAAGGATCTCGCCGCGAAGATCAAAGACGGCGGAGAACGCCTGGATATGATGCGCGTCCTAGGCTACGGCCTCTCCAAAGACAAGCTGGTATTTCACGCGGGCATCGAGGGAACCGAGCAAATCACCGAGGACGCACTCCAGAAGGCCATTGGACGCAGGACCGTTCCCAGTGTGCCCAAGGATTACACGATTGAAGATCCCATCAAGAAGGACATGGTGGACAAGGGGCTGGCCCGTCAGAAAGACGTGGACGCCCTGGATGAGCAGATTGACAAGCTAAAAGAGACGTACAAGAAGGCCACTTCCCTCGACGAGAAGCAATCCATCAGCGATCACATTGATGCCTTGAGGGAACAGCGTAAAGCACCCTTCAAGGAAGTCAAGGACGCCAAGGCCACCCTCCGTCGTGACTGGGCCTCGAACTACATCCGCAGCAAGGGACTGGAGCTCTCCGACCAGATCGCGCACTACCGTGACCTGGCACAGGCAGCCATCCGCGCCAAGCAGCTCAGGCCGAAAGATTTCGTAGAAGAAGTCAAGACAGACGTTGCTCCTATCCGACAACTCGGCACGGGCGAAGAAGCCGTGCAGTATTCCAAGGAGTCCATCGCTGGGGCCGTGTTCGGCTCCGAGGCAGATGCCCGCAAAGCTGCGGAGCAAGTCTATGGCGACAAGTACACACTCCGCACCCGCGAGCGAGAGGGCAAGCAAGTCTATTCTGTCCTCCCCCGTGAGGAAGTGGCGCGGCAGGTTACCGCCCAATCCACCGGGGACATAGCAGCTCGCAAGCAGAACCTGGACTTCCTGAAGAAGGAATTGACCAAAGCCACCACCGAGAAAGCGAGGCTTAAACTCCAACGTGCAATCGCAAAAGAGGAGCGTGCGCTGGGCCTTTCAGCCAGCGAAGCCCCGACAGGTCCGACCGCCGCAACTGCGGGCACCCCTAAAGCCCCCGAAGCCGCAGCGCCCACCAGAGAATCCGTTCAGGCCCCCCAGGGGACAGAAGTAAGACCTAGCTTCGACGAGCGCATGAAGGCTCGTACTGAGGTTAAGGACGACATCTTCGAGTACCGCGTACAGCAGCTCGTCAAGAAGGGCATGAGTCGCGCCACAGCCGAGCTCATGGTACGCAAGAAGATGGAGAGCGAGCGTGGCTCCTTCTCCAACAAGCCGCCCATGGGAGCTTATGGCCCCTCTGGCCCAGGCGTCCTCTGGCGTTTAGGCAGCGCCCTCGACAGAGTCTTCGGAGATCGCAGCTCAGAGGAAAAGAAACAAACCGAGACCATCATCCGGGAAGCTGGGGGCGAACTCGCCCGCAAGCACGAGATGATCTGGAACAAGCTCCAGGAAGGCATCGACCGCCACGATGCTGATACCGAAGTCCAGACCAGGCAGTTCATGGACGCAGGGGAAATGAAACCCGGCGCAACCGTCCTCTCTCCCGAGGACCAGGCCATGGCCCAGGAACTCCACTCCATGTTCCAGGAGCGCTGGGACAAACTAAAGAACCTTCTCCCTGATCGCTTCGATGGCGCAGGGATCGAGAACTACCTAAAACACATCTGGGAAGGCAAGCGTGGCCAGGTCGCAGCCGAACGCCTCTGGCAGAGTGTCGGAGGCAAGCGGCCCCTGGAAGGCTCGGCTACCTTCGCACGCCACCGCTTCTATAGATATTTCTCAGACGGCCTGGACGCAGGACTCAAGCCGCTGACCTACAACCCAATTAAGATGCAGCTCCTGGGCCTCTATGAGATCGACCGCTTCATCATGGCCCATGAGATGAAGAACGACATGCGCCAGGCTGGCCTGGTGAAGTTCGTGAAGATCGGCCAGGATGTCCCTCCCGGCTGGTCCAAGCTGGATGACAAGATCTTCAAGCCGCGCCTGTTCAAGGACGGTGGCCTTACGTCGTACGGCGAATACTGGGCCCCGGCTGACGTGGCCAAGGTATTTAATAACTACCTCTCTCCTGGTCTCCGTTCCAACGAGGCCTATGAGATCGCCCGCCAGTACGGCAACTTCATGAACCAGATTCAGCTCGGGGCCTCTGCCTTCCACGGCGGCTTCGAGGTCGTCAATGCGAGTTCCTCTGAGGTGGCCCTTGGCCTCCAGCAGCTCACCCGTGGACAGTACGCGGATGGCATGAAGCGCATCGCTCGTGGCTACGCAGTTGGCCTCGCGGCCAAGCATTACTACTCCCTGGGCAAAGCCATCGAGCAGGAGTACATCGCCCCTACAGGCATCACGCCCAACAACATCAAGCTCGTTGAAGCTGTCCGAGAACTGGAGATCGCAGGTGGCCGTATCGGCCTCGATCCCATCTACTCCAATCAATCCTTTGATGCCATGCGCAAAGCCTGGACCGAGGGAAGATACATCGCCTCTGGTGCACACGCCCTGGGTCACGCTGTCGAATACACCGCCCGCCCCTTGATGAAGTACTTCGTTCCCCGCATCAAGCTGGGGATGTTCGCGGACATGGCACAACATCGCCTGACTGAACTCATCAACCAAGGAGCCACCCGCGACGAGATCGCCCACGAACTGGGCAAGGTCTGGGACAGCGTAGACAACCGCGCTGGCCAGCTCGTTTACGACAATCTCTTCTGGAACAAGGCCACCAAGGACATTGGCTTCCTGGCTGTCCGCTCTCTGGGCTGGACCCTCGGTACTGTCCGTGAACTTGGCGGCGCAGGCGTCGATACCTTCCGCCAGGCTTCTGACCTCCTCAAAGGCAACGGCAAGAATATCCGCCTCACCGAGCGCCAGGCCTATGCCATCGGTATGACGACCACTGTCGGTCTGATCGGTGGCATCATGACCTACCTGGCCACAGGCAAAGCCCCCCAGAAGGCCGAGGATTACTTCTTCCCACCTACGGGTACCCTGGACCCCTCCGGCAACCCCGCTCGTCGCTCCTTGCCCTCCTACGTGCGCGATGTGGCGGCTTTTAAGAACCAACCGCTCCAGACTATAACCAACAAGGCCCAGCCCCTCCTGGTGGACATCCACCAGCTCTGGACCAACCAGGACTACTACGGCACTGAGATCCGGCACCCAGGAGATAGTACCCTGGCTCAAGTAGGCGAAGTTGCCAAGCACGAGCTGACTAACCTTCAGCCGTTCGGCATTCAGTCCTACATGCGCAGCAGACATTCGGCTGAGTCCCGCTTAGACAGTGCCCTCTCATTTGTCGGCGTGACCCCAGCCCCTCGCTACATCGGCCAGACCAAAGCCGAGAAACTGGCCTACGAACTTTCCGAGCGGCACAGAGAAGCAGGCCCGAGAGACGCGAATACCTTCCAGAAGTACCGCACCGCAGGGCAACTACGAGCCCTATATGCCGCAGGCAAGATCGACGAATCCAAACTAGATGACGCTCTCTTCTCTGGGAAGATCACCGACTCCCAGTACAACGACATAGTAGACGCCACCCAGATGACTCCCTTCGAGCGACAGGTCAAGTCCCTGAAAACTCCTGAGGAGATCATGACGGTCTGGCGCGAAGCCAACCCATCTGAACGTGCAACCATGCACGACTACATGGAAGGAATGTGGGATAGAATAGACCCAGATACTCAGCCCGAACTCTTCAAGCAGTTCGAGAAAGAACTGGGATACGAGCAATGACCTTTAGAGATTACGAAGCACAGTACGAGAACTTTGTCAGAATCCATCTTCGCTTTTCAACTTGGCTGCGCTACTGCGACTGCCTGGAAAAGCTCATGGAGCACTTCGGAGACCGCCACCCCAAAGACATCTTCCGCATTGATGTCATCGGCTACGTCACCAAGCGCACCCAGCAAGGAGCTGCATATCGAACCGTAGCCCTGGAGAAGATGGTAGGGAGTGCTTTCTTTCGCTGGATGGCAGACAACAACATCGTGGAAGAGGATCACAATCCCTTCGCTGCTACCAAGGTTCCTGGTAGGGAGCCGCAGTTTGTGCACAAGGCCCTGTCGCCTGAGACCATCAAGGCCATGTGGAACGCCACTCGTACAGACGAGGACCGTCTCCTCATGCGCCTGGCCAACACTACCCCGCTCACTGTCGGCATGATGGCCGCACTCCAGAGGGAGGACTTCGACTTCGAGAGAGCCCGTCTCACTGTCAAGCGCAGCAAGACCCAGAAGGTCGTGACGCTGCCAGTAGACCCAGCTCTCCTGGAGCAGGTGCGCAATCGCCCGCCTGGGCCGCTGTTCCCCGAGGCCGCCAAGCGCCTCCAGGGATCACGCTACCTCAGACAAAAATTTGAATGCTTAGCAAGACGGGCTGGCGTAAAGGCTACCGCCCATTGCTTCCGGCACACCTTTGCAACGGACGCGCTACGTGGTGGGATTGATCTGAGGACCGTCCAAGAACTTCTTGGTCACGCGAACATCTTAACTACTTCGCGTTACCTCGCTCCTGCCGACGTGGAGTCTGTCCGGGGTTTTCTGGAGACTCGCCCGAAGCTGGATGAAGCCAGTCCTCTTTCTCCTTCTCACTGTTAGCAACATCCCAGACCTTATCTGAACACAATTTAAGGACCCTGACTTCAGCGTACAATTCAGCACGCTTAACAGGGTCCTTTTCATTGGACAGAAGGTCGTCGAGCTCTTGCGCTTTACGGGCCCAAGCAGTGGCCAGATTCAATAGGTCGGCATACCCGTAGAGGACCATGGACGAATAGTAGCATAATTTTTGTACTCGTCATGTGGATTGCCCTAATACGGTCACCAGGCCGATGACATCCAACAATCCTGCCACGCAAACGGCGGTAGCCATAGCGAGAGGGTGACGAAGCAGTCCCAGAAAGCCGCCAGCCATTAGGGACACCCCAGAGAGTGACACACAGCCAAGTAGAACGTGGCCCTTGTCCATTGTCTTTTTTTACAGAACCGGGGGGCGAGCGTCGTGGACCTTACTACGTAATCAATAGTACACGCAACTATATTTTTATCTTGTTACGAAATCCGAACAAAACCTAAGTTGAACGCCCTATGAGTCTATTCGCATGAGATCGCCTGCCGCGAAACACACTGTACTCATTTCGAGAACAATCGTACTCAGAACGAGAACGAAAACTTAGGCACAACTTAGGCACAAAAAAGGGGGGCTATTCGCCCCCTTTTCGCCTTTCAGGACTCTAAAGGCAACAGATTCAACAGGACTTTTAGAATGGTACTGAGTTAAGCGCCCTGAAAGTCAAACACATAAGTTATACATTCGGTTGGATTTGGCTGTCAACCTGGGAGCAAGATGGGATCAAAATTGATCCCAATTTGTTTGCCATCTTCCTGCTGTGCTCTCGGCTGGCATGGGCATAGACCTTCAGCGTAATGCTGGGATCAGAATGCCCCAGGCGTGCGGCGACCGTGCGGATGTCCTCCCCTTCAGAGATGAGGGCCGTAGCATTCCCATGGCGAAAAGCATGGAGCCCCGCCTTGGGGATACCTAATGTGGCAAGGAGTTTTTGAAGTTTGTCTCGCACCACATATCGGCTATCCCACGGTCTTCCATTGGCGGTTGCAAACAGAAACGGCACCGAAGCGTCATGGGATCTGACGGCCAGGAAACGAAGAATATGTTCTGCAAGGGTGTCGGATATTTCAACAGAACGGATTCCACTTGCGCTTTTAGGAGTTTGAAGTCTTCCTCTCCATACTCCCTGCCGCACACGCAGACAACGGTTCGCATAGTCGAAGTCCTCCACACGAAGACCACACAGCTCACCTGCACGTAGGCCCGTCTCCGCCGCGATCAGGAAGAACGTCTTGAACGGTTCCTGGGCTGCGGATATGATCTGTTGCATCTGCTCAGTTGTAAAGGAAGGACGTTCAACAGGCGTTAGCCTGGGGAGCACAATGCCCTCTTTGACATTGTGGGAGACATATCCCCAGGCTTTCGCTGTCTTCCACGCGGTCCTGAAGGTGGCGTAGATATTTCTAACCGTCTTCGGGCGACACACGAGCGTGGAAATAAATTGTTGCACGAGGGCTGTGGAGATGTCCCCCATGTTCATCTTCCCGAAGAAGGGCATGATGTACTTGGTCATGTGCACCTTCTCCGAGTTCTGACTAGATGGCTTGTGCTGTGGGAGCACAGTCTTCATCCAGCGTTGTGCGAAATCGTTGTAAGACACGACCGCCTTGGGGCGGTAGCTAGTAGAGTTGATCTCCGCCAGCTTCGCTTCCAAGGCGCGTTGTGCTAGTCGTTTAGTAGGGAGTTCCTGTAGAGTCCCCAAGACCACGGACTTTTGCAAGCGGTGGGTGTTTGTAGATGCAGGGGGTGCACCACAACTCGCTCGATGTTCTGTGACAGGAGCAAGGACATCCTCCCGCCATCTCCCTACCCACACTTTGTTTCGCTTGCCCCTCAAGAACAGTTGCCCCTTCTGATACCTTCTCCGGGCCATGTTTATCTCCTGGCCCGTTGAAACTATTGCCAGGGGTATTGTACTCTCTTGGGTAGGCTGCATACAAGACTGCGTAGTTGATGATGTCGGCAATGGTGTCCTGGAGTCCTTCATCTTCAACCGCGAAGTGTCCCTTCTCCTCGTAAGATACTAGCCGTGCGATCTTGTCCGACATGCGGACAAGTATTCCGTAGGTGCCAAAGGCTCGGAAGTTGGCGAAGATGTCGCTGCTCCGTCCGTAGTCTTGGTTCTTCTTCTCCATGACGGCTCGCGCCTTCCTGGAAAGATCGGCGTGAAACGCCAGTAGCTCTTGTCTATTCATCTGCGTCCGCCTTCCACTTCTCGTACATACGAACCCAATCTATATTGGGATCGTAGCCATCTTCGGAGAGAGCGGTCATCGTTGCTGACCAATTATTCTCAAGGCACATCCGCATACATGCCAGGTAGGCTTCTTTGTTAGTTATTGCAACACCCCTTCTTGGCGTGACGTACACGCAACTTCTTCACATTCGCGTCCATGACATCCTCAGGATCGAAGCCAAACTCCTGGCATATCCTGGTCCAATAGAAGATCTGGTCCCCTAGCTCTAGCTTGAGTTCTTCCAGGTCCAGACGGTCATCCCGAATGTGCTTCTTCAAATGTTCCAGGACCTCGCCAGTTTCCCCAGCGAGGCCTGTAGACATGACGAAGAGGCCGCGTAGCTTCTCTCCGTCGTGCCAGAGTTTCTTTACTTCCTTCTTGTACTGGTCAATCGTCAATCTTCATTTCTCCATAGCCCAAGCCTGTTAGCACCTGAGTCTCTAGAATTCCTAGATCCTCCACTAGCGCGAACAGAGCCGAAGGCTCCTCAAACTCCAGGACAACTTTCTCGTCCCTGGTTTCGACTTTGATACTCCTGCATAAAGGAATCTCGAAGATAAACATCTCACGCGAGCTGGTCACGAAACACGTAATCGTGTCTCAATTCATGCTGACCATCGGAACGGAAGATGCGACTCTCTTGCCTCCGCATTGCCGTGCCTTCAATAATCCGTCCATCAAAGGTGACGACAATGTACGCAGGGAGAATTGGCGGGTAGGCTTTCTCTTCTGCATACCCACTACGTGAGTCGTAGCCACAGCCACAGATGTACTGATGGCGCAGCTTCGTTCTTATCTTCCGTGTTCCATTGTCACAGCTCAAAAGGGCCGCAGGAGGAACCTCCATGCAGGCATGGGAGTGCGCGGTGAACAGAGCGTCCGCGTCGATGAATTGTTTGAACGTCTCGGCCTTGGTGACCTTGGACTGCATGGCCACACCCGAGTCCGCGCCGTGGTGGAAGAACAGATCATACGTAGACCGATTCACCACCAGGTTGCACATGGCGCATACCCCCAGGTAGGGAATCCCCAAACGATGGCAAAGGTTCTTGTCAAAGCTGAGGCCAGTCTCCTTGAAGATGCGGTGCCCGTGGTTTCCCCGAATGCCGAATAGCAACTTGTCGGCAACGGGAGCGAGTTCTTCTACGACCACATCGTGCTGTTGCTGGGGGGACAAGATCTGCTCGTACAGCCCACCCTTGCTCAGCTTGGTGACGCACTCCCCGCCGTCCCCCATGTAGATGCCAAATCCATTAGGGTCCTTGCGAAGGCGCTCGATATGCTCGCGGATAAATTGCATGTCGCACTGGCTCGCGCCGACGTGCATACACACAAGTGGATAAAGTCGAATGACTGATTCCTTCAACTCCATCTTCTTGGTGTCGAAGGCGAACCTCATGTATTCCAGAGTTAAGCTCCTAGAGCGGCTGCTTTAACTGTCTGCCACTCTTCCTTGGTGATCTGTGCGTACCGCGCACTGGCCCCCACAGCCGCCTTGCCCTTCTCGTTGAGCAGGCTCCAATAATGGGCAACCAGGCTCCCGACCAGGGTAAAGAGCGTGTAGTAAAGGGCCGTGAAGATTGCCATGCCGATACCGTACTTCCCGGTCATCATGGCGAACATCTTCGAGAAGATAATGATCTGGCTAATGAACCAGACCCCGTTGCTGGCTAGACCAGCAACCATGTGGCGACTGAGGGAGCCACTGTTTCTCGCACGGCTAACGAATGTGAAAGCAAAATTCTGAGCCACCAGGATGGGTGCCCAGTACAGCCAGGTTAAGTCAAACATTCCCTTTTAACTTTCTCCAACGCTCGTCGAGCAATTTCTTGTTCCGTAGGTGTTGGATCGTATTCATACGAAGCACACACTGGCCCGTGTATGATTTGCTCCAAAGCCTGCTTATAAATATCACGTTCCCTCCGAAGGCTAGACAACCGCGTTCAACTCCTTCTTCCCCTCCAGGACTTCCCGGAGCAGCTTGTCCATGGCCTGCATCAACTGCGCCAGGACATCGCTCTCGGGGTTGAGTAATTCTTTGGAGACCTTGTACGAGGTCTGGAAGGCATACTTCTCCCCCACCACCTTGCAGATCAGGTCCACTTTTAGTTTGTCGTCATCGGAAGGGGTCGCTATAAGCGCCAGCTTCTCGATCTCGAATTTGGATTTAAGTTCTTCCATGTACCCTTCTGAACTTCCCATCGACGAACAGAATGTCCCTGCTCCCCAGGAGACTCTGTAGCATCTTGTCCACATCCTGGCTGGAGCAATAGTTCCTCATCGCCCGCTTGATCTGGACATCGCTCACGTAGTCATCTCCAATAGCTTCCATGACCTTGTTGAGCATCTTGCCCTGCGGACTCATAGGCACGATGACCTCTTGCAACCGTCGCTGGGTATAGTCATACAGCGCTATCCCCGCTTGGATGTCCTCCGCAGTCAGCTCCGCCCTGCGGCAGCTCAAGGCCACCAGCAAAGCCATCCTCAGAACATGTGCTCCCGCTCTCGCGGCGAACGGTGCCAAGTTTCCCGTATCCGGTGTGAAGGACTGATACCACAGCCCATAGGCATCGCTCGCCGCATAGTCAGCGAAGTCCACAGGACCTTCCGACATCCTGAGTATCCTCGTGAACTCATAGAAGACGCGCTCGCGTTCGATGGCCAGCGTGTCCCTTTGAGCCTTTGACAATACCCGGTTCGGGTCCGGGACTCTCTGCCCCTTGTGGTCTTCTTTAACGATCACAAATCTAGGCAGGAAGCCCCCAACTCCAGCGGAGCTGGGGAGCTGTTCTTGTAACCACTCTTTCGTACTTCCCCCACATACACAGACCGCCGGATCGTAGACGATTTTCGCGGGGCCACCACCCTTTGTGCGAATGCTCGCAGGACGAAGGTCCAGCAAGTCTGTCATGTAGGGGATCATGCCCTCCTGGTACTTCTCCTTGGAGAAGAAGTTCGCCAGCTCCGAGGCCATGATGATCGAATGCGGCTTTTGCATCAGATCCTCATGCAGGGCTTCCTTGGTTGATTTACCCGTGATGATGTGTGGAGGTTGCAAGCCTTCTGGTAGTGGCCGGATAAGGTGGTCCATTGCCATGTCAACCAGGGCTGTGCTTTTTCCTATTCCGCTTGGGCCTATGAGCAGAAGATTCATCAGGGGATAGGTCGTGTGGATGTCGAGATCCACCCACACTCTACGGCCCAAAGCCGCGCCCAGCATGGCCATTCCTGCGAACAGGATGTAGCTCTTGGGGGGCTCGGCAGTGGGCCAAATCTGCATATACTCTCTCAGCCAGCTATCGTTTGGTAGACAGCTTTCTAACAATCCCTTTTTCCTTTAGCCTCTTCTCCTGCGCATCGCAGGCCTCTTCCCACCAGCGGTTGAGACCCACCTGCGCTATGCGCTTCTTGTCTTCTGGATTGAGTCCGTCGATACTAAGATAGGCCGGGATCAAGAGCAGGTTTCGCCGTCGTGAATGAGCCAAAGCGGTTGGTGATCTCGCTATACTGACGAGCATTCTTCTCGTCCAAGGTTTCGATCTCCTCGGTCAGGAAATCTTCTACGATATACCGCAGCCCATGCTCGGAGAGCTGAGGGCGACGAACGGTTAAAGTGCTACCGGAAAAGCCTGCATACTGCGGCTCACCTGAATTCAGCGAGAGGACAAAGAGAGGCTCCTCCGTGGTCTTCATGTAAACTACAGTTCCGGGTTTGATGGTGTCTGACAATTACTTCCTCCGTTAAAGATTAGACGCTACAGATGTTAAATTCTGGTCAGGGTGGTGAATTCTGGCCTTGTATTTATCCGGGTGGGCTACGAACTTGTCGAAGTTCACTGGATAAGCTGGTGCCCCCTCTGTTATCGCTCATTTCCCCGTAACCGGATAGCACCGCACCAGCAGAATTGCTTCCCTTGACAACATGAATCGCATGGACATGGGTTGGTCCATATGTGCCGACCGGACTCGCAGAATGGATGCGTTCTGTCTGTTATCTCGTGGTCTTGAAAGATAGCGGGGAGTGAGCAATACCAGCACTCGTACTCATACCTACCTTCAGGTCTATTCGGGCTGCTGGACCGGAGAGTCAGGCTATGCTTTACAGCACATCGGGCCGCATCTATCGCGTGATAGTTAGGGCAATTAGTCGGGTGTTTAAGCCACGTCAACCCGCAATACTCACACGGTGTATTCCAGAGATCGGGTTTGATCGTGACCTTCATAGTCGTCTGCCTCTCCCCAGCTATCTCCCACCTTGATGCCAATGGGAATGTGGAACCCACCCAACTCTGGCCAGGGCTGTTCCATAACCTCGCGCACTACCGCTATCAGCTCGTCCACCTGCTCGGCTGGACATTCAAACACCAGCGAGTCATGGACCTGGATCAGCAATCTTGCTGGCTTCGGGAGTGCTTTATATATCTTGACAACACGGCGCACCTTCTCCTCGGGCCAGCCAATCCTCTCGTACATCAGTCCGATCATGGCGCGGAAAATGATGTCTGCGGCAGTGCTCTGGGGCAAGAAGGACAAAGACTCCGTATAGTACGAGCTTGTCCAGAACCACCTCATCCTTGAGAATGGGGTCCGCAGGTAGCCTTGCTTTTTTGCGAGGTCGGCGGTCCTTTGTTGCCAGGTGATGGTGGGCCATATTTCTTTTTTCCATTTCTCTTGCAGGTCCCTCGTTTCGACCAGGTCCATGTCGTACATGTTGGCGATCTTCTTGTAACCGCCCCCATAGTTCGTCATGTGGACGATGCGCTTGGCTTTGCCATAGGGCGCATCTTTATCGTTGTCTTTTACGACCTCGTCGTAGGGCACTCCGAGGAAGAGGCTGGCGGCATATCGGTGTTCCGAAAATTTAGGATCAGCTCTGAACCTTTCGAGCCTGGCCTTATCCCCAGCGAAATAAGCCGTGAGCCTGTTTTCGATCTGGGAGTAATCCACGTCAACGATCTTCCATCCTTCGTGACTTGGAACGTAAATGAACCGAGCCGTCTCGGGAATGTTTTGAAAGTTCGGATCTGAACTAGATAGCCTTCCTCCGTTTGTCCCATGTACGTTGAAGTGCGGAAACATTCGGTCAATCTTGACCATGTCCGCTTTAGCAAATGTCGTAATGAGCTCATCGAGTTGGTTCAGTCTCCGAATTGCCTTGAGGGTACGAGCTTCCTTGGGCTTGCCCGCCTTGACCAGGCGGTGGGTCAACTTGTCCAGGGCGATCTTGCCCGTGGTTACATTGCCACTCTTCTGGTCAGTGATCTCCTCAAGTCCAAGGCAACCCTCTTCTTTGCTGTATAAATATCTCGCCTTAATTGCAGGAGAGCGCCAAGGAATTTCCTTTTCCGTGGTTGGGACGAGAACGTATTTAACAGGCTTTCCGCTCTTGCCGAGAGTTCCAGGAGGTGCCTCCCTTCGACGATTAACCTGCACCTCTCTTGTTCGCAGGAAATCGGGGAGATATTTTTCTTCGTCATCGCGTTCCTTTAGGAGTTTCTCCCGGACGTTCAGGATCTGGTTGGGGTTGATCTTGAAGCCCGTCTCGTGCATGAGGCGGCAGATCCTGGCCAGGGGAACCTGAACATTGAGATAAAGGTCAAGGAGCTTGTAGCTCTTGACCATAGGCAGAAGCTGATTGAAACATTGCAGCGTGACATCAACGTCACGGCAGCAGTACCACTCTAGGCCTAAGCTCTTGTCGTCTTTCCAGGCGGGCTTGTTTACGAACTGACTTCCGACAAACTCAAGGTCATGAGGAAAGTCCGGGAAACACAAATGCTGGAGGAGCATCGTATCGTAAACGACGCACTCTTCCCGAGCTGTAATATCGAACTTCCGCAATATGGGCAGGTCAAATTGCAGAGCGTTGTGACCCACCAGCGTTTCCGCTTCTCGGAAGATTCGCTTGAGCTCGGGGATATAGGCTCCCCGGTACGGGATGGTAAGAGCCTTTGTGGGTTCCGCACACAACCCGACCATGAGGAGTTCTCCGGTCCAGCGGTTGGTTTCAATATCGAAGGCGAATTTTCTGTATCTAAAGGCTCGGACATCTTCTAGGCTCGGTTGCGGGTTGTAGTGCTCAGGTGGAGGATCGAGGCCTTTCAGGAGGTCATTGACCGCCACCGGGAACATCGTCTGGTCCCGCATGATGTATGCGGGGTGGAGGGTGGCTACATAAGGTATTCTTCCGCCGCCAGGCAGAAGGATCTCACCAGGGCTGCCACGCCACTTAAAAATGCCACCGTCCCTTCCAGCGACGAGCCGTAGTGGTTTATCTCCAAGTAGATCAAGCCGCCTCCAAGGACGAGAAGACAGAAGGGGTTCGAGGTGACTCCTTCGACAATATCTGACAGCTTCATTTGCATCCTCCTTGGATATGTAACTCCGTGCCTCGGGATCTGTCGGGAAGACATTGTCCGGGGGACGGCATTGAATACAGTTCGTGATGGTCAGGCCATCGCGGGGGATGTGGGCCTTGGCCAACATCTGGTTGAACCAGTTCCCCGCCCCGCCCACCAACGGCTCCCCGATCTCAGCCTCGTGCTCGCCAGGGGCCTCGGCAATCACCAGCCTGACCAGGTCCTTGCTGGGGTCAGGCATCTTGGGAGGGACGAAAGAGTTATTGGGAAAGAGCCGCCTCATGGGGCAGCCCTCGCAACCTGCTACTTCAGAAACTTTTTTAGGCAACTATAGAGAATCCAAGAGGGGCCCCATCAACGCCCCATGTGAAAGGAGAAAAGCCATGGGAGGAGCCCCTCTGTGCGCAGGGCTTAGATCTGCCCGCGCAAACCTTTATTCAGTTTTGGGTTCGTATTCGTTGCAACAACCCCGAGGGTGCACAACTGCCTTGCCGTTTAGCATTGGCAGCACACCACTCCTGGCGTCACGAAGGACTACCGGGTTGCCACAAAGGGTGGGACGCTTGAAGTACTCACAGTGCTCGCACTTGAATGGTCCGAGGTCAGGCGGAGCATATTTGGCACGGCCAGAGCCTACACTCATTTCTTCGGCGCTTCCCGGATGACCACATCCCCAGGAACATCCAGCACGTACTTGTCAGGGTCCAGCTTCAGCTTCTTGAACAGCTTCAACTGAGCGTCCTGGCCTTCCTGGTTGATGGCGCGAAGTTCACTCTCAGCAGCCTTGTAGTCCAGCTCAAGCTGTTTCATCTTGAGCAACGCGGTCTGCTGGCGAATGACAATGGCCTGAATTACGCTCTTGTCTTCAAGGGGAGCAGTGGGAATATCCTTAGCGTGAGCCAGAGGCAACACCAGTGTCAGGAACAGAATTGTCCGTATCAGGCGCATTGCAGACCTCCTCGATGTCTTGCATAGCATGTTTGAGTTCCGCGACGGGCACGAATCCCTTCAAGGCGGTCTTGGCTTCGATCCAGTGATTGCAGGCTTGCCCTATGTTGCCGCTGTCAAAGTTGGCAGCGATGTAGCCATATGCGAAGCCGCCAGACTGGTTGTTCACCAGCACGTCATGCTTTGGGGTAGGGGGGAAGATGCGGAACATAATCATGCACAAGATCATCCCCGTTGCTATTCCAGAAAGTATTCTCAATCTTTTTTCCTCGTTACGGGATTGTCCTTGTGGTTGGAGTTGTAGATTTTCGCGGCTTTACTCTTCGCCGCTTTGTCTGACATTCCCTCCTTCTTGAACTTGTCCCGCATTGCTTCGTACTGTTTTGGCATCTTTGTGCCTTATCTCCAGTCTCCAGCCCTTGGTGTTGAAACTAACCACGGGGCTGATTAAGGTCATGTGTTTAAGGTCTGGGCCTGGACCGTCTGCTAGTTCGGTCACCGGGGCTTCGAGGCGGGTACGGACGTTCTTGTCGATGGAGGTAATGCAACCCTCGTCACACACGTAAACGCCGTATTGGTCGGTGCGCTCCGCGATGAGTGAGCAGTCAGGTTCGTGTCTCCCTGCACAAACCATTGCCAACCATAAAGTCAAAGTCACCATAGCTCGTTAAGCGCTCCCCTCACTGCTAAGCGAAGCATCTCCTCGTTGAACTTCTTGCCGTGCTTCATGTACGGGTACAGCTTTATGTGACACATCTCATGGAGCAAGGTCAGCCGATATTGTTCTGAACTAAAGTGCTTACGAGGGTCAATAGAGATCGTGAACAACAGATGGTTGCCCTCGTCGGCGACTGAGATGTTCAAGCCAAAGGTCTTGGGACCTAGCTCGTCGTTCCAGCCAACCAAAGTCTCAGACGGGAGTTGCCCATCGAAGTACTTACGGTTGTAAGTGTTGTAGATCGTTTTTAGCCGAGCACTTGCTATGAACAATTTTTATAAAAGATTGATTGAGGGGAGCCGAAGCCCCCCTCAATTTGTCCAGGGAATAGCCTTTCCCCGGACGGTTGCCACGTGGCGGTGGGAACTTGAGGGAGTCTCAGTGTGTCGTTTACAGAGGATTACCAAGTCCTCTCCAGGGACGATAGTGACTCTCCCTCATAGCCGGGTTCGCTGGTACCGCTACCCGGTACGTCGATTAGGCCGCTGGCTTCACGTTGAAGATGTCCAGATTGGCCCGAGCGCGGGGGTACTCAGGAGTAGGGGCGGAGTGCTTCACAGCAGCCGAGAAGCGCGAGCCACTCGCTGCGTTAAGAACTTCCACCGGATTCTGCCCAGGTGTCGAATCCAAACCCATCACTTCGATGAGCCGCTTGAGAACGCGAGGACTCCAGTCATAGTGTTCAGGATTCGGATACGAGAACGTCAGGCGACGGCCAGTGAATTCACCGTCGTTTACAATGGTAGCGCTGGCTACGATCCGACCAGATTCGTCTTCACGTGCGCCTGGAGCTAACTCCCAGGTGTAAGTTTTCTCAGGAATGGTTTCGAGATTCGTAGAGATGTTAGAGAGATCAATGTTTTGCCAACCCAAAGGTGCGACTTCCTCCAATTTTGTCTTGCAAAGATTAGACGCTCCAGACGATAATTTCTTGTCTATGCCAACCAAAAAACGGGTCTGGACGCCTGAACAACGGGCACGAGTAGCAGCCTCGCAGAAAGCTCGCTGGGACGCTAAACGTGCCGCAACAACCACCAGCACGCAAGTCAACACGATCAGGGACTCGGAGTCCTACCGCATTGGTTATCGTGATGGCTATAAAGATGGACGAGAGGGGAGATGATCCCCTCCTGTCTGTGAACCCGTTTTTGGGGTAGTGGTACAGGGTTTCCGCAGGGCTTGTAGCCCATTGGAGGCTTGTTGAGAGGCACTACCCACCGGACCAGAACGGGTCAGAAACTGGTTGCCCGGATTTCGCAACCTCTCGCATCCTTGGCTTGCGAACCCTGTATCCACTACCCTAAAAATGGGTCGAACAGACAAAAACTTGGCCCGAGTCATATTCCCTACTTCCTCTTGGGGCCAGCGCGGCGTTGCAAAATTTCACTAGGGAACCGCGAGATCGAACTACTTGCTAAATTTCTTGCTCGACTTCTTTGCGGTTTTCTTCTTCGTTGCCATTTGACCCTCCTTTCGTAGGCTCGATTGAGTTCTTCCACTGACGCAAGGTCAGCCCGTGATAGACATAGCAATCACCACAGCACGTCCAATGTGGGCCGATGCCGTGGCATTCACAACTACACTGGGGTTGGACCATCATCGTTTCCTTTCCAGACCAGAACCATAAGCATGAGCAGGATGCCTTCGAGGGCATACGTTAGGTAGCTCACGACTTCCGCCTAAACTTCTCCCAACACTTGAGGCAGCCCTTGCCACCGTTACAGCGCGGGACTCTGATGCCCTTGTATCGTTTGTAGTTCTTGCACATTTTCATACAAAATGCTCCCCGCACACGTACTGACTGTAGTGATACCGTTCCTGCAAAGGAGGAGGCGGACCGTACTTGCGATAGCGATGTGTGTGACCGCGCCCGCAGAGGACGCACTCGTCTGACTCAAACTCATACCAGTAAGAACCAGTACGGTATTGAATCTCCGGCACACCCCAAGCTCTCATGCCACTACCGCGCTCGTGTACCCTGCTTTGATTTTCTCTAGCAGCATGTTAAACGTCCCCCTGCCCTCCGTGGGTTTCCCCTCGACGGGCTCGAAGATCTCCTCCCGATCAAGCAGCGCCTTGCTGGAACTATTGGCCCTGCACTTCGCCACGACGCCACCTTCCGGCTGCGTCACCAGGAACCTCTGGCTGTACTTCGACTTCGCATCTGCGGGATTCCGCAACGCTGTCCGCGTCCGCATCCTCAGCACAAAGTCAAACATCGCTGGCGCTCCCAGGAACATCTGCCCTGGTAGATCTGGCCCGATGAGGCTCTCCGTCCCTGGAGGATCATCCGGTCCAGCCTTGTCATACTTCTCCAGCGCTGTCACAATAATGTGCTTGTCGGGGGCAGAGTCGAACAGCCTGACGAGCAGCCTACGGGATAGTTCTCCCATGACCTGGTAGTCATCGAGCTCCGGTATCCCCTGCTTCCGCTTGTCCGACTCGCCCCTTGCCCGTGGGATCTGGAGGGCCGCTGCCTTGATGTGCTTGCGCACAACTTCGGTCCAGGAGTCCACAATCAGGCTATCTTTATCTTTGAAGATCTCTCCTGAGCAGAATTCTTCCACTTCCTTGAAAGACTGAGGTATGACAAAATCAACTGCACGATCAGCAATAGTAAGTAACCCATTACCTTGCCCTGTCTCACAAGCGCAGCACCCAGGATTAGGAGCCCCACCAGCCCAAAGAGTTTTACCAGTTCCCGGCAGTCCATATACCAGGACCTTAATCTTGAGATTATCCGCATTGACCAGTTCCTTCGTGTTTCTTATCTGCAACTACTCTGCCTCCAATGAATCGTCAACCGTGGCAGGAATGGCCTCGCAATACTCCACTTCCGGCATCCCAAGAGCCCCGCTGTCCCCGTCTTCCAACATTCTCTCCGCAATTACCTCAGCCTCTTCAGGTGAGTTTGCACTGTCTACATAGTAAGTATGGTCCTGCGTTACAGTCACAGTGACCTTATATGGTTTCTTCATTTTTCTCTTTCATGTGTAGGCGCTTGAAGAGTTTCAGTGCGCCTAAAAAGGCTTGAAAATCCTGTCGATATTCCCTGCGACCACTGGCGTGGTCCTCAAAGACAGCCGCTTCTTTATCCAGTCGGATTAGTATCCGTTTCTCTATTCGCCGTTGTGTCTCCTCCTCATAAGCAGCTTGATACGCAGAGGTTTGAAGCCAGTACTCGTCATAAAGAGACTTGGAAGTCTTCCAGTCGATGAGGGTAAGCTCACCGTCCACGTATGCAAGTTTGTCCAGCGTCCCACTGAATCTGTGTCGCCGTGAATATATACGACGTTCGACTTCCACAAGCCGAACCTCGTGCTCTCGTAACCACGCGAGAGCAGCATCGACACAGGACCTAACCGCAGTACCCTCGGCGGGAAGAAGGGGCTTCTCAGTGCTCTTGAGGTGCTTCTCAAGGAAAGAGTGAACTTCCTTGCCCACGTTGAGAGCCTCGTCCCGAACGGAACGATAGGCGCTTGTGGCCTGCTTCCATACCTGTTCGAGATAGAGATCGCTGTGAGCGACATCAGGACTAACGGCCCCCTTGCAAAGGTTAACTGCCGAGTTGACAGCCCAGGGGATTAGCCAGGGCTTATCAATCACACTGCATATGCGCGTGACCGAGGGAACCTTACGGCGTTCCTCTCCCTCGATGACGTGATACGTATGGGCCCGGTCGTTGTACTCCAGGCAAACTTCCCCACCATACAAGTGGGTGATTTCTACTTCAGCCAATAAGTCTTATCTGTTCCAGGTGTCCCCCAGTTCTTCGATGCCCCCCTCGATGGCTCCCCATGGAACGGTGATGTCATCAATGGTTTCTCGGTGTGTGCCAATGGACGAAGTGATGGTGATCCCTTCATCGTTGGCCTGGACGACGTAACCTAGCGTCTGGATTTTTGCGGTCTGTCGCGGCCTTTCGGGGTTGTATTGCCAGCCCATGTGAGACTTTGAGTCATGCCAACAGAACCTGACTGCTGTCCCAAATGGGATCTTCCGTACTCTTGCCACTGTTCCTCCAAGATTAGACGCCTGAGAAGGGTGTATCTTGTCAAGCATCTGTAGTTAATTTGATCTCCCCCGTGTGTCTCTCTCTGCCTATATATTTATTAGAAAAAAGATATATAAGAGAGAGAGCCAAAACCGTACCGCTGAGTCTACTTGTGCCTAAATTTAATTTGCATCTCCTTCAACTTAGTTGCATCTCGGTGCACGCACGATGCGAAGTATGCAGAAAAGTAGCAGGATAATGATAATTATCTTCACAGTTGTGCCTTTCCTTTCCAACGTTCTCTGAAGTCAACTTCCGGGTCCGCCACCAGGGCCTTGTGTCCCTGGCTTAGGACCTTGTCCACAAGCCTCCGCGCATTGACATCCTTCTCCTTGAATAGCTCGAACCAGTTCACGAGCTGCTTCCAGGGGATGGTCGTTCGCTTGATGTGCTCTAGCGCAACCTGCGGCTCGGCTGCTGCCAGCTTAGCCGCAGTGAGGCATAAAAAAGCATTCCTGGGATCGTAGAGCCAGCTCGCCATGGTGCGGTACTCGGTGTGGAGATGCCACGAGGGGCGATAAGCAGGATCGTATTTAAGGTGCCGCTGGACCCGCACATCTCCATAGTGCCCGTAATCCCCGGAAGATCGACGGGTCTGTGACTCATGATTCGGAAGAATGTCTAGCTGTTCCAATCGGGCGGTGATAGTATCCAGGGCCTTGACTCTCGCCTTGTGCTCATCTGTCCAGGTTTCTTCAACTAGCACCTGCTCAGGATTGTCCGGGTCACGCACGACACTGGTCTCGTGCACATATCCTTCCTTCAAGGGGGAGATGTCCAGGTGCACGTGGCCTCCCAGGGTCACGGTCCTCCCCGCCAGGCGCGACACGGCCCCGGCCTTCCACTTGTTGCCCAGGTCCAGGGAGTCTGCCCTCATCATTAGTTCCTTGAGTCTCTTAACCAAAGTAAAGGTCCCCTTCGCAGGCTGTGGCCGAAGCTCCGCCACGTACCCGCTATGGTCCCAACCGATCTGCCCCGCATGAGGCAGCTTGTGCGATAGATTCACGCCCTCTCCCGCAGCGTCAAAGACAACAAACTCAGGATCACAACCTACAAGAAATGAATTGACCACAACTTCTTCAACCTCCGGTGAAGGTACATCGCCTTCACTTCTATAGTGTCGAGCGTACAAATTTTGGGACTGGAGGAGTATGCCCAAGGGGCGACTCTGGGAAAGCTGAACCTGGGCTAGTTGGTTCCCATACGACCCCATCAGTTGATTCGTATAGGCATTCCGCCCCTCTTCAAAGCCCTGCTGAAACGCCTGCATCCCTAGTCCAAGCAAATCCCCCAGCCCGCTAAACCCTCCCATCGCGCATCCTCTCTTCCAGCCTGCGCCAACGCGAGGTCACACAATCCAAGGTCTCGCCTGACTTCTCAGCAATCTCCGGGAGGGTCATACCCTCCAGCTTGCATCGAACTAAAAACATCTCCTCTTCTTTTAAGCCCTCGGTCAGCTTCTCCAGGGCGATCTCCGCCTCCAGGCTGTCCTCGAACATCCCCGCCCCCACGTCATCCGTGAGCTCCACCTGCTGCCTGCGCATCTTGTCGCGGATCGCAGTGCGGCACAGGTTGAGTACAATGGCATGGAACCAGGTGGAGAATTTGCTATCCCCCCGGAACTTGTCAGACATGTAAAGGGCTTTGGTAATGGCCTCGTCAGCGATCTCCTGATCGCTTCGGCCTAGAGTGAGGACGCAGACACTTTCTGCGTGATAGCGCAGGGCCTTGAAGAGTTTCTCCAGCACTTGCTCGTCTTGCGTCTCGCGCCAGAGTTGAAACAGTTCGTTCTCATCGCCGCCACCAACCCCAGTGTTTGAGGTCGTAAAAGAACAAGTGGACATTAAAAGTCAACCTCTCTCCCCTGTCTCGGGGCTGAATAAATAGAAATCCTGGTAATGCGCTGTGATGTCTCATGCTGCTCTCCCTGCCTCGTGCTCCCGCTGCACCCACCACAAGGCCAACTCTACTCGATTCGAGAGACCCGTCTTGTCATAGATGCAACAGACATAATTCTTTATTGTGTTCTCTGTGGTTCCGATAGCGTTGGCCACTTCCCGGTTTGTGTTTCCGTCTGCGACCAGGCGGACGACATCTCGTTCTCGGGGAGTGAGCTCACGCTTCCCTTCGTATCTTGTAGGCACAGATCCTCCTTGTAAATCAGGACAGCCAACTTCACGCGCTTGACCCCGGTGTCAATTCCATAACGGTCGTACATATTGTTCAGGTGCTGCTTGACTGAACGGTTTGCGATTCCCAACGTCTTTGCCATGTCTCGGGTCTCGTAACCCTGGAGAAGAAGCTCGACAATCTGCCGCTCGCGGGGGGTGAGGGTGTCCCGCATCTTGTCGCGTGGCATGGTCGCGGCCAGTACTTCACGGGCGAAGGCGGTTACTGTATTTACCATCTGCCGGACTTTGGCATCGTGAAACATTGGAAGTCCGTATCTATAGCTGTCGTAATTGCGGGCTATTTCGTCGAGCTTCCATACCAATTCAAGCGCTCGCTTCTCTAGATCGTCGCTCATCGCCATCGTAGTATCTCCCCCATGAGAATAATTCCGCTGACTACGCCGAAGAATAGCCCGGCTCCTGCGGCAAACGCTGCCGCCCTAATCGCCCTTGTGTCGCTTACACTTTCGCAGTAAGTATGCAGCCCACAGAACTGGCACTTGCCAGGAATATCGCAGCCTTCGAAGTTCTCTAGATCGTCGCTCATGACGCTGGCTCCTCTGGTGTGGGTGCAGGCGCGGCCTCGAAGTAAAACGTATACGTCAATGGCAAGACGTACCCGGCACAGTATTCATGAATCATGTAAGGCGGGAGTTCGCTTACAAGAATGAATGGATAACCGCTCCAGTTTCTCAGCGCCTGCCAGAAACGCTGTTCGGGATTGTCTTCACAGTAGGCGACGAACTTAGCCAGTAATTCGCTGTTCTTGCTCACACTTCCTCCTTCGGACTCTCCACGGCAGCGCGGTCAATGGGTGCGCTCGGCTGCGGACTCTGGGCGAGAGCGCGTTCGGCAACGCAATGCAGGCACACGTAATCAGGCACCGACCAGTCTTCAGTGTGCTCCAGACGCTCGGCTATTTTCTGCAACGCTTCCCGCAGTTGCGCGTTCTCAGCGGAGAGAGCGGCCCGGCCAGCTTGCCATGCTTTATACGCCAGCTCTGTCGCAAACAGCCAGTATGTACCCTCATTATCCGGGTCTGTTGCGATGGCCAGTTTTTCAGTCTTGGCCCACTTCTCAAACTCCGCTCGGCTCGCTTCCTGTACCTCGGTAGGCTCAGTCATCTCCGTCCCTCCCTCTCATCGACCTTCAGACTGCGAACTCAGTGATGGCCCTTCAATCGGCGGCGGACATTGTTTATGGGAATGCTGCCTCTCGTAGTCTGGATTGTGTGAGGGCAGTATTGGCGCTTTACCCGCTATGATGGCATCGACTAATCTCCTTGCCGCCTCCTCCTGTGTCGCGCCGTGCTCTGCCCAAAAACCCTTCGCCCCGTCTTCGATATATATCCTGTGGCAGTCGTCCATACATAAGTTAGCTTGAAATTGCGCGTTCGGATCGTCCTGCCAATCCACACAAAATATCCAATAGTGCATGTGACGCGCCTTAGCGAGTTGGATCAATTCCGCGATTCCGTTTCGTTGTTTAGCAAATACCGTTACCGACAACAACAGACAAGTCAGCATCAATTTGATAATTTTCATCGACCCCCCTCTGCTGCTACGCTCCCTTCTGCCGCCCTTCTACTCGCTGCCATGTCTGCCTCCAGCAGAATACCTACTCACTCACGTGTAACTATCCATGTCATCAATGTAATCATCGTCGCAATCTCCCACGACGGAAGCCACGCTGTCGCCTGCCGCTACCAGATCATCGTCCGCCACTTCCTCGATGAAGCACCGATCACAGGCAGGAATCAACACCCCTCCCACAGACACCCACAGTACTTCCGTAAACGCCTTGCACTTCTGGCAGAAGTAACTGTCTCCGTCATTCCTCGACACTTGCCTGAGATGCGACGTTCCCGGAATAGGGGGTGAGAGAACTCTCGTAGTATCGGATGGTCCTGATGGGGACGCTGTCGAGGTCCCATGTAAATCTCTCTCGTCCTGGTGGTGGTGTCGGGGTGGCGGCAACTGAATTGTCATCTCTTTCTCTCCTTTTAAGTGGCACGTTCAGCCTGTACTTCCTGGCGAAGTGCATATAACGGCTGTTCTTCACATGCACACGCGAGGGCTCGCGGAATACCCACATACCCTTCCTGGCATAGCTCAGCCTATCCATGTACCACCGCGCACGTTCCCACCAGGGCCACTTCTTAAAGCCCTCTGGATAATCCTCCGGCTTCAGGAACGGCGTCAGGTACTTCTCCACGCTCGCCATGAGTATGGCCTTGGCCCTGCCCCCGGCGTACTTCCTGCCCTCGATGTCTATTACAAAACGAACTTTGTTCGGCATAAGCTAATCTACCAGTCCCTTGGTGAGTTCATACCGCAACTGCTCGGCCCTTCTCATGGCTTCTTCCCGAGGGTTGTACCAATCCCAATAGAGATTCCCAACCCTCACCCAGCCACCGCGCCCATCTTCGGGCACTTCTACTTCAACCATTGCTCGGATGCGTCTCCGCAGCACCCTTGCGTCTACGGTATCCGCCATTGACCCACCTCACAATGTGCTCCGCAAGAGACGTGATGCCCTGCCGCCGATCTTGCACACCTGGGGCGGTGTTGACCTCCAGGACAAACATCCTATCGTCCATGCTGTGGATGATGTCCACGGCCCCGAAGTCCAGGTCCATCGCCTCGACCGCCGCTGACCCGAGGTCCTTCAGCGCTTGCGGTGCATTATCGTAAAATCTAAACGCAAAACCGTGTCCCCAGTTCCACCCGATGCCCGCCGTTCGTCCAACACCGTATCTTTCAGGGTACTGCATAACTTTCTCATACACTGCGATAGGTCTCCGGCGATACGCCCAGACTCGATACTCTCGTTGCCTCGGGATATACTGTACGAAATAATCACAAGCACCTCCTTGTGTGCGCCATGTGAACTCCACATCATTCTGGAGTATTGGCACGATGTCCTTCGCCTTCGAGTGCTTGAACTTGCGCCCTAAGATGGGGAAGGAAAGTGGCTGGCCATTCGTCCACCCGCCATTCGTGCTCCAGGTATTATGTGGAGGCACAAGAACTCCTCTGCTGTGCAGGCGCTGGAGTTCCTGGAATTTGTTTAGCCTGCCTGCATTGCCATTGAGCACGGGCACCGAAGCAGCCACGGGGACGCCATAAGAAACTATGGCTTCCCCCGGTGTGCCGATCTGTATCCCTTGCTCTTGTAGGAGCTGCCCCAACAGTCTCCCGGTGTCCCCTTTTACTGCGCGAAGTTCGATCACAAAGACTCCTTAAAGTTGTTTCGACCAGAACTCAACCACGTGTTTCTCCATGTAGTTTGAAGCAAAGCTCCCGGTCGTCTTCCATCCTTGTTTCAGTAGCAAGGTGCGCTCGACGATGTTGTCCTCACGTACTGTGGCAACGAGCACTTCTGCCCCTGCCTTTCGTGCGATCTCTTCTCGGTAGCTCGCCATGAGCGTGCCGATCCCACGCCCTCGTTGAAAGCGGCTGACACTCACCTCGTGCGACACCAGAATCAAGTCGTTCCCTGGCATTGGAGCCAGGGCAAAGTTGCACAGACAGAAGCCATTACTTTCCCCTTCACGAACCATGATGCTGGCGTGAAAGTTGTCTCCTGCCGAGTTGGTGGTCAGCCTGAGATTCTCTGGCCTGATGTAAGTAAGCCTTGCGATGGTCCGCAAGGCTTCCTCGTTGAGTACCTCTTTCGTCTTTTCGTCGAGTGTGTAGATCACGCCTTCAACTCCTTGACTGCGAGGAATGTATTACAACCAGTGCAAACCAGTTCCCAGAGGGGCTGGTTCTTCTGGCTGTGCGTAAGACTCACGTACTTTTTGCACCCCGGACACTCCACTACATCCAAGGTCTTCTCGTCGTAGTACCGTGTGCGATGACTACGATAGTTGTCGTGCAGCTTCCCATAGTCCGGGGCAGTGTAGAACTTCGCCACCCGGAACTCGTCATGCCACTCCAGCCCACGTTCCCCGAACATGTAGATCGAGTCGTTGTTCATGGTGATAAAGGCCAGGTCCGCCCGATTGGGCTGCATGAGCAACCCATGCCGCTCTACGAACGGCCTCATGGCATTATGTATCGCCTGCTTTTCACTACTCCACACCAGCAAGTTCGGCGTGCTCGCCAGCACGAGCGGGCTCCCGCTGCGTGCCAGGACCAGCTTGCCTGGATACGCATTGGCAATGGCTGCGATGGCCACGGAACCTGAGATCTTCCTCAAGGCCCGCAGACCCTTCATCGTAAAGCCCCCCTCATCGAGGATCGCCCGCAGGATGTCGCTGTCCACGTCTGCCTTCCGGTCCAGCGAAAGCTCCCGGAACAACGTGTCATCGTTGTGAATCATGCCGTTGTGCACCACTGCCACGTTCCCGGCAAACACAGGATGATTATTGGCGTTGTCCTTCGGGTTGCCTTGCGTCGCTGCTCTTGTGTGCCCCAGGAAGATCTCGGTCTCTTCCCTCAGGTGAGCTGTAAGAAACTCCTTATACGCCCGGCTCCTCACGAAGTGATTCGCAGGCTCGTCCTGCTTGAGCACCTGGACTTCTTCGCCAGGATTTTGCAAGGCCATCCCCGTGGCGTCCAGCCCACGTCTCTCATTCGCGCAGAGAAGCGTGGTGATCTTCTCCTCGGTTATAGGTTCGTCGCCAAAGCGGCGGATGCCGCAGATTCCACACATGACTGTTCTCCTCGTCCGCTCCAGGCATATCCCTGGATTTCGGCTTTCTCTCGCTCGGATAGCTCTCCGAAAAACTTCCATTTGTACTGCTGCATCCAGGAAAGGTGCTTTGCCTTATTCTGGTGTTTGATAACCCACTTGCGAAATCCGGTTACGTACATACTGCTTTTCCTTGTGTTGCAGAGAGCACAAGCCGGGACCAGGTTCTGTTGGTACTGATGTCTCGTCCAACCCCTGGGTAAGTACACCCTCGGTACTTGGTGATCTCTGGTTGTGGCAGGTTGCCCACAATACCAGCAGGGTTTCCCCCTTACATAAGACTTCATGGCGCGGTCCCCAAAGAAAAGGGGCAAGATGTACTATCCTCGCCCCCCAGAGTCGAAGCAGCTACTACTCCAAGTCTTTGCTTGGGTATTCGTACAACACTTTGCCCTTGAATCTGACAGGAGCGGGAACATATTGGGATTTCCACTCCTTCAGACTGTCGCGGTGAACTTTTTTTATGTCCCAGATAGGCAACACTCCGTTGAGTAATGCCTTCTTCATCTTGTGGAACCGCTCGCCTTCGCGCCAGTCGGCACCAATGGAGATGTGCTTTCCTCCATCTGCCTCGAAGGTCTTGACCGAAAACGGGAACCTGGTCTGCCAGCCAGAGGGCAGGTACTTCACCAGGCTCCTGGACAACATCAACGGATGCACGCCTCTTGTATGCCCTTGTATGGACATCTTCAATTCCTTGTGGTAGCAGATGTCCCAGATCATCTCGCCCAGGCCCTTGGCTTGGTGAGTATTGGCCGTAGCCAGCGCCAGGGCATAGCCATCCGGCAACACAGTCGGGTGCCAGGTAGCTGTCGGCGTCCTCGCAGGAATGGGCACGCCCGAAAAGAGATGGTCAAACATGTCCCGGACATCCTGCTCACTGGGAGCGATGCTCAAAGGCACAACCTTCACGGGCGTCTTCTCTGTCGGGGTCGTGATCCCCCAGCGTCCCTTGAAGTCCCAGCCCACATGCCTCGGGAACCCGCCGCGCTTAATTAGGTACAGCGCCAGCAGAGCGTCATCGTCCGTGTCCTTGAAGTACGCCAGGAGGTTCCGCAACTTGGCCGCAAGTACCGTAGGATTAGTTCCGTTCCCCGATCTCGTCACCAGCCCTGGGCAATGCACACACAGCTTCGCCAGGGTGATGCTGATAAAGGCCAGCGCTGGGCTGTCTAGCCAGCTCGGAAACGTGCGGTACTCATAGCCGTGGGTCTGTAGCCTAAAGTCCCCCGGCATCCCGTAATGCTGGCCCAGTCGATCCCCGCCTCGCCTCTCGGCCATCTCTCGCGTGGGATAGACGCCCATGCCAAGCAGATCCTCGGTGAGATTGTCCAGGGCACGGACCTCATCGGCTCTCGTGGGCCGCTTGCGTCCCATGTGCACATGCCCGCCAATCCCGTCACCAAAGACAAATGCCCCACAGCGCCATTGGTACGTCGTAATACCTTCCACTAAGGTGGACATCCACCTCAGGGTGCTCAGAATGCTCGCGCACACACGCAGCGCACACCGGCTCGGGTGAGGCCGAATCTCTGCCAGTCGCCCGTTGTTGTCTGCGCCAAACGCTGGCCCTTGTTGCAAGCCCAGGTGATGTGCATCCACCCGAGAATCCTCATCTCTCGTCAGCCCACTGCTCACGAACACGAACTCCGGGTCAGCTCCCAGCTTGAAGCGATTCACATACCGCCTCTGCGGGCCGAACTCGGGCAACTTCTGGAGCCGTTTCAACCAGCTCTCTAGCTTCTGGTCGGAGACCGTGTAGCCCAACGGGAACGCACGGTGGATTCCCTCCGGCGCAGAGATCCCGTGGCTGATGGCCACCCGATAAAAGGCATCCTTGAGTTTCACAAGTTCGCTCATAGTTCGGTCCTCGGCTCCAAGTGCACCAGCCCTCCACAAGAAGAACAAATCACGTAGGGAAATGGCATCGAATTCACGGATGTTTCATGCACGCTGCCACACACGCTACAAGCTCCCCACATCCCTCCTACTTCTTCTGCGGCAGTAACCCCGTCCAGCTCGTAGATCTCCCCGTCTACATGTTGCTCAGCCATCTTTTGAACTCCCGTAACTGCTGTATGGTCAACTTGGCCATAGGCCCATAGACTCTCTTTATTTGGTGTTCGTGACGAACTTTCTTGATCTGAAACGGCTCCCTCATCCAGGACAAGGACTGCAACCGCTGCCAAGGATGGTAGTAGTTCCATAAGGTCTGGCTGGCTGCTGACACGGGCATATCCAGCCCCGCGATCCGCCCCCATGAGGCTGAGTTGGAGATAATGTTCTCCCGGTCGAACTCGTAGAGGTAAACGGTTTTGTCCTGCGAGATCCGTAACACTTTCTCCCAAAGCTGGCGCGTGGGCTTGCCTAGATAGGTAAACTGACGCTGTCTACCACTCCCTGCAAGCACCAGCACCCTAGTGGGATAGTTCCCAGGGAATGGCTTGGGCTTTGTGCCAGTCATGCTCATTCCCCGCAACTGCGCGAGCGCCATCTTCACTACGATTTTCGGTGTAAACTTCTTCATGTTTTCGCCTTCTTTGCCGAAAGCTCCTTGAATGCCTGCCACAGCGTCCACACGGTCGTGGAGAAACACTGCACCCGCTTGATCTCGTTATTCCCGTTCCTGGTCCACACCCAATAGCTCGGACTCAATCCGTGCATTGGCCCTGGCTCGACGTAGATTCCGTGTCGTTCAAGCCAGAACTGTTGAATAATGTTGAGTGACGAACCTGATGAAGTGTCATCTCCAGTGGCAGCCATCTGTCCATGTCGAACTTCCATCGCTCCTGACATGATCCTCCGCACAGGGGAACTCCCCATTTCTGTTTCTTCGTATAGTCCTTGCAAACAACGCACTTGCCCTTTTCAAGGAGCTCCTTGTACGTATTGACGAGCAGCACGTTGCAGTTCCACCAGGATTTCTTGCTGTCGTGCTTGTGCAGGAATCTCTCTGCTCCGCCGTGGCATACCGTTCTACATGCCCGGCAGACGGAGAACGTCCCGTACTCTTGAGCCACCCCAATCCAGAACCGATATTCCCAGTTCTTCAGGTTCCCAGGCTTCGGGTTAAAGGCCGTCGTGACCTTCACGAAGCCCATCGGGGTGAACTTTTGCGGCGTACTCCTATTGCACCAGGTACAGATCCAGATCCCATTTCGCAAGATCTTGGCCGAGGAACCATACGGCAACTTGCACAACGGACATCTATCGTCCGTGTCATATCGCCCTCGGGTCTTCTCCCAATGCGTGGCCTCCCTGGCCCTGACGGGCATCTGGGGCTGGCGTGCCCCGTAGGGATACACGATGTTTCTGATTACCCAGAAGGGGACTTTCATGTCTCTCCTAGTTCACGAACGAAACTTCGATTCCGTTTTCAGCAAAAAGTCGAGTAATGTTTTTTTCCCGGTCAGCGTCATGCAGCGACGGGTCGTCATTCGTTGCCATTAGGTGGTCACCGACAAAAGAGCTGGAGAGCCCCTCGTCGTCGAAGAGAAAAGACATTTGTGTGGGACTATCCAACAAGTCCCGAGGCGAAACCACGCCTAGAATCTGATCCTCCCTCAACCCACACGCCAACGAGAAGAAGCCCAAGCAGCACATCTTCCTGTCAGATTTGCGCAAGAGATAGGACCTATGTCCTCCTTCTCCCCTCAACCACTGCTTGCGATCAATGACGAGTTTCATAATGCTTTAGTTCCTTCCTACGGACACATGTACTCGTATGCTTTGGTTTCCCGTTCTTCCCCACATTGAGCGCACACATCCATTTCGTATTGCCGAGTTCGTTGCTCGTCGGTACGCGGGTCATACGGGCCTAGCTTGGGGTGCGTTATGGTGCGATTCAAGCAGCACATCACCCATCTATGTAGACCGAACCTGCACCAGTTCACTGTTCCCTCAATTCCTCCACCGCCACAACCTGGCTGGTGTAAACCAATCTCCCTGCGGTCGCACCCAGCATCTTCCCCAACTCCCTGAGGCTCTCATCTCTCGCCTCCATCACCATGCCGACGCGCTTGCCCACAACGGGCTCATCGCAAAGAATGAACGTCCCACTCTCGTCTCTCAACTCCCCGCTTTCAGTCGTCTTCTGGAGTCTCACCCACGTCTTAGCTGCGTGGTCAATTAGGTACTGGCTCCCTGTCTCAGTCGTTACGAGCTGTTTCATGTGCCTCCCCCTAAAAAATTTAAGACCTGGGGAGAGGAGGCCTAAACACGCCCCTTCACCCAGGTCGTTTCACAGGGAGTTGAGCTTATCGTGCGCCAAGTGGCGAGCGGCAAGAAGGCCCCTCCTTGTCAAACTCCACCTGTCTCCCTGTATTGGCATAGGCCCACTTAGTGGACGCTGTCCAGGTCGCACTAGAACGCAGTGTTACCGCGAGGTCTTTTTTCTCCTCGCCTTGCGTCCGCTGCGATTGCTCGCAGATACTTTGCGTGCTGCCAACAGGGGCATGGTCTTCATGCCCTTGGCGAACATGGTAATGACGTTCCCGCTCCGCCCCTTGAAGGTGCCGAGTGCTACATAACCCGCCTTGACGGCGGCCTTCTGGGCAGCGAGCTGGTTGTCGTTCAACGTAATGAGCTTGCAAGGGGCGCTGTCTTCGGAATCCTCAATGGATGCAACGATGACCTTGATGGCCTCTTCTTCATTCGTGACCAGGTTGTCATCTTTCAGGCTCTCGATCTCGTCTTTGTCTTCAGAGATCTGTTGTTTCAAATCCGCGTCGCTCGGGAAGGTGTAGATCACCTCCACCCCGCAACATCCTGGAAAATCGTCTCGATTGATTTCCGTCTCCATATTTCTCCTCTTCTTTGTGAATGTCTCCTCCCGGCAGAACCGTGAGGCCTACAAAACCGTGCTCTACATCCGCAGAAAGCATGTTCCCACTCCTGTGCATAAAAAAGGCCACTATTTCAAGTGGCCTTTATTCTGCGTAGGCGCTGGGCTACTTCGGCGCAGCCTGCAAGTTGGATGGAGGCGACGGGAGCACAGGTATCAGTACCTGGACTTCTCCGTCACAGGCACTTTCCGCACCTCCTGTTCCGACATCCGAGACGTTGTAGAAGATCGTCTGGCCGTCAGTGAGGCCCACTGTGTCCACATACTGAAGGGCGTTGATTCCCGTGGCGTAGGGCGTCGGGGAGCCATTGCAAACTCCCTTGGCCGTGCCCTTATAGATGTTGTACGTCACACCTGGTGTCGTGGAAGCGTTCCACGAGAGTGTGACGGAATGTTGTCCAGGGGTATTGGCAAACGCCATCCCTCCCAAAGCAAGTACAACAAGCAAGCGTTTAATCATTTCTTCCTCTTATTGTGGTCCTTGACATGATCCAACAACTTCTCCCAGCGCTTAAACTTCTTCTCGCAATGCCCGCAACGATGTAGTCTTTTCTTGGCCACCTCATCTCCCCTCGTGCACTGAGTAAGCCACCGCAGCACTCTCAGTGCCGATCAGTGCCCATTTGAAAATCTTGGCCGCTCGCTTATGCCCGTGCTTGTTCAGCTCATGCGTAGCGAGGATCTCCAGCCCCAGGTCGGCTGCACATGAGCCGTACCCAATCGCTGGTCCATGCGTAACAAATGGACGGGCTATGGGGTTTATCTCCCGATAGCCCCCTCTGTCCAGGCGCTGCATTGTGAGCTGGCAATCTGTGGCCGTCAGGGCCATCAACAGGGCGAGTGTCTTCATCGCTTGAATCCAAGAACTGTAAGGGCCTCTTGTATCTGGGCATCTCGCTTCGCCTTCGCTGCCTCAATGCGTTGTATTTCTTCTTCGCGGCACTTGGGGCAGAGGTAAGATAGAGAAGCGTAATCAGATGCCACATACTGCATCTTCACCCCATGCTTGCAGCAGTAGCCATTCCTAGCGAGCACATTGAGGGCTTCATCACGATTCATAAGTTCTCCCCACTACCCAAAAACGGGTCACACAGACCCAAGTTCCTTTTATCCCCGCGAACCCCGGCATCTCCAGAGCGTATGCAAATCCCCGCCCTATCCGTAAAGAACTTCTCCGACAAACTTTGTTCCTTGTTTAACGGGACGCCCGGAGTAAAGGGGTACTAATCGGTGATATAAGCTCCCCGATTTCCCCCACCCATACGGTTTTCACCAAGGGCCTACCTACGTCGCCCACAGAGGGAACAAACTGATTGCCGTGCCCATCCAATCCAGACAGGAGACAAGATGTCCTGTTCTAGAGAAGCACAAAACGAGAGCGAGCTTATGATCGCCCACTCCCATACTTCCCCCGGCCCGTCCGAGCCGCGAACCTGGACTCCTTGCCTCGAAAAGCAAGGCCCGTGTCGCTCGGTTGCCGGGGTTCTGCGAAGAACTTAATAGAAAATTCCATTCCAATTCTGATTGTCGTAATACGTTTCATACTGCGGCTTGGGATCTGTCTTGACCTTCACCAGGACATCCTCACAGCTTTTCCTGCCGCAACAGGGCACATGGCCCTTGGCCAAATGAAACGCAGGTCTGGCACAGCCCCGGCAGATAAACCTTGGCAATTTCCCCCTGCCTTTACAGGTCACACAAATGGGATCTTGCTTCTGGTATCTCGGGTCCACTCGTGTCCCAAGCCCTCTACAAATGGGACACACGTCCACTACGATTTCTTTGCCAGTCGCTTGCTCGCTAGAATTCCCCATTGACCCTCGTTCTCCACAAGGCGCTGGTCCCAATAAACCCTGCGCCCGTTTTTATCCACCTTCCCAAACATATCCAGCTTCCAATTCCCCTCGATGTCCGTGGGATCAGGAATGACATGCTCAACACCCTTGAGAATAGTTTCCATTGCCAACGTGATCGTTGGGGAGGCAACACCCTCCGCGTGCGGGAAATTTGTGTACGTCAACAGCGCCGCGAGCACCTTGGAATTAGTCGCAATCATCTCGCGGGCCGCAGCCACGTCGCACGTGTTAATCACCTTCCGCACATCCGCCGCATTGGCCTTCCAGAGCAAATCACACAGGCCAAGCCGCCCGAAGTTCAGGGCCACACGGAACAGCTCCATTGTCAAGTGACCAATCGCCGGATGGCACAACCAGAAGTTGCTCAACGTGCGGTATTCAATGCCATACGCAGGCAATCTATACTCGCCCGCGAGACCGTAGAATCTCCGCCGAATTGGATTGTCGATATTGGCAGCCATGCTGACCGCGCATACACCCAGGACCGCATCCAACGAACGCACGGTCCGCGACACAATATCGTCATTCGTCGGGATCACACCATAGGTCAAATGTCCACCCGCGAATCTGTACTGCAACCGCCTGGGCTCCGCGACTTCCTGCCCCTTGTCGCCATAGATATTCCGGCTGGGCGTGCATCCCAGGATCACGTACTTCTCGTCGAGCTCCGCGAGCGTAGATAGGGGAATCTCAACCACATTCTCCAAGGACAACTTCGCATTTGCGTGCTTCTTCCGCGCCGCACTCAATGTGCGATACAAGCCCTCACGTATGTTGTACGTGACTGATTCCAGGCAATTTGCGGGATTCACATTGAACTCCGCCTGGAAGCCATCCCAAAATGCACGCGCACCCACGCCCACACCGTCAGGAGCTCCGCCTTCCTGCATTTTGGCCACACGCTTCTGGAACTCCTGCTGACTCCCCTCATTACTCTCCAGGAAATCAAACGCATTGAGCACCTGGTCGCCCACCTTCACGAAGATCTCCGGGTCGCTTCCTGTGGTCCAGGCCGTGCCTTTCCGCATGACATACTTCCCATTCAAAAGCGAATCTGCCAGCCTGCTCTGCAATTCCTTGGTCCGCTCTTCAGGGAGCACCTTCCAGGGCATAGTTGCCGGAATCTTGTTTGGCACAGTCATCGCAGCAATCGTGTTGTTGTGGCCGTGCAACACGTGCAATTCCGGCCACACATAGGACGTGTTTATTTTGCCCGTGTGATCGTAGGTGCCCTCTGCACCCATAACCAGGGCCTCACGTCCCCCGAAGTATCCCGCGCCCCACTCGGGCGGGACCTCCACCGCAGTACCTGGGGGAATATCCTTAAATGGAATCTTGTTGCTCATGGTACTCAATGTCCTTTCCCAGTGACTTCAAATCTCTTGTGAAAGCACAGTTGAACCAGATCAGCCGCGAACTCAATGCACGTATGATGTACTTGATACGCGGCCATCACCTGCTCAACCCATTTGCGGTCTTCAACAAGGCTAAGCACATCTTTCAACGTAGCCTTGTATAGTTTGAGTTGCAGCTTCTCCATGACCATCTTGGCTGCCCCCTTGGCATACTGCTCTCTTTCATGCTGTCGTCTCACCAAGTTGTGCCAAGCGACTTGTTCAGGAGTACCTTCTTGCAGCAAACGTTCATCGGTTACTGTCCTGAGCCCATGCACGAATTTTCCCCTTGAGCGAAGTGCCCTCCCGAGAGCGAGCCCAAAAACCGTCGCACGTTCACGTCTTTTGGGCGTAAAAAAGGCCATAGGCAAACCCCTTCTGCCTATGGCCTCTTCGCTCTGGGGGAGAGACCTCCAGGTTTCCCTAGAGGCGGGTTCTTATAGAACCCTCACAATGGACCTAATCCACTGTGAGCGTTCCACTGGAACGCCCGACGACTAGCACGGATAATTGCACCCGCAATAAGTGCGGGTGAGTCAAAACGAGGAAGGTACGTACCCAAGTTCGGATAGGTGCCCTCTCCTTCCAGATGGGAGCTTATGCCGCTCCCTGGCGTATTACCTCGTTTTATGAGGCCGAACAAAACAGCCACTTTTCTTGCAATCATGCTTTGCCAGTGGCCGCTTCTTCAGGCGTGTAAAAAGCCTCTTGAGCAATTTCATGAATAGCTCCCATCAAAAAAGGGAACGGAGAATGTCCGTTCCCTTTTATGTCGTTAGCTATTGCTACTCTACGGCGTGTGTGACCCCGGCAACATCTGCACCAGCTCATGCTGCACAGAGCGCCTAAGCGCCCTCTGCTTGATGTCATCCAGGGAAACCACCACCAGCAGCAACAACAAAACCACCGCAATCCACTTCATCGCTTCCCTCCTAATTGCGAGTACAATACGCTTTCGCAGGGGCGCTTGCATAGTGGGTTAATTCCAGCGCTATACCAATCGGGTGCCAATTCCCTGTCGGGGTGAATCTATACAGGGTTTGGTCATACGACCATCCCCATACTGACGCTTCCCCTGACGGCGCTTCCACACTGCCCGGATTCCAGTTCGGTGGCGTGTGCGCAGCATCGCACCACGTGGCCACCGGATACCAGCACCCATAGCCATCGCACGTGATTGCGAGACCTGTTCTTTGCAGCACATCCACCGCACTCTCGATGTACGTGTTCAAATTAAAGTACTGTGTCCCGGACTTGCATATCGCGCCGCCTGTATAGGCAATCGCATACGTCACCGAGCCCGCGTAAACAGTCCCTTGAACCATTTTCCCTTGCAAGGCGTTGTTCGTAGCCCGCATGGCCTGCATGTTGCTGTCCCAATATCCGTTCACCGCAACACCGTTGACCGTAAACGTCAGCGCCGTAGGCGTTGCATAGCACGTCCAGGGAATGCAGGTGTTACCGTTGCAGTACTCGGTGTCCTCGGAGCCGCCGAATACATCAAACTCAAATACATCCGACGGGAAATCACTCCCCGAAGAAACGATCTGCGTACTTGTGGGCGGCGTCACCTCTTGCTGCCCTTGAGCGGCCATCACGAAGATCCCAAGTATCAACGAAACTAACACTCCACACCATCGCGTCATTTTGTCGCTCCTATATGCCTAGATTAGGCCGATAAAATCCAGAGCCCGAAGAGGCATTTAGGAGTCCCCCAGGTTCAGAGAACTTAATCCCATTCCCTGGGGGGTGCGTTGCGAGCAGCAACAACGTCGAGATTATCTTGGCCACTTTCCTTTGGTCACCATGATGCCGCGTACAATGTCGGCTACATGTTGTGGGTCCGCCAAACGCTCTTGCCATACAGCTAATGCCTTCCTGGCCTCTCTACGCAACTGCCGTTTGGAAACGTGGCGAGTTGCCCGATGTTGAAATATGCCTGCTCGCATATTGCCTCCTGTTAATGTGTTTCTAGTGCTAACCAACCCTAACTCGAAGGATTCATAACTTCGTGGCAAACTGCATGACACTCGCCACAACAACCTGCGTCCGCCGGACAGCGACACCCATTGCCATATTCGTCATCATTTGTGTATCCGTCCCATGGACAGCTAGGACAGAACCCTTCGTCGTGACAAACAGGGCATGTCATTTCGCTTTTCACTCAAATCCCTCCCACCGCTGATTCTTGCCCTCGCCCATGGTCCGCACCATACTGCCCGGCTGCGCCATACGCTTCTTGGCCTCACCCTCGCTAATCACTCTCCACTTGAGCTGCGAATCACCCGTGTCCATGTACCTATGGCGTCTCGCGCCCTCTTTGGGCTGGCTCCATAGCCATCGCGTCGTTTTCCATTTCTGCTCAATACGATCAATCTCGCCCTGGAGGAAATCATCCAGTCTCTTGTACTCGCAGCCCTCTATGGGACGCATCCCAGGAGGCAATGTCCCCAATTTCGACCTGAGGAACCATTTGCGGACACGGCTGCGCCCATCCTCGAAGCTCTTTAGCTCCGTTTCGTATTCCTCTTTGGACTTGTAGATCTTGCTCATCGCTTGTTCCACTCCTTGAGAAGGTGTCCCACAAACGCGGGCCAGAGCATATCCATTCCCTTGCCCCATTGGCTCCAACCACACGAACAACTCGCCAGCGATGGGTTTCTCTCGCGTCCATCCATCGTAAACACGGGGACGTGTTGTAGCATGAACTTCACGGGTATATTCACGTCTAGTTCTTTACCCATTGGGATGTGCCTCCGCGGCTTTCGCCAAACGATCACCGTACGTTTGTCTAAACACGGTTCGCAGCTAAAATATGTCGCCTCGCCCTCTGGGCGCATCCAAGTAGCAGGTTCCTTGTGGCAATCGTCACACAGTAAACTCGAAGGTTCGATTTTGATCCAAGCCATATCGTCCTTCCCTACAACACGCGATTAAGTTCTCTCCACCGCCCCCAAGTGCGAGTCGCTCTGTGCGACCCGTTTTTCGGGTAGTGCTAGAACAAGCTCTTGCCCATAGGGCACCACAACCCAGTCATCCATATGTGTCTTGGTATGTCCCGCAAGGTTGCGCATCATATCTCTCGCAACCTCCAAGGACATGTAGGAGGCCGACAATCTCCGCCAGCCCCCTGTTCGCAACTTAAGCGCGAGCTGATACATTACGGCTCCTCTTGGTCGGCATGGGATTCGCCAACAAGGCGAATTTCCCTCGTGTCTCATGCCCATTGATGCACTTCACGGTCCCAAGACGGTAATTCCCATCCGTCTTGACCAGTCTCCAATGCGAGAAACAATGCACAATCTGTGTCCCGTGCTTCTCAACCACCTTGCGACACGCAAACTTCGCCAGACGTAGTTCCTTGTTCATGACTCTCTCCCAGGCGTACCGTGTGGGGCCAATCCTCGCAGTGCTCTTACCTGGTTGGCCCTCGTGATTAGCTTCGTGGCATTCTCATGCCATCTATCCAGCATGTTGCGATCTACCACACGTGAGACACGCTCCACTAGCGTGTGCTCTCGCTTGGCATTCGTTTCCTCCACGTGGCGCTGAAGCACCACGGGATCGAAATTGCTCATAACGCTCTCCTGAGGCGAGTAGCCTCACACAGGGGCGCATATAGCGCCCTAGTGCGCGATCACTCGCACAAGCTCATAAAGCCCGTACCACATCCACGCGCTCACGATGCACGCCATGACGAACTTGGGATTCATGGCTTCTCCCGCGTTATTGGGTCGTTGTCGTAGGAATACCCCTGATCGTTGATCTTGCGCCTGATGGAATCGAACACCACGCGCGCTTCTCCCTCAACCCGCGTCCTCCACAACCCAACGTCATGGACGATCATCGGATCTCTGTGAGGATTAGCCTCATCCCTCTGCAAGAGAGTCAGCTTGATGATGTAGCGAGGCTTCTTCATGGCAGCCTCCCAAGAACATGCACAACAAGCTCCGCCAGAACCGCAATACTTGCGAGTACTACGAGAACTTTCAAGCCGTACATGGGTCGTCCCTCCATGTCTCGCAAGATGACCTGAACTCCATGTAGACGTTCGTCATCGCGCTCATGTCCCCAAACTCTACGTATCTGTCCCACGCATCTAGCACGTTCTCCTCGCACATCATGAGAGCCGCTTGCAGGCCCTTGGGATCACGCTCAAGCTCGTGCTCGTAATCCCCCTTGTGCAAATCATGCGTGCGACTTGCGAGCGGGTGGAAAAAGCGCGGGTGAGCGTATGCCCACCCGCATGGGAGAGAACTACTCTGCGAGGCTGTTCAGGCGTTCGAGCGCGGCGATGTCGTCGGCGCTCACGGTTTGCTGCGTGCGCAAGGCGTCGGCGTACTTGGCCATGTCGGCATTGCCGGACTTGCTCGCCTTGGCCGCAATGCGCTCAAGGGCTTTCTGCTCACGGGGGGTGAGCTTGAATTTCCCGTCTGCACGGGCAGCCGTGCGCTTGTTAATACTTATCCCGATCTGGTACGACTCGCCCGTGTTGGTATCTAGCACGGCGATGTTGTGCGCTCGGGTAGTAAACCCATACGGGCGTTCTTCCGCCTGCGTCCAGTCCACGCACGCAAGTAATACTTCCGCAACCGTGAGGCGGTCGAGGGCACCATTGGGCGGTTCAGTCGTGTTCGTAATCTTCAACGCGGGTTGTTTCTTGTCGTCCATACTCGCAATCTCCTGTAGGGCCTAAGCCCGGATGTGCTTGGCCGTTTGGCCGAGCCGCCGAACTCCCTGTCCTCCAGGGTCCAAAGTAAGTGGCCTGTTTTCAAGCACTTGCAGAAATCCGGCCCAAGTCCTTGATTCCAAAGGACTTATCTCCTCCTGCGTGCGTACACCCGCTTGTACGCAAGTGCCCGCGTATCACGGGCGTGCGCAGATTAACTAAATCAGGCGCGGGCGCACCCATATGCGCGTGCGTGCGTATGTCATTGATTGCGCGTGCGAGCGCGTATGTTTAGGCTTGTCGCCAGGCGGGTGGCCTTATCATCTTGGATGGGACCCATCGTCTACAAAATTTTAGAAACTTAGAACTAACTCATTGATTCTAAAGGGGGGCGGCAGAACTGAGGCGGGGGTCCTATAAGTCCTTTATAATGAGTGGAATGACACTTTTTCTCTAAATGGTTTATTTTCAACAAACTAAAAATGTCTCTCTCTCTACCCCCCTTATATATTAGGAGAAAGATATAGAAGAGAGAGAGACAGAATCGTACCGCTGAGTGCATTTTGAAGGAAAAGATCCCCCAACTTATTGATAATAGGAGGTTTAGACTTGAGCACAACAAGTAAGTATATGAAAACAAAGCAAATATAATTTTGCATAATGTGACAAGAAATGCCCTCCTGTGGCGTCTAATCTACGCGAGCCTAAGTTGCCCTCCAAGCCCTACACACCCCCCGCCTGGTATCGACCCGCAGCAGAGCTGATGGCCCGCAATAGCCTCTCCCTCAAGCAGGCCGTCAGCGAGCTGAAAGTCCAGATCACCCCTGAAGAGTGCGAACTCGTCTCTCGTAGGAAGGAATTCCAACAAATACTCCGTGAAGAACGAAACAAGTTCCACACGGAAGTTGCCGATCAGCCAGGACGCAACAAGTCCACGGCCCTCGGCATGATGCAAGTCGCCATCGAGAAGCTCATGGTTGAAGGGGAATGGGACAAAGCCGTAGCAGCCATCGAGAAACTCGCCAAACTCGAAGGCTGGGTCGGGTCCGACAGCAACATAAACATCTTCTCCGGCCTCACTGCAAGAGACATTGCCGAGGCCAAAGAGCGCATATCCAAGCAGATTGAACCTCGAAGCCCTCAAGAGATTCTCCCCAACTGAGCAGCTCGCCATTCTTGAGGCCCTAGAGGCCAAGAGAAAACAAGAGAACTTCATCAAGTACTGGGAACCACAGCCTCAACAGGCTGCGGCCCTCCCGAGGTTCACGAGCGACATTAAGATCTTCGGCTTCCTGGGCGGCAATCGCTCGGGCAAAACCGAAGTAGGCGTCTTCCTGGATGTCGCCTGGGCGCTAGGTAAAGAGTATTTCCAAGGCGAACCTGCCTGGGAATATGTCAAGGACCTCCCAATCCCCGAACCACCGAACAACATCTGGATCGTGGGGTTGGACTACGGGGTCCTGAAGAACGTCATTTGGTGGGAAAAGCTGCGCCAGGGCCGCAATCATCCCCCGTTACTCCCGAAAGATCCCCAAGTTGTCACGAAAGTCATAGATGGAGAGTTCCAAGTCCACTTCGCCAATGGGTCCATTATCACAGGCAAGAGCGCAGATTCGGGCCGTGAGAAATTCCAGGGCGCAAGCGTTGACCTCGTCCACATTGATGAAGAGTGCGAAGTTGCAGTATTTGATGAGTGTTATCAGAGAACTGCGGACTGTGCGGGAAAAATCTTACTTACGCTCACTCCGCTCGTCGATGTAGCGAGTGGCGTTAAGACGCCGTGGGTATTTGATCTCTACGAGGAAAAACAGCAAGGCAGAAAAGACGTAGAGTTCGTCAAGCTGAGCGTACTGAATAATCCGTACGTCCCTGACGAAGAGAAAACAAAGCTCCTGGAGAAATGGTCAGGACACTTTGAGGAGAAGGCAAGACTATACGGGGACTTCATCCAGAGAAGCGGGCTGGTTTATAACCTCTGGGATGAAAAGAAACATGTAGTTGATCCCTTCAAGATCCCGAGAGACTGGAGAAGGATCGTCTCCATTGATCCTGCGGCTACGGGCACAACCGCTGTCATCTGGGCCGCCGTCGAACCAGGGACCAATAACCTCTACATCTACAACGAATACTACGAGCGCGACATGGTTGTGTCTAACCATGCGAAGAATATCCTGGTTCGGAATGGATCTGATCCCATCGACATCTGGCTCATTGATCCCAAATGGGGCAGCCAGCGGAACAACGAGACTCACAAGACAGGAGCCCAGCTCTATCGGGAAAACAACATCCCCGTTCGCCTGGCGGAAGTCAAC